>Ga0302320_10019395_pt1 | contig 13648 bp, 15 predicted proteins | sample Bog_T0_3_FD_202130 | JGI IMG/M metagenome (GOLD analysis project Ga0302320, IMG submission 202130) | Peat permafrost microbial communities from Stordalen Mire near Abisko, Sweden - Bog_T0_3 | ecosystem: Environmental > Terrestrial > Soil > Wetlands > Peat | place: Sweden: Abisko, Stordalen Mire... | reverse complement strand
AGCCCGTCCCGGTGAAAAACGCTACCGCTACCAAGCCAAGATAGTGGAGCACAAATATCTCTCGTATGTCCTACGCAACCTTTCGCTCTCAGGGTCTCTTCATCGGCTCTGGCGTTGTGGAGGCGGGATGCAAAACCGTCGTCGGTAAGCGTCTCAAAAACTCTGGCATGTTCTGGTCCCTCATGGGCGCTCAGAATATCCTAGATCTGCGAACCGTTTTGCTGAGTAACCCTTTCGACGACCTCTGGCTCTCCAGAGACCTTAAAGCCGCCTGACCCTAGGAACTTTCGCGTCGTGCACTCAATCAGTGCTTTCGATAGTCTCCGGCTTTGACCTTTGTGGGGAGCTATCCTACTCTCTCGCGTTGAAGAAATGATGAAAGCAGATGATTTTCAGTATGCGATCGAGAATACACGCATCATTGTGGCCCCAGTGAGGGCGATCGAGACTTTTGGACAGACCAGTTTCCGCTTCCGTCTTGTTACCGAACCGATGGATGAGATCGGCAGCGTCCGGCTCCGCCAGGGAATGATTCATGCTGAAAGACCTCGTCTGCTCGCCCCTCAGTATCTCAGCAAATTACTCCTGGAGGGATTTGGCGAACGCGCCCATGGATTTGCAGGATGGATTGAGGAACAAAAAGATTTCCACATCCTGCGCTATGGCTTCTCGCTGAAAAAAACCGATCTTTCCGAACAGCTTTTCAAAGAGCCCAAAGAGGATTTCCTGCTCAGGCTTGAAGAGGAACTTCGTCGAGAGGATGATCCCCTCAATGTCCTCATCGAGGGGATCGACGATGCCTGGGAAGTCTGCCTGATGAAATTCACGATGGACATGATCCAGCGTTCATCGGGTGAGAATGTCGCGGAATGGAAACGCCGTGGATTGATCTGACCTAGGGAAACTATCTTATGAAACTCTTTAAATTCCTCACACTCCTCATCATCGCCCTGCTGATCTTTGGCGCTGCTGGCTTCTTCGGCTACGAGCTCTTCATCAAACCAAGTCGCGCCGAGAAGCAGGAAAAAGCGAAGGAGGCAGCAGCACCGGCTCCCACACCAACTCCCGATCCAAGCGTACCAGCGCTTCAAAAGCTGAAGGCCCTCCAGGACGCAGGGAAGCTGGATGAAGCCCGTGATGCGCTTGCCGCCTGGATCACGGCTTATCCGCAATCCCCACTCCTCACGGAGGCCCGCCAGCGTCTGGGGGCCATCAACATGAGCCAGCTTTTCCAGGCAGGCGGCACGAATGTCGTGAGCTACACAGTCGTCAAAGGAGACTCCCTGGCACGCATCGCTTCCAAACATCAATCCAATGCCGAGCTGATTCAGAAGGCCAATTCACTTCCCAATATCAATCTCCAGATCGGAGAAGTGCTAGTGATCCCCAATCTGAAAATCTCTCTGGAATTGGATCGCGCTGCCAAAACCGCGACACTCCTCAATAACGGTCTCTTTCTCAAGCAGTACTCGCTGCTCTCCGTACCCTACTCATCCAAAACCGAGAATATCAGTTCCAAGGTGATCGATAAAATCGCCACAGCAGGCACCAAGCGCGTGGCCTTTGGGGACAAATCCTATCCTCAAAGCGAGCGGAGCGTTTTTCTTGCCCAAGCTCCACCCATTGTCGCCCCGCTCCCCACTCCGGCAGCAACGGGCACCAACACTCCCACACCACCTCCACTGCCCGGAGGTTATGTCCTTTCATCGGCCGATCTGCTGGAAATCTTTCCCCTCGTCTCACGCAATACTCCGGTCACTATCCACTGATGAAAATGCCGTTCTCCGAACTGAGAAAGGCTATTAGACTGAAGACTGTTAGACTATTAGCCAGAACCGAACCTCGAATGAACCAAATATTTTCACGCGGAGACGCGGAGAACGCAGAGGAGTCCGGAACCAAACATTTTTATCCGCGCTCTCCGCGTCTCCGCGTGAGACTTCTCCTTCCCATTCTGACCTAACAGCCTTCAGCCTAAACCGCTACAGCCTTTCCCTATTTTCATGAATCCACATCCTCTCGATTTCGAACTTCCCATCACCGATCTTGAAAACAAGGTCGCCGAACTTGCCGCCAAGCGCCCCTCCGAAGATCCTCTCCTCATGGCAGCCCGTCAGGATTTGGAGAAGGAGCGCAAGGAACTCTACGGGAACCTCACTCCCTGGCAACGCGTCCAAATCGCGCGCCATCCGACCCGTCCCTACTTCCTGAATTATGTGGCCTCCTGCGTCACCGACTTTGTGGAACTGCACGGCGACCGTTTCTTTGGCGATGACAAGGCCATGCCTGCCGGACTCGGACGCATCGGCGGACATCGCTGTGTCATCATCGGCCAGCAGAAGGGGCGTGATGTGAAGGAGAATGTGCTGCGCAACTTTGGCAGCCCGCATCCGGAAGGATACCGCAAGGCGCTGCGCCTGATGCGCATGGCCGAGAAATTCAATCTCCCGGTCGTCTGCTTTATCGACACTCCGGGAGCCTATCCCGGGGTTGGTGCGGAAGAGCGCCATATCGCCGAGGCAATCGCGGTCAATCTGCGTGAAATGATGGCTCTCAAAACCCGCACGATTGCTCTTGTGATTGGCGAAGGTGGTAGTGGAGGAGCACTCGGCATCGGCGTTGCAGACCGCGTCCTCATGCTTGAGAATGCCTACTACTCTGTCATTTCACCGGAGGGATGTGCCGCCATTCTCTGGAAACACCGCAAGTTTGCCCCCGAGGCGGCGGCAGCTCTCAAGCTAACGGCAGATGATTTGCAGGAATTCGGTCTCGTGGATGGAGTCATTCCCGAACCAATGGGTGGCGCTCACCGCAACCCAGAAGCCATCTCGGCAACAGTCACCGAGATGATCGCATCAACCATTGAGGCTCTGAACAAAATCCCCCTGAAGAAGCTGATGGATGAACGCTACGCGAAGTTCCGCGGAATGGGCGTTTTCTCGGAGTGAGATTTTTTCTCCTTCTCCACACCGGAGACCGGATCGATCAGGAGAGTCACCTCCCCGCGGGGAGGATGCTCTCTGTAATGTGCTTCTAGCTCCTGAGGCGTCCCGACGCGATATTCCTCATGGATTTTGGTTAGCTCACGAGCAACACAGACACGGCTCTGTGGCGCGATGACAGCCATATCCTCCAGCGCACTAAGGAGACGATGGGGGGATTCAAAATAGATCGAGGTAGCCCCGAGTGCGACGGCCTTTTTGAGTTCGGATCTTCTACCCGATCCCGATGAGGGAAGAAAGCCACCGAAGGTAAAGGGCACAGGAGGAAAGCCACTTCCGACTAGCGCGGTCACGACGGCACTCGGACCAGGGAGGACAGTATAGCCGATCCCCTCCTTCAGGCAGGCGCGGACGAGTCGAAATCCCGGATCGCTAACCGAGGGGGTCCCCGCATCGGTCACCAGCGCCAATTTCTCACCAAGCTGCAAACGACGGATCAATTCCGAAAGTCGCCGCTCCTCATTGTGCTCGTGAAAACTCGTAAGCGGTTTTCTGATTCCAAGGTGGGCGAGCAGCTGTCCGGCACGACGGGTATCCTCGGCAATCACCGCATCGCAGATTTTGAGCGTCTCAATGGCACGGAGCGTGAGATCACCCAGATTACCAATCGGTGTGGCAACAAGGGTGAGCGGAGGGATTGGGAGCTGGGAGTTGGAAGCCGGGTGCTGGGAATTAGGAAGAGTGTCCGACGACTGTGTCGAGAGATTCTCCCCACCAGCTTCAAACTTCAAACTTCCAACTTCCATTTTACCATCCTTCCGACACCTTGCTGACCAGATTTTCGGCCATGCGTTGCGCCGCGCTGGGGTAATTCATGTTCTGATCGGTTACGAGATCGGAATTCACCAGGTTGGAATCGGTGAAGAACGGAGTCGTTCCTCTCGCCTTGCCTTGCTGAAGAACAGCACCAGTGATGCGGTCGATGATCTGGTATCTCACCACAAGGATGAGTTCGAACTCGGATGTCTGAAGCACATTGCTTGCAATGATGCGCATCGGCTGGCGATCGATTTTTTCGATGGTTCCTTCAAGGATGGCATCAGCGCGGTCGTTGGATTCGATGCGATAAGTACCATCCTGCTGAAATTGCTTCACCACGGCATTCGCTGTCTGGACTTCGACTCGAGGGATAAGCGTTTCGTTCTTAAACGAATTGACCGCAATCGTCGTGACCCGTCGCATCGGCGTCGGCTTGATCTCACCCACATGATAACCGCATCCGCCGAGGGAAAGGAGGAGGGGTAGCAGCAGAAAGGCGGAAAAAAAGTTTCTCATTGGGTAACAGGGGTCGTCTTTTGAGCCGGAGCCTGGGCAGGAGGTTCCTGAAGAGGAATTGGCTGTGCATCCTTCATATTCCCCTTCATCTCAGGACGGGGGGCGGAAACCTCTTCTCCGACAATATCTTTGCGTGAAGGCCCGTCATAATTCGACAGGGCGGAACTCTCCACCTGAGCCTGCAACCGGCGTCGCTCCGCCAGTCGTTCGCCATTCTCTGGGCGTTCCTGTCCGACACGCAGGGTATCCTCGCCATAAAGCGCCTTGAGCTCGTCAAGACGAGTCTTGGCAGCCTTGGCATCTTCACTCTGAGGAAACCGGCGGATGACATCGTTATAGTAAATGGAAGCCGCCTTGAAATCCTTGGAAAAATCGTAGAATCGTCCGATGCGCAGCGTGTCGGAGGATTCCTTGGAAATCATCCTTTTCATATTTTCTCCAGCCTGCTGGGTCTTCTCACTATTGGGATACTGGATGAGGAAATCCTGATAGCTATTCTGCGATTCCTTGAGCGCGGAAAGATCCTGGGATTTTCCCGTCATCCCGAGTTGTTGATAAACATAGGCGATCTGGTATTGGGCATCGTCACCGGCGGCACTGTTGGGATATTTGTCGAGAAGCTTTTGGTAAACGGCGATGGCCTCCTGCTCCTTGCCCTGTTTCTCCATGGAGAGTCCCAGATTAAATTGAGTGATCGCAGCATGCTTGCTGTAGGGAGAGACCTTCAGGATCGAGGTGTACATCTGCTCGGCCTTCTCCATGGAGGAAAATGTCGGAATCCCGAACACCTTCACGCGTGCTCCCTTCAAAAAGGCATTGGCGATATTGATCTCTTCGGCAACGGATTCCTCAAAGTTCGGAGTCTGAGGATATTTTTGCAGCAGGAATTGATACGCCTTGAAGGCCCCGTCCAGATCGCCTTTCTTCTGTAATACCTGAGCCAGCGCAAACTGAGCCTTGGGCGCGGAGGAACTCGTTGGCGCATTGCGGACAATGCTCTTGTAGGAGTTGATGGCCTTCTCTAGATCACCCGCATCACGAGCAGCATCCGCCTTGGCCAGCATATCTGCAGGAGAGCCAAAGGCGGAAAGATCCGTCGTCGGCGCGTCTTTCTTCACCAACCCCTCGGACTGGGCAAACATCGCAGGAGCCATGACAACTCCAGCAGAAAGAACAACGGCAAAAATTAAACTTTTGGACAGATATCGCACAAGCGGAGAAATAAGGAGATGGCTTCTCATCAGAAGCCAAAAACCCTAGTGTACTGATTGGTAAATATCTATACATTTGTTGCGATCAAAATGGCCCGCCGCCAAGGCGCGACGAGGGAGCGATACCGTTGTGTATCGTAACCGAGGAGCAACGCAGGCGCCGGGCCATTTTCATCGCAACCCTCCGGGCTGGGGGACTTTTGGCCTTTTTGTACGGCACCTTGCTCCCGCAAGGCAGTGCCGTCCCTTCGGGATCCTTTCTTCGAAAGGCTACTCCGCGCCTCTTCCTAGAGGCTTGGTTCTGCGTTGTTCGCTCGGGCAGTATCGCAACGGATACTGCCGCTTCGCTCACACCTTGAAAAACGCCAAAATCCCCTCCGGCAAATGCATAGATATTTACCAATCAGCACACCAGGGAATGAGGGGGGGTGAGCGTCAAGAAAGCCCTCACAAAGATCGGATGCGACTGCAGCGCGAAAGGTGATTCTTCATTGTCTCTCCCGACACTCGATGTTCGTTAGCTGAAGGTTTTCTTCCCACAATAGTCTCTGTACAATGAAATCAGCGCTTCACTAGCAGCCTGTCGGACTTAGAGCGGAGAGGGTGCTAGGATTATCCTTTTTAGGATTACTTCCCAATAAAAATGCAAGCTGTTTCAAGCCCCATTTCAGACAATCTCTTGCGCCCTGATTTTATCAGGAAGGGCAAGTGTAAGACGACCACCCGCCCCTCGCGAGCTCCGCTCAGCGTTTTTTGCGCGCGCCGTAGCTGTAGCCTTTGAGTGTACGGGCTCCGCGGATATTCTTGAGCACACGCGCGGCCTCCTCCTCCTGGAACAACATGGTGAAGAGGTAGGGGAAATTTTCCAACTTCTCACGCGGCACTTTCTGCGCAATGAAAGTTTCGATAGCTTTCACATGAGGCAATTCCTCTGCCGTCATGATTGTGAAAGCATCTCCCTCCGTCTGGGCGCGACCTGTCCGTCCGATCCGATGGACATAATCCTCAGGATGCTGCGGCACATCGAAATTGATGACATGGCTCACACCGGCGATGTCGATACCGCGTGCTGCGATATCGGTCGCGACCATGACCTCATAGCGACCACTCTTGAATCCCTCCAGGGCATCCATGCGCTCCTGCTGAGAGCGATTGGAATGCATGACGGCCACTTTGTGAGACTCACCCTCCAACTGACGGGCGATCCGGTCGGCGCCATCCTTGGTGCGGCAGAAAATAAGGACGCTATGGTAATCCGTGAGATCGAGCATCGACTTGAGCAGATCAAATTTCTGAGCTGCGGCGACGGGGTAGAAGGCATGCTTGACCGTCTCGGCAGCGGAACGACGGGCGCCGATGGAGATTTTCTCCGGGTTGCGGAGACACCAGGAGGAAAGCCGCTCGATCTCCTCGGGAACCGTGGCTGAAAAGAGCAGCGTCTGGCGTTCTTTGGGGCATCGCTCCACAATACGGCGGACATCGGGGAGAAATCCCATGTCGAGCATCCGATCAACCTCATCGAGGATCAGGATCGAGACATCAGCAAGACTGACTTCTCCTTGTTGTAGAAAATCAAGCAGTCGTCCGGGAGTGGCCACCACGATATCAACTCCTCGCTGAAGGGCTTCACGCTGGGCTCCGTAGCCGACGCCACCAAAAAGCACCAGTGTCTCAAGATCGGTGAACGCGGAGAAATCCTTGAAGGCCGCCTCGACCTGAAGAGCCAGCTCACGAGTTGGTTCGAGGATCAGGCAGCGAATTTTGCCCGTTGCATTCTTGAGGCGACTCAGGACAGGAAGTCCGAAAGCTGCCGTCTTGCCCGTACCGGTCTGAGCCGAGGCAATCAGGTCACCTCCGCGCAGCACCACGGGAATGGCCTGCTCCTGAATGGGTGAGGGCTCCACATAACCCATTCGCTGTGCGCCGTGCACGACGGCTTCAAATAATCCGAGATCCTGAAATGACATGAACCATTACAGTAGCAATTCCCCAAGATCACACCAGTGAATTACACGGGGACGAACCAGGAAGGCTGCCGCCCCATGTGCTCCCCCACGCAGCATCCAGGGAAAAACACTCCACTTCTGCCCCTGAACATGCACTGAGAGGTACTCTCTGGAAGTATCCCATGGAACACTAACTCGTGTCTCAGCCAGAAGCTGGCCAAGCCCCCGTCCATCCCCCTTGATCGCGGCCTCCCGAGCGCACCAGAGACGAAAGAAATCAGTCGATGATTCCGACGCTTCCACAAAACTCACTTCCTCTGGAGAGAAAAATCGTCGAGCCAACGCAGGAAAATCGAGCTTTCGCTCCTGCTCCAGATCGATGCCCACAGGCTGCTTGGAAAAAACCCCCGCCACAACCCGCTCTGTATGCGAGATGCTGAAGTGAATCTCCTCCTGTGGAAGGAATGGTTTTCCCGTCGTGCCGAGGGCTATTGGAATATCACATGGCCTGATCTTGAGATACTCTGCTAGGCTTCCGCGCAGCAAATATCGCCCGGCAAGATAACGCTCCCGCGAAGCCTGATGGGTCATCTTTTTCGCACGCTCCAGTTCCTCCAGTGGAAGCTCCAGCTCTTTAAGATGATCAATATCCGCGATCACGATCACGGCATCCCCCTCTTCGAAAGACGCTTCCTGAAATGAAGAAAGCTTAAAACAGTGAGGTAGTTTTTCGCAGTATGGGCCTATCATGACGAATTTCTTGGCAAATAAAATCTCTCGCAATGACAGGGGTTAGTTTTGATTGCTGATTGCAGGTTCCTTGAATGAACAATCAGCAATTAGCAATTCTCCCAGGTTGCTTCTCTCCGCGGCGGTAGAGACTGATCGCTTCCGCAGTTCCCTCCCCGGCCTCAAGCCGAGAAACATGACCGCCTGCCTGAAGCACCGCTTCCTTCACGCTCAGATGGGCGTTGGCCGGACAGGCGACCATTCCCGCCACGCGCCCATGGAGCATGGCGATGTCATTCTGATGATCTCCGACCGCGAGAATATCAGCTCTCGGCATATCAAGGAGTCGGCTGAGTTCGGCCAGCGTGCTCCCCTTGTCATAAAGGCGATGACAGAATCGGAGATAGATATTGCTGCGTTGATAATGAAAATCGGCCTGCCGTCCCGGAAGGGTCTCGAGTTCCAGCGTCACGCGATCAAGCAAATCCTCGCTCTGAGCGATGAGCCCCTCGGGCACTCCTCTGACATTCTCCTGCAAGGTCATCCCGGGAGTTCTGAACACCAACTCCTCAACCTGTTTGAAAAAATCCCCGGATTCTGCAAAGAGACGGTCGTGATGCTCATGACAGATACGATTCCAATCCCCGTAATCATGCCATCCTCCCTGTCCGTCAGGGTGGTAGAGATGGCGTTCACTCGTGAGAATATAGTCCGGCGTAACCGGCGCTCCCAATTTCCGAAGCCCATCGAGGGCACTCTGTAGCGAGCGGCCCGTATTCACCGCCCAGATGGCACCACCGGCAACGGTGGCTGCCAATTCTGAAGCCAGGACAGGAGCGCATTGCTCACCCCAGTCTCCACCAACCAGAGTGCCATCAAAATCTGTACTCAGCAACCGTATCAAACTCATGGCATGACTCTTCTCGGAGGCTTCACGCTGCGCAATCCTAGAAAACAGGAGAAAAACTAAATCTCACAGGAACGCCTCCTCCTTGCATCCTTCTGAACTCCTCCCTTTCATCTCCTTCATCCCTGTGATGAATTCCTCTTTAGTGTCCCGGCTTGGAAGGGGCTCCGCCTGCGCTAGCCCAGAGCTTTCGCAGATCATGTTCAAGGATGGAATCATTGGCGGGCTTGATCGTCTGAAACGATTCCTTGATCACCCGGAGAGCCAGATCCTGACGGCCTTCCGAGATAAGTCCCGAGGCCAGGGGAGCAACCACGCCGTAATAAAAATCGCCCCCTCCTGTGGCTCCAAGCAGATGCAGCTGATGCTCAAAGACCTCTACCGCTCCCGAAAAATCTTTCACCTTCATTCGCTCCGAGACGAGCAACCAAGCCGCCTGCGCACTCAGATCGGTACGAGCTCCGCTACTGAGCCCCCCGCGGTTCTCGTGAACGATTTGATCGGAAATTGATGCCGCCCCTTTTTGATCTCCCGATTGGAGAGCTTGGGCAATGAGCGCCTGCTGATGCTGCGCCTTGAGATCGCTAAAGCGGGAAAATTGAGCAATGGCCGCCAGATGATGCGCCTTCAACTCTGCGGCTGGAGCATGGGAGCGCAGCAGCCATTCCTCACGGGCATCCCAGATGGCAGGATTCTCAGGCGAGACCTGCAAGGCGCTCTGCAAGGCCCTCCCCTCCCCGGCCATGTCACCCTTTCGTTGAAAATCCGCAGCCAGCACGAGATCCCGCCGCGCGGCGTTCTGAAAATCACGATTCCCCAGATGTCGCGTGATAAGCTCCAGATCATGGTCGCTAATTGGCGTCCAGCTCTGCGGATTGAGCCCCTCTCCTGTGGCATAATTTTGGGAGGCATAACGGGCCACATTGAGATCCCAATGTCCCGGTCCTTTGAGATAGCCGATCCAGGCATGGCCTCCATCTTTTCCCTGACCGGAAAAGAAAATCGTCGGGATGCCAAGCGCCTTGCCCGTGATGGCCGCGTAATAGGCCTGATCGACACAGATTCCGCCATGCTTCTTGATGTCGGAGAGCAGATACTCGCCCCAGGGCCAGTCATAGACATTTTTGACGAAGCGTCCCTGATCGTACTCGATGGATTCAAAAGCCTTCTGCGGGTCGAGATGAGCCAGCTGTGGATTCGTCCGAATCGACTCCAACTCCGACTCCTTTAGTGGTGCATCGATGACAAATTTCAAATCCCCGACTTCCAGCAATCTCGGATCCATCCTGAGTTTCCCTGAACGGAAGGCTTCGACCCATTTGGCAAAGAGCTCCTCAGGCTGCATCTCCTCCCTGGGTACATCGCCGGGGGCCACCTGATGATGAGGCCAGTTCTCGGGAGCAGGCTGATCCTTCACAATGGCCAAGGCAAGCGCGAGAGACTGAAATTCATGCCAATCGGCAGGATGAGCTTTCCAGATCGCCTGAAGATTCAAGAGTACCTTGGGAGCAACATCATCGGGACTGAAGCTCTCCGACCAGCGACGCAGAAAATCAGGATCGGAAAGCGTAGCCGCGATGAAATCAGGACTCAGCCGATCGGCCAGAAGCCCCTCGCACGGAGTGAAGGGCTGGGCAACCAGCCTCGCCATCACCTGAGGCAGCACTGCATTATCCGCTGTCACTTTTGCCAACAATTCGGGAGAAACCGGAGTCCGATTCAGCGGCTGTCCCGGTGAAATAATCGAGATGTGGATCGACTGATTGACTCCCGACTGCTGCTCGGTCACATCGAGATGGCGCGAGAGCCAGCGCTTTGTCACGGCAGTCTCGTCGGATTCCAGAAGATCAATCCACTGATAGAGATCAACCCAACTAGCGAAATTTTCCTGAGCAGAGGAACCGGGGCGTCCCGAGGAAGCTGCCTTCCATTGCGCGGCTAGGACATCTCCGAGCGTCTTGCGTAAGGCGACGAGGCGCTCATTCCCAGTGATGGTTCCAAGCTGCCTGTAATCAGGAGGACGCGTGATATCGAGAACCTCGGCAAATCCGGCACGAGGAGATAAGACGCTGAGCACAAGCGTCAGAAGAATGAAACAAGGGAGGGAACCTCTTCGGAAATACACAGAGGGAAAATGCCACCGCTCCGGATATTTTGCTCGATTATAATCGAGAAAGATATGGTAGCGCGTACGGGATTCGAACCCGTGCGCCAGCCTTGAGAGGGCTGTGCTTAACAGTGTAGGAAAATTCTTGTTGCTGTTTTGTTGCTGTTTTGCGTATCTTTGCGCATAGATACACGCCACGCAATGAAGACCACCATCAGCTCCAAGATTTCCAAAATCAAGACCCTCATCAGCAGGCCCGGAGGACAAAAGGAAGTTTGGTGGAAAGTGACGGTGCCGGAACATGGAGGAGGCAGGAAGAGGCGATTTTTCAAAGAGGAGTCAGACGCAGACACTTTTATTGAGCAGCAGTCTGTTCAGATTGCCAATTACGGGACTGCCGCCCTCAGTATCTCAGAAAAACTCCGTGTGGAGGCCGTAGCGTGCGAGGAAAGGCTAAAGGCGCAGGGTGCCACGCTCTCACAGGCCACGGAATTCTATCTTGCCCACTTGGAAGCAACGATCAAATCGGTTTCCGTAGCCGATGCGGTTGCCGCAGTTCTCAAAGCCAAGGAAGGATCAGGGATGAGTGAGCTTTACCTTCGGGATTTGAAATGGAGGCTTGGCCGACTTTCTCAGGCATTCCCAGACAAGAGGCTTGCTGAGATTTCAACCGATGACATTCAAGGCTTTCTTGACGGGCTTGGAGTGGGAGCCGTCACCCGCAACACCTTCCGCCGCGACATCCGCACACTCTGGGGGTATGCAGCAAAGCGGAATTGGGCACGGATGGAGGTAGCTGCCAATACGGAAGCCGCCAAGGCAATCCAGAAAAAACCGGACATCTTCACACCTCATCAGGTTGCCACCCTTCTCTCCACCGATCAGGACGATGATATTCTGGCCTTCCACGCCATCGGTCTCTTTGCAGGTCTCAGGGTATCCGAGATTAACGGTCTCTCATGGGATGATGTCGATTTAACGGGAGGATTCATTCATGTCCAAGCAGCCAACTCCAAGACACGAACCCGCCGCCTCGTGCCGATCCAAGAGAACTTGAAGGCTTGGCTGCAACCCATTGCAAAGACAACGGGGCCGATCATGAGCGGGACAGTGAATCCCAAGACCGTGCGCCCACGATCAGCAGGGGGAACCTTTGGAAAGACCGGAGAGCCGGGAACATTCCGCCGCCGTCATGCTGCCGTCATAAAGGCCGCAGGACTCGCCAAGTGGCCCGTTAATGTTATGCGTCACAGCTTCGTTTCCTATCGCCTTGCAGAGACTCAGAACGCCGGCAAGACCGCTCTCGAATCAGGACACGATCAAGCAATCCTCTTTGCCCACTATCGGGAGCTTGTAAAGCCACAGGCCGCAAAGCTCTATTGGAGTATCAGACCCGAACAGGCGGAAAACATCGAATCCATCGGGAAGCCGAAGGCCGCTTGAAGAAGGGTTTGTTCTTGCATCACCGCACGCGATAACGCACGCTTTTACCATGAAAACGATCACGGCGACGCAGGCACGATCCAAGATTTATCAACTCATGGACGAGGCGGCAGATTCGCATGAGCCGATTCAAATTACCGGCAAGAGGGGCAATGCCGTCCTGCTATTTGAAGAGGATTGGAGGGCGATACAAGAAACGCTTTATCTGATGTCTATACCCGGCATGAAGGAATCTATTATCGAGGGGGGAAAGACTCCTGTTTCCAAGTGCGCCAAAACCCTTAGCTGGTGAAGTATCAACTCGTTTTTACAAAGCTGGCTGCCAAGGACAGCAAGAAGCTCTCCAGTGCGGGACTACGCCCCAAGGCAGAAAAGCTCTTGGAGATCATTTCTGAAAATCCGTTCCAGAATCCCCCATCCTACGAAAAGCTCACTGGCGACTTAACAGGGTTCTACTCACGGCGAATCAATATCCAACACCGCCTTGTCTATCAGGTGCTCACCAAGGATAAGGTCGTGAAGGTTATCCGCCTCTGGACTCACTATGAATAGGAGCATGAAGCGATCTATCACACCCGGCGAAATCCTTCTTGAGGAGTATTTGCAGCCCATGGGGATTTCCCAGAATGCCATGGGCCGCGCCATCGGCGTGCCTCCCAGGGCGATCAATGAAATCGTTCTGGGTCGTCGTGCCATCACCCCCGCCATGTCGATCCGCTTTGGAGAATTCTTTGGACAGTCGCCGCAGTTCTGGCACGGGCTACAGGTGGAATGCGACTTCCGCGCCCTTCGCTCTCAGGAGAAGAAGCTCACCGCCAAGATCATTCCGGCACGCGAGTTGATCGCAGCATAAAAAACAAGGCTTCTTTACGCCCCGCCACGGGCTTTGAGTGAGGCGGGCTGATACTCGGCACCCTTCAAGGAACTCTATTTTTTCTGAGGAAGGGATGACGGGCACCCCCCTCTTGCCGGGAAAGTTTCTGGCGTGATTACGCGTGATACCGCCTCCCAATTTTTTCACCAGGAAA
>Ga0302320_10019391_pt1 | contig 13649 bp, 9 predicted proteins | sample Bog_T0_3_FD_202130 | JGI IMG/M metagenome (GOLD analysis project Ga0302320, IMG submission 202130) | Peat permafrost microbial communities from Stordalen Mire near Abisko, Sweden - Bog_T0_3 | ecosystem: Environmental > Terrestrial > Soil > Wetlands > Peat | place: Sweden: Abisko, Stordalen Mire... | reverse complement strand
GATGTAGATGGTGGCATGGTCACCCGCCCCATCCAGCCCATCCCCGGCGATTACCGCCAGTACTACGCCGGCATCCGCGACGCTTTACTCGGCAAAGCCCCCGCGCCCACCTCGCCCATCGATTCCTGGCGCGTAGCCCGCATCATGGAGTGGGCCACGCAAAGCTCCGAGCAACACCGCGACATCCCCTGCGACTGGACCGACGAACCAAAGTAGCTGCCTTACAACTTAGGCCCCGCTCCCCGGCTCCTTCTCCACCAGTGGCACCCAAAACTTGAATGTCGCTCCTTGCCCCGGCACGCTCTGCGCCTCAATTGCACCGCCATGCTCAGCCAGAATCGCACGTGCAATGGCCAGCCCCATCCCTGAGCCCTTGCCCAGCTTCGACCCCTTTTTCCCGCGATAAAACTTCTCAAATATCAGCGGGAGATCGACTGAATCGATCCCCGAGCCGTTGTCCTCCACGCTGAACTCCAAACGCCCCGCCCTCCGCGCGGCACGCAGTGTAATGCGGCTGCCGGATGGCGCATACCGCGCTGCATTTTCCAGCAGATGGCGCAACACGCGCCCCAGCAAGTGCGGATCAAACCAGGCCGGCTCCTCCTCTACCTCCACATCAATCGTCACCCGATGATCGGCCAGCGCCTTGCGCGACTCCTCCACGGCCTGGTCCAGCAAATCCCGTGCGTGCTGCGGCACCAGGTGCACTTCCACCACCTGCGCGTCGATCTCTGCCATTTCCAGTGCCTCACCGATCAACGCATCCAGGTGCAGGCTCTCCTCATCGACAAGTGCTATCAGGTCTTGCCGCCCGGCTTCATCCAGTCCCTCCGCCTGACGCAGTGTGGTCGCGGCCGCTCGAATCGACGTAAGCGGCGTCCGCAACTCGTGGCTCAGCGAATCAATCAGCGCCGTCCGCAGCCGCTCGCCTTCCCGCGCCGCCTCCATCCGCGCCGAGGCCTCAATCGCCAGCGCACGTGTCAACACAATCGCCACCTGGGCGCTCACTGCCGTGGCAACTTCGTGTGAAAGTACTCCGGGCCGCCAACCCAGCGCACCGACCGGCCGCAGACCGAGCATCAGCGGCATGGCATTGAAGTTCCCGGGAATCGCCATCGTTGGGTTGGAGCCGAGCGTCATGGCGCGCAGGCTGCTCCTCACGCTCACCGGCACATCCGGAGTTGAAGCATAAAATTGCTCCTGATCGCGCACATACAGAGCCACCCCCTCCAGCGCAAAGATGCGATGCATCAGCCGAGGCACTACATGCACCAGTCCCGCCGGATCTTCGTGCAGCATCATCTCCTGGCTCAGCTCATAGAGCCGCTCCACATCCTCCCGCCGCATCTCGGCCTGCTCCGTCTGGCGCCGCGCCCGCTCCGCCAGTCGTCCCGCCACCGCGCAACTGGCAAGAAACGAAATCATCGCCACCCACTGCTGAATCCCGATAATCTGAAACGTATGCACCGGTGGAAGAAAGAAAAAATCAAACGATATCGCGCAAAGAACAGCAACGTAGACTGATAGCCAAAGCCCCGCCTGGGCCGCGGACCATACGACCAAAACCAGAAACACCATCCCCGTCGTGGTCGAATTGGCCCCTGTCCACACCAGCAGCATCGTCGCGCCCACCGCGGTCAGCGTGGCCATCACCCAGTGAAAAGCACTCGTTCCATCGCGCCGCGTCCCCATATCCCCTCCCACCGTGCATGATACCTGCCTGCCCGGATGATGTAAGCTTCCGTTGGAAGTGATTGAAAATGTCTGGCAGAATTCTGGTTATCGATGACGAGCCGCAGATTACCCGCGTGCTGCGTGCCGCGCTCACCGCGCAGGGCTTTGACGTTCGAACCGCTAACGATCCCGAGGAAGGGCTTCTGCTCTTCAAAGACTGGTCCCCGGACCTCGTGATCACCGATCTGATGATGCCAGGCATCAGCGGCGTCGACGTGTGCCGCGCCATTCGCGCTCAGTCCGCGACCCCGGTGCTCATCCTCTCGGTCCGTGACCATGAGCGCTCCAAGGTAGAAGCTCTCGACGCCGGCGCCGACGACTATGTGACCAAGCCGTTCGGCATCCAGGAGTTACTGGCTCGCGTCCGCGCTCACCTGCGGCGCGCACCCGAGCGGACCACCGCCGCCATCGAAGCCGGAGACTTTACCATTGACGCCGTGGCCCATGCCATCACAGTCCAGGGCAAACCCATCCACCTGACTCCCAAGGAGTTTGACCTGCTGCTCCACCTGGCCCGCCACTCCGGCAAGGTCATGACCCACCGCGCCCTGCTCACTGCCGTTTGGGGAGCGCAATCAGCTCACCAGCCAGAGTATCTCCGCGTCTTTGTTGGCCAGTTACGCAAGAAACTCGAGGCCGAAACCGGCAAGCAATACATCCAGACCGAGCCTTGGGTCGGTTATCGCTTTATCCCTGAAGGCTGGAGCGGCAACCAGGAATAAGCGCCTTGCGCATCTGCGCTTTGCATCCCTCACTCATCTTTGGGTTTCTCTCGAATGTCCTCCAGATAAGCCCATCCTTATGCTTTATTTAGAAAACCCTTTCAAGACTAGTACTAAGCCTGAAGCACAATCAATTTGGCGATGGATCTCCCCTGCGATCTTGAATTGCACCCGAGATTCGCCAACGGCGCACGTCTGCCAGAAACCTGACAGACCTTCGCCAGAACTGCGAGAGACATTATGCAGAACCTGATGCAAGATCTTGTGATGTTACTGTTCACCGCTGTCTTCTTTGCCCTGGCGTTCCTCTACGTCAAGGCCTGCCAGAAGTTGAGGTAACCCATGCACATCGACCTCATCACCGCCATTGCGCTGATCCTGTCCATCCTGTTATTGGGCTATCTCACGCTCACCATGCTCTTCCCGGAGAAATTCTGACATGTCCGTCAATGGCTGGTTGCAGTTTGCCATCTACAGCGTGATTCTGCTGCTGACAGTTCGCCCGGCGGGCGCTTATATGGCCCGCGTCTTTGAGCGTGAACGCACCTGGTTGGACCCGGTGCTTGGTCCAATCGAACGCCTGATTTACAAGCTCTGCGCCGTGAACTCTGAAAAAGAGATGAACTGGCGCGAGTATGCCTACGCCCTGCTGGGCTTGTCGGCTGTCACGATGGTTCTGACGTACGCGATCGAGCGGTTGCAGGCATTCCTGCCTTGGAACCCGCAGCATCTGGCCGGCGTTGGGCCTGACCTGGCCTGGAATACCGCTGCCAGCTTCACCACCAATACCAACTGGCAGTTCTATGCGCCCGAATCAACGATGAGCTATCTCACCGAGATGGCCGGGCTGGCGACGCACAACTTCTGGTCCGCTGCGGCCGGGATCGTGGTGGCCGTGGCGCTGATTCGCGGCATCAAGCGAACCAGTTCACCCACGATCGGCAACTTTTGGGTGGATATGACCCGGACCATGCTCTATGTGCTGCTGCCGGCCTGCCTGGTCTATGCCCTGGTGCTGGTCTGGCAGGGCGTGCCCCAGAACCTGAATGCTTATACCGTCGCGCATCCGGTCGAACAGCCCTCCCAGATCCAGACCATCGGACAGGGTCCGGTGGCCTCGCAGGAAGCGATCAAAATGCTGGGCACCAACGGCGGCGGATTCTTCAACGCCAACAGCGCCCACCCCTATGAAAACCCCACGCCGCTATCAAACTATCTTCAGATCATCTCCATCTTTCTCATCGGCGCGGGCCTCACTTACACATTGGGCCGGATGACCGGTTCGCCCGGCCATGGCTGGGCCGTGTTTGCGGCTATGTACATTCTCTTCGCGGCGGGTTTCGCGACCACTTACTGGGCCGAGTCGCATCCCCATCCGCTGATTCACGGCGCGCAGCAAACCCGCACCGCGACCGCGCCCGGCGGCAACATGGAGGGCAAGGAGGTACGCAACGGCATCGCCGAATCGACCCTCTTCGCCACCGTTACCACCGACGCCAGTTGCGGGGCCGTCAACAGCATGCACGACAGCTTTACCCCTCTGGGCGGCATGGTGCCGCTCGTCAATATCATGCTTGGTGAGGTGGTCTTCGGCGGCGTCGGTTCCGGCCTCTACGGAATGCTGGTCTTTGTTGTACTCGCGGTCTTCATCGCCGGGCTTATGGTCGGCCGCACCCCTGAGTACCTGGGCAAGAAGATCGAATCCTACGATGTAAAGATGGCGATGCTCTATGCACTCATCTTTCCGTTGATCATCCTCACGTTTGCCGCAATCTTTGTCCTGCTGCCGGTCGGACAATCGGCCATGGCCAACCCCGGGCCGCACGGGTTTTCCGAGGTCTTGTACTCGTTCGTCTCCGGGGCCGGCAATAACGGCTCGGCCTTCGCGGGCCTGGGCACGAACTGGTGGTACAACGTGGCCATGGGCTGGGACATGCTGATTGGAAGGCTGCTGATGATCATTCCTGCGCTGGCCCTGGCAGGCAATCTGGCCAGCAAAAAGAGCGTGCCGCCCTCGCCCGGAACCTTCCCAGTGAACACGGCCCTCTTCACCATGCTGCTGATTGGCGTTGTCTTGCTGCTCGGCGCACTCACCTTCTTCCCAGCTCTGAGCCTGGGACCGATCCTGGAACATCTTCAGCTCAAAGCCGGGCAGCTGTTCTAGCCCTTACCGCTAGCGATTCACGACCGGAAGAAACGGACTGATATGGCTGAGAAGACAAGTCTTTGGAACACTCAAATCATGGCCCACGCCCTGGTGGACGCATTCCGCAAGCTCGATCCCCGCGGCATGGTCAAGAACCCCGTGATGTTTGTCGTGGAAGTCGGCAGCGTGCTCACCACGGCCCTGCTCATCGACAACGTCGTCAACCACCGCCCCGGCTTCGGCTTCAACCTCCAGATCACCCTCTGGCTCTGGTTCACGGTGGTCTTTGCCAACTTCGCTGAGGCCATGGCCGAAGGCCGCGGCAAGGCCCAGGCCGACACTCTGCGCAAAGCCAAGGGCGAGACCATCGCCCAGCGCTATACCGCGAGCGGCGGCCTTGAAGACGTCGCCAGCGCCCTGCTCCGCGCCGGAGATATCATCTACGTCGAGGCCAACCATTACATCGCCGGCGACGGCGAAGTCATCGAGGGCGTCGCCTCCGTCGACGAATCTGCCATCACCGGCGAATCCGCCCCCGTCATCCGCGAAGCCGGCGGCGACCGCTCTGCCGTCACCGGCGGCACCAAGGTCCTCTCCGACTGGATCAAGGTCCGCATCACCTCCAACCCCGGCGAGACCTTCCTCGACCGCATGATCGCCCTCGTCGAAGGCGCAACCCGCCAGAAGACCCCAAACGAGATCGCGCTCTCCATCCTGCTCTCCGGCCTCACCATCGTGTTTTTGTTGGCCGTCGTCACGCTACAGCCCTTCGCCATCTACTCGAAGGCCCCGCAAACGGTCTTCGTCCTGGTGTCTCTGCTTGTCTGCCTCATCCCCACCACCATCGGCGGGCTGCTATCCGCCATCGGCATCGCTGGCATGGACCGCCTCGTCCAATACAACGTGCTCGCCATGAGTGGTCGTGCAGTTGAAGCCGCCGGCGACGTCAACACCCTGCTCCTCGACAAGACCGGCACCATCACCCTCGGTAATCGCCAGGCCACCGAGTTCCTTACCGCTCCTGACGTCACAGCCGAGCGTCTCGCCAATGCCGCTCAACTCGCATCTCTCTCCGACGAAACCCCTGAAGGCCGCTCTATCGTGGTTCTCGCCAAGGAGAAGTACAACCTCCGCGGCCGCGATCTTGGCGGAATTCATGCGGAGTTTGTTCCCTTCACTGCGCAGACCCGCATGAGCGGTGTCAACCTGCCCGGCATCCGTATTCGAAAGGGCTCCGTCGACGCCATTGCCCGCTTCCTCGAAGAGCAAGGCACTCCGCTTCCGCAAAAGGTTCGCGAGCATGTCGAAGCCGTAGCCCGCGATGGCGGCACTCCGCTCGTCGTCGCTGAAAACGCCACCGCACTCGGCGTCATTCACCTCAAGGACATCGTCAAAGGCGGCCTCAAGGAGCGCCTTGCCCGCCTGCGCGCCATGGGCATTCGCACCATCATGATCACCGGCGACAACCCGCTCACCGCCGCCGTCATCGCCCGCGAAGCTGGCGTCGACGACTTCCTCGCCGAAGCCAAGCCCAAAGACAAGATGGACCTCATTAAGCGCGAGCAGGCCAAGGGCAAGCTGGTCGCCATGACCGGCGACGGCACCAACGACGCCCCCGCCCTGGCTCAGGCCGACGTAGGCGTCGCCATGAACTCCGGCACACAGGCCGCCAAAGAAGCCGGCAACATGGTCGACCTCGACTCCAATCCCACCAAGCTCATTGAGATTGTCGAGATCGGCAAACAGCTCCTCATGACCCGCGGCGCGCTCACCACCTTCTCCATCTCCAACGATGTGGCCAAGTACTTCGCCATCATCCCCGCCATGTTCGCCGGCGTCTTTCCGGTGCTCAACGCGCTCAACATCATGGATCTGCATTCACCGCACTCGGCCATTCTCTCCGCGGTCATCTTCAACGCCATCATCATCGTGGCCCTCATCCCGCTGGCCCTCAAAGGCGTCAAGTATGAGCCCAAGGCCGCCGATATTCTGCTGCGCAACAACCTGCTCATCTACGGCGTGGGCGGCATTATCGTGCCCTTCATCGGCATCAAAGCCATTGACATGTTCCTCGTTGCCGTCCACCTGGCTTAGAGCATTGGGGGCTCTGCCCCGCAAGGAGATCCACTGTGCATTCCGTTTGGAAGACTTCAATTCGCTTCACGCTGATCACCACCGTCCTCTTCGGCCTCGGCTATCCCTTGCTCGTTACCGGCATCGCCGGCCTCATCTTCCCGCGCAAGGCCGCCGGTAGCCTCATTTTGAAAGACGGCACCGTCATCGGCTCCGAGTTATTGGCCCAGAGCTTCACGTCCGATCGCTACTTCCATCCCCGCCCCTCGGCAGCAGGCAATGGCTACGACGCCACTGCTTCCGGCGGCTCCAACCTCGCCCAGTCCAACAAGACGCTCGTCGATCGCATCCAGGGCTCCATCGACAAAATCTCCGCCGAAAACCCAGGCAAGCCCGTGCCCATCGATATGGTCACCACCTCCGCCTCCGGACTCGACCCCGACATTACCCCCGATTCCGCTTACTTCCAGGCCCCGCGCGTCGCCAAGGCCCGGGGTATTAGCGAGGACCGAATCCGCGAACTCATTGGCCAGAACACCGCCAGCCGTCAGTTCGGCCTCCTCGGCGAACCCCGCGTCAACGTCCTCGCTCTCAACCTCAACCTCGACAAGCTTTCGAAGTAGTTTTCCCGCACGCCGGCTTCCCCGCCAAACGTAAAGCGGGGGAGGGCCTCGGCCCTCCCCCGCACTTTGCTGCCCACCACCGTTTGACTCTACTTGCCTGTCCCGCTCAAATTCACCGTCTGCGGCGACCCCGTTGCATTATCCGCAACGCTCACCTTCGCGCTCAGCGCTCCCTTGGCAGTCGGCTTGAAGGTTACAGTGATCGTGCACTGCGCGCTCGCTGTCAGGCTCGAACCGCAGGCGTTCTTCTGCGAGAACGAACTGGCATTGGTTCCTGCAATCGACACAGCCACACCAGTCAGCGTTGCATTCCCGGTATTCTTCAGCGTAATCGCCTGGGTCGTCGCGTCCGACACGCCCACCGTGGTGCTCGCAAACGCTGCCAGAGTCGCTGGAGTCAGGCTTACCACCGGAGCCGGCGCAACCCCCATGCCGGAGAGGCTCACCTTCTGCGGCGATCCGCTCGCGTTATCCGCCACGCTCACCTGAGCACTGAGCGCCCCAGGCCCCACCGGCTTGAACGACACCGTAATTGTGCAACTGGCGTTCACCGCCAGGCTCGTCCCGCACGTACTCTTCTGCGAGAACGAACTCGCATTGGTTCCAGCTATCGAAATCGAAACACCGGTCAATGCAGCAGTACCGGTGTTCTTGAGCGTAACCGACTGCGTCGTCGCATCCGCCACTCCCACCGTGGTGCTGGCAAAGGCCGGCAGCGTTGTCGGCGTCAGACTTGCCACGGGCGCCGCGGCCGCCCCGGTGCCGGAGATACGCACCGCCTGTGGCGATCCGGTAGCGTTATCCGCCACGCTCACTTGCGCACTCAGTGCCCCGCTTGCCGCCGGCTTAAAGGTCACCGTGATCGAACATTGCGCGCTCGCCGCCAGGGTGCTTCCGCAGGTATTCGTCTGCGTAAACGAGCTGGGATTCGTTCCCTTGATCGATACGGCAATGCCACTCAAGGTTGCGGTCCCCGTGTTCTTCAGCGTGATCGCCTGCGTCGTCGCATCCGTCACCCCTACCGTGGTGCTGGCAAATGCCGGCAATGTGGCCGGCGTCAGGCTCACCACAGGCGCCGCGGCTGCCCCGGTACCAGAGATGCTCACCGTCTGCGGTGACCCGGTTGCATTATCCGCCACACTCACTTGCGCGCTAAGCGCCCCACTCGCCGCTGGCTTGAAGGTCACCGTAATCGTGCACTGCGCACTGGCCGCAACGCTCGTCCCACAGGTGTCGGTCTGCGAGAACGAACTCGCGTTCGTCCCGGTTATCGATACAGCTACGCCCGTCAACGTCGCAGTCCCGGTATTTTTCAGCGTAATTGCCTGCGTCGTCGCATCCGCCTTGCCAACCGTTGTACTGGCAAAAGCAGGCAGCGTCGTCGGCGTCAGGCTTACCACGGGGGCAGCGGCAGCCGTTCCCGTTCCAGAAATGCTCACTGACTGCGGAGAGCCCGCCGCGTTATCCGCTACGCTCACGGATGCGCTCAGCGCACCACTTGCCGCCGGCTTGAAGGTCACCGTAATCGTGCACTGCGCGCTCGCCGCAACGGCGGTCCCGCAGGTATTCGTCTGCGAGAACGAACTCGCATTCGTCCCAGTTATCGATACAGCTACGCCCGTTAACGTCGCAGTCCCGGTATTCCTCAGCGTAATCGCCTGTGTCGCCGCATCCGCCTTGCCGACCGTTGTACTGGCAAAAGCGGGCAGCGCCGTCGGAGTCAGGCTTACCACCGGGGCCGGCGTGCTCGAACTCGGCCACCCATTCACCACGTTGGCCACATTCAGCGATCCCAACCCAGAAGCTTCGTCATACCCTGTGGTCGCGCTATAACCCGAAAGAATGCCGATCCCGTCATTGGTGTTGAGCAAAGTGCAGTTCGGCGTCCCGGCCACGCATGTCATTGCATTCGTGAAAGGCATGCCCGAGTAAGGGCCTGCATCGATGTCATTGAAGTAGCAGCTACTCGACGCCGTCACGCTCTCCGCACTGCAATTACTGTAAGTCTGCTTCGCTGCCAGCGCATACAACTCGGCGTTGGGGCTGCCTTGTGCCGAACCCGCCTTCTGGTTGATCAGCGCCATCACAGCGGCCATTGCTGGAGAAGCCGCGGATGTTCCACCAATCTCTTGCGCTAAATTCTCGGACGTAGCGCTATAAGTGCACGAGCCATCGGCTGAAATGCACACCAGGTACGCGCTGCTCGACAGTGCCCCGTCAGCCGCGAAGAACGATACATCCGGTATGTCGCGCACGCCGTCGCTTGGGAGGCCGGGAATTTTGGAATTCGTCTGCCAGCTCGGCTTTTGCCATCCGTTGTTCGTCAAGGGAATCGATGCAATCGTTTTTCCCGCAACGCCCGTAACGTTTCCAGTGCTCCCGGCGCCAGCGGTGCATGTCCCGAGTGCAGTGTTCGAATACGAGGAGGAAGTATTGTTCACAACACATCCGCTCGCGCCTCCGCTCCCGCCGATCACGTCGACCAATCCCGAAACATCGATTCCAAAGTAGTAATAAATCAACTGTTCGTCGGTGGAGTTGGCGAGGAAATTGCAAGACGTCTCCCCATCCGTCACCCCCGATACGCCAAGCTGATTTGCAAAGTACTCCGCGACAAAAATTCCATTCGGGCTCGTGCAGGTATCGTTCCAAACCATCTCTGGCACATAACCGAGAGCGCTGGCCTTGGTCGAGGCATTGCTCGAATTCCAATACGGTGAAGGCGTGCAGGCCGACGTGGAGTTCTGCGGGCACCAGTTAAGATCCGTGCCGCCCACCGCTGTATCCCATGGCGGAGAAGCAAGACCGCTCACCGATAACCCATATTGCGCGGCATACGGAAGGTTCGATCCGCCGCCATCTCCACCGTCATCGCAGTTCGGCGAGCCGGAGTCACCGGTCGCCACAAACACTGCCAACCCTTCCGCCGCCGCCGTCTGCCACAAGTTGTAGTACGAAACATTGGCCGCCGTGCTATTGCCCAACTCGCATTCACCATAGCTCACATTCATCTGGTGTGCGCCATATACCGGAGACGAGCTGACCGTTACGTTATTGACAATATAACTGGCAGAATCAAACAGATTGTCGTCCGACGCCGACGCTGGATAGGAGGCCACAAGCACAATCTGCGCGTTCTTGGCGACCGCCCCAGACCACTCCACATCGAGCGTGTTTTCTTGAAGGTCGCCAATGCCGCAGGCTGCCCCCGAGGCCGTACTCGTGCAAATCGTCAACGGCTCGCTGTTGCCGGATACCCGCTTGGGGGTATTTGCCGCGCTGCTTGTCGGCAGACCAAAGGCCTGGCGGAAGGTGAGCACATCGTTGATTCCGTCAGACCCCGATCCACCCGACTGTGCCTCGCTTCCCGTACTCTGCCCCACGTCGATATCGCTGGTCCCGGCAATCGCAATCACCTGGCCCGTTCCATCAATGCCTTTGTTCCACAACGGAGCCACGTTATAGATCGCCGCAAAGTCGGAAGGCGTCACGTCTTCAACCGGTCCATTATTATTCGGATCGTTGATCGTATATTGCGGGCGCGCGCTCCCAGATCGCAGCCCAGGCTTACCGGCCGGCGGCGTCACGTCGTTCCCTGAGCTGGCTACCCGCTTCCACCTCCCCGTCGCCGCATCCCGGGTTACAAGGCCTCCCATCCGGTGCAACGGCCGCGGAAAGAAGTTGTGCAGCGCCTTTACACCCACCACCGCCGGCGCCAGGGCCGCGGGAATCTTCACATCGGTCATATTGCCAATGTGCGCCACACCCTTCACTTCCAGATTGTGGATCTCAGTATGGAACGCACTCTCAACCTGCGCCGCCGTACCGCTGAAGCGGATCGTCATGCGATTCTTCGCGACCTCGTCCACCGAGAGTCCATGGCTCTGCAACCAGCCCGATACAGTATCCAGATCGCTCTGCGCCGGACCAAAGCGCTCGCCCACCTCTTCTGCGCTCAGCCATTCATGAAAGTTGGAAGAGGTGGGGTCATACTGGCTCCCAACAAACTTATCAAAGGCCGTCTGCTGCTCCGGGCTGCGGCTCAGCACCAGGATCAGGTCCGTCAGAGGTAGATCGGCGCTTACCTGGCCGCGATCGTTTTTGGCCTGGGCCGCCGGATGCACGCTGCCGCGCAGGGACACCAACTGGTCCTCGTTGATGCGGTCCACGATGCGTGCGGCGGGAAACGGCTCCTGAGATATCAAGGTCGTGCAACAAACAATTGCGCTGGCCGCACAAAATAGCAAGGCTCTTGCAGAAGCCATCATGTTGGTCCTGGTCCCTTTCATCGGAGCAGTGCCCCGAATTACCTGGAATTTGCTGCTCCCGTCAAAAGCATATCCGGTTTATTCCGTTTGCACCGCTTGGCTCAACATACCATCAGCGTCTGAAGTGTCCCACATTGCTGTGGAGTGCAAAATGAGAACGGCATTCCACCTGCCTGTTGCACGCCCAATCGATGCCCCGGGACAGCCTATGGATTTCCACCCTCCACCTGCGTTCGCCCGCTTTGCCTGCCACAGCCAGGTCGCGTCCGGCAATGGTTCCAAGAAAGCCCGAGAAACTCGAGGCGCAACCCCTTGTAGGCGTTAGACGTCGCTCCATAGAGAACGTTGACCCCCAAACCCAGGCGAAAACACCCCGTTCCTCGCGCGGGAATCCGCGCGTCAAAACTCGCGCCAACTTCCCCTGCTTCAGGGGAATCATCTTCCCGCAACGAGGTTCATGAGCAGAGGGCGAGGCCGGGCAACACAGCAGGGCTGTCTGGGCAAGGGTCAGACACCGCCATGCGTGGCGGCCTCACGAAGATGCATCCCCTCCGAGGCCGCTTCTCCCTGGCGGATGAAGCGGTAGACTTGCGGTGCAATTACCTCTGTACTGTATTGATTTCTCCACCCATCCCGCCCTGCGGCGCCCATCGATCTGCGCAGCTTTTCGTCTTCCAGTATCCGAATCAGGGAATCAGCGCTCGAGCCTGCATCTTCCGCATCCATGAAATATCCGGTTACGCCCTCTGTAATCAGCTCGGGAATGCCCCCAACCGGGAAGGCTAAAATCGGTAGCCCCGCAGCCATCGCCTCGACAATCGAGATACTTAGGTTCTCCATCCGCGACGCATGCGCATAAACACGGAAGCGGGACAAAAGCCTGGAGGCATTGGGGATAAATCCAGTAAACATGACCTGCTTTTCGATTCCCAGAGATTCGGCCAATGCGCGCAGGTTTTTCTCGTCCTCGCCCGTTCCCACAATTGTCAGCGAATACGCCTTTCCGCGCACCTTGGCCTCGGCTAAAACCTGAAGAAGAAACTGCTGGTTCTTGCGCGGTTCAAGGGTCCCTATGGTGATAACGTCGCCCTCGGGCCCGTCACTGGATTCCGCGTGAGGATGCACGAAATTTGGAAGCACCATGGAAGGCTTGTCAACGAGCGCCGGAAGGCGCTCCGTCAGGCAGCTTTGCATGAACTTCGAGACAAACAGGATGCGGTCCACCGAAAGCAGGGCCTGGTCCTCCTTGCGTCGCACCCAGCGGTAAAACCATCCCGATCGTGGAATCCATCCATGGTTTACCATCTCCTCGGCCTGGGAAATATTGAAGTGGACTACCAGGACAACCTGCTGGGACTCGTTGCGACGGGATCGCAGCGCCGCCAGCGCAGACCGGGGGCACTGCGCGTAGACCCTCCACGCACCCTCGCGCGGTAATACTAAGCGAACCTGCCGCGCCAATGCCCACTCACCGATGAAAATCGATGTCATCGTTGAAGCGCGGCGGCTGAAAAGCCCCATCGTTCTGCAAGCCAATCCGGCGAGCTGGCGAAATCCGGGAGGCGGCGCGGAAGACGAAATCAGTTTAGTCCGAATGTGCTGGTCGCGAAGATACCGGATCAGTTCATTGAAATGAGCCTGGACTCCCGTCTCTCCCCGGGGAGTCTCATGCGTTGCAATGTACAGCAACTCACCCCCATTCTCCTGCAATTCCTCTTCATCCAGCCCTGCGCGCACCCGCTCTCTGTAAATTCTCCGTTCGCGTTGCTTCTGCTCAATGGCTTTGATTCTCCGCGCAATCGGCGCGGGCAGCGCATCGCATATCCCCAGCAGCGAAAGCACCAGGGAACTCGGTAGAATGTGGTCGGGAATAAGAGCAATCAGAAGGACGGCCGCGAGAATTCCGGCGAAACTGGCCAGCTCGAACGTGAGCGTCTCATCGAAGGCCGCATGACGCACCAATTCAGGGGTACCCTGCACGTTCGCGACATGAGCGATGAAATCGATCATCCTTCAACTGCTGCCTATTATAGTTGAACAGCCGCTGGACACAGTTAAATTCAAGCGTTTTGCAAATGGAGCG
>Ga0302320_10019390_pt1 | contig 13649 bp, 8 predicted proteins | sample Bog_T0_3_FD_202130 | JGI IMG/M metagenome (GOLD analysis project Ga0302320, IMG submission 202130) | Peat permafrost microbial communities from Stordalen Mire near Abisko, Sweden - Bog_T0_3 | ecosystem: Environmental > Terrestrial > Soil > Wetlands > Peat | place: Sweden: Abisko, Stordalen Mire... | reverse complement strand
GAGCGTGCCGTAATTATCGAACGTCGCGCCGCTGCCGCCGAAGGCCAGGTTGATCTGTTGGTCGCTCTGGCAATCCCACAAGCCGTAGTTGTAAATTGCCGTGCCGTTGCCAGTTTGAATTGTGCCGTTATTCCAAACCACCGAGCCATAGTTCGTCAGCGCCGTGCCGTTCAGGTTATGATCATTCGCGGTGGTCAGATTCAACGTACCGCCGGCCGCCAGCGTCAAAGTTCCGCCCAAAGCCCCGGCGGACCAGCCGACCGGGCCGTGCAACACCGCGTTGGTGTAGCCAAAGAGTTCGCCGCTGTCCACCGTGAACGCGCCGCTGGGATTGACTGTCAGCGGTCCATTTAGCGTCAAAGTCTGGCTGTTCAACTCCAGCGTCACGGCGCCCCCGCCATTGGTGCCCAGAATGATCGCGCCAGCGCCGGTGTCCACACTGAGCGCCACGGTCACCCCTGCGTTGGTGATGATGGCGGTGTCGTTGGCGCCGGGCACGCTGTTGGGACTCCAGTTGACGGCCGTGCTCCAGCCGCCGCTGCCGGCGTTGGTCCAGGTGATGACGGCGGCATGGACCGCGAATTGGGTCATTGCGGCACAGCCGATTGTCGCCACGGCGAGCGCCGTCTTTATAAAATTGAAGGATTTCATAATATCTTGATTTACAACTGGTTATTTTGATTATTGGGTAATACTTTCCTTTTTCACTGTTGCGGACCGGGACAACAGCGTCCACATTTTACACAAATGCTAAACAGTTACAATACGTATAAGTGCGTATTTTGCGGTTTCCAAGACCGTCGAGTGGCCTGATAATGGCCATCAGGAGCCATGACACCGCTTTCGACCGCCGACTACGAAGTGCTGCTGGAGCACATCCAGAAATTGCATTCGTTCCAGGATCTGACTTGCCTGCGCGTGTGGCTGCTCGAGAAGGCGCTGCCGCAACTGGTGCCGTCCGAGTGGTTTTCCTACAATGAAGTGGACCTCCGAAACCCCGAAAACACGGTGGCCATTCTCCAACCGGAAGCCAGCCCACTGTTTCGGCGGCTGCTGCCGCGATTCAGGGAAGTGGCCGGCCAGAACCCGCTCATTGTCCGCCAGATGCGGCAGTCGGATGATTTTTCGGTGCATAAAATTTCCGATTTCCTGGCCCAGGAAGTTTTTCACCAACTGCCACTGTATCAGGAGGTTTACCGGCTTCTGGGCGTGGAATATCAAATCGCGGCCACGATCAAGCTGGAGCCGGACCGCGTGACGGCCTTTGCCCTTTCGCGCCGGCGGCGCGATTACACCGAACGGGACCGCGCCGTATTGGAATTGCTGCGTCCGCACCTGGTCGTGGTGTTCAACCGACTGGCGCTGGCAAGCCAGCTTCAAACGGTGCTGGCAGACCACTCGCTGGCCTTGAACCGGCTTTCTTCGGCCACTGTCATTGTCAATCCCCAAGGCCGCATCCTTTTCCATGCCGGACCGGGTCTTGGCTGGATTGGCGCGACCGCCGCCGGTTGCTTGCCCGCCGATATTTCCGGGTGGCTGAAGCGTTGTCCGCCGGATGCCCCGGACCGGACGATGCGCGTGACTTCCGAGGCTGGCGAGGTGCACCTCCAAGCCGTGCCGACGACGAGCAGCCAGCGGATTTTACTGGTGCTCACGTTGAAGCGCCGGGGCACGCCGGAGAACGTCCCGGTTCCTTTCGGCCTCACGCCGCGCGAGGTTGAGGTGGGCCGCTGGATTGGTGAGGGAAAAGCCAACGCGGAAATCGCCGTGATCCTCGGTGTCAGTCCGCGCACGGTCCACAAGCATATTGAGCACATCTTTGAAAAAACCGGCGCGACCTCGCGCCTCGCAGTGGCGACACTGTTGAACCACCAAACAGCGGACGGATTCCCCCCTCTTGCCGCGCAATCAAATTAACGTGTCACGGCGACGACAAACGGTAAAAAGCGCTGGGGCGGGAAGGCGTGAGCCGCAGGGGCTCGTTGGTGGAGCTGACTGAAGACCAGGCGCCTCCAAGGCCGGAGGCCAGGGCATTGGTCTGGGATTGCAAATGGCAAACAATGTTGGTCGGCCAGCTCAAAAGCAGGTTTGTTCCTGACTTCTGGGCGGCCAGCCGCAGCGGATTCGTGACGTTGTAGATTCGCACGTAATCCACCAATACTTCGCCCGGAAACGTGGTGCCGGCATTGATGGCATTGGTCGAGGGATAGCCCAGATAGCTGCCGCCAATGGCCAGGTTCATGATGAGAAAGAACGGCTGATTGAAGGGGAAAGGCCAGGCATTGGTGGTGGAACTTGACCAGCCCGTCTGGGTTTCGTAAAGGTGGCCATTCACGTAAAACAAGATCGCGTTGGTCGTCCAATCCAGCGTATAGATGTTGAAATTGGTGGTGGCTCCGCCGTCCGTGAAATTGTAGATCGCCGTGGCGTCGCTGCCGGAGTGGATGCTGCCCTGGGCCATGAATGGATTACCGCCGCTGTTTTCCATCACGTCAATCTCTCCGCAACCTGGCCAGCCGACGGTGGTAATATTGGTGCCGAGCATCCACAAGGCCGGCCAGAAGCCGGTTCCAAGCGGCAGTTGTGCGCGCCATTCCACGCGCCCGAATTTCCAGGAAAACAATCCCTGCGATTTGATTCGCGCCGAGGTATAACTGGCCCCCCCATAGGCTTCGGCCCGGGCGGCGATGTGCAACAGTCCGCCCGCCTCGTAGGCATTATTGGTGCGGCTGGTGTAGCATTCCTGCTCGCTATTGCCCCAGCCGCCATTGCCGAGGTCGTAGGTCCAGAGGTTGGTGTGGATTGCTGTCCCGTTAAATTCATCATCCCAAACAATGTTCATGTTGCCATATGGCGCGCCGCCGGTCTGAATCAGATTCAAATCGTCAAAATAGACCGAGCCGGCGGAATTATTGGCGTCCCCCTGAAACACAAGCTGATAGCGGACAAAGATTGTCCCGCCAGGCGCAACCAATTCGTTCACGGTGTTAGTCAGCTGATAAGTGTTCGGGTCGTATTGGTTAGTGACCGCCAAGTCGGTCCACCGGCCTGTTGGAAAAGCGCCAGCGGCAATGGCGTTGGTCGTGATCAAGGCCGAGCGGTAAAGTGCCAGGACGTTGGCATTCGCGTCGCAGAAAGTCACTTCTATCCAGGCCACATTCTGACCAGCCAAGACGTCATTCGTGGCCGTATATGCCCAGCCGTCAGCGGCATAGGCGGCGCCGGGGCCGGAAATGTAGTCCTGATAAATGCCGTCATAGTTCACGCTGCCGCTGAACTGCTGATAGACCTTGAAATAGTTGGTGCCGCTATGCGCCACGGCGGCAGCCGTCTCGCCGTAATCGTTCGAGCCATAGAGCTGCCACCCGGGTATGGTGGTCGTTTGGCCGATGGGGTCGGATTCAAAGCCGGGATTGCTCAACAACCCAGCCGCCCGCAGCGGGATCACCGCCGCGAGCCAGAAAACCATCAGACTGGTTTTGCAAATCAAGCGCTTCATTTTTGATAGACCCGAACATAATCCACAACCAAGCGCTGCGGAAAGGTGGTGGTCTGGTCGGGATTACCCGGCCAGGCGCCGCCCACCGCCAGATTCAGCAGCAAAAACTTCGGCTGATTGAAAACCCACTGGGTTTTCTCGGGCAGACTGGCCGGAGTGACGCTGAAATAGGGTTTATCATCCATAAGCCAGGTAATGCGGTTCGTTTCACATTCCACCGCGAAGACATGAAAATCGTCGGCTACGGCCGCGCCGCCAGGCAACGTGATCGGTCCACCGATGCCATCCTTGCCGCTGTAGCCGGGGCCATGCACCGTGCCATGCACCGTAGCCGGTTCTTTGCCGATGTTTTCCATAATGTCAATTTCACCGCAGTTAGGCCAGTTGACTGAATCTATATTGGTCCCCAACATCCAGAATGCCGGCCAGATTCCCTGACCGCGAGGGAGCTTGAGGCGGGCCTCGATGCGGCCATAAGCGCAGGAGTACTTGACCCTGGTAAGCAGGCGGGCCGAGGTAAAACTTTTCCCTTCGAAATTTTCCTGCCGCGCCTCGATCACCAGTTTGCCGTCCTCGATACGGGCATTATTGGTGCGCGAGGTGTAATACTCGAACTCGCTGTTCCCCCAGCCGCTGCCGCCGAGGTCGTAGCTCCATTTGGCCAAGTCTGGCGGCGTGCCATCAGGCTGGTTGAATTCATCGCTCCAGACCAGCCGCCAATCGCCCGCCAGCAAAGGCGGAAGCCAGGCGAGCAGATAGAAAATCATTCCCACTGCTGCGCCACATTTTTTGTTCATAGACAACACGGATAATTGGGGTGTTCAATTTGGAGGTTGATCGGCTCCGCCCTGGCTTTTCACAATACCCCGCTCAGTAATTGGAAGCGAACCCAAATTGCAAAGCACCGATTTTATGGCGCCCGTACGATTAAAAACTGCGCGGCTGGCTGATTCATCGAGCGCCAGCCCAGCCTGAGGGCGCGACCGGCCATCAGCCAGTACCAGCGTTAGAGAGGAAGCGGAGGCCAGTTGATAGACCACGGGCACCTGGCAATAGGTGAAGGCAAGCGAACCTGCTTTAAGCCGGATGGTGCGCACCTGGCCGGCAATATTGTAAAAGGTGAAAACATCCGGTGCGGCAAGAAATTCCTCCGGCCGCAGCAGCCGCGGCTCAAAATGGATGCGACCCGCGCGCACACTCACGCCCAATTCACCAAACCGGCACAAGATGTCCTCCTTGACTTGTCCCGTCAAACCAGGCTGCCGCGCGCCGGTCTGCGCCGGAGTGTGGGAATATGGATCCATCGGAAAAGCGCCATAGTTTTCCGGCGTCTTGAAATCGCCGATTCCAAGGCGCAGGTCGTGATAACATTCCGCCAGCCGGGCGGCAAAGGGTGAACCTGTTGCTCGAAAGAATGATTCCTGCACTGACAACAGCAGCTTGGAAACCATGTGCCAGTAGATGCAGCCCAAACCCTCGTAGCCATAAAAGGTCCCGGATCGCCCCGTGAAGGCGCGGTGGTCAAACAGGGTTTCATACAATTCCAATATCCCCGCGGATTCGCTGGCCACCAGCCGCGCATAACCGGCGGTGGCCAATCCGGCCAAAACCCGTTTGACAGCCTCGGCATTGGTGAGGTGCGGACGGAAGTGGCAGCGGCCGGAGGCGTCTTGTTCAATCAGCAACCGATTGCCATCGGCCAGCAGTTTCTTGAGCAAGACCGACTGCCTGACATATTTCGGCGGAAGATTGTTTTTTTCGGTGAATCGGGGAAGCCGGCGATCGGGATAAAGCAGATACGAATGCTGATCGGGCCGGTAAAGCGGACTGCGTCTTAGCGCCGTCAGCAAATGCAAAGATTCCCTGGCAGAAAGAAATTGCGCACCCAATATCGCTGCCTGGCCTTCGAGCATTTCGGGCAAACGGCGCACCGGAATGGCGCCGCGTCCACCAAACTCCGCCAGATTGTAAGCATGGTAAAGGCCGTCGGACCGGCGGTTTGCACGGATGGATTCATCCGTAAATGCCAGGGCCTGATTGAAAAACACCAGCAAGCGGGATTTCCCGACCGCCGTTTTGCGTCCAGAGAATCCGGCCCCGTAGATGTGGCGGCGATAGTTCCCCGCCGCGCGGCCGAGCGCATTCAGCATGCCCCGGCGGCCGCCCTCGCCCACGGTTGGGGAACGGCGTTTAAATGCCCGCAAGGTCGCGGATAGCCAGACTGCCACTTCCGCCGATAGCTGCAATTCGGCGGCGTCGAGCGACGTGAATAATCCGCGGCAAAAATTCAGATGCCGCCGCAGTTGATACAGCGTCACCATCGAAACACCGTTGCCTACGAGGGCATTGTTGGCGTCGTTCCACTCCGGTCGCTGCGTGTTCATCCAAATGCCCGCGCCGGGAATAAAGTTGGCGAATTTTGCCAGCAGCGGTATGAGCAGTTTTTCCGCGAGGTTGGCATGTTGCACATGGCCTTGCCGGTCCCAAAGCAGCTTCCCATCCGCGCCAATTTTAGCCGCCCGTTCCCGCACTGTCTGGTCCAGCACGGAATCGAAGTCCACCGTCTCACGGGGATTTTTCAGCAGTTGCGCGTAGGATTTGATGCGGTAGGGGACATTGGCAAAACAGAAAATTCCCCGCGTTAAAAAATCGCGCAGGAGTCCGGGTTCGTGGCGTTCGGAAATCTCCATCAGCCTGAGCAGATAAATGATCTGATGGTCGCCCCAATAGCCGATGTGCGCCCACGGGTCGTGCGGGTCGGGCGCCTCCCAATCGAAGCCGGAGCGAGTGATGCGATATGGATTGTAGCCGTCGGCCGTTGAGGCATTCACAAACTTGCAAATCATGGCCGGGACGAATTCTGGAAAGGAAACCCCGAGTGCCTCCCAGTTTTGGAAAATGTCGCGCCAGTTGCCCTCATAATTCGAAATGTGCCGGCCATCCGCGCCGCGCGCGGCGATCGAGAACCGATTCCACGGCCGGCTGGGATCACCGTGCCGCCGGCTGAAGGTCAGCGGCAGGTATTCCTGACACAGCCGCTCCAAATCGGCGTCGCCGGTTTGACGCGCCAGCGCCAGCACCTGGGCGCGCCCGGCGGTTTGGCCAAGCCGGCGGAAAAATGCGCCGTGCCGCGCGGCCACGAGCCGGTTTGCCTGGCCCACAAACGGCCGCAGATCGGCGGGATCGATTCGACCGCCTTCGAGAAAGATTCCGCCGCGCATGATATTGAACAGGACGTTGTTGAAGTGGCGGGCATCTCCCAGCGTGCGGGCTGTTTTTTGCAGTCCGTCGGCCCGCGCGACGTTACGCCAAAGCTCTTCGTCGCCCCTGAGAATATCGGCGGCGACTTTTTTGGCCAACGGCGTCGGCGCACGCAATGACTGACGGAGATCGGCCACCTGCGACGATCCCTGATCCACCTCGGCCGCCATCATCCAGCGGCGTGCTTGGCCGGGGCGCAAGACAAATTCCGTCTCGACAAAATAGGCGCCGCGTTCCGCGCGGACGTCCGTTTCCGTTTTAAGCGGCAGATTTTGGCGGAACTTGTCCAACTGAACGGAGGACAGCAGGACACTTCGCCGCTGAATTCCGGCCGACCAGACCGTGGTGGCCCGAAGTGATTCCGCCGGTTCCGGGCGATCCACCGGAACCGAGCTGAGCAGGAACAGTCCGAGGCCGGACTCCGGCAACAATTCGCTTTTTTTGTAGGCATCAATCAGCGTGCTTTTTTCCAGCTGGAATTGGCTGCCAATGCCGCAGGGCATAAGATTTTGCAGCCCATCCAATAAGCGCACTTTGACCCTGGTGGAACTCGCCAGCGAGGCTTGGCGCACCCAGCCAAACTGTTCGCTGCTGGCCCAGCCATGACGGAAAGTGAGGCCAAGGTCGGCGTTGATTTCCTCAAAGATGATCCGGCTGCCGTAAAAATTCTTGTAGAGGTTGTTTTGCGTGCGGTAAATCCCGCGGCCGCGCACAGAAAAAGGTTCCCATAAATGTTTCCTGCCGTCACGCTCCACGATCAGGATGGTCTTCGGGCCCGTGAGGTCAGCGGCATCGTGGATTTTATCGTCCGTATAATAGGGAAATAGCGCGAGATCGGGATTGCGGCGACCGGCGGTGAGCGCGCCGTTGCTGGAGATGAACATCCAGTGGTCAGCACTGCTGACGAGGCTCATGAAAAACGGTCGCAGCCGGTCGCAATTCGCGAGGCAATAAAAATCCTCTCCTTCCAGAGCCACCTGCCGGCCTTCAATTTTCCCCGCGCTGTACCGCACCGGATTTTTGCCGAGGAAAAGATTATTCATCCGAGTTGGTCGCCGGGCCGTGAATCATGGCTGCGCGGCGACCGCTGGCGCTTTCGCGTCCACATAAAACGGAATGTTCGCATACGCGGCCTCGTCATGCCCGTCGCGAGCATAGACAAAGAGGCGATAAGCGCCCGGTTTGGCCGGGGCCTTGACCTGAACCTCGGCGGCGCCCGCTGAAACGAGGCCGGGCAAACTTTGGGGCGGCGATTCAAAATCACCGCCGGTGGATTTGGCTCCGCTCTCTTCCATGATTTCCCAGGCGTAGGCCAGCGCTGAGCCAGCCGGCGATTGCGCGAGCACTCTGGCCGGGTAATTCTGACCCGACTGCAAGTGAACATTCTGCCACGCGGTTTTGCCAGCGAGCCAGAGACCTTTCAATTGCGGACTGCGGAACTCCGGCCAGTGGCCCGACCAGATGTGCTGCATCACATCCACGGCTTCCGTCGCCTCTCCGGTCGGCAGAAACATGCCATACCAAGTGGGAGTGCGTTCCTGCTTTTGCCCCCACAGAAACACATAGGAGCCGAGGCAGTTGGTGGTGTCGGAGGCAATGGCGATTTGGTAGCGCCGACCATACAACTCAGCCTTCGTCGAACTGTCATCTTCGATCGGTGCCTCCCACGCGGTGCGGCCGCATTCCCAATGCCCGGTGGCGCCCCATTCGGTTACTGCATACGGCCCGTTCCAACCGCTGTCGCGAAGTTCACGCGGCAGGTTCACAATATCAGCATAGGATTGGACGCAAAGCAGGTCGAGATCGGGCGCGCGGCTCCTGATCTCAGCCACCAGGTCTTTGCTGATGCCGGCGAGCGACGTGGTGGTGGGATGATTGGGATCCAAACGGTGAATCATTTTGGAAATATCGTTGACGGCGTCCCAGACCTTTGGATTATGGGAGTCCAAATTCAACTCGTTGCCGATATCCCACATGAGCAACGCGGGATGGTCCTTGAATTTCAACACCTGCGCTTGTAGCTCCGCAAGCTGCTTGCCGACGGAAGCGGCGTTGGAATAATCAAAGCCATGACGCTCCAGTGACAACTCCAAGCCCAGCGTGACAAACAACCGGTTTTTTGCGGCCCGATCCAAAACTTGTTGCCCCGTCTCGCGGCCGTTCTCCGTGCGCCAGGTGCGAAACGAATTCCCGCCCGCGGCCGCGAGTTTTTCCTGATCGCCAAATTCCAGCCCGGCACCCCGGATGAAAAATGGCTTTCGATCCACATAGAGCAGCCAGCGCCCGACGGTCTGCCGGACTTCCACTTTGGCGGGGCGGATGGGGTGGGTGGCCTCTTGCGCCGCGCAAAGGTCGGCCACCAAGGTTCCGGCCAAGATTGCCAGCAGCCACTCTATTGAAATGAATTTTGAGTGAATCATGGAGTTGATGCCTGGGGCAAAGGCACGCGGCCAACCAGAATGTGTTCCAGTTCTTCCAGCGATTTGCCTTTGGTTTCAGGAATGGCCGCCAGCACGAACACGAGCGCCCCCAGCGCCAGCAGCCCGTAACCGAGAAACGTGCCGGCCGCGCCGAAATGCGACAGTTCCCAGGGAAAAATCATCGTGACGGATGCGCTGACCACCGAGTTCCAAAAGCCGACGACGGAAATGGCCGCGCCGCGATAGGCGTTCGGGAAAATTTCCGAGAGCAGCACCCACATCACCGGCCCAAGCGAGATGGCAAAGGAGGCCACAAAACCGATGATTGCAAACAGCACGAGCGACGCCCGGATATTCAGCCCGGCAGTGGCCAGTGAGTCGTGGTAAGGGGCCAGCCGGTCCGCGCCCAGCTTGCGGTCGAGATCCGCAAGCAATTCCTTGTCCGTGGCGAACGCGGCCGGCTCCAGCTTTTGAAGCTCGCTGATCACGTCGGCGGGAACCTTGCTGGCTTGTAAAACCGCAAATGATTTTTCTGTCAGCTGATAATTGGAATTGTGAAACGCGGCGGCGCAGGTTAGCAGCGAAATGGCCATGCCAGCGGCTCCGATCACCAGGAGGGGTTTGCGCCCCAGCCGGTCTATCCACTTGATGGCCACAAACGTCATGCCCAGATTAACCAGTCCCACGATAACCGCCTGCTTGAACGCAGCGTTCGTGCCGCCGCCGGCCTGCGAGAAAATTGTCGGAAGATAATAGAAGATTGCGTTGATGCCGGTGATTTGCTGGAAGAAGGCAATGGTCAGCGCAATCAGCATGACGAAACGCATTTTCCGGCCAAACAGCGCACGGGCGCCGACGCCTGCGCCGTGTTCCGCCGCGTTTTGGCGAATGCTGCGCAGCTCCTCCGCTGCGTGCTCCGCTCCGGCCACCTTCGTGAAAATTTTCAGCGCCTGCTCTTCGCGGCCCTGGCCGAAGAGCCAGCGGGGACTTTCCGGCACGAAAAACAGCAGGCAAAAATACAGCGCCGCCGGGATCGCTTCCACGCCCAGCATCCAGCGCCAGCAGTTCTCGCCCAGGCTCAGCAAAAAATAGTTGGAAAAAAAAGACGCCGAGATGCCGATGACAATCATCAGTTGATTGAAGGACACCAGGCTGCCGCGCAGCGCGGACGGCGCGATTTCCGCGATGTAAACCGGCGCAATCAGAATGGCGCCGCCCACCGCGATCCCGCCCAGAATGCGCGAGAACACAAAAATTGAAAAACTCGCTGTCGTCGCCGAGAGCAGGGCGGAAACGGTAAACAGTACCGCGGTGAGCAGCAGAATCTTTTTTCGACCAAATGCGTCGCTGAGGAAGCCGGCCAGCGCATTGCCGCCCAGCGCGCCCCACCCAAGGCAGCTCACGGCCCAGCCCAGCTTCAAGTCGCCGCTGGTGCCAGCCAGGTCAAAATAATTTTTGATGAACGGGACCGCGCCCGAAATCACCGTGGCATCAAAGCCCAGTAAAAATCCGCCCACCGCCACAATCAGCGCGATGGAGACCGTGAACAATCTGCCATATTTCATAATGTAAATACGCCTTCAATTTCCCGACTGCGGACGCTGCTGACCTCCTGCCACAATATAGTCACCGAGTGCCCGTCCATTGGCTACTTAAAAAGAGTTGATGGCAAAAACGTCATTCAGGTCAGTGTCCAAATCAGACCATTTCCAGCTCTCGACATGGCCGTCGCAACAGGAGAAGTTGGCGTGGCCGCTATGGCGGCACGCGGCTTGCTTGTAGGAAGGCACCGTCGTCCAACCGGAACCCGGGGGCGGAGTTATGACCGGCTTGATGACCGTGATATCCGTGTAATAGCCGGAGGGCGGTTCGTTCAGATTGCCGCCGGTCTTGGGGTCGCCCACGTCGCCAACCAGCCAGATCTGGCTGGTCCGGCGCACGGTGTTCATTTTACGGCTGCCTTCATAATTGCCGTTAATGTCCAAATAGTAACGAATAATGCCGTCCTCAGGGTTGTCCGTATCCTCCAGTGGCCCATAACCCTCACAGGGCGAATCAAAATAGGACACTGTCACGGCCAGTATGTCCGCAGCCATCACCGCGGGACACCGCCAGACATTGTTAGAGACGGTGGCGCTGGTGATATATCCCCCGTTGCCAAGATACCTGAACCACCAGTTGGTGGTGTGATTGACAAAATTCTTCTCATTCAAGGGCGGCACGAAATCGTTGTTGTCACCGATATACATCATGACGGCCAAGCCGATCTGCTTATTGTTGCTGGTGCAGGCAATTGTCTTGGCGCGGTTCTTGGCCGCGCTCAGCGCGGGCAGCAGCATGGCCGCCAGAATGGCAATGATGGCGATGACGACCAGCAATTCGATCAGGGTAAACCCTGTCCGGCCCGGCCGGTTCGGAATTTTCATATTCATATTCTGGTTGGTTCAAACTTTCATCCGCGTTGATTCCCCATTTTAAACTTCTGTTTGTTGATGGACTTTTCTTCTCAAGACTGCCACCCCGGCCCGCGGCCGGCCTGTTGGGCTTGTCATATTTGCTTCCTTCAGAGTGGTTGGGCTTGCACCTATTGATGCAAGCCCAACTAATTCATACACAGAAGGTTTAATCAACACCAATTTTGTATTATTGAATGGACAGGCGGTAAAAGCAGCCGGCTTGGCCGGACGAATCAGTCACCGCGTGTGTTGTTCCGTCGCCGGTCACAGTGGTGAGTGTTTGCCAGGTGCTGTCAGTCAAATTCTTCTTAAATTGGACGGTATAGTTAAATCCGGTCTGGGTAAGGAACGACAAGTTGCGGGTGCCGCCGCTCATCCAGCATGCAAGATGCCGGGAATTATAGAAATAGGCATTGTCAAAGTAGAAATCAGCGCTCTGCAAACCAGTCCCCGTATTGTCAACCCATAATATCTGCTGGATGTCCGTAAAATCGGTCACCGGGTTGGCGGCGACGAACCGGCTCAACGGAATGTCAAATCCAGCCCATTGGTTGGTGGCCATGTTGAAAACCCCCACTTGTGCAGCTTGGGTGTTTGGAACCACACTGACCAGTTGAATGTAGAACTGGTTGCCATTAGCAGTCCAAAGGTCAATGTGCATGGTATCAAATCCCGTGGTATCAATGGGGTTTGCATAGTAGGTGTCTCCCACATAGGTGAGCGCTGATAAATACTGGACTACGCTGCCGGTGTTCGTGACGGTGAAACTGGTTTGGGGGCTGTTGCCGCCCCAATTGGCAGGGAATTCACCGGCCGGCCAAATCGCGTAAGTGCCGCTGCTATCATAAATCGCCAGCGCCTGCCCCGTCGGTTGGGTGGGCGTCGGCGCGTTATTGGTCGGCGCGGGAATCGCCGGTGGCGGAACGAATACCAGGTTGGTGGCGCCGCTAAAATAGACGTTGTCAATATAGTAATCAGCCGGAACAGTTCCGCCACCATCGCTGTCGATTATCCCCACTTGCTTAATTGTAAATAGCTTCAAGAGGGGATTGACGCTGGCAAACTGGCTCAGGGGCATGTCCAGGCCAATCCAGCCATTGTTGGTAATCACCCCTCCCGCCGGAGTAAAAGTGATCTCTGCCGAACCACCGCCAGAGTCAACCAGCTTGATGGAAAAATTGTTGCCGTTGGGCGTGAACACACTTACATGCATATTGGTGCAGCCGGATACATCTATCGGATTGGCGCCCAATTCAATGCCCGCACAGCAGCTCATGCCCACATAGCTTAATACGGAGTCGCTGGTGGACGGCATCGGGTATAAACCGTCCGTGCCGGGTGCATACCAATTTTCATAATAGTCCGCCACCGGGACGTTGGTGTAAACCGCGCTGCTGTTAAATACCGATATCACGTGACCCTGCGGTGGCGCGGGCGTAGGAGCCACGGTGGTTGGTTGCGAATAGCCCTGAATCGCGCCGCCGACCACGGTGCACAGCGTCAGGATTTTGACCTTGAGTTTGCTCGTTTGGTTGATTTGTGTTTTCATTTTGTTTTTTAGGCTTTCTTGGCGTTGGACACCGCGAAAGAGGTTTCGGTTGTGTATGTGTTCAGAGTCTTGGATACAGCCTAGTCCCGTTCCCCGTTCTGCCTAGCTAGCCAAGCGGCTAGTTTTTCGCAGATTATTCCTGCTTGAATTTCAGCGCCACTTCCGTGCGTAAATGGACGTGTAGTTTTTCGTAAAGATGCTGGAGATGAAGTTTTGCAATCGCGACGGGGTCCCGCAGCCGGTCTGCAATCTTGTTGTTGTATCCGCACATGATTAATCACGACATCTGGCCAAGGCCCTCTGCAGTGGCTTGGAAGGCGATCTGCCCGTCGAGCACGATACTGGAGAGTGGTACGTTCATGCCGCTTTCTCCAGTCCGAGGATAGCGGCGTAACCGCAGCGGACAAGGCTGATTTTGGAGGCGAGGAATTTCTTGAGCGTAAGGCTTTCGGGTGAAGCAGAGA
>Ga0302320_10019387_pt1 | contig 13650 bp, 10 predicted proteins | sample Bog_T0_3_FD_202130 | JGI IMG/M metagenome (GOLD analysis project Ga0302320, IMG submission 202130) | Peat permafrost microbial communities from Stordalen Mire near Abisko, Sweden - Bog_T0_3 | ecosystem: Environmental > Terrestrial > Soil > Wetlands > Peat | place: Sweden: Abisko, Stordalen Mire... | reverse complement strand
CAGCCGCCCTGTGCGTTCGAACTCCCTAGTGTCCGGCGCCAGTTGCAGATTGTCAGTGGCCTGCTGCTGGCCGCGTTCTGCACGCTGGCATCGGCAAGCGGGGTCTTCCTGGTGCATGACGTGCTGCCGTCGATCCGGCTGCTGCTGACGCTGTTCGCCAGCGCCGCCGTAACGATCCCGCTCTGCCAGGAAATCGCCGCGCGCGCCAAGGCAGCCTTGGCGCCGCGCCGGTTCTACCTGATCTACGGCGCCAACGAACTTGGCATCGCCCTGGCCGAACGGCTGGCGCGCGAGGCACCGGACTGCCGCATCCTGGGCTTCCTCGATGACCGGCTCGACCGGCGAATCAATGAGGCACTGCCGCACCCGCTGCTCGGCGGACTCGATGCGATGCCGGTTGCACCGCCGAATGGGCAGGGGGCGATCGACGGTGTGATCATCGCCCTGCCCGAGGCCGGCGCCGAACAGATCGCAATCCTGCGGTCGCGGCTGCGCAGCAGGACACCAAACGTTTTTCTTGCCTCGACATGGTCGATCGCCCACAACAACCTCATGACTGAAAAACAACTCGGCGCCGTGCGGTGTCTTCTTCTGGGTGCTGACGACTTCAATCGCACGGAACAATCCGTCAAACGCCTGCTCGACATCGTCGTGGCCTCGGTCGCCCTGCTGATCTTCGCACCGCTGCTGCTGGTCTGCGCCCTGATCATCAAGCTGGAATCGGACGGCCCAGTCGTTTATACACAGAAACGATATACCACGCATGGCCGGCTGTTCGACTGCTACAAGCTGCGCTCGATGTACACCGCCCCCGCCAGCGCGTCCCCGGCCGGCAGCACCGGCATCGAACTGACCAAACGCAACGACAGCCGGGTGACCCGCTTCGGCGCGTTCCTGCGCCGCAGCAGCCTCGATGAACTGCCGCAGTTCATCAACGTGCTGCAGGGCCATATGTCGGTGGTCGGCCCGCGCCCGCACCCGCCCGGCGTCAAAGCGGGGGAGCGGCTGTATGAACAGGTCGTCAGCGATTTCGGCGAACGCTACAAAGTGAAGCCCGGCATCACCGGCTGGGCGCAGGTCAGCGGCCTGCGCGGCAACACCTTCACCGAAAGCATGCTGGTCCAGCGCTTCCAGTACGACGTCGAATACATCAGCAACTGGAGCCTGTCGCTGGAGATCCTGATCATCCTGAAAACCCTGTTCGGCGGATTTGGAGGCAAAAATGCCTTCTGACATGCTGCTGGACGCGACCCCGCGGAAGGCATTCTCCGCCCCGGCACTCTGCGCCACCACCAGCGTCGTCGTGCTGACCCGCAACTCCGAAGACCATCTGGCCGACTTGCTGTCCAGCCTGGCGGCTACCGCGCCGCCGCCGCACCGGGTCCTGTTCATCGACAGCCGCTCGACCGACCGCACCGCGTCCATGATCGCCGCCGCCGGCTACGCGCTGGAGGTGATCGATCCAAACGATTTCGGCCACGGCCGCACCCGCAATCTGGCGCTCGACCTGTGCGGCGACAGCAGCCACGTCGTGTTCCTGACCCATGATGCCTTGCCGGTCGGACCGGACTGGCTGCTGCGCCTGCTGTCACCGTTTGCCCGGCCCGATGTCGCAGTCGCCTTCGGCCGCCAGCTGCCGCGCCCCGGCGCCACGATCGCAGAGCGTTTCGCCCGCATCTTCAACTACCCCGACCGGCCGGAAACCACCACCGAGGCCGATGTAAAGCGCCGCGGCATCAAGGCGGTGTTCTGCTCCAACTCCTTCGCCGCCTATGATCGCGCGGTGCTGCACGGGATCGGCGGCTTCCCCGAAGACCTCCCGATGGGCGAGGACATGGCGGCGACGCTGCGCCTGCTGCGCGCCGGCTACGCTCGGGCATACTGCGCCAGCGCCTGCGCGATCCACAGCCACGACTATACGCTGCGGCAGGAGTTCGGCCGTTACTTCGACATCGGCGTCCTGCTGGACTGCGATCCGGCGCTGCGCGACGCGCAGATCGCCGCCTCCGGTGAAGGACGCTCGATCCTGTCCGCCGAACTGCGCTATGCACGGCAGCAGGGCGGCCTGCCGGCCATGGCCGGCGTGCTGGCCCGCGCCGCCAGCAAACTGACCGGATTCCAGCTTGGCCGGCACTACCGGCTGATGCCGCGAACCCTGTGCCGCACGTTCAGCATGCACAGCTATTACTGGAGCCGTACGTGACCACGGTCGTCGTCGGTGCCGGCAGCATGATCGCGCGCGCCCTGCGCCGGCATCCCGACGCCGCCGGCTGGCTGTATCTGCCGCACCAGCAGGCTCTGACGGAGTCCGGCTGGGTGCGCGACGCCAGGGTGGTGATCAACCTGGCCTTCGATCCGCGACTGAAAACCGCGGCATACGACCCGGCGCTGGATGTGGACCGGCGCCTCGCCGCCATCCTGGCACCGTCCTCATGCGCCTACATCATGGTCAGCACGCGGATGGCCTACGGTCCGCCCGGAGACGGTTTGCGCCTCGCGGAAACCATGCCGTCGAACCCGGTCAATTATTACGGTACCGCCAAGCTGGCCGCCGAACGCCATCTGCTGGCCGCGCAAGGCGACCGGGTCACCGTGCTGCGCCTGTCCAACATCTTCGACCCCTCGGAAGCCGCAGGTGAACGGCGCTCGTTTTTCGGCATGGCGATGCGCACCTTGGCCGCGCAGGGCCGCATCATCTACGACATGAGCCCGTTCGTCGCGCGCGACTTCCTCCCCGCCGATCTGCTGGCCGAACGGCTCGTCGCGGTCGCGGCGCATCCGCGTCCGGGCATGTTCAATCTCGGCGCCGGCTTTGCCATCCGGACCGGGCGCATCGCGCAGTGGCTGATCGGCGGCTATGGCGCCGGCGAGCTCCTGGTCACCGATTTCCGCGAACATGACGGGTTCTGGCTCGACATGACCCGGTCGATGCGCACCTGGAACTTCCCGCCGGTCACCGAACCAATGCTCCGCGACGCCTGCATCGCCGCCGGCGCGCAACTGGCGCGCGGCGACCCATGATCCCCCACCGATCCGAACCGGCCAGTGCTCATGGATCGCTGCGCGTCAGGCTGACCGTCGTCATCGTCAACTACCGCACCCCGCTGCTGGTCAACGAATGCGCCGCCTGCCTGAAGGCCTGGCCCGCCCAGGGGGTGGCGATGCGCATCGTCGTGGTGGACAATGATTCGCGCGACGGCAGCCCGGCGATCATCCAGGCCGCGCACCCCGACATCACGGTGATCGAGGCCGGCGGCAATCTTGGCTTCGCCAGCGGCAACAACCTGGTGCTGCGCACCCTCGACTCCGGCTACGCGCTGCTGATCAACAGCGACGCCCTGGTCGAGCCCGGCACGCTGGATGGCATGATCGCGGCGCTGGAAGCCGACGATACCATCGGCGTCGTCGGCCCGCGCGTGGTCAATGTCGAGGATGGTGCGGACCAGGACTACCCCCATCGTTTCCCCTCAGTCATGGAGATGGTGCGCCGGGCGGCGCGAGGCCCGCAATATCCCGCGCGCGACCAGCGCCGGCCGCTGGAAATCGAGCGCATCCACGGCGCCTGCCTGATGACCAGGGCGAGCGTGCTGCATCAGGTCGGCCTGCTCGACGAAGATTTCTTCATGTATGACGAGGACGTGGACTGGTGCGTCCGCGTCCGCCAGGCCGGCTGGCGGCTGGTGCTGCTGCCGGATATTCGCGTGCGGCATTACGGCGGAAAATCGTCCGGACGGCGGCCCAGCGGGCGACGGGCCGGGGCGCCGCCGAGTGAAACGAGTTTGCGGATGCGCTATGAACTGCGCCGCAGCCGCTACCGGCTGTACCGCAAGCATCGCGGTGCGCTGGAGACCGTGTTGCTGAAACTGCTGACCGATGCCGCCCTGCTGCTCGATTCCGCGCTCTGGCTGGCCCGCGCCTTGCTGTCACCGCAGCGCGGGGCAACCGAACGCCGAACCGCGGTCGCCGCGGTGGTGCGCTGGAACGCGCGCATCATCCGCATCAATCCTTTCGCCATCGACGTCCGCCGATGAGCCTGACCGGTGCCAGCGCGTTCGATCCGTCAGTGATGGATCGACCGCCCTCCGCCGAATGGCCGGCCAGGCTGCTGACCGCCGTGCTGGTCGCCGCTGCGGGGTTTCTGCTGGCGGTGCTCACCGCGGTCTATCCGCTGGCCGGCATCGGCGCCGTCGCCGCGATCGGGCTGCTGGTGGTGTCGATCCGGATGCCGGAAGTCCTGCTGGTGATCTTCACAGTTTCACTTTGGGTGCCGGTTCAGCTTGCGCCGCTGCCGATGAACGCCGCCGATGGGCTGCTGGTGTTCTGGTGCGCCTGCATGCCGTTCATCTTGATCTACCGCCGCCCGGCGCACTGGCATGTGCCGACGCTGGTCAAGGCGGTGCTGCCGTTTGTCGTCGCGGTTATGCTGTCCGAGGTGTTCGCGACCAATCCGTTCGGCAACGTCAAGCAGTTCCTGCGCATCGTCGAGTGGTTCGTGGTGTGGCCGCTGATGCTGTCGCTGATTGAGCCGACGCCGCGGCTGTTCCGCCTCGGCGCGGTGATGATGCTCCTGATACCCTGCGCCTTCGCGATCGACGGCGTGGTAGAGTATTTCAACAACGGCAACTCGATCTCGCACATGCTGCATATTCCGGTGCCAAGGCCGGAAGACACCAGCACCGCGACGATTCATCACACGTTCGACGTGTCGGGGCGGGCCGGCAGCACGTTCGGCGGGGCGCAGGGGCTGGCGCTGTACCTGGCGCTGTGCATCAGCGTCGCCTTCGGACACCTGATCCGCACCCCGGCGGCCGGGCTTAGGCTTCTGGCGTGCTTCACGATCCTGCTCAGCTTCGCCGGTCTGGCAGTGGCCGAATCGCGTGGCGGGATCCTCGCCGCCGTCGCCGTGGTGCTCGTCATGGCCATGCTGGAAATCGGCAAACTGGCCAAGGCGCTGCTGCTGGGCGGACTGCTTGCGGCCGGCCTCGGATTGTTTGCGCTGGCGCTGTGGCCCGGATGGGATGGTTCGATCGTCAGCCTAGTTCCGGGTGGGCGCCCCGACGCGGTGATCGACCGGCTCAGTCTGTGGCAGATGGCGCTGCAGGTGTGGCAGGACCATCCTGTCATCGGCGTCGGGCTGGGCAATTACCGCGACCATGCGATCGCCCGCGGAATCGATCTGATCGTCCCGCTCGGTTACGAGGGCTTCCACGCCCACAACACCTTCATGGAGATCCTGGCTGACACCGGCGTTCTCGGTTTGGGCGCATTTCTGTATTTCCTGGCGACCGTCCTGCACCGCCTGCTGCGCGCCTGGGGCCGGTTGCGCGGCGACCGGCGGTGCCATGCCAGCACATTCGTCCTCGCGGCGATCGGCACGCTGGCGTCGTATTGCGCATTTGCATCGGTCGACATGCTGCTGCTGGAGAACACCAACATGCAGGTGGTGCTGCTGTTCTCCTTCGGACTGATCTTCGCCGAGGCTGAACTGCGCGCACGCGCGGCCGGGGGCACGCTGCCCGGGCCGGCGGACGGGGTCCCGGCATGAGAGTGGTTCTGGTGTCCGAAGTCCTGGGCGTCGGCGGACTGCCGAATTATGTGCTGGACCTCGCGCGGGTCATGTCCGAGGCCGGCATGTCGGTGCTGGTGGCGCACGGCAATGCGCCGCTGCCCAGCCACCTGGAAGCCGCGGGCATCGGGTTGCTGCATCTGCCTGGGCTGGCGGCCGCCGCAAGCGAGGCAGACGCCGACCACGCGATCGTGGCGTTGCGGTCCTGGCATCCCGACGTGGTGCATGTCCATTTGTTGAGCACGCCGGCGATGATCGGCCGCCTGCTGACCAGCGGCCTGGTCCTGGTCCGCACATTCCATGACCTGACATCGGTGTGTCTGCGCCGCGGCCGCCGCCGCTGGCCCGGCGACCGGTGCCAGCGCGCGCTGGGCTGGGCCTGCGTCGGATGGGGCTGCCTGCTGGCGCCCGCGGAACCGGGCGGCCGCCTGCCAAGGGTGTCCAGCCTGCCCGCCAAACTGGCAGAGCGCGACGGCTATCGCGCCTTTGCCGCCAATATCGCGATCAGCAACTTCATCGCACGGACGCTACGGCTGAACGGCTTCCCGCAGCCGCAAATCCATGTGGTGCCGAACTTCAGCATCTTCGACGATGCGGCGCTCGCTGCGGCCGCGCCGGTCAGGTTGCCGGGCGTGCCGGGCCATGATCGCCCGTTCGAGCTGCTGTTCGTGGGTCAGGCGGTGGCCGGCAAAGGGCTGGAAATCCTGATCGCCGCGTTGATCTCGCTTTCCGGCAACTGGCGGCTCACGGTGCTGGCGGAAGGGCCTCGGCTGGGGCCAGCCCGAGCGATGGCCGAACAGGGCGGGGTGAGCTCGCGCATCCGCTTCCTCGGCTGGGTCGGTCAGTCCGAAACGCGGGAGCATTACCGCGCCGCCGATCTGGTGGTCGTGCCCTCGGTCTTCGATGAGCCGTCCGGCCTGGTCGGGATCGAGGCGATGTCGCTGGGCAAGCCCCTGGTCGGTTTCGCCGTGGGTGGCATTCCCGATTACCTGCTCGACCAGAAAACCGGCCTGCTGGTGCGCGAGATCACCTCCGACGCGCTGCGCGCCGCGCTGGCCGAAGCGATATCCGACCCGGCGCGCCTGGCAGGCTGGGGCGAAGCGGCGCGGGCATTCTCGGCACAAACCCACACCCGGGCCCGCCATCTGCAGGCCATCCGCCGCGTCTATGAGATCGCGCGCGGCGGCATGACACAGAACGTCCCGATCAAACAGGTGATGGAGGCAGACCCGGCATGAGCGCCGCAGTTCAGACAATGGCAGGCCTGCACGCGACAACCGCACGCAAGCCGGAACATCGTAATGAGATCCTGTGCGTGCAGGCGCTGCGCGGCATGGCCGTGTTGGTGGTGCTGGTCGTGCATGTCGAAGACATGGCGAACCACATTCCGCAGTTCGCCCATCTGCACAGTTGGTATTCGCGATACATTGGCTATTCGGCGCCCGATCTGTTCTTCGTGATCAGCGGCTTCATCATGTCGTACATCACGCTGGGCATGCCGTTTCGCCCGAAACAGTGGCTGATCGGCCGGTTTGTGCGCATCTATCCGATGTATTTCCTGTTCAGCGCGCTGGCGCTACTGATCTACCTGTGGAACCCGTACCGTCCGGTCATGGGATCGGGTCCGCATGACGCGTGGACCATCCTGGCCTCCTTCATGGTGCTGCCGTCGAAGGCGCTGCCGCTGTTGTTCGTGGGCTGGACGCTGCAACATGAAATCGTTTTTTACGCGATCGTATTTGTCGTTGCCTCGACCATGCCGACGCGGATGCTGGTGCCGGTCATGCTTGGACTGTCGGTGGCCGGGCTGATCCGCTGGATTCTGGTCAACCATTACGCGATGCCCGACTGGCGGTGGACGTTTCCATCGCTCTATCTGTGGCAGTTCACCATGGGGACAATGGTGTATCGCTACCGCGCCTGGCTGGGCCGGCTGGGCGTCTGGCCCGCCGCCGGACTGGCAGTCCTTGCGGCAATCGGCGGGATTTTGTTCGCCCACGCCGGCGCGATGGGCAGTGAGGAACCACTGCGGGTGCTGCTGTTCGGCGCCTGCTACACCTTCATCCTCATCGCGCTGCTCAATCGCGAGGACCGGCTGAAGGCCGCGCACAGCTTCGATCCGACCCATCGCTCGTTCGCCGTTCGCCTCGGCGATGCCTCATACTCCATGTATCTCTGCCATCCGTTCGTGTTGGCAAGCTTCGGCCATGTGGGGGAGCGGCTCGATCTGTCCGGCTGGGCCGCCGATCTGTGGCTGCCTTTCGCCTATGTTTCCGTCGTTGCCTGTGGCATGGTGCTCTATCAAATCCTGGAAAAGCCGCTGCTTTCCGCCGGCCGCCGGCTGCTGATGCGCAAACCTGCGTAGGAGGCGATCACGCATGAACCTATCCCATCGTGAAGCAAGGCTCGCCGGCAGGGCACCACGCCACAGCGACGGGCAGCAAACCGAACTCGCCTACCCGATGCTGGAAATCGCCGCCCGAATCTTCCGCACGCCGGCGCAGCGGCACCTGCGCCACATCATGGTGACGGGCGCAATGCGCCGCGTGGGCACCAGCTTCATCGCCCGCAGCCTCGCCAACGCCCTCAGCCTCGGCGCCACCCGCGTCCTGATCGTGGAGGTCCAGCCGGCGCAGGAGGCACCGGACGAACTGCCACGCCTGCTGGAGGCACCGGCGATGACCTCGGCGGAGCAGCCAACCACATTGCGGCTGGGCAGCACGGAGTTCATGGGCCTGATCGCCCCCGGCTCGGCCCATTTCGCCGACGTGTCCATCCGCTTGTCCGAGAGATTCGATATCGTGATCTGGGACATGCCGCCGCCGGGCATGGCAACGCCAACATCGGTCGCAGCCGAACTGATGGATGGCGTGATGCTAGTGATAGAGAACGGCCGCACCAGCCGACGTGCCCTGGTTTATGCCGCGGAGCGGTTGCGTACCAGCGATGCGACGATGCTGGGAGTCGTGATGAACCGGGTTTCCAGCAAGCGGCCCAATTGGCTCGGTGGCGCATGACGAATTGTCGTAGTGGTCGGTAAGATATTATGCCTGTAATGCCACTCTTGAATGGTCGAAGCGGCTTCTCCTCGCCGATGGTCTGATTTCGCATGATACCGCCCGCGTCTATCGCACGCACCGGCCTCGGACGACGCCGGCTGGCCGCTTTGTCGGCCGCCGGCGCGATGACGCTGCGGGCAGCCGCCGGCACGGCGCAGCCCGCTTCTTCTGAAATCATCAGGCCGCCGCCCGGCTTCCTGGGGGCCAACGTGCTCTGGCCCCCGGGCGACGCAGTGATCCTGTTCGACCGTTTCAGCCGCGTCCGAAAACTCGGCCTGACCAACGTTCGCACCGACTGGGAGTGGCGGGTCGCCGAACGGCATCAAGGCGTTTACGACTGGTCCGCGCTGGACCGGCTGGTCCAGGTCGCCCATCAAGCCGGCATCAGCCTGCTGCCGATCGTCCACTACGCCCCGGACTGGGCGCTGGTGCGGGGCGAAAAGGCCGACGGCGTGTACGAACTGGCGCCCGCGGACACGGCGTTCGAGGCCTTCGGCCGCTTCCTGGTCGCCTGCGTGCGCCGCTACGGGCCAGGCGGCGATGCGCCGGTGCCGTTCACGCCGATCGAGCACTGGCAGATCTGGAACGAGCCGAACAACAAATCGTTCTGGGGTCCGGCAGCGGAACCGGCCAGCTTCGTCGCCATGATGCGCCGTGTGAGCACCGCGCTGGCGCCCTACCGCGACCGCATCAAGATCGTCCATGCCGGGCTGTCCAAGTCCGACCTGGCGTTCATGTGGCAGATTTGGGACGTCGACCGGCAATACGGCGATACTTTCGACATTATGGCCGTGCATCCGTACATCTTCGATTGGTGGCAAGGCGTGCGCAAACCCGACGACATGGACGACGACATTGCCGAGGATGCCAAACTCGGTTTCATCGGCGACAAGTACAAACCGAACTACCTGGGCAAGGTGTTCAACGTGCAACTGTTCATGACGTTGCGCGGCGCGCCGGGAAAGCCGATCTGGCTCACCGAGATGGGATTCTTCGTCGGCAGCACAAGGCTTGGCGTCACCGAACAGCGGCAGGCGAGCCTGCTGGCGGACACCGTCGACTACATCGTCCGCCGGCTGACGGACCGGCCGTTCGGCGACGGCAAACGCGCGCTGGCAGCCAACGTGCAACGCCTGTACTGGTTCGCCCTGGACGATTACGGCGATACGTCCTTCGGGCTGTACCGCCCGGACGATACGCTGCGTCCCAGCGGCGAGACGATGCGGAGCCTGACACGATGACGCCCCGCCCTGAAAGCAGGAGCATGTGCTTATGAATGTCCGCGATGGTCTGGCCCTGGTGTATCGCCGCAAGTGGATCGCCCTTGGTTTCTTCATCTGCGCGCTTGGCGGCGGCTATGTCGGACTTTCGGTCGTTTCGCCGGTGTTTCGCTCCTCCGCGCAGGTGATGGTGCATCTCGGCCGGGAAGACGTGTTCATGCCGGTGCTGCCGTCAAGTTCGAGCGAGGTGCGCACGCCGCTGACCGTGGGCGGGCTGGAACAGCGCACCAACTCGGAAATCCAGATCATCGAGAGCGAACCGCTGGCCGCGCAGGTGGTGGCGAAATTCGGCCCTGCCGGCCTGTTTCCCGGCATCGACACGCTGCGCCCGTGGTACACCCCCGGCGGCCTGATGCGCCGCGCGGTCGAGGTCTACCGGCAGATCGGCTATTATTTCTATCCGCAGTCCGCCAACGAAACGCTCGAAGCGCGCGCCGTCCGGCTGCTGCGCCGGGCGGTGAAAGCCACGGCGGTGAAGGAGTCCACGGTGATCGAGGTCACCATGGACAATTCGGTGCCCGGGATCGCCGCCGACTCGCTGAATGAACTGATGCGGCTTTACTTGCTGGAACGCCAGGAAATCTACCGGCAGGAGACCAGCACGTTCTTCGACGACCAGTTGTCGAAGCTGTCGGTCGAGTTGCGCCAGGCACAGGATCAGTTGGATGCGTTTCGCACCGATCACCGGGTGATCGACGTCGATGAGCAACGCAGCATCCTGCTGCATCGGCTGTCGGAGGTGTCGGCCAACCTGCAGAACGAAAACGTTTCCATCAGTGAACTGCGTCGGCGCATTGCCCTGCTGCAGGGCCAGCTTGGCGACAATATGCCGCTGGCCAACGTGCCGATCCAGCACCGCATCCGCGACGACCTGTTGCAGGCGCAGTCGGAACTGGGACCGCATCAGGATGCCGCCGCCAACTGGGCGAAGCTGCAAACCGATCTGACCACCCAGGCCGCCGCGCTGACCCAGGTGCAAAGTGAATCGAGCCGGCTGATCCAGCACGTGCAGGTGCTGCAGGACACCCGCAAATTATATCTTCAGAAGATCGAGGAGACCCGCATCCAGCAGGCCGAGGCGCAGGACCACCTCGGCAATGTCTCGGTCATCAACTGGGCGGTCGCCGACCGCTCCCCCGTCAGTCCGAAGCTCGGCCTGGTGCTGGGCGGCATCCTCGGCGTCGGCATCGTCGGCGGTATCGGCCTGGCGATTCTGCTGGGGCTGATGGACGACACCATCGTCTCCGAGGATGAAGTCGTCGCGGCAACCGGCCTGCCGGTGATCGGGCGCATCCGGACCCTGCCGTTGGGGAATGCCTGGCCTGGCTGAAAGTCCCGGCGTCTTCCGGACGCCCCGGTTCCTTGCCAGTCTCGACGTCGCGCACGCTCGATCCCGACATGCAATTGCTTACGTTCCGCGTGACGATCGGCATGGACCCACACCCGGCTGCGGCGCTGGCGGCCGCAGCAAGCTGACGCCCCCTGCGAAGGCCGGGATCAATAAGTGATATTCGGGAACTTCGAATCGGCTCTCACGACACGCAGGCGCCTTCGCCTTCCATTCACCCAGCACATGCGTGCCCCCTGTTCGGGATGCCACATGCGGACACCACTTCCACCGGTGATGTATGTGCATATCCATCCCTGAGATGGCGGAAACTGCTTTTCCACCTCAATCAGCGTATCGATCCGACTCATCTCTCAATCTCTCCGCATCAGCCCGGAGATGATACCTCGGCAGCGCTAACAAAAGCCTAATGCCCGGGCGCCTCGCGACATCCCTGTCACTACGAAATGTCATGGCTCCGCATGACGGAAGATCAGGTCCGTCGCCGAACCGCCGTGCTCGTCGCGGCGCACCGAGATCCGGCCGGCCAGGATCGCCGCCATGTCGTCGATCGCCTCACACAGATCCGCCGAGCGATCGTGATCGTCGCCGGCGGCGGTATCGGCGACCGTCAACCGCACCCGCCCGCCGCCGATCCGCTGCAGCGAAACGCCCAGCCGACGGCCAGACCGGCCGGGAGCACCGTCGGTAATGCAATGCAGCAGCAGGTTGCAGGCGATCAGCAGCAGCGCCCGCCGCTTGACCGCCGGCATCGCCAGCGTCTCGATCTGCGTGGAGACCGCAATGTCGCCGGCCGTCGGGCCGAACAGCTCGACCAGATCGCGCACCACATGGCGCAGCAGCGCCGAACACGGGGCCGGGTCGCTGCCCGAACAGTCCTGCAGCAGCGACAGCCCCGCCGACAGCCGGTCCGCCGCATCCCGCTCCATCGCCGGTGACAGCATATGCGGACTGCCGCTTTTCCGCAGCCGGTCCAACGCCAGCAGCAGCCGGATCAGCACCCCGGTCCGGGCGACGTTGTCGAACGCCCAGATCGGTGCGAATGCGGACCGAGTGACGTCGGCCGGTTGAACCGTCGCACGCAGCAGTTGCGCTAGAATGTCGGAGCGCTGGCGGCTCAGCCGGCCCGCCGCCTCGGCCATCCGAACCAGGCCGGAGGCGCGGGCGCTGCGCATGTCCGCAGCGGGCCGCAATGGCACCGTATCGATACGATCGACGAAAGCCAGGGTGGCGGGATGCCCTCGCCGGGGCAGGCCCGGCCGCAGCATGCGGAACGATGTGTCTACGGTTGCGGCCATGATCATGGTCCAATCCCCGGCAAATATGGCCCAAGGATATACGGGACGCCGCCAGCCGCGTTCTTTCACGCAGCAGTCTCGCTTTGTCCAAATGCACTATCGGTTGCGGCTCAGGACCCCGGAACACTGGTGACCGTGGCAGCCCTTGGCGCCGGCGGTTCAGCTGGTGGCGGATCGATGGGCGACTTGCGGATGCCCAGCGCGTTGCGGACCACGCCCAGCAGATGGGTCAGGATATCATGCACAAGTTCGGCCGAAAAGCCGCCCAGGATCGCCAGGATCGGTTGTCCGAAGCCGTGCAGGTCGCCGTTGGCGGTCGCGCCGCCGGTGCTGTCGCTGCCAATCCAGGACCCGAAGACGACCTGCGACAGGATCACCCCCGAGATCATCCCCATCACCAGGCGCGACCAGTAGCTGCTGTCGAAGCGCGGATCGTAGGTGCAGTCGGCGATATAGCGATTGACGCATTTGAGGTTGGCCAGGGTGGCGCCGACCGCGGACGCGGCGACCAGGAAGATCTCCACGACCACCAGCTTGTACCCGTCCAGGTTGAGCAGGCCCTTGCCGACATTCTCGGTATTCACGTCGCCCGAAAGCGCAATGCCCAGCAGCAGAGCCAGCGAGATTGCCGCCACCGCCATCATCCAGCGCACCTGCGGCACCGGTCCGAAGGCGTTCAGCACCGGATGCAGCCGCCGCTGTTCCGCCAGCAGCACCAGGGTGGAGCCGCGCGCCGGCGCGATCAGCCGGGTCAGCGTCAGATGCAGCGCCGCGAGCCGGACCAGCGGATCGGTCGCGGCCTGGGGCGGCGCGCCATCCTCGGGCGGGGCGGACCGTGTCGTCAGGACCTCGGGCGGCAGATCGAGGCCGGCCCCCAGCGCGAACAGCACCATGGCCTCGATTTCGTGCAGCAGGACGGTCTCCACCCGCCGCCGCGCCAACCCGAATTCGGCCCAGGGTTCTGCCGTATCGGGCGCAGCGGCCGAGAGACTTTCAGAGTCCGCGCGGTCGATCGACTGGATGGTGTTCATCGGCGCGCCCCCGCGGCGGCTGGGCGGCTGCACGCGGTCGGGACCGCACCGCAAGCCGGTGGCTTGAT
>Ga0302320_10019384_pt1 | contig 13651 bp, 12 predicted proteins | sample Bog_T0_3_FD_202130 | JGI IMG/M metagenome (GOLD analysis project Ga0302320, IMG submission 202130) | Peat permafrost microbial communities from Stordalen Mire near Abisko, Sweden - Bog_T0_3 | ecosystem: Environmental > Terrestrial > Soil > Wetlands > Peat | place: Sweden: Abisko, Stordalen Mire... | reverse complement strand
ATGGCTGAGCCGCTTCCTTGCGATGTGGTCAGCCACGCAATGGTGCTTCGTACCAGCATACAGCGCGAATGGCGTTCGTTCTTTACGAAGTACCCAGTGTTGATCCTCCCGGTTTCGGGCGAATTGCCGTTCCCGGACGGCCTGGACCTGCAAGGGGAAGCAGGTTTTCAGCGCGTATGGAACGCGCAACTTCCCTTGCGGGCGCCGCCGGCATTGGGATTACCGGGTCTGGCGGTCACCACGAACCTGATCGGTTCCATTCCGGTTGGCGTACAAATTCTCGCCAGCCATTTCCGCGAAGACTTATGTTTGCTCGCGGGCAAAGCAATCGAGTCTCGTGGCACGCCCTCCTCTCCCGTCGATCCCATGTTTTGAGGCCGAGGGTCGGCACCCATATGCATCAGTTCTGGATAATTCTCGGAACCTTGGTACTGATCGTCGCGTTCATCGATGTATTCCTGGTGGTGTTGAATTACGACGAGACCGGGTTCCTCGCTACTCGCTTATGCAGGCTGCAGTGGTACTGTCTGCGCAACGTGACTCGTCATCTGTCACGGCGCTGGCGGCCCTTCGCTCTGCGACAGGTTACCGGACTGAATGTATTTCTTTGCGTGGCAGTCTGGTTGGGATGCGTCGTCGTCGGTTTCGGATTTATCTACTACGGACTCATGATCGGAGCGAACTTTGCGTATGACGGCCGCGGGGTAGGCGCAGGAATATTCAGCGCCATGTACCTGAGCGCGGCGCAGCTATCCACGGTCGGTACCTCGCAAATCAACGCTCAAACCGATCTGCTGCGTACGCTGACAATTGCCGAGACCCTGAGCGCCCCGCTGTTGATTACGCTGATGCTCACCTTTCTGCTGGGTGTATACCAAGTCATACGAGATCTGCGCACCCTCTCATCCAACTTTTCGGATGCCGAACACGGTGTCGGTGACCCCATTGCCAATCTTCAGCCGTACTTTCCGGGTGGCAAAGGTTTGGACGGCTATCTGCAAGCGATCAATGACGGATTCTGGTCCTACGCCGACGGATTACGTATGCATCACGTTGCCTACTTTTTTCAGAGTGGAAGGGATCAGTTTTCCCTGCCCTATGTGCTTCACATGTTCGGCGGGACATTGGCCGCATTGCGTTGGGGACTTCCGGTGGGAAACTCCACCGCCAAGGAACCTCTGCTCGTCCGATTAAGCTCGCAGTTCGAACGTTTCGTCGATTATTTGCACGGACAGCTTGGATGGTCGAGTTCAGCGCCTGAACCTGTGTCCTACGAGGATTTCGCCGCTGCCCATATTGGCACGGTTGAGGCGCCAGAGATCTGGGTGCGTCGATTCTTGCAATTGACAGACGAGATGAGGCGGCTCGCGAAGCTCACCGCCGCCGACGATCTGGATGAGCTCTACGCTCGGTATCGGCAATGGCTGCCCTTCGCCAACCGTTCTGCACAGGCCACATTGGCGGTAAGTCTTGATTTGGACTACCAACCGATGCAGCGCTCGTAAGTCAGGCGCCGAGGGCTCAATGAAATCCACGGCGCATGTCATTCTCGGAATTTCCGGCACGCTCGCCGCCTGCTCTCTCGCGCCGCATTATCAGCGACCCGATACGGCGTCCGCGCCGGTCGAGTACCGCGAAGCGCAAGGTTGGAAGCCGGCAACGCCCTCGGATACCGAAGCGCGGGGGCGCTGGTGGACCATCTTCGAGGACACGACTCTCGACGCACTGGAGTCACAGGTGACGGATGCCAACCAGGATCTAAAGGCAGCCGTTGCGCGGCTGCAGGAGGCACGAGCGCAGACGCGCCTATCGCAGGCCGGTCAGTTTCCAAGCGCAACCGCCGATGTCAGTGCCAACCGCACTCGGGCATCGGTGAACTCGCCGACTTACGACTCGCGTGAACCGGCGGAATATAGCGATTGGATTGCCGGGGTAACGCTGTCTTACGAGATTGACGTATTTGGCCGTGTACGAAATACCATCGCCGGTGCGCGCGCCACTGAACAGGCGACGGCAGGCGATGTCGCCGCGCTCGAACTCAATCTGCGCGCGGATCTTGCTGACGACTACCTCGCGCTCCGCGCTCTGGATGCTCAGCTGGAGCTGCTCGACCGCACGGTCGCCGACTACCAACGGGCATTGGGCCTCACCGAAATCCTTTACCACGGCGGGATGGCCCCCAAGGCTGACGTGCTGCAGGCAAGGGCCCAGCTCGAATCTGCGAGGACTCGGGCGGAAGACAGCCGTTTGCGACGTGCACAATTTGAGCACGCCATTGCAACCCTCGTCGGACAGCAGGTATCAACCTTTCAACTGACAGCACGACCGTTGCCGCCAACCGTCGAACCTCCGCCGATAGCGCTAGGCTTGCCCTCGCAATTACTTGAGCGTCGGCCGGACGTGGCGGCCGCGGAACGGCGCGTAGCGGCCGCCAATGCGCACATCGGAGTTGCGCGCGCCGCCTTTTTCCCCGTGTTTAGTTTGGGGGCGGCGGCTGGAACGGAGAGTTTTTCGCTCGCCAACTTGATGCTCGCGCCCAGCCGCTTCTGGTCGGTTGGACCGCAGGGTGTGTTGACGCTTCTTGACGGCGGCTCGCGCCGAGCCCAATCGGCCGCCGCCGCCGCCGCCTATGACGAGCAGGTGGCGAATTATCGCGCCAGCGTGCTCACCGCCTTTCGAGAAGTGGAAGATAACCTGGCGGCGCTCCGCCAGCTGCAGCGCGAAAGCCTAAGCCAAGCCGCGGCCGTAGCAGCGACCCAGGGCGCCCTCGATCAGGCAAAACTCCGCTACCGAAGCGGCCTCGTCACGTATCTCGAAATCGTAGCGACAGAAGACGCCGCATTGTCGGCGCAAATCACGGCAATCGATATCGATGCGCGCCGCCTTACGGCCAGCGTGCAGCTGGTAAAAGCCTTGGGCGGGGACTGGAATCGTAGGGGCACTTGAGAGAAATATCCAAACGGCGCGCGCATATCCAAGCTGAGCGCGAATTGAGCGGGCAACATTTAACCACCACGAGAGACATGCAATGGCAACGGATTTCAAGGAGCAGCCAAGATGACTAGAAGCGTCGCGGATCAATTCGTAGATACCTTGGTGGCCGCAGGAGTGAAGCGCATATTCGGGGTCGTCGGCGACAGCCTCAACGGCCTGACCGATGTCGTGCGCCGCCGCGGTGACATCGAGTGGGTGCACGTCAGACACGAAGAGGTCGCCGCCTTCGCGGCGGGGGCCGAAGCGCATTTGACGGGGGATCTCGCGGTATGCGCCGGCAGCTGCGGGCCGGGCAATCTGCATCTCATCAACGGACTGTTCGACTGCCACCGATCACGGGTGCCGGTGCTCGGCATTGCGGCGCAAATCCCGTCGGCGGAAATTGGCGCGGGTTATTTCCAAGAAACTCACCCGCAAGTCCTCTTTCAAGAATGCAGCCATTACTGCGAGCTGATCTCAGGTGCGGATCAAATGCCGCGCACCTTGGAGGTGGCCATTCGTGAGGCGGTAGGCAAGCGCGGTGTCTCTGTGGTGGTGATACCCGGCGATGTAGCGTTGCTGCCCTCCTCCGAGGCGCCCACGGCAAAAGCGGCGAGCTTGTTGCCGGCGGCGCCGTCGGTGACTCCCGCGCCGCCTGAGATCACGCAACTTGCGGCGCTCTTGAACAGCGGCAAACGCGTTACCGTTTTGTGCGGTTCGGGATGTCAAGGAGCACACGATCTGCTCCTCAACCTGGGCAAACTCTTGCAGTCGCCCATGGTGCATGCCCTACGCGGCAAGGAACATGTCGAGTGGGACAATCCTTACGACGTGGGCATGACCGGTCTGATCGGCTTCTCTTCCGGCTACTATGCCATGCTCGATTGCGACGTGTTGTTGATGCTCGGGACCGATTTCCCCTATCGCCAATTCTATCCGCACGGTTCCGGCGTGCGCATCGCGCAAGTCGACTTGAGAGCGGAGAATATAGGGCGGCGCGCGCCGGTGGAGTTCGGTGTGGTGGGCGACGTGCGCGCGACCCTGGAAGCGCTGTTGCCCCTGCTCGAGCAGAAGAGCGACGATTCGCATCTTGCTATGGCCCGGGAGCACTACGTCAAGACTCGCAAGGGTCTCGATGAGCTGGCGGTCCCGAAGTCCCAGAAGCGTGGCATTCACCCGCAGCAAGTTGCCAAGGCAATCAGCGATCAGGCCGCAGCGGACGCAATCTTCACTTGCGACGTAGGTTTGCCGACCGTATGGGCCGCTCGATACCTCGCGATGAATGGCAAGCGGCGGCTCATCGGCTCGTTCTGGCACGGCTCCATGGCAAATGCGATGCCGCACGCGATCGGAGCCCAGGCCGCATTTCCTCATCGGCAGGTCATCTCGCTGTCGGGAGATGGCGGCTTCACCATGTTGATGGGAGACTTCTTGAGCCTGGTGCAGCTCGGGCTCCCCGTAAAGGTGGTTGTATTCAACAATGGGGCACTCGGCTTCATCGAACTCGAGCAGAAGTCCTCCGGGTTTCCCAATATCGGTACAGACCTTAAGAACCCGAATTTTGCGGCCATGGCCGAAGCCGTCGGCGTGCGCGGAATCCGCCTCGAACGCCCAAGCGAGGTCGATGCCGGAATCGCCGCCGCGTTCGCACACGACGGCCCGGTTCTGATCGATGCGGTAGTGAATCGAACCGAACTCGCCATGCCGCCCGCCATCACGGTGGAAATGGCCAAGGGCTTTTCCCTCTACATGCTGCGCGCAGTGATGAGCGGCCAAACCGATGCAGTCATCGAACTGGCCCGCTCGAACCTTTGGCGCTAGCGGAGCCTCACCATGCACATCACGGCGCTCCTACTGTCGCGGCTGCAGTTTGCCTTCACGATCTCGTTCCATATCATTTTCCCGTCCTTCACGATCGGGTTGGCGGCATGGTTGACGATTCTCGAGGCGCTGCATCTGGCGACCGGGCGCCCAACCTACCGCGTTCTCTTCGAGTTCTGGCTTAAGGTTTTCGCGGTGGCATTCGGCATCGGCGTTGTGACCGGAGTCGTAATGGCATTCCAATTCGGCACGAATTGGAGCGTGCTCGCGCGAATGTCCGGGCCGATTCAGGGACCTCTCATCTCCTATGAGACATTCATGGCCTTCTTCCTCGAAGCCAGTTTTTTCGGGATTTTGCTTTTCGGCCGTGCCCGGGTTGCTCCCTGGCTGTACCTGGTATCGACGGCGATGGTCGCGTTGGGCACGACTTTATCCGCCTTCTGGATCATGGTGAACAATAGTTGGATGCAGGTGCCAACCGGCTACGTTCTCTCCCAAGGTGGTTTCGTTCCCGATGACTGGCCGCAAATTCTCTTCAACTCCGTGGTTTGGGTGCGATTTCCGCATATGTTGCTCGCCTCCTACCTCACCGGCGCATTCTGCGTGGCAGCCACCGGAGCCTGGTATGTACTGCGCCGCGAGTTCAACGCCGAGGCTCGAGTCATGCTTCACATGGGTTTGGGCCTGGCCGCCGTGCTCCTACCCGTCCAACTCTTCTTCGGACATCTTGTCGGCGACTACGTGCACGATCGCCAACCGGCCAAGTTCGCGGCCATTGAGGGGCGTTGGCATGACGAGCAACCCGCAGGCGAGGTCCTCATTGCCATCCCTGATCCCGCGACGGAGACCGACCGCTATCAGATCAAGGTTCCCGTTCTCGGCAGTCTCATTGGCAGCCTCAGCCTGCACTCAAAGGAGGTTGGGTTGACCGACTTTCCCCGCGAGGATCGACCACCGGTGGCGATCCCGTTTTTCGCCTTCAGAATCATGGTCGCCTGCGGGCTCATCATGCTGCTGTTGGCGTGGGTCGGTACATACCTCAGCCTCAAGCACCGCCTCGAGCGCCACCGCGCCTTGCTCCAGATCATTTTCGCGAGTTTTCCTCTGCCTTTCATTGCCATTTTGACCGGCTGGTTTACCGCCGAGGTCGGTCGCCAGCCATGGACCATCTATGGGCTTTTGCGAACGGCCGACGCCGTGACCCCCATTTTGGCCACGCGGACTGCGTTGATTTCGCTTGTGGTGTATTGCACGCTATATGCCTTCATCGGCGCTTTTGGCGTTCTCTTTATTTACCGGCTATTGCGCGCGGGACCCGGGGGACGCCTGGTACTGCCGCCGGGTTCCGGCCGAGGCCGGCCGTTACTCACAGGTAACGATCCCCTCATCGCGGCGCCGGAATCGCCATGATCATATTCTGGGTATCGGTTCTCGCCTTGGGCATTCTTCTGTATGTCCTGCTCGATGGGTTTGACCTTGGCGTGGGGATTCTCTTCGGCTTTACGTACAACGATGACAAACGGCGTGTCATGATCAGCGCCGTGGCCCCGTTCTGGGACGGCAACGAGACTTGGCTTCTCGTTGCCGGCGTAGTCCTCTGGGGCGCTTTTCCTATCATCTACGCCATTCTGTTCTCCGCGCTCTACCTGCCGTTGGTGTTCATGCTGGCCGGGTTGATCCTGCGCGGCGTCGCCTTTGAATTTCGCAACAAGGCTTTGCACCTGCGTTGGGTCTGGGATGCGGCCTTCGCGGGAGGGTCACTTCTCGCAGCCTTCATGCAGGGGCTGATGGTCGGCGCGCTGGTCGCGGGTCTTCCGATTTCGCATGGCAACTACACCGGGGGTGAGTTCGGATGGCTTAGTCCTTTCTCCGTGTTGTGCGGAGCCGGTCTGTGCCTTGGGTATGCGCTCTTGGGGGCATGTTGGCTGGTGCGCAAATGCTCTGGTGAGGTCCAAGCGGGTGCGTATCGTCTGATCCCCGTCTTGTCGCTCATGGCCTTCGCCATGCTTACCGCGGTGTTCACCGTCGCGCTGCGGGAACACCTTCAGGTCTTGGATCGGTGGCTCGAGCGGCCGTATCTGTTCATATTTCCGGTGCTTGGAATTGCCGCCGGAATCGGCCTGATCTCAGGCGTTCGCCGGCGACGGGAGCTCGAGCCGCTCTGCTTTGCCGCAGCCACCTTCGCGGCGGCATTCTGCACATTCGCGATCTCGTTTTGGCCTTATATGATTCCCTTTTCCATCACGATAGATGCTGCGGCGGCGCCGCATTCCAGCCTGGCCTTCATGTTCTGGGGAGAGGGTCTATTCGTGTTGCCCTTGATGTTGGTCTACACCGCCCTCACTTGCAGAGTGTTCCATGGCAAGGTCCGATCACAATCGGACTCTTACTAAGTCGATGGCCGAGACCTTACCGGCAACCGCGCAGCTCCGGCGCATGGCCGGCACGGTGACGCCGGCACTGATTTTCGGCCTGCGATTATCGGCGTCCGTTTGTCTCGCCCTGTACATCGCGTTCTGGCTGCAGCTAGACAACGCATACTGGGCAGGCGCCTCCGCGGCGGCGGTGAGTCAACCGAGCCTTGGGGCATCGCTGCGCAAGGGTTGGTTCCGCATGATCGGCACTTTAGCGGGGGCGACATTCATCGTTGTCTTGACCGCCTGTTTCGTGCAGAACCGTAGCGCATTTCTCATCGGGCTTGCAGTGTGGGGTGGCGCCTGCGCTCTGGTCGCCACGCTGCTGCGCAATTTTGCCTCTTATGCCGCCGCTCTTGCGGGTTTCACCGCTGTCATCGTCGCCAGCGATGAACTCGGCAGCACTGGGGGTGCGACCGGGAGCGCATTCATGTTTGCCGTGACGCGTGCGGGCGAGATCTGCATAGGCATCGCCTGCGCCGGCGTTGTTCTCGCCGCAACCGATTTTGGCGGCGCGCGGCGCCGGCTGGCTGCCGTCCTCGCTGCATTGACCCAACAAATCAACCGCCAATTCGTCGCAACATTGACTCCAATCGGTCCCAAGCGGCCGGAGACGCAGCCTCTTCGACGCGAGTGCATTCGGCAAGTCATAGCGCTCGATCCCATGATCGACCAAGCTATCGGTGAGTCCTCTCAGCTGCGCCACAATTCCTACCGCCTGCAGAGAGCGGTGTATGGTTTGATCGACGCGCTGGCGGGATGGCGAACGGTGGCGAGTCATTTCTCCCGGTTCCCGCAGCATCGGCGGCTGCGCGAGGAGGTCGGCGAGGTGTTGCGGAGCCTTCCGTACGAGCTGCGAGGGGCGCGAAACTACGGCGCTCCCGTGCACTGGACGGCGAATCCCCTGGAACTGCTAAGTGTCTGTCAGCGGGCGGTGCGCAATCTCGTCGAGATTCCGCCCGGAACTCCCTCGAAGCAGCTGTTGATTGATCAGACTATCAAGGTTCTCAGAGGCATTTCCCAGTCGCTGCGCGGGCTTGCGCTGTTGGTTTCCGATCCGGCTCCACGGCGACTTCGCTTTGCCCGTCCCCGACTGGACGTAGCCGATTGGTATCCCCCCTTCATCAATGCAAGTCGCGCATTTCTCGCCATCGGAACCGCGGAGATGGTTTGGGTGCTGAGCGGGTGGTCGAGCGGCACCGTCTGCATCATTTGGACAGCAATTACCGTGGTCGTATTCGGACCGCGCGCCGAGCAGGCCTATTCAGGTGCTATGCAGTTTCTGCTCGGCACCGCTCTTGCGGTGCTGTTTGCCGCTATCGTCAAATTCGCGGTGTTGCCACAGCTTACGACTTTCGCGGGACTCGGCATTGCCCTCGCCTGTTACCTCATCCCGGTCGGCGCCTTGAGCGCGCTGAGCTGGCAGCCCGCGGTGTTCGCCTCCATGGGGGTCAATTTCGTCGCCCTGCTCGCGTCGGAGAACCTGGCGAGCTATGACTTGGCGCAGTTCTACAATTCCTCTCTCGCCCTGTTTGCGGGAAGTGTCATCGCCGCGCTGGCCTTTCGCATGCTCCCGCCTCTGTCGCCCAGTGTACGAACGACGCGCTTGCTCAGGCTCACACGACGCGATTTACAATCACTTGCGCGCAGCCCTGCCTCCTATCGGCCCGCAGACTGGGAACTTCACGTCTACGCGCGAATTTCGGTGCTTCCCGATTCGGCCCTACCCCTGCAACGCGCGCAGATCGTCGCCGCGCTGTCGGTCGGCACCGAGATGACCCGACTGCACCGCATCGCCCGCAGACTTCGCCTCATCGAGCGCCTGGAGCCTGCGTTGCACGCCCTCTCGCAAGGGCGAAGTCCGGTGGCGACCTCGGAGCTCGCGAGGTTCGATGAGGCGCTGGCTGAAACAGCGTGGCCCGAGCACTCCAGACGCCTGGTCTTGCACGCGCGTGGAAGCGTCCTCGCAATGTCGGAAGCCCTGAGCGAGTATGCCTCGTACTTCGACGCGGGAGTAACCGGATGAGGTTCTCGGAAATCAATCTCTTCGGCGTCTATGTCGCACCTATTTCGATATGGATCGTCGCCGCTTGGGTTCTGACCATTGTCCTGCGCCGGGTTGCGGTCCGAATCGGATTGCTGAGCCTCGTCTGGCACCCGGCGCTGTTCGTCTTTGCCATTTACACGATCGTACTTTCATCGATCGTCCTCCTCCTCGCTCGCTGATGCCCATCATGTCCGACGGCAAAGCAAAGGCGAGGCGCGAAAGACTACCGATCCGTCGGGCTCCGAAACCGAGCGATGAACCACACGAGCCTGTCCTGTCATCGGCCACCGGTACCGGCGTCGCACCCCCGAGACGGCGAATCCTGCGCCGCACTATCGCGGTCCTCATCACGATGGCGAGCGTCGCCGCAGCCGCCGCGGCGGGCGAGAGTATGTGGCGCGCCTACGTTGAGGCACCTTGGACGCGCGACGCCACCGTGCGTGCTTACATTGTGACCATGGCCCCGGAAATCTCCGGGCGCATCGTGGAACTGGCAGTCGCCGATAACCAATTTGTGCACAAGGGAGACCTGCTGATGGTTATCGACCCCACCAACTACAAGATCGCCGTCAACCGCGGCGAAGCCGTGTTGCAACAAGCGGTCCTTGACGGTCAAAACATTGCGCGTGAGGCACTGCGCCGGGAGGGCCTCGCGAAGCTCGACGCCGTCGCGCTGGAACAGCTGCAGCTATACCAAAGCAACGCCTCAATTGCCCATGCGAAAGTCCAGCAAGCAGCTGCCGACCTGCACCAAGCACGAATCAATCTCGAGCGCACCCGCATTGTCGCTCCGGTCGACGGTTGGGTCACGAACCTTCTCGCCCGGCTGCAGGACTATGCGAATATTGGGCAGAGTGAAGTATCGCTCGTCGATTCAGATTCATTCTGGGTCGACGCGTATTTCGAGGAAAACCAGGTTGCATCGATTCACGAAGGCGATGCGGCAACTCTCAAGCTGATGGGCTATCAGCAGGCCATCCGCGGTCATGTCGCCGGCATCTCCAGAGGAATCGACGTGTCGAACGCCCAGCCCAACCAACAAGGACTCGCCACGGTAAATCCGATCTTCACCTGGGTGCGGCTCGCACAACGCATTCCCGTGCGCATACAGATGGATCGGATACCGCGGGACGTGCGACTGGTGGCTGGATTGACGGCCACCGTCGAAATCGAGAGCACTCAGCCCGCGTCGGCAACGAGATAAATCGCCAACCAGCACCGAACCTTCGTGGGGCTCTGTTCACCTCCACTACCGGCCCATACGCCAGTCGGTCAGTCAGTCGCGACGCCTCAACACTGTTGATGCAGCCCATCTACATCCGATTCCAACACCAACGCCAACCAAGGTGTCGAAAAAGCGAAGTATCGGTTGAATCCACGCGTGGGCCGGAGTGATGATTGCGACGACCATGACGACGATCGTGGTAATCGCGGTTGTGATGATGTCCTCTCGCCGATTTAGCACCGTTATCACGAGGGCTCCGGCTGCGACGAGAATTGGGATGGCCACTGCCGACGGAGGAAGTATTGCAACGTACAGGAAGCATAGCGCGAAACTCACACACGTCGCGATCAGCCTGTCGGCCGCTGCCGAAAGACTGTGTGCCTGCGTGTCACGGAACACGAAAGCGGCCGATACCGCGGCCCACATTCCTCCCAGTAAATCATCGTCTCGTGAGGCCGCCAAGAACAACATGGATGATGTGATGACGTAGGCAATTGCGCAGGCGATGCCCATGGCTATGGAATGGACAACATTCCACACGGAAGGCCTTATCATTACAGACCCTGACGTGGCATGGGGCGGCGAATCGTAGGCCATTAACATGCCTCTCAGTGGGGTAGTGTTCCGGCGCGCAGCCCCGCCACCTCTGAACTGGTTGCATCGGGTGGGCCCGAATTGCCCCAACTCGTTCGTACATAGTTCGCGAGCGCGGCAACCTGTGGATCGGTCATGCTGGCGGCAAACGATGGCATCGCAATGAGGCCGTTTTGCGACGGAATCCCAAGGAGAATGACCTTGAGTATGTCCGCCGGATCGGGAGCAAGCACCACGCCATTGCCAGCAAGAGGTGGGAACACCCCAAGAATGCCGCGGCCCATCGATTGGTGGCAACCTACACAATGGTCGAGGTAGAGTTTCGCGCCTTGGGCCCGCGTGGCGTCGGGTCGGCGCCGCCCGGTGCGTAAAGGGGATTCTGGCGGAATCGCCTTCAGGTATGCGGCCATGTCTTGCAAATCCGAGTTCGAGAGGTATTGCAGACTGTTGTGCACCACTTCAGCCATCGGACCAATGGCTGTGGTTTTGCCCTTAAGGGCGCCTGTCTTAAGATACGTTGCAATGTCTTCAATGGTCCAACCGCCTAGGCCGGTGGTTATATCTTCTGAAAGGTTGAGAGCAAACCAGCCGTCGATGACGGCGCCGGCAAACTCCTTGTTCTTTTCGACGGCGCCCAACAGATTACGTGGCGAATGGCAGGCGCTGCAATGACCCAACCCCTCGACAAGATACGCGCCGCGATTCCAGCCCGCAGACTTGTCGGGTCTCGCGATAAACGTCGCTTCGGTGAAATAAAGCTCACGCCATCCTGCCATAGTCCAGCGGTTGTCGAACGGAAAATGCAAGTGATTGACGTCGATGAGGCTCGTCACCGGGTTGAGGCTGCGCAGATAAGCGTAGATTGCGTCGCTATCGGCGCGCGAAACCTTCGTATAGAAGTCATATGGCATCGTCGGATACATGTCCTCGCCGGCTCGATTTACACCCTCATGCAGCGCGCGGTAGAAGTCATTCGACGACCACAATCCAATCCCGGTTGCCGCATCCGGTGTTATGTTGGGCGTTAACATGTATCCGAACGGCGTGTTCAACCGGCCGCCGCCCGCAAGTGCTTTTCCATCACTTCCCGTGTGGCACGAGATGCAATCGCCCGCCCGTGCGAGATATTCGCCACGCTGCACCTGCGTCGGCTGAGCCTCTATCGGATTCGCGTTGAAAACCAACGCGAGTCCGATCAAAACTATTGCCTTCACCGCTCCGCCTCCGGCCTTATCTGTTCGGGTAGACCGTGAAAACGTAGTCCTGCTTTGCCGCTATCGTGTGGCACGCGGCCCCACACTTGGCATCGTTCGCCTGCGGTGGATGGTCCGTTAAATTACCCGGTCTGAACGCGGCGGTCGCGGTGTCGTACTCAAACACGGCATATCCCCAGCCGCCGCCGTCCGCGAATCTCTCGCTGTCCTTGACCATGAAATCAACGTCGTGAAGGGATTTGGGCACGAGCGGCTGACCGGGGGCAGAGTCGTTCTTTGCCGGGTCCCAATGGATCTTCGCTATTTTCGCGCCGTTCGGGAAGGGCTTGCCATTGCCGGGAATGCCGGCCTTGAACGCATCGACCGTCGCGGGATTCCCGAGGATCGCGGCCATCCGCCCTCCGTTATAACTGAGGGAGATTATCTGCCAACCCTCATAGCCTCTGAATTCCGAAAAGCCGAGCCCATTCGGCACTCTGAGGCTGTACCTGTCCTGGGCAGAAATCGCAGCCCGGGACGCCAAGAAGCCGACAGATAGAGTGATCGTCGCAATCGTCAACATGTATTTAGCGTTCATCGCTGATTCCTCTTTCCTAAAGTTTTGACGGCGTAGTCCGCACACATCCCGATGGGGATCGGTGCAATCAAACGTTGATCTTTATCGACAGGATATGACCCTAGCCCTCAACGGTGTCGCCGCATATCACGTAATTCCGCTAGAGGCATCACTCGTCGTGAGTGATCGATGACCCTCACACTCGCGGCCTGCGATCTCGCGCGTCAATGTTGCTCGTCAAGGTCCCAAGCAGCGCCTGTCCTAGAATCCGCCCAATGGCAAGCGGCAGATCAGCGACACCTACCTCAGCTGGCAGGCAACGAAGGCTCTGATCTTGGCGGCTGAAGCCGACTTCGTGCAGGAGTTTCCGTACTCATACTAGACGCCCCAACGGGTCGAGGGCGGTGGCCCTTTGCGCCGGCTATCAGATTGCTCCGCAGTTTGCCTTCGCAATGCGCGCGGAATACCTTGCCGACAACGGCGTACTATTCAGCGGTACGACTCTGTACCTCAAGGAGGGCACCGTAACGTTTGACTATCGGCCCATGGACGGATTTCTATTGCGAGCGGAGTTTCGGCGTGACGAGTCGAATCCTACCTCCCCTACACATCAGGTCTCGAGCTATTCGCGTCAAACTTGAGGGTATTCCTGTCAATGGAAACCGCATGCCAATATTTCTGATCGGCAGCAATGATGGCAACGGCGGCCAAACACGTCTTGCAAGCTCTGCGGTTCACGATTCTCATGCGGCGACGATACCCAACAGCGGTTCAAATACCGATAGAATTCGCGCTCCATTGTGTATT
>Ga0302320_10019382_pt1 | contig 13651 bp, 13 predicted proteins | sample Bog_T0_3_FD_202130 | JGI IMG/M metagenome (GOLD analysis project Ga0302320, IMG submission 202130) | Peat permafrost microbial communities from Stordalen Mire near Abisko, Sweden - Bog_T0_3 | ecosystem: Environmental > Terrestrial > Soil > Wetlands > Peat | place: Sweden: Abisko, Stordalen Mire... | reverse complement strand
TCTCCCTCACAGCCGGGGTTGGTCTGCTTGTTCCGCGCATGGCGGCCATTGCCGCGCGCTTGCTGCTCGCCACTCTCTTCCTTTGGTTGCTGCTATTCCGGTTGCCAAACTTTCTTCATGAACCCGCTTTCGACGCTTGCTGGTCGGTGTTTCCGCTCACGGTCATGCTGGCAGCCACGTGGGTGCTCTATGTCCGGTTTGCCGCTGACTGGGACCGTAAACACTTCAGATTTGTCAGCAGCAACAGCGGCCTGCGCATCGCGCGCGTGCTCTACGGCCTCTGCTTGATCTTTTTCGGCGTAGCCCACTTTGTCGACGTGAAAGACACGGTATCGCTCATCCCCCATTGGCTGCCGGGACCCCTCTTCTGGGCGTATTTCACAGGCGGTGCCTTCATTGCAGCGGGCATCGCGACCCTCATTGGATTCTGTGCACGGCTAGCCGTCGCCCTCTCAGCCTTTCAACTCGCACTGTTCCTGTTCGTGGTGTGGATACCGATCGTGGCTGCGGGTTCCAGAGACCCGTTCCAGTGGAGTGAGACCATCCTTAACACGGCGCTGTTGGCTGGCGCGTGGGTGGTCGCCGATTCTTATTGGTAGCAGCGATACTGCCGTAAGACGGGGGCAGGTGGCCCGGTCATGAAATCACCACAGACCAGCTGTGCCCCATTCATCCACAGTTTTATCGTGGATGAGTGGGAGACTACGAATCCACTTTGCCGATCATTTCGACCCGGTGGCGCACAATCATGGGTATAGATCCAGCCAGAAAATACCCCCTGCACGCTGCCATGAGCGCAGGAACTTCAAGAATACGCCGTAACTCCTTTGCTGTCAGGATTCTGCGGCGAACTCCTTTGTTATGAGGATTTTGCACCGAAGGTCGAGCTGTATCCTATTGAAAACAAGGAGTTTCTTTGCAGAATAGGGTGGGGGGTAGGCAGATGGCCCAGGTGCCAGGAGCAGTGAGTACAAACAATGAAAATGGGTGCCCCAGGTGCCTCGATTCTTGAGACCACATTCTCAAGTTGTCAGACCCCGGCCACCCGTCCAATCGTCAGCTGGTTGCGGCGCATTCAAGCAGGTCGCTCACCAGAGCGTCTACGCGCTTCAGGTCCGTGTCCCATGCAAACATGATGCGCGCCGCTCCACCGATGAAGGTGTAGAACTTCCAGCCGCGGCTGCGCAGCCCATTGAGAATGTCGTCGGACGCCATGAGGAACACGGTGTTGGCATCGACCGGCGCGGCGATGTTCACATTGGGAATGTTCGCGATCTGCTCCGCAAAGTACCGCGCACACCGATTCGCATGTTCGGCGTTGGCCAGCCAGGCGCCGCTCTCCAGCATTCCCACCCAGGGGGCAGCCAGGAAGCGCATCTTCGACGCGAGCTGCCCGGCTTGCTTGCAGCGGTATTCAAAATCGATTGCCACCGCCGGATCGAAAAACAAGACAGCCTCGCCCACAGCCATCCCGTTCTTTGTGCCGCCGAAGCACAAGACGTCCACACCGCTTTTCCAACTCAGCTCGGCGGGGCTGCGCCCAAGACTGGCGCAGGCATTGGCAAAGCGGGCTCCATCCATGTGCAGCCAAAGCCCGTGCTCTTTGCATGCCGCGGAGAGGGCCTTCACTTCATCCAACGTGTAAACCCGGCCCGTTTCGGTCGCCTGCGTAATCGTGACAACCCGCGCCTTGGGATAGTGAATGTCCTGCCGCTTGGTTGCCAGTTCTTGAATGGCAGCGGGCGTCAGCTTCCCATCCGCGGATCGAGCAACAAGCAGCTTCGATCCGTTGGAGAAGAACTCCGGCGCGCCGCATTCATCCGTCTCCACGTGCGCCTGGTCGCAGCAGATCACACCATGATAAGACTGACAAAGCGACGCTAGCGCGAGTGAGTTAGCCGCAGTGCCGTTGAAAACGAAGAACAACTCAAGATTGGTTTCAAACAGCTCTCGAAAGGCATTCGCCGCGCGCGCCGTCCACTGGTCGTCGCCATACGCAGAGGCGCTGCCGTGGTTCGCCGTCTCCATCGCAGCCCATGCCTGCGGGCAGATTCCGGCGTAGTTGTCGCTGGCAAACTGCTGGGCAAGGTCGTCGGCTTTGTTCTCGATCATGGAATCATCCCCTGGCTGAACACTTGGGTTGCGGCAATCCCTGGAGCGCATTTCAAAAGTAGCTTTGAGGTTTCCGGCAATGGTCCCTCAGGGGCTAAAGCCCAGTTTTTTTGCGGCGCTTTCGGCACGACTGAAGTCGTGCCCTGACACAAAACGGGTTGTTGAAACACACTCTGGCCATTCCGCGTGCCGAAGTGTGGGCATGACGGTCAGAATGTCAGTTGCCATCGGTCCGCGCGGCGTTGAGGCCTTGAAAGATGGCGTCGTACTTGCCGCTCTCGGCGGCAAAGCGCAGGCCCTTCACATTGTCCACACAAATCTCGTGCGGGGTGGGCTGGATTTTCAGTATTCCCATGACCTCGGCGATGTACGCGGCCAGGGGCATGGCGCGCGGGTCTTCGGCGCCGTCCATGAGATGGGTGGCCACATAGGGCGGAATCAGTTCGAGCACTTCGATGGAGGTGGCCTTGAGCTGGTAGCGCAGCGACTGCGTATACGAGTGAATGGCGGCCTTGGTGGCGCAATAGGTGGGCGTCAGCGCCAGGGGCAGAAAAGCCAGCCCGGACGAGACGTTCATGATGGTGGCGGTGGGCTGCTTTTGGAGCTGCGGCAGCAGAGCCGCGGTGAGCCGGATGGGGCCCAGCAGGTTGGTGGCGACGATGGCTTCCGCATCGGCCAGTCCGTCTGGCTGGGCGAGCAGCTTCTCGGGCCGCATGATGCCCGCATTATTCACGAGCACGTTGAGCGACGGGAACTCCGCCCCTACCTGAGCGGCAAAGGAGCGAATCGCCGCGGGACTTTCAATGTCAAGGGTGACGGACTTCATGCCGGGGTTGGCGGCGGTGGTTTCGTCAAGCGCCTGCTTGCGGCGGCCGGCGATCACAACCAGGTTGCCAAGCTTGTGCAGCTCTTCCGCGAGTCCGCGGCCAATGCCGCTGCCGCCGCCGGTGATGAGAATGGTGTTGCCGGTGAGATTCATGGGGATAAGTTCCTCCACAACGAATGATAAGGGCGAGGCGCGCATCCCGTGTCTGGAAAATGCGGCTAGACGGCAAGCGGGGGCCTTAGTAGTGGGTCAGTCTGAAATGACTCTCCCTCAGGGGCTAAAGCCCACCTGGATTTAGCTCGGTTTATGTACGGGCTAAAGCCCGTACCCTTCAAACTGACCCACGTCCCGGGCCTTTCCCACCCTCAACTTGCCGCCTGAACCTGCAATGATAGAGGAGAATGCCCGGATGGCAAACTCTGCCCTGGGCAGCATGGCCCAGGTGAAACTCGCAATGCAGCGTGTCGCGCTGATCTATAACCCGGTTTCAGGACAGGTTTCCGCGCGGCGCGCATCGGCCGTTCACGAGGCTCTCGGAGTACTTCGCGCCGCGGGCATCGCAGCCGATCTCTTCGAGACCAGTGAGCCAACCGGCGCAGCTGCGCATACGCAGGAAGCTGTCCGCCGGGGCTGCGACACCGTTCTGGCCTGCGGCGGCGATGGCACCGTCCATGCAATCCTGCAAAGTCTGGCGGGAACACAGGTGGCGCTGGGCGTCATTCCGCTGGGTACAGCCAATGCCCTGGCCTCCAATCTGGGCCTGCTTGGATCTCCCGCAAAAGTAGCGGAAATGCTGCTGCACGCCGTACCTGTGCGGGTTCCGGTGGGACGCATCTACTTCCACGACAGCGCAGGTAACCCTGCCTCGCGATCTTTCCTGGTGGCCGCAGGCGTGGGGGCTGATGCCCTGCTCATGTCCCGCATGGACGCGCGGTTGAAGCGGCGTCTGGGCTACATCCTCTATATGATCGAGGCCTTTCGCGTCTGGGCTGGCGGCTCTTTTCCGCTGTTCGAGGCAACCTTCACCGCGAATGGCAGCGGTGCGCCGCGCGTGATTCAGGCCTCGCAATTGCTGGTGGTGCGGGTGCGCTCATTTGGCGGGGCTCTGCGCGAACTGGCCCCCGGCGCATCCCTGCACAGCTCCAGCCTGAACATGCTGGCGTTTCGAACCCAAAGCCGTCGCCGCTTGCTGCGCTTTCTGCTGGCGGTCCTCTTTCGGCGTCACACGTTCCGCAGCGAAATCGAACTGCTGGAGGCCTCATCCGTCCAGTGCAGCACACTTAACGGCTCCACGGCTCCCGTCTTTGTCGAGGCCGATGGAGAAGTCCTGGGCTCCCTGCCTGTCCGCATCGAAGTGGAGCCCGATGCACTCACGCTTCTGATTCCCCCGAACGCCCAACCCTGATTTGCGCGGCATGCGGATCGAGCAGCTAGCAGCAGCGAGACCTGGATTATCGGAACTCCTCCGGGGTAGTCGAGAAACGCAATCTGCGGTGTGGACCCTGTCACGATCAGCCTGCTTTTGGCCTATGGTGTCTCGCTACCAGTCTTGACGCGCAGTCCCTCCTGGGCGATGCGGTAGGGTACGAATGCGCCTTGCTCGGACGCATCGTGCGCGAGCGTGGTGCGCAGGGACGCGGCGGCTTGCGGGTCGCGGGCCAGCATCATCAGGAATCCGCCGCCGCCCGCGCCTGCCAGCTTGGCGCCATAGATATACGGCCGCGCGCGATCCAGAATCGCATTGATCGGCGCATTGGTGGTGTGCGGGTCGAGGATCTGGTTCAACTGCCAGTGCCGGTCAAGCAACTCGCCCAGATGTTTCCAATCGCCCTCGGCCATGGCGTAGGACATCTCTACAGCCAGAGTCTTGATGCTGTGCAGCACCTGGATGGTCGCTGTTTCGCGCGCCAGATAGCGGGAGACGACCTGCTGCAACAGATCCTTGGCGACACGCTGAATGCCCGTGTTATAGAGCACCAAATGGTCTTCGAACTCCGTTTGCCGCGTCTCGGTCCACACCACTGGCTGCACGCGAATCCGCTGCCGCAGACCGGGCCCGGTGATGAGCAATTTGGCTCCGGGAAAGATGCCGCCGGCCTGATCTTGCCAGCCGCCGCCGGTAGTCATGTGCTGCTCCAGTTGCATCACGGCTTGCGAGAGCGCATGATCGTCCAGCGTGCGGCCAGACATGGCAGCCAATGCGCGGATGACCGTTGCGGCGAGGATGCTGCTGGTGCCCAGGCCGGAGCCGATGGGCAATCGCACCTGGCAGCGAATCTCGATACCGCCGCCCAAGTTGGCGAGAGTCTCTTTCAGCGGTTGACCCTGCACCGGAAGCCCATGCAGCCGCAGCGCGGCACGCGGAATGGAAAACACGCTGCCCGGTCCGCATGGCTCCAGCAGTTCTTCTGTAGTTCGATAATCGGCGATTGCGGCGTGCCCATCGGCATGGCAGCGGATGACGGGCTCGTCGATGCGCCTGATCTCTGTCTCAATCGGATACTTGCCGTCAATCTCCAGCGCGCAATTGAGCACCGTGCCGCCCCAGTCGAAGCAGAAGGGCGGCGTGTCAGACCAGCCTCCACCGAGATCGATGCGCGGCGGCGCTGAGACATGAACACGGTTATGCCGCCAGGCAGAAGGCGCTGGTTTGGCATCGCCGGCGGTGCCTTCACGAACGGCCTCCTGAATAGCAGTGAATGCCTCGGCCTGCGCCTGCTCAGCCTCCTGCGCGAAGCCTGCGCGATGCAGCAGACGCGCCGCCTGCACCGAATAACTGGCCGCCAGGGTCAGGTTATTCGCGGTGTCCTGGCGCAACTGCTCTGCGCGTGCGCGCAGCGTGCGTCCCGCCGCGGCGGCAGGCGCCAAACCGGGCAGGTTGGCTAGCAGTGGACGCAGGTCCGTGCCCGACTCCGCCAGCTCAACCGCCGTCTCTTGCCAAATGCCCTGCAAGCGGTGGTTGCGCGCCTCGGCCAGAGCCTTGCCGCTGGCGCAATGCGCGCTCTCGGCCAGTGACAAGCGCTGCGCGGCACGCCAGCTCTCCAGACCATATCCACTCGCGTACCCCATCATCCAGCGCGCGCAAGCCCAGGCCTCGTCCGGCGTGGTAACGGGAAACAACGCGGCATTCCAAAGCGTCGGTGCTTCGTCCGTGCTCCATACCTCTTCTCTTCGCAGACCAAGACGTTCCAGCGTCTCCAGAATTGGCCGGTTGAACCACGTGGCGTTGTCGATTGTCTGTTTCGGATCGTCCTCAACACCATAGACGCGGATCACCCAGCCATTGCCGCTGGCCGTTTCCACCGGCAACTGGTGCACCACGGTGTCTTCGGGAACTTCCACCGGTCCACTTAATCCCGTCAGTCCATGCAGGATTGCGCCTCGGCTGGCAGTTACTGGTCCGTACAGATCGCACTCGAGAATCACAGCATCATGCCCGGCCTGGCATGTGCTGCCAATTACGCTGTCAAGAATTCCGCCCGATCCCGCTGCAAGCGACCGAAACGATCGCGTTGTGCCGGCATGAAGGAACTCGCCCTCAACCACCGCGCAGTGGAATGCCGCCGACCGTTCAGGAGCGCGCAGAATTTTGGCCAACTCCCGCCAAAACGGTGCCGCATTGCTCTCGGGCTTCCACTGGCCCGTCAAGCCGCGCGTGATCTGATCGTAAAGATCGACGGCGGGCAGCGGGCTGTATGCCGCCAGACCGGCAAGCGCTGCTGTGAGATCGGCGTCAAACCGCAGCAGGCCAATATCCACGGCAACGCGGCCATCCTCAAGCACGCCGCCCGCGGCTTTCACCTCAGCCGGCGTGGGCTTTTGCAGGAAGGTATAGACCTGGTCCCCAGCTCCGACCACATAGACGCCGTGATGGCTTCCCGTTTCCGCATCCAGACGCATGGCAACGCCGGTTGCGCCGGGCCGGTGCCACTGCACCTGGCTCGCGTCGAAGCGCAACACCACGTCGCCCGAGGCCACAAGCAATCCGTTCGGAATTCTCTCTGCCCATGCGGCCGACAGTGCCAGGGTTTCGTCGAATACTGTCGTTGTCGCTCGTGGCTGCGTGCGCGAAGGCAGCACGCCAAAGAGCTTGCCTCCCGGCGAGTATTGCGGCAGCCGCCGCGAGTCGCCGCCGGAGTGAATCAGCAGCGCCCGGTGTCCACTCCACCATGCGCGATCTTTGCCAAGAACGGCAAGCGCGTTGATCGTCGCTCCGCCGCTGCCGACTCTGCGGTCGCCGGGATCGGGAACCACGAGAAACTCGGTTTCCGCAGGCAGCATTCCACGCAATCGACGCCGCTCAATCTCATCGCGGTACAGCCCGGCCTGCCGCTCCGACGAGGCTGTCACTATCACCACGTGCCAATTGTTCAATGTGTTTCTCCGCAATAAAAGGGAATAAAGGCGCAATCAGCTACGGACTCAATATATCCCAGCCGCCTTGCACGCAGCTTTCAAGCTGGGCTCTCAGCGAGGCACCGGTGTCAATAGTGATAGCGCGCCTGTAGAAAGTCGATCCGCTCGGCGGTGACGCGATAGACCAGACGGTGTTCCTGCGTAATGCGGCGGCTCCAGCAACCTGCTAGTACGAATTTCAGCGGCTCAGGCTTGCCGATGCCGCTGAAGGGATCAACGAGCACAGCTTCGACTAAATCGAGCGTTCGAAGGGCGGCCTTGCGGTCGGTCTTGATGAAGTATGCCAAGTCTTCGCGGAATGCAGGTAGAAAGAGGGCTACCGGCTCGATGCTCTTACTCATCGGTTACGTTTTTCCTCGCGTGCCAGAAAGCGGTTCAAGGCCCACGGATCGGCGGAGTTCCTGAAGAGCAGCGGCCGCAGAGTGTCCCGGGCGCATCTTGCGATCTGCGGCGATAGATTGCGCCAGCGCCTGCAGAAGCCGCTCCGCATTCTTGGGCGAACGCAGCAGATGCGCTGTCTCCATCAGGCTTGAAAGCTCATCGGCGGGAACAATCGCCACATCCCGGGCGCCGCGCCGACGCACGATCAAGACTTCCCGGTCGTCGGTCACCCCATCTAAAAAGGAAGCCAGGTTTTCGCGCAACGCCGTATAGGTTGTTTCAGTAGCCATACCGGAAGCCTCATTCAAATGAACGTACAGCTTTTCTGTACGTTTGTCAATGAAGCTGATCATACGGTAGTGTCTCAGTTTGAAATCCACAGCTCTTGCGCCGAGTCTGAGGGTGGCCGATACTGGATACATGGCGAAGAGACCGCGCGATCTTAACCAACTGGCTAAATTAGTGGTGGATATTGCCAGCGGCGAAGTCGAGGATACAGTAAGCCAGAAGATGAAAGCGCCGGGTGCCGTGCGAGGGCGATCCGGCGGCCTGAAGGGCGGAAAGTCAAGGGCAGCGACCCTCACTGCCGAACAACGGCAAGACATTGCGCATGTCGCAGCCGCAGCGCGATGGAAGAAGCGAGATTAGGCCACACCTACGGGCAATGCCAGCATCGCCTCGCGCTCTGCAACGTCATCGGTGTAATCAAGAACGAGTTGGATCGCGGGACGCTTTCCCTCGTTTAGGTCGTTATAGACATCAACATCGGTCTTGAGTTGAAAATTATCTCCAACGATCTGCTCGCGCCGCTGAGTGAATGCCCGTTCCATGTGGTCGTGAGGGGCAAATCCCATCATTCCCCAGAAGGTCTGTTGCACTCCACCTGTCGTGATCCGAACCGCATGATTAACGCGATAGCGGCGTCCCTTCTCGTCAGTCTGGTACTCCTCGCGAAGTGCACTGGACATCTGCGACGCCAAAAGTTCGTATCTGTCCACTTCAGGAGGCAATTCAAGCAGCCCCTCTTCGACGGCCCAACGCGCAGCTTCGCGCGTGCAAGTTGGTTGATGATCCTTATCGGCATCGTAATGGTGCCAAACCTGCTGGAGACGTTCTGTCTTTGTCGGCATAATCCCCTCGTTAAAGTGAAATTGCTAGGCTGTGCCCCCATCCGTCTACGATGGCGTTTGGCCCGACGAACTGTCTTACCTTTGCTAGATGCCGTGCGAGATAGCTGTAATTTCCGAGTTTTCGCTGCATCTGGCCCACGATGATACCTGGGTGCCTGTTGATGATTCGCGAGTACGCGATAACATCGCGCTCGTAATAGAACGGCTTTTTGCGAATCATGAACGAGTCGAATTTGTCTGTATTCACGCAGAAATCTCTCGCCTCTGCGTTCGCAATTCGCTCCTCCTCATCTTCGGCTGAACCCTCCTCAGATTTAGAAAGATCGCCGTCGATCTTCTCTTGCCCCATTCCATGCTTTCTCAGAACATGCTCTATTTCATGGCGTAGAACGAACCAAAAGTTATCGATAGTATCCCGCTGAATCGACATTCCAATGACGGGAGAATGGGAATCCAGCCAGAAGCACACGCCATCGATCTTGGAATTTGGCAACTTCTCTACGATCACGTAGCGCACTCCGCATTCACTCAACAGTCGTGGCACATCGCGTGTCTGCTCAGGTGCCAGCAATAGACCACGCAACTGCTCTAAGGCATCGCGCAATTTGGCTTCCGAATATTGCGGAACTGAGATTGACCGGGCGACTTGACGGGCCCTAAACAGCCACGCAAGTTGAGCGGGTGGTACCTCTCTTTCTTCATATGAATTTCTCTTCTTCGCGGCATGCTCAAGATAAGGAATCTCAGATGGTTCTGAGACCTCAAAGAAGCGAACTAATTGTTCCTCAAGCATGTTCGCGTCCGAGTTGATGAGCCAGCCACGATTCACCATCTCACGCACCGGATACTGCACGTGCATCTTCCCCAGAAGAGAAACTCCTGGGCTCGGCGGCTTAGCGAGCGCCATATCGTGATTCTTTTGAAGATTCGCAAACAGATCAGGATGAACGTTGAATGCGTCTCCAAGAGCACGAGCCATATCGGGGCTAATGCCCCTCTTGCCGCTCACAATCATGTTTACTGCCTGTTCCGGCACACCGAGAATGAACGCTAGATCGCGCTGACTCCAGCCGCGCTCGTCCAGTTCCTCCTTGATGTAAAAGCCTGGATGCTTAATCCAATTCATCGTCATGCCCATGCCCGCGCCCTCCCGCTCGTCAATCGTGATCCCAAATCCTCAAAATCGTAATCTTGTTTGGACTGCAAGTTGTGTCGATTTTGAAGATTAGCCTGAATTGATCGTTTAAACGAATTGATCTTTCCTCTCCTTCCATTTTTTCGTAATGCAAACTACGCCAACTGCGAATAGATCGTTCATCTGGAACACCGCGTAAGAACCCGAGCTTATTTCGCAACGAGTCTATAATCGCGAATGGAAGCTTGGTCTTGTGGGCCTCATCGGTCTCGACCATCTCCAGTTTTTTGTCCGCAAATTCAATATCCACAACATTTGGCCTCAAATGCAATTTAAGAATAGCGCGGATAACCTAGGTAGTCAATACATTACTGAACGCCATGCATTAAACTGAACTTTATGCTTGACAAATAGCTCTGAGTTCACTATGCTCTCTATATGAACAGGCTACCGATTGCGAAACGCGCCCAGATCATCCAAATGCTCGTCGAGGGTGCAAGCCTGCGCTCAACAAGCCGGATGGCAGACGTTTCTATAAACACTGTCACGAAGCTGCTACTCGACATCGCCGACGCTGCTCATACCTACCACGATCAGACCGTGCGAAACGTGCGTTGCCGTAGGGTCCAAGCCGATGAGATTTGGTGCTTTGTTGGAGCAAAGGCGAAGAATGCTACCCCATCACAGAAAGCTGATGGGTGGGGCGATGTTTGGACCTGGACGGCCATCGACGCTGATACAAAGCTCTGTGTCAGCTATCTGGTAGGTGGTCGCGATGGATGGTGGGCGCGTGAGTTCATGCAGGATGTGGCCAACCGCATTCGCGGGAAGGTCCAACTTACTACAGACCAGCATCGCGCCTATCTTGAGGCCGTTGAAGATGCTTTTGGTGGGAATGTTGACTATGCTCAATTGCAGAAGATTTATGGCGCTTCTAATGAGCCTGAGACTCGCTACAGCCCCGCCAAGTGCATTGGCTGCGACATGAAAACGGTGAGCGGTGTCCCCGATCCGGCGCATGTGAGCACGTCATTCGTGGAACGCCAGAACCTTACGATGCGGATGAGCATGAGACGCTTTACCCGTCTCACAAATGCATTCAGCAAAAAGGTTGAGAATCACGCTGCGGCGGTTGCGCTCCACTTCATTCATTACAACTTCGCCCGCATTCACAAGACACTGCGGATCACTCCAGCAATGGCCGCTGGTATCTCAGATCATGTTTGGACCTATGAGGAAATTGCAGGGCTTGCAGAATGATTTGTGAATCTTCCGGTCTCTTAAAGCATCAGATATGTGTGTGCGGAGTTAGTTCAGTGGTAGAACGTCGGTCTCCATTAAAGGGTTGGGTGAAAGAAAACCGAATGTGACGGGTTCGAGTCCCGTACTCCGCTCCAGATTAAAACCCAACCCTTCCAGCCCGCCAGAAATGGCGGGTTTGGTTTTTAGCATCTATTTCAAACTGAGACACTACCGATCATACTACGGCAGCTTCCGCGCTTCTGCTTCCGCGTCCCAGCGGTCGGGACCAGCTAGAAATATTGCGGGATGGAATTGCGCGGCTTCCTTTTTGGTGAGTTGATGCGACCAGGGGACGCGGCCCGATGGGTTCGCACCGGGGCCCGTGCTGTTGAACTCCGCGTAGAATGCCTGGGGCGTGCCGGGAGTTTTATTCCACGCATTCCATCCCTGCGCAGTTACATCGCCACAGAGTTCCGTGTCGATGTAAATAACTCGGGAGTAAGGACGCCATGGGCGGCCAAGACTCGTTACCTCTTTTGAGGGGCCTGGATCGGCCGTCGTTGTGCTCGAAGCTGACGCGTGTTCGATGCCACTGGTAACTCGGCTGTTGATGATCACATAACCTGTGGTTTGATCGGGCGAGGTGCGCGACTGCGCAGTCAGGTAGCCAGGGGCATTGGCGTGAATCTCAGAGTGGTCGAATACCGCGGTGGCATTGCCAAAGATAAAGTCGGTCCCACCCTCGATGTAAGAGTCCACATAGTATTGGCGTCCGTAGTCTGCGAAGAGCGTGTCCTGATGACCGAGAAAGCGGCAGTGCTTGAAGACGGCGCGATCGGCACGCACGGCAGCCGCAACGGCTTGCCCTGTATTGCCTGCGGCGTTTTCAAAGGTGATGTTATCCGCTTCAAAACCGGCGCCGTTGATCTCGACGGTTTCAGTGAAGAAGGTTCCGCCTGCTTGCTTGGCGTTAAGGCTGTTGGTAATCACCACGTCTTCAGGCGATTTTCCCATGCCCAGCAAAGTGATATTGGCGTGATTCTGCGTAACGATGACGCGCTCGCGGTAAGTGCCGGGCGCAATCTCAATGAAGACACGTCCAGCTTTGCCGTCCGGCCCAGTTCCGGCGAACGGATGATGGTCCATGGCCATCTGAATCGTGGGGAATTCGCTGATTCCTTCGACGCCTGTTTTTACATCCGGAGAGACGCGCACATGCACATCCTGGGCCTGACATACAGTGCATAGAAGCAATGCGGCGAGCAGCAATCGTAATTGCATGAGAGTCTTCCTTCCCACTTCGAGAAGCAGCCGGCGAGCCGGCACGAAACCGTCCTGCATTTTTCCGGCGGGGGACCGGAGGGACTTGAGCGAAAACGCTTCCTGCGATGCGATTGCCGGCGGATTGGAATGCTAATATCCCGAGTCTAAAGTCCATCGAAGAACAACCGCAGATTCTTCGACTCACCACCCCCGAACTGAAATACGTTCGGGGCCCCGTTCGCTCAGAATGACAGCTTGTTTTGTGTTGCATATTTCGGACTCAGGACACTAGGCCCACGTCTTTCCAAGCGTATCGAGGTCCGCGCGGCCGAGATCTTCGGGAGTCATGGCGATGCGAAACTCGACGGTGGCGTCAAAGGTGAGAAACCATGGCTCGGCGAGCCGCGCGACATCGGAAGGGCTATCGAGGTTCACGACAAAGATGCCGCCGCGGTGGCCTTCCCGTTCAGTGAAATAGGCGGATTCCGGTTTAATGGCGTCGAGAATCCGGTGCATCTTTTCGCCAATGGTTCCGTTGCGGACAGCAGTATTGAAGGGCTCAATCGGGAATTGAACCAACATGATCATGCGCATAAACAACCTCCTGGCGCCGTTGTATCGCGTTCTTGCCGCGAGCGGCACGGCGTGAACTATAGCACGCTCCCCTGGCGGTGCGCAGCATTGGCTCCGTCTTTGCCGCGAGGATGCGATGGGTCCCAGCAACCCTGGGGGCAACACGCAGAGCGGGAACCTTGCCTCACAGTCCGCAGCTTCTTTTTCCGGCACTTGCCCGTTGACGTTTTCCGGCATCGCGGCGTCCAAACCGCAGCCGTCAAGAGCAAAGCTCGATCTCAAGTCAGCCGGACGCCTTGTTGAGGGCGCCCGAGACAGCTGGGCTAGAAAAATGCCGCGTTTTGCCCCTTAACAGAGTGAAACTAGGCACAACCAGCCCTCGCCTTTTACAATGCAGCAAGGGACCCGTCCCAACCCAGCTCTGCTGTGGAACTAGCAAACTTGGCGGCGCACACCCGACCAGGATGAAGGAATCGCATGAAGGTTACGAAATTCGGCAAGGCACTTCTGATGAGCGCCGTCTCTGCTGCGGTCGTCCTCAGCGTTACGTCTTGCATCGAGAGCTATTCGGTT
>Ga0302320_10019381_pt1 | contig 13651 bp, 9 predicted proteins | sample Bog_T0_3_FD_202130 | JGI IMG/M metagenome (GOLD analysis project Ga0302320, IMG submission 202130) | Peat permafrost microbial communities from Stordalen Mire near Abisko, Sweden - Bog_T0_3 | ecosystem: Environmental > Terrestrial > Soil > Wetlands > Peat | place: Sweden: Abisko, Stordalen Mire... | reverse complement strand
CCTTGTCTACCCGCTCGTTGTACCCTGCTAGGCGGCAGGTTGCCCGAGCGGCCAATGGGAGCGGACTGTAAATCCGTCGGCTAACGCCTACACTGGTTCGAATCCAGTACCTGCCACCAAGGTCAGAGGCTATTTTTGGCCCCTGCACCGGGCTGTGCAAGGCCCACGCGGCGTGACCCCCTTCGTGATGGATCGTATCGCCACCTACCGAGGATTCCACGACGCATTTTCCCAGCGAAGACGATCGCGCGCCACGTTTAAAAATGGCGAGGCAAGGGCTTCCCGGACGTGGTCGGCGGTTGGCTCGGTAGGTGCGGCGCGGGCTCGGACAGCACCGATCAAGCGTGGCTGAAGACGGGCTGCCGCTTTTCCGTGAACGCAAGCATGCCTTCGATTTGGTCGGGGCTACCGAGTGTCGCGTGAACAGCAGCTCGTTCGTCGCGTAGCGACATCTCGAGCGGCTTGTCATCGCCGCTCACCAGGCACCGCAGCATCAACGCCACCGCGAGCCGTGGCATCGCTGCTAGCTCGTCGGCGAGATCAATTGCCTTGTGCTTCAGCTCGGCGTTGGGCCAGACTTCCGTCACGAGTCCGAGCTGCAACGCTTCGGGGCCGGATACCACCTTCGCACGAAGGATGAGGTCTACTGCTCGATCACGCCCGATGCGCCGCGCCAGTCGCGCGCTCCCACCCCAGGCGGGCACGGTGCCCAGGTGCAGTTCCGGCAGACCGATCCGCGCGCCTTCGAGTGCGGCGATCCGGAAATGGCATGCGAGGGGGAGCTCCAGTCCGCCTCCCAGGCAGTTGCCGAACAGCGTCGCGATCCACGGTTTGTCCATGTTCTCGATCGCCGCGAGCACCCGTAGACGCTGATCGAAAATCACGTCGATCCGTTCGCGGTCGCCTAATGCGCCGCCGAGTTCTTTGAGGTTCATGCCAACTGAGAAGTTCTGGTCTCCCGAGGCGGTGATGACGACGGCGCGAATCGTGGCATCGGAACCAATCGTGGCGACCAGGGGCTCGAGGGCGTCCGTGAACGCCAGCGACATCCGGTTGTACGGTGCGTCATCGATGGTGATGATCGCGACTGCGCCGCGGCGCTCGTAGGCAAGGCAGGTGTCACTCATCCGGGACTCCCAAGGCGTCGAAGCTGATGACTTCGCCGCGATTGATCGACACCCAGTCGCGAGCCTCAAGGTAGGGGCGGAACGTACCGGCGATCAGTCGTTCGTCGTCGTGGGTCTTGGGCCGCTGGAGCTCGTAGAGGTGAGGGAACTCCGTCCAGGCGACGACGGCGTCCCAGAGCCGCACGGCCGCCTGCCCTTTGGGCGGATCGATGAGGACGGGTCCGAAGAGGCATTGTCCGTCGGGAAAGAACATCGTCGGCACGCCGTAGCCGTCGGCGTTGATGACTCGCTGGTGTTCGGCTAACACTTCGTCGCTGGTGGTGGGATCGGCGATCGCTTGGTCGACGAGCCCAGGGTCGAAACCGAGTTCCTCGAGGAGATGCCGGGCGACGGCCTTCTCATGCGGCTTGTGTCCATCGACGTGCAGCGCTTTGCCGGCGCGGCTGTACCAGGCGTCGAGGTCGGCCATGGACGTGCGACGCAGCAGGGCACCGATGCGCATCATTGACCAGCCGTAGGACCATTCCCGCTCCCACGGGTGCTTTTTGCCTTCCTGGCGGTTGATCTCCTCGAGGCTGAAGAAGCGCCAATTGATCGTGAGCCCGTTCAGTTCGCGCACCTCGCGGATCCACAGCGATGTCTGGTAAGCGTAGGGGCACATGACGTCGAAGTGGAAGTCGACGGATTCGGGGTGGTTCGTCACATCGTGAACCCGAGGTTGCGGGCGGCTCGGTCTCCGAGCTGAGCGTCGCCATTCCACTTGATTGCGCCGGAGTCGATTGCGCCCTGGGGATCGATTCGTCCGCAGGCGAGCTGGATGAACGTCGTTGAGTCGGTAATGATCTCGACGTCGGGGTTGTCCAGGCGGTCGACTCGTTTGGCCCGGCCGTCGACTTTGACGTTGAGCTCGCGAATGATCGGCCCGGTGAGTTGGAAGGTGATGCTCTTGCCATCCGGCAGGCCCACCTTTTTACCGACGATGTATCCCAGCGAACCTTCGATCTCGGTCAGCGCGATCTCGGCGGGGACGCCGGTGTCGTCGGTCCGGCGGCCCAGCGGGGTGGTGATGTCGCGTTCGTGGACCCAGAAGTCGAAGACCCGTATTTCCATGAATCGCCCGTAGGTGCCAGGACCTACCGGTGTCCACGAGGGACGTTCCAGATCGGCTGCCGTGAGTGCGGCCAGATCGTCGCGCCGGCGATCGTAGGTCGCGCGGACCCGTTCGCTGAAGGCCACATTGTCCAGAGCCGCGGTCTCGCGTTCAAAGTCTGCGGCCTTCTGCAAGGGAGGCAGTGCCGCGGCGTCCTCCGGGAGCCAGCCGGCCAGGACCGCTTCCACGCTGGTGACGTGGCTGACCACGCCGCGGACATTCCAGTCCGGGCATAGCGATTGGACCTGCCAGTCGGTGTCGGTCAGATCGGCGCAAAGGGCCTCCGTTGAGCGGTAGCAACTTTCGAGGGCCGCACGGATCTCGTTGAGGTTTCTCATCGTCCACCCGCTGCCATCGCCAGGGCCTGCTTGTCCTCGTCGGCGAAGGTGTCCTCAAGGTGCACCGGGGAGTAGTCGAGGTCGATGTCTCCTATTGGCCGGCCGCGGGCGCTGCTGATCGTTCCGAACCGCCGCATCCCCTTGCCGGATGCGTATTGCATGAACTCGTCCAGGGTGAGGTCGAAGGGGACGTCATTGCCGTAAGGCGCGAAGAACTCCTCGGTGTTGCGCAACGCGAGCGGGATGAGCTCGTTCATCCGTGTCTCGAATACCGCCCAGTTGGCATCGTCGGCGGCGACGTGGCGCCGACAGGTGAACGAACCCCACGCCATGTGGCGTCGCTCGTCATCGCCGATGCGCCGAATCAGCTCCCGCATGCCGGGAAGAATGCCGCGCTTCACGCAAATCTTATGCCACGCATAGTATCCCGTCAGAGCCAACATGCCCTCGACGATGTGGTTATAGGTCACCGATGCCCGAATCTGCGCGGCCGGCGACGCATCATTCGAGAGAGCGTGCAGTGAATGCGGCAGTTCCTCGTAGAACATTTGCCGGTATGAGGGAAGCTCATCGAAGTAGCCTTGCAAGTCATCGGTGATCCCGACGGCGTCGAGCCACAGACGGAACGCCTGCGTGTGTTTGGCTTCCTCGAACGCGAACTGCGTCAGATACATCTCGTCGCCCAGGCGTCCCTCGGCCCGCATCGCGGTCATGAAGGGCTGGATGTCCTCAGTCACCCCTTCCTCGCCGGCAATGAATACGGCGCACAGACGGGTAGCGATGTCGCGTTCGCCGTCCGAGAGCGTCTCCCAGTCCGCGCGGTCGCGGGAGAAGTCGATGTCGGCGGGATCCCAGAACTTCGCGTTGCCTCCGGCGAATAGCTTCAGTGGCAGGCTGTCCCAGTTGAGTCCGCCTGCGGCGAGCGAGCCGAATCGTGTGCGTTCCATCGTATTGACCTCCTCAGATCAGGTTCGGGATGTGGTCTGTGTTGCGGTGCCGCGGCGGCCGCGCGGTACTTTCTCGATGGCAGGCTTTGGGTCGCGTTCGCCGGTGCTGTCGGGTAGTGGAGAGAATGCGTTGGCCAGCACTGCGACGAGCCTGCGCACCGCCAGTGCGGGCTGCTCCGCTGTGGGCTCGTCAAGCCCGAGGATCGGATCCATACCGCGCACAAATGGCGCCAGGGCCATGTGCGGAAAAATCATCAGCAGCAACGACAGCAACGCGTCAGTGTCCGAATCCGCCCGGAGGTCACCTCGTATCTGCGCGTGGCGAATGAGGGGCCTCAAAATCTCCAAGTAGTGGCGGTGGATAACTGTCCGCACACTGATGCGGGCATCGACATCGACCTCCAAAATCGCCGCGGCGTGCAGCGAACGCTCTCGCGGATGATCGGCGAAGTACGCGACCCACACATCGAGAAGGTCGGTAAGAAAGTCGAATATCGGCCTACTGGGCTCTAACTCGCGGATGCGGTCCTCCATGTAGGAACGCACCCGTTCGCTCGCGACGTCGACGACGAATGCGTACAGATCCCGTTTGTCCGCAAAGTATTGGAACAGGCTTCCCTTGGCGACGCCCCCACGCCGAGCGATCACGTTCAGGCTGCCCTGCGAGAAGCCGTGTTCACCGAACTCGGCTTCTGCGGCTTCCACCACGGCTGCGCGACGGGCCGGGTCGAGGCGAGCCCAGGTGACCGTCGGCATCGGGCCTCCCGTCTCGATTATGACCAGTGGTCACTTTTTATGACCAGTGGTCATATTACAGTTGACCGACGCAGAATCAAGTGCCCCGAGTCATCGAAAAAACGCTCGGTGCTGTCTGCCTCCGAGCCAACGGGGCGGCAGAACATAGCCCGATTGACGCCTACGGCTCGTGCTGGCGGTCCCTGTCTTTCGGGGCGTGGTAAACCGGGAGTCATGAGCTCTCTCGCTGACGAGACCCGCTGGATGGATGCCACAGACCAAGCGACCCTGGTGGCCAAAGGCGAGGTCAAGGCTAGCGAGCTGTTGGAGGCGGCGATCGAGCGGATCGAGCGGTCGAACCCGTCGCTGAACGCCGTGGTCATGCAATGGTTCGAGCACGCCCGGGCGGTGGCCGCGGATCCGGACCTGCCCGACGGTCCGTTCCGCGGCGTCCCGTTTTTGCTCAAGGACCTCTACACGAGTTTCGCAGGCCAGACGCTGTCGAACGGCAACATCGCACTGAAAGATGCGGGCAAGATCGATGCCGCTGACACCACGCTGGTGGCCCGGTTCAAGGCGGCCGGGCTGGTCATCGCCGGGCGGACCAATAGTTCCGAGATGGGCAGCTTGCCGACCGCGCAGCCGCTGGCCTGGGGAGCCACCCACAACCCATGGGCACTCGAGCGCACGCCGGGAGGCTCCAGCGGCGGCGCCGCGGCGGCGGTGGCCGCAGGGATGGTCCCGTTCGCCAACGCCTCGGACGGCGGCGGGAGCATCCGCATCCCGGCCTCGTGCTGCGGGCTGGTGGGACTCAAGCCCAGCCAGGGGCGGATCACGGTGGGCCCGGCGCGCGCCGAGGCGGGGCTCGGGGTCGAACTGTGCGTGAGCCGAACAGTGCGGGACACGGCGGGACTGCTCGATGCGGTGCGTGGTCCCGGCGTCGGCGACACGGTGATCGCGCCGGCGCCGCAGCGGCCGTACCTCGAGGAGGTCGGAGCTGATCCGGGTCGGTTGCGCATCGGGCTGCTCGATGTCCATCCGCGCGGCGAATTCCTGCACGAGGACTGCATTTTGGCGGTGCGCGCCGCCGCGTCGATGCTGGACGGTCTCGGACACATTGTCGAGCCGGTGTGGCCGGCATGCCTCGCCGATGACACGTTGGCCGAGAAGTTCATGGCACTGTGGGCGACGCAGATGGCGATGGGTGTGCGGGGATTCGGCCAGACGCTGGGTCGCGAGCTGACTGCGCACGACGTCGAGCCGGTGAACTGGGTGCTCGTCGAGTATGCGCGACAGCTGACCGCCGTTGATTACGCCGCAGCGCAGGCAGCGGGCTGGGCGTTCCGGCGTGCGCTACAGCAATGGTGGGCCGAAGGCTGGGACCTGCTCCTCACGCCGACGCTGGCCGAACCGCCGCTGCCGCTGCCGGAGCTGGCGAACAATCCCGAGGATCCAACGGCGCCGATGCGCCGCGCCGGCCAGTTCGCCGTATTCACGCCGCCATTCAACATGAGCGGGCAGCCGGCGATCAACCTTCCATTGCACCGCAACGCGGAGGGCATCCCCATCGGCGTCCAGCTAGTGGCGGGCTACGGCCGGGAGGACATCCTCATTCGTGTTGCCGCCCAATTGGAATCGGCTCATCCCTGGTCGTCGTACCACCCACAGGTAGCGCTCGCGGGCCTATAAGGCGCGGTCGAACTCGATGGGCAGGGTCGTCGGTCCGCTGAGGGTCAACATCGGCTTCCATGGCGCGGGTCCCGAAATACGCGGGTTCAGTAACCGTTGGGTCAGAACGTTCAGCGCCTCGGCAAGCTCGCGCCTGGCCAGGTTGGCGCCCAGACAGTAGTGGGCACCGCCGCCGAAGGTCAGTATGGGTGGTGCGCCTTCGCGGGTGATGTCGACGCGGGCGGGGTCTTCGTAGACCGTTGGATCACGGTTAGCCGCAGCGGTATTCACCACGACCATCGTGCCCGCGGGGAATATGTAGCCGTTGAGCTCGGCGTCCTCGGCTACCAGGCGAAGTGTTCCGCATGCAATCGGCGAATGGCGCATGGTTTCCTCAACCGCGGGCATCGCCAGTTCGGGGTGCTCCTTGAGCAGTGCCCATTGCTCGGGGTGCTCGCACAGGAGTTGCGCCGAGGCGGCCACCTGGTTTCGGGTGGTGTCCGTCCCGGCCAAAAGCAGGCCACCGGCGAGCATCCGCAGTTCGGCGGCATTGAGCCGATCACCGTCATCCTCGGCACGGATCAAGTCGGAAAGCAGGTCGTCGGTCAGGCTGTGCCGACGCTGGGCGACCATGTCGTCGACGTAGTCGTCGAGCTGCTTCCACGCGCGCATGACGACAGGTTCCACCTCGCGGACGTCCACAACGAAGGTGAAGGCTTTGAAGACGTCGTCCGCCCACAAGGAAAACTGGTGCCAGTCTTCGCGTGGTGCGCCGAGCAGCGCGCAGATGATCGGGACGGGGTACGGGCGCGCGATGTCGGTGACGACGTCACAGTGGCCCGCGTCCGCAACCTGATTGACCAGCTCGTTCATCACGTCGGTCATGGTGTCGTGCAGGCGGAGGGTTGCTCGGGGAGTGAATGCCTTGGAGGTCAGACTGCGCAGTCGATGGTGCGCGTCTCCCTCGAGGCACAGCAGGCTATTGACCACCTTGTCCCACAGTGGACCCGACGTGATCCCCTGGACGAGCAGGTTCATGCCGGGCGGGATTTGGAAACGGGAATCACGCAGGACGGAACGGACCAGTTGATAGGAGAGCACTTCTGGTCCAAACGGTCCGATCGCGATCGGGGCTTCCCGTTGCGCTGCTTGCAGGCGCGGATAGACCTCCGCGGGTGTCTCCTCAACGTCGTACACAAGTGTCGGCAGATCGGCGTCGAAAACACTTGGGGGAGCGGTACCTACGGTCATGGCGTTCTCCTTAACACGAATCCGCAGAACGCGACGCCAGCGGACAACTCTCACACAATGTATGGCCACCGGTTATGGCTGTCAACGGTCCGCATTCTTTTCCGCCGAGACTGCGGCCAGGGTGTGGTGTGGCGACCAAATGGCGATCTGTGGCCAGTTTCGACGTCACTGTTTACATATTTAATGAGCGACGGGGCAGCCCGCCTTGTAGTCGACCTGCCAGTGCTTGACGCCGTTGATGAACGCCGACCGCAACCGCTCGGGATCGCCAGCGGTAGTCAGGTCGGGCGTCTGATCGGCGATCGCGTTGAACATCAGGTCGATCGTCATGCGCGCCAGGTTGGCGCCGATGCAGTAATGCGCGCCGGTGCCGCCGAACGCGACGTGTGGGTTGGGGTTGCGCAGGATGTTGAAGGTGTCGGGATCGTCGAAGACCTCTTCGTCGAAGTTGGCGGAGCGATAGAACAGCACCAGCCGCTGGCCCTTCTTGATTCGCACACCACTGAGTTCGGTGTCTTCCAGTGCGGTGCGCTGAAACGCGGTGATCGGCGTGGCCCAGCGGATGACCTCGTCGGCCGCGGTCTTCGGTCGGTGGGCCTTGAACAGCTCCCACTGGTCCGGGTTGTCGGTGAAGGCCATCATCCCCTGCGTGATCGAGTTGCGGGTCGTCTCGTTGCCGGCGACGGCGAGGGTGACCACGAACATGCCGAACTCGGCCTCGGACAGCCCTTGGCCCTCGGCATCGGCTTCGATCAGCGTGGTGACAATGTCGTCACCCGGTTCTTCGCGCTTGCGGGCCGCCAACTGCATGGCGTACCACATCAATTCGCCCGCCGACGTCAGCGCGTCGTTGTCGGCGAATTCGGGGTCGTCGCTGCCGATCATGGTGTTGGACCAGTCGAACAGCTTGTCGTAGTCCTCGAGCGGTACGCCGAGGAGGCCGGCGATAGCCTGCAGTGGCAACTCGCAGGCCACCTGGCGGACGAAGTCACCTGCGCCCTCCGCCGCGGCCTGGGTGGCGATGAGCTGGGCACGCTGCGCAAGGTCGGCGCGCAGCCGCTCCACCGCGCGTGGCGTAAAGCCGCGGGCGACTATCTTGCGGAGCCGGCTGTGTTCGGGATCGTCCATCATGATCATCGACGTCCGGCCGGCCTCGATCTGGCCTTGCGCCAGGTCTTCCCGGTAGCGCGGCACGATGGACTTCTCGGCCGAGGAGAAGACGTCGCTGCGCAGCGACACCTCGCGGATGTCGCGGTGCTTGCTCACCACCCAGTAGCCGCCGTCGCCGAAGCCGCCCTGATCGAGGGGTTGCTCGTTCCACCAGATCGGCGCCGTTTTTCGCAGCTCCGCGAACTCCTGCACCGGTAGCCGGTGGGCGTAGATATCGGGATCGGTGAAGTCGAAGCCCGGCGGGAGGTTCGGTGTGCCCATTGCGATTGCTCCTCGGGGGTCGCTGCGCTATGACCGCTAGTTGATGCTAGCGCCGTCCTCGATCTGGGCATACACCCACGACAAAACGATCAGTCTTAGTCCCGGAACCAGATCTGAGTTGTCAGCCGACGTTCTGTGCGACCTTCACGCTGTCGCGCGCGCCGAGGTTGGTCGCGGCGGTGATGACGGACCCTTCGATCTGACGCAGCGCGTGCACCGCGGTGAGGAATCGCCGGGTATCGGGCTGCGGTTCGGCCTCGCCGGCCTGATGCCGGGCCAGGGTTTCGGCGGCGTCGAGTTCATCGGTCCCGGAGTTGACCGTCGCCGCGCAATCGCCGTCGATGATTGCCACCAGTGTGTCGATGTTGCGCTGGGTCTGCGCCGCGGCCGCCATGAAAGCGGCGGCCTGCGGTTGCGACCCGACGGGTTCTTGATACTGCTCGCTGCTGCGCGCAAGGCTTCGTCCGTACCGATCGCATGCGGTGAACAGCCGCAAGCCGCGCCGAATGCTGCGCCGGCCGGCAAGGCCGGCGACCCCGGCCAACAGCGGTTTGGCGGTGACCCGGAACTGCTGCAGGCTGCGGTCGAGTTCACGTGCTTGTTCGGTCGGGCTCACCGCCTTCCCGTCACAGAACATCGTCGCGACCGAGTTCTCGATCAGGGCGGACAACGCCGTCAAGAACGCATGGGTGTCTTCGCGAATGGCGGTTCGGGTATTGGTCGGCAGCACCACAATGGCCACGGTTATCCCGATGACGGCGCCGATCGCGGTCTCTTCGATCCGAAGCATCAGCACGCCCAAGGAGAACTCACCGAGCAAGCCGTACAGCAATGCCAGCATCGTGGTGATCCAGAAGGTCATCAGGCTGTAGGTGACGTCCTTGAAGTAGAACGCGCAGAACAGGCAGACGAAGATCATCCCGAGTGAGCCGAGCTGATTGCCGGCGAACAGGGTGGCCACCAACATGCCGCACGGCACGCCGAGCATGGTGCCGACCAGCCGCTGCCAGCCTTTGGTGAGGGTTTCGCCCCAAGAGTTGGTGCCGGCGAAGATGACGAACGTCGCGATCACGGCCCAAAACCAGCGGGTCGGGGAAACCAATTGGCCGGCGACGATAGCCAGTGCCGCGGCAAGGGAAACCTGGATGGCTTGCCGGGTGCTTGGCCGCAGACCGCTGCTCTTCTGGTCGGACTGCTGGCCGTCGCCGTCGGATCCCGAGGGCGGTGACACGTCCGTGTGTTGGAGCGTGCTTTCGAGGACGTCGGTGCTCGTGGGGGCGGCGCCCTCGACTATTGCCCGGACATCGGCGGTTGCTTTCGCCGCGTTGATTATCGCCAGGGCGAGGCGGCGGATGTCGGCGTTACTGGGGTCATCGGCGGGTGTGGGGCGTGGCTGCTGATCAAGGATCCGTTGGGCCTGCTTGGCGGCTTGTTGCAGCCCGCCGGGTTGCGGTACACGGATTGCCCGTGAGAGCTGAGCGAGCGCCGCGACGAGGTCGTCGCGAGTGGCGCTGGGTATGGCTGCGGGAAGTGCGGCATGTTCTGAGGCTGGGTCCGTGCCGAGGACGGCAAGTCGCCTCCCAGCTGTGGAGACCCACTCGACGGCGAGTTCGGCGTCGAACAACCAAGGGGTCAGGTGCTCACCGGTTACCCCGGGCCACAGCATGGCCGGGTTGGCTTTGTCTTCGATCTGATCCTGTATCAACAGCGCGGTCTCGTTGAGCCGGATGGTGCGGGCCCGCATGCGACGGAGTTGCCGTTCGTCGAGGTAGCCGGTGCGAACGGCTTCGGTGGTGGTGTCGACAACGATGGCCATCCGCGCCCGCAGCGCCCTAACGGTGGCACGCAGCACGCGGTCGGGTCTGTCGGGCAGCGCGTAGGTGCGGATGACAAATGTGCACACCGCTCCCACCACGACGGCCCCGATCATCCAGGGCAACTCCGAAATGCTGGCCCGCAGATACAAAGTGGCGAAATATGCATTGAATGCGACCATGCCCAGCGCTCTGCCGCGGGACCCGAAGCGACGGGCGTAGACCGCGGCGAACACCACCACCACGAAGACAACGTCGCCGGCCACCAAGTGGCCCGCGAGCAGCGAGGCGGCCGTGATGGAGAGTGCGGCGGGCAGCGGTAGCAGCGCCATCGTGATCCGCTGCTGCCGTGGGTCGGCCTCGTTGACGGACTGGGCCGCGATCATCGTGATGATGACGCCGAGCAGCGCGACCGTAAGAGGTTGTCCCGTCGCTCTGGTCAGCAGGTAGAGGATCCCCAGGGAGCAGGCCAGCGAGGCAGTCGTCCGGGTCGCGGCCCGCAGCCGCAGCAATCCGGGATCGGAGCCGATCCACCAGTTACGCGCACGCTCGTAGAACACCGTCATCAAACGGCTGGAGCCGCCGAAATCCGGGTCGCGTTGCCGGGGGTCCCCGACGTCGCATTCGCGCATGCCGTACCGATCGGGCACCCGTTACCGCCTCCCTCTCACACCACTTCTCATCGTCCCTCATCGCGCTGGCCGTTCCGCGGGAGAGCATGAGGAACGGTTGGCGAAGGGACGGCGGACGCGTGATTTGACCTGCGTTGTCGGTCCGGAGCCGTCAAACGGTGAAGGTCTTGAGGCGATAGGCATTACACATCCCGAGGTCGACATCCGCGGGGTCTACATTAACCGCGCCGAGCACAACGCCCATGTTCAACGGCGCCAGTGACTCTTTCCCGACCCGCCGCCGCCGTGCATTTACTACCGCCAGACGTTTCGTCACGCATGACGTTTCTCCGCACGGTTCAAAGCTCGCCGCCAACGATCGGTGCGGCATCGTGCTCAATGTGCAGGGAGGCGGCACGACGCGGAACTGGCGGGCTTCGCCGATGTGCCGCCACCGCGACCGAGTGCGCTGTACCGCCGGGTTAGGCAGGCCCGCCGGCGCCGCCGGCCCCGCCGGTGCCGCCGGTAGCGCTGCCGTTACCGCCGGCGCCGCCGATGATTCCGACAGGCGCGATACCCGGGCTGCCGTTACCGCCGGCGCCGCCGCCCTTCCCGGGGCTTCCGGGGTTGGCGCCGGCGTTGCCGGTGCCGCCGGTGCCGCCGGTGCCGCCGGTGCCGCCGTTGCCGCCGGCGCCGCCAGCGGCGCCGAGGCCCGCAGTGCCGAAGGCGGCCGTGCCACCGTTACCGCCGATACCGCCGGTACCGCCGCCACCAGCGGTGCCGCCCACGCCGCCGGTGAAGCCGGCGATCCCGGCGGCGCTGTTGATACCGGTGCCGCCGGTGCCGCCGGTGCCGCCCACACCGCCGATGCCGCCGACCCCACCGTTGCCGCCGTTACCGCCTGTCGCCCCGCCTAAGCCGCCGGCGCCGCCGATGCCGCCGGTGCCGCCGGTCGTTCCGCCGGTGCCGCCAGCGGCTCCGCTGCCGCTGGCGCCAGTCGTGCCGGTAAAGCCAGCGCCGCCGTTACCGCCGGTGCCGCCGGTGCCGCCATTGCCAGCGCCGAGCGCTGCGCCGTTGCCGGCTGCGCCACCGTTGCCACCGACCCCGCCGACACCGGCGCCGGTGCCCGCGACACCGCCGTTGCCGGCCGCGCCCCCGTTACCGCCGTTGCCGGTCAAGCCGAGGGCATTCCCAGCCGCGCCACCGTCGCCACCGGCCCCGCCGGCACCGTTACCGGCACCGGCCGCACCACCGTTACCGCCGATGCCCCCGTTAGCGCCGTTGCCGCCGGTGCCGTCTCCACCGACCCCGCCGTTGCCACCGGCACCGCCGGCACCGATTCCGGCGGTGGTACCGCCGTTGCCGGCCGCGCCGCCGACCCCGCCGTTGCCCTGGGCGCCAGCGCCACCTGCGCCGCCGTTGCCGCCCCCGCCGCCGGCGCCGCTGCCGCCGGCGTTGGTGACGTCACCGCCGATGCCACCGCTGCCACCGGCACCACCGTTGCCGTGGGCGCCAGCGCCACCTGTACCGCCGTTGCCGCCACCGCCGCCGGCACCGCTGGCGCTGGCGCCGGTGACGTCACCGCCGATGCCACCGGTGCCACCGGCACCACCTATGTCACCCGCACCGCCGGTGCCGCCGGTGCCACCGGCGCCACCGGCGCCGGCACCGCCTGTGACGTCGCCGCCGATGCCACCGTTGCCGCCGACACCACCGGTGCCGAGGGCGCCGGCCGTGCCACCGGTGCCACCGGTGCCGGCCGCGCCGGCGATGCCCGCCACGCCCCCGTCGCCGGCGTTGCCGCCGGCGCCGCCCGCGGCGGCAGCGTCAGCAGCGCCGGTACCGCCGTTGCCGCCGAGACCGCCGGTCCCGGCGTTGCCGCCGTTGCCGTTGATTGCGGTGAGGCCGCCGGCGTTGCCGCCGACGCCGCCGTTGCCGCCGACGCCGCCGTCGAAGCCGTTGCCGCCGGCGGTGCCGGGAACGATGGACGCAGTGCCGTCCTGGCCGGCGCCGCCGACACCGCCGTTGCCGGCATTGCCGCCGTTGCCGGCGTTGCCGGCGTTGCCGCCGCTGCCGACCAGAGCGGCCAATCCGCCCTTGCCGCCGACACCGCCGTTGCCGGCGTCGCCGCCGTTGCCGCCAGCGCCAGTGATACTGGTGCCTGAGCCGCCGTCACCGCCGACACCGCCGGTGCCGCCGTTGCTGCTAGTGCCGGCGGTGCCGCCGAGGGCACCGGCGCTACCGCCCTGGCCGCCGTTGCCGCCATTGCCCGCGTTGCCGCCAGTGTCGCCGGTCCCGGCGGTGCCGGCAGCGCCAGCACCGCCAGTGCCAGCGATCCCGGCGTTGCCGCCGTTGCCCACCGTCCCGCCGCTGCCGACAATGCCGGCCAGCCCGCCGTTGCCACCATTGCCGGCGTTGCCCGCGTTGCCGCCGATACCGCCGCCGGCGCCGACGTCCGCGGCGCCTAAGCCGCCATTACCGCCGAGCCCGCCCTGACCGCCGGTCCCGCCGTCGCCGCTGTTGCCGCCGACACCGCCGGCGTTACCGCCGGCGCCGCCCTGACCGCCCTGGCCGCCGTT
>Ga0302320_10019378_pt1 | contig 13652 bp, 10 predicted proteins | sample Bog_T0_3_FD_202130 | JGI IMG/M metagenome (GOLD analysis project Ga0302320, IMG submission 202130) | Peat permafrost microbial communities from Stordalen Mire near Abisko, Sweden - Bog_T0_3 | ecosystem: Environmental > Terrestrial > Soil > Wetlands > Peat | place: Sweden: Abisko, Stordalen Mire... | reverse complement strand
TAACTACGATGCTTTCGGAAACCTGCTCAGCTCACCCGGCCCCACGCCAAACAATTATCTCTACCGAGGAGAACAGTACGACCCCGACTTGGGCCTCTACTACCTCCGCGCCAGATACTACAATCCCGCCACCGGCCGCTTCCTCAGCCGCGACCCAGAAGATGGAAACGAATTCGATGTAAAGACACTGCACAAGTATCTCTATGCGGGTGGCGACCCTGTCAACGCGTCGGATCCAACCGGTCGAACGCTTATTGATTTCATGATCACTAACGCGAAAGTGATTGGATATACGGCCATTGTGTCGCTTGTTGGCATAGAGATCATAGAATTGATCGAATGCATATCAGAAGCAGTTGAGAGCGTGGCAGACAGAGATGAATCGATCACAAGTGTAGGTGCTCCTAAGAAACGATGTGCGATTCAATTTCATGATGAATGGCCTACCGAGGTGCCGGAAGGGTCTCCACTCGGTCCAGCTCGCTTCCCTGGGGTGGCAGACTAATGACATCATTCTGGAAATCCGTATTATCTGCCGTAGGAATTGCCGTGATTATCGGAGCATCTGCTGTATGGTGGGTGCACAAAAGGCAATCAGTTGGAAGGGGGAAATTATATGAGGCTGCGACTGAAACCTATGCACATGCCGGCCAAGGTGATGTGACAGCTGAGTTCAAGCTCGCCCATATGTATTACGAGGGGAGTGGCGTTCCGCAAGACTATGCAGAGGCGGCCCGATGGTATCGCAAAGCTGCTGAACAAGGCTATGCGAAAGCCCAGTTCAATCTGGGAGATTTGTACTTTCGAGGCAAAGGAGTTCCGCAGAACTATGCCGAGGCGGTTCATTGGACACAGAAAGCCGCCGACCAAAGTTACGCAAAAGCCCAGGCTGGACTCGGCTACATGTATCTTACCGGTGTTGGGTTGCCGCAGAACTACGCTGAGGCTTTCCGCTGGTATAGCAAAGCTGCCGATCAGGGCGACGCGACGGCTCAGCATGCTCTCGGCTATATGTATACCAACGGCATTGGGTTGCCGCAGGATTATAACAAGGCTGTTCACTGGATTCAAAAATCCGCCGACCAAGGTGACGCAGAAGCTCAGGCTGCTCTCGGCTACATGTATGCCAAGGGACAGGGGGTGCCGCAGGACAATGCCGAAGCAGTCCACTGGTATAGTAAAGCCGCTGACCAAGGCAATCCGAAAGCAAAACGTGCTCTGGAACTACAAGGAAACAAAATGCGACGGTTCGAACTATTTACAGCGCTTATTGAGTTTCCCGTGGGCTTGTGGGCATCGTTATATTTCTTGTTGCCGGGAAGAAGACTTCAGAACCGGCGGCAGTTAGCTATAACGCTGTTAGGAGTGAGTTTTATATCAAATGCCGGATTGAGTCTGTACGCTTTTGCTCATTATGGCATTGAATGTTTTCCGCATCAGTACGCTTTCCACATTGCAAGATTTTTGTTTACGGCCACTGCAATTCTGATCATCGTTACTGTTGTCTTGCCAGCTAAGAAAAAGGTGTTGGAGAGTTGATTATTCCGGCCAGTGACTGGTCACTGGTTACTCCTCGAAGCCGTGAGGATGCAGTGCCGCCATGGCCGTGTTTTCGTTTCCTGCGGTGGGTGAGTGTGTGGCTGCTGGCGGATGGTTTGGAGATCGGCGCGGGCGGTTCTCTGGGGCGGCTTTGCTGGGTTGGGACCTACGCCTATGACGCGCTCAACCGTTTGACGACGCGCACACCGGATCCCACTCTGGTCACCGAGCCGATCATCAGCTACACCTACACGTCCACGGGCAAGCACGCCTCCACTACCGACGCCAGCGGCACCACCACTTATGTCTATGATGCGCTCGACCGCCAGACAGCGAAGATTACGCCGGAGGGAACGCTGAACTATACCTTCGACGCGGCGGGCAATGTCTCGTCCATCTACTCGTCGAGCGTGAACGGCGCGTCGATGAACTACACCTACGACAGCCTCAACCGGCTCAGCACGGTGGTAGACAATCGCCTGCCCGCAGGCCAGAACACCACCAGCTACACCTACGACACGGCAAGCAATCTGGTCACGACGACTTATGCGAATGGATTGCAGTCGAGCTTTGGTTATGATGTACTGAATCGTATGACCGCTTTGGCGACGCCGATCTCTAGTTACAACTATCAACTCGGAGCCGTCGGCAACCGCACACAAGCAACTGAATCAAACGGCAGAACTATTCAATGGAGCTATGACGGAATTGATCGTCTGACCAACGAGGCAGTCAGCAACGATCCCAACAATAATAATGGCTCGGTGGGATATGGCTTAGACCCAGTTGACAATCGTACCTCGGTAAGTTCGACGCTGGCGGGCGTTGCTTCTGTCAATCTCAACAGCTTCAACCTCGACGACTGGCTCTCGCGCGAAAACTACGACGCCAACGGCAATACAACCTATACAGGCGGAAAGAGCTTTGTTTACGACTCTGAAAACCACATGACCGCGATGACCGGCAATGGCCAGACCGTCTCGATGATCTACGATGGCTTTGGTAATAGAGTATCGAAGACAGTAAATGGAGTGACGACGAAGTATCTCGTGGAGGACGACGTGAACCCAACCGGCCTGCCGCAGGTCTTCGAGGAGTCGGTCAACGGCGTCGTCCAACGGACTTATACTTATGGCCTGCAACGCATCAGCGAAGATCAGATAATAAATAATTCGTGGACGCCCAGCTTCTACGGGTATGATGGCTTCGGTAGTGTAAGGCAACTCACCAACCTCGCAGGCACAGTAACCGACACCTACAGCTACGACGCCTTCGGTAATATACTGAATTCAACAGGAACGACACCGAACAATTATTTATACCGCGGCGAACAGTACGACTCGGATTTAGGCCTCTATTACCTCCGCGCCAGATACTACAACCCCGCTACCGGACGATTTGTGGAAAGAGACCCGTTGGATGGCTATATCAATGTTCCCGCGACGCTGCATAAGTATTTGTATGCAAGTGGCAACCCTGTTAATCGGATTGACCCGAGTGGGAAGGGCGATGAGCTGATCGAGGAAGCTGAACTCGACGAGAGGGCTCTGACACAAAGTACCCGGTATGCTGCCAAGATGCTGAAGCTTGAGCATGACGCATTGAGAGCTGCAATTGAGTGCCTTAAACAAGCAAACACTTTTGCAGGGAATCCAGATATTTGGATTAACGTCATAAACGGCGATGTGTATCTCGCAACAGAAGCAGGTTATGAACTTCTTGACAATTTGCTCTTTTACTAGGGATAGGAACCATGAGGATGGGAATTGTGAATTGTGTTGCTACTGAAGGAAACGAGAAGTGGAGTACGGCCAGCTTCAGAATTGCAGGGGATGAGCTTCGCCCCGATCAAATTACCGCGACACTCAGTCTTGAGCCAACGCAATCAGGCGTCAAGGGGGAGCGATTTAGCGCTCGCCATAGTGCTGTCAGGCGCACTTCATTTTGGCTCCTCAAGTGTCCATTGAGTAACAGCCTGCCTCTTACTGAGCACTTGGAGTGGCTGTTAGATCTATTTGAGCCGAAAATCGGCTTGATAAACTCCATTGCTGAAGGATCGAAAATCATGCTGCTCTGCGGCTTTTCTTCGGGAAATGGGCAGGGTGGATTCACTCTTGACGCGCAGTTGCTTCAGCGAATCGCCAGCATCGGGATAGCTTTTTCGCTCGACCTCTATCCGCCGGAAAGTGCAGCGGAGACGATAGCGGAGTAGTCGCGTCAGGGGGTAACGCCAGCGGTTTTCCATTCCGCAGTCGTCCTCAGCCCATCAGCAGAAGAGCACGGTGCTTTGCACCGGGAGTATAGGGACACATCACCCCAGAATGGAAGCTGCGCAGTAACCTTCGGTTACTGCGGCGGGAACCACAACGGAATCAAGCATCTAAAAGAAAAAGTCTCTAAAAATAAGGTGTTTACAGGTTACTGCGCGCGAACCATAAGAAAACAAGCGACTAAAAGTAAAAGTGAAGTCATCCGAGCTATTCTATAAGCGCGCGCCGGTTGCTGTTGGGTAACTAGATGATTTTCCTTCCCTTAGCTGAAAACCGCCGTGCAGCGTCCATAGAAAGCGAGGAATCCATGAATCAGCCGCAGCAGTTCCCGGCGAGCCAGCCGGAGCCAACCGAAGCGCCATCGCCAGCCGCCAACGAGCGCCCGAGCTTGCGCCGATCGGAGGCGGTGCGGGAGTACATCACGCGGATGGTTGCGGGGATGAACAACTTCAAGGCGGAGAAGTGACGGCATGGTGAAGGCATCTCTGCGGACAAAATCTGTAGGCACGAAGGTCACGGACGCCGAGTATGCGGCGCTGGAGGCGCGGGCGCGGGCGGAGAATCTGACGCTCTCGGAGTGGATGCGGGCGAAGTTGCTGGGGACTGGCCGTCCAGGCGGCGGGAGTGACACGGAGGTCAGCAACACGGCGGACGATCTTTTGGGCGAAGTGTTGCTGTCGGAGGTTCTTGCGTTGCGGACGTTGTTCTTGAATCTTCGCCCGCTTCCCGATCATGCTCTTCCGGGCGAGGCGGAGGTACGGGCGGAGATCGCGCGGGTGGATGCGACCAAGATGCAGCGGGCGCGGGAGCGGTTGGCGGCGCAGAAAAAGGCGGCGCGATGAGTGACTGGTATGGGCCGCGCCGGTACTGGAAGTGGACGCGCTGGACGCTGATCGCGGCGGGCGTTTTCTTCTGCGCGTTGTACGTTCAGGGCTACCGGAACGAGTGGAACGCGGCGGAGCGAGTTGACCTGTGGGCTTATCTGGAGAGCGGCGTGTGGGGCAGTCTCTCGGAGGAGTCCCTTACGAGCTATCGGCTGCTTGAAGGGGTGACGGCGAAGAAGAAGGCGCTGTTGGTTACGGGCGACGAGATCGAGGCGGCGGCGGGGCCGAATGGCGAGCCGACGTACCGGCTGACGGCGGAAGGCAGCCGCGCGGGGTTCGTGCGTCTGGAGTGGCAGACGCATCAGTACAACGACCGCAAGCTGCATGATTTTTTGCGCCAGTGGGTCTACCACGACGATATTTACGAGTCGGCCCGGAGGCCGTTTTTCTGGGCGTTGGGGCTGCTGGCGTTGCTGTTGCCGTTGGCCGTTCCGAAGGATCGCTGGCCGAAGTTCTCCTACGAAAAGCAGTGGCATAAGCTGATGGATTTTATCGAGCGCAGGCGGCGCGCGGCGGCTCAGGCAAAGGCCGCTGCGCCCGCTGTAAAACCGCCGGTTGCGGCGCCAGTTGTGCGGCTGCAATCGTCTCCGAATCCGCCGCCGGTTGTAGCGGCAAAACCGCCCGAGGCGCGTCCCGCCGCAGCGAAGAAACCGCGTCCCCGATTCGAGTAAACAACCATGATTACGATGTCCAAACCGATCAGCGCGAGCCAGGCGCGGGAGTACCACAAGGAAGAGTTCGCCAACGCGCGGGACAACTACTACACCGAGGGCGACCGTGTGCTCGGCGAGTGGCAAGGCCAGCTCGCCGCGCGTTACGGACTTGCTGGCGAAGTGTATGAGGAGCAGTTTGCACGGCTTGCCGAGGGCCAGCATCCGGCGACCGGCGAGCAGTTGGTAAGGCATCAAACGGCGCGGGAGTACGTCAATGCCAATGGCGAAACCGTGCGCACGATGGAGCACCGGGCGGGGTGGGATGCGACGTTCAGCGCGCCGAAATCTGTATCGCTGACGGCGTTGGTTGGCGGCGACGAGCGCGTAAAAGATGCGCACCGGGAGAGCGTTCGCGTTGCGCTCAATGAGATGGAGAAGTACGCGCAGGCGCGCATCGGCGGGAATGCTCCAGCAGAGACGACCGGCGCATGGGTGGTGGCCAAGTTCGAGCACGACAGCAGCCGTCCGGTGGACGGCTACGCCGCGCCGCAGTTGCACACGCATACGGTGATCTTCAATATCGCCGAGACCGCCGACGGGAACACGCGGGCGTTGCAGCCGCAGGAGCTTTACAAGACGCAGCAGTACGCGACGGCGGTTTACCGTTCGGAGTTGTCGGCGCGGTTGCAGCAGTTGGGTTACGAGATCGAGCGCGGCGAGCACGGCCAGCCGGAGATCAAAGGTTACACGCGGGAATACTTGGAGGCGTCGAGTCCGCGGCGTCAGCAAATCACCGAGAACTTGGCAGAGCAGGGCCGGTCTGGCCCCGAGGCAGCGCAGATCGCGGCGCACAAGACGCGCGAGGCGAAGCTCGATTTAACGCCGGAGCAGGTGCAGGCGCAACATCGAGCAATGGCCGCAGAATACGGCCATCAACCGCAGCGCGTGATCGAACAAGCAGCGCAACGGCGCGGTGTAGAGTTGCAGCCGGAAGAATCGCGGCGCGTGGCGCAGACCGCTGTGAGTTATGCGCGGGAGCGCGGCACGGAGCGCGAGGCCGTGGTCGATGAACGGACGCTGATGCGCGATGCGCTCAAGCACGGCATGGGCGCAACCAGGTTGCCGGAGGTGCGGGCCGAGTTCGAGCGGCGCGTCGCCGCGCGTGAGTTGATCGAGGTCCAGCGCAGGCCGGGGCTTGCGGGCCGCGCCTTCACAACCGGCGAGATGCAGGGATACGAGCGCGAGATCATCGAGCGTATGCGCGCGGGCCAGGGCAACCGCGAGGTGTTGACCGATGGCCAGGTCCGGCAGCAGGTCGAGGCTAACCATCCGCATCTGAGCGTGAGCCAGCGGCGGGCGGTCGAAGACGTGCTCGAAAACCGCGACCGGATGATGGCTCTTGAGGGCGTGGCCGGAGGCGGAAAGACTACTTCTTTAGCCGCCATCCGGGAGGCCGCAGTCAGTGCGGGCTATGAGGTCAAGGGGCTTGCGCCCACGTCCGGCGCTGCGAAAAAGCTGGGCGAGTCGGGCATGGAGACGGAGACGCTGCAACGGCATCTTACGCGCGGCGACCGCGCCCCAGAAGCTCAGAAGCGGCTCTATGTGGTCGATGAATCGAGCATGGCCAGCACCAAGCAGATGCACACGTTCGTAGAGCGGCTAAAGGAAAATGATCGTGTGCTTTTCGTTGGCGACGTGCGGCAGCATGAGGCGGTCGAAGCTGGCCGACCGTATGCGCAGTTGCAAGAGGCCGGAATGCGGACGGCGCGGCTTGACGAGATTATCCGGCAGAAAGACCCGGCGTTGAAAGAGGCCGTGGAGCAGCTTGCGCGGGGCGAAGTCAAAGAGGCAATCGCCAATCTCGACAACCAGGGCCGGGTACATGAGATCGAGGACCGCAGCGAGCGAATCCGCGAGATAGCCCGCGAGTATGTGCGCCAGCCGGAGAATACGCTTGTTGTTTCGCCGGACAATGAATCCCGCCGCGAGATCAACCAGCACATCCATCGTGCGATGCAGGACGCGGGCCGGGTCGCGGGTGTTGAGCATCCGGTGCGGGTGTTGAACGCGCGGCAGGAGTTGACCGGCGCAGATAGGCAATGGGCGCAGAACTATGAACCGGGCGAGATCGTGCGCTATGCGAAGAGCAGCAAGGCGCACGGCTTCGAGGCCGGAGAGTACGCGCGCGTTGCGCGCGTGGACAGCGCCGCGAACACGGTCACAGTGGAGCGCAAGAGCGGCGAGCAGGTGAGCTACGATCCACGGCGGCAGCAGGGCGTGACGGTCTACCGGGAGGCGGAGCATCGCTTCTCGGAGGGCGACCGCGTACAACTGACGGCCCCGTATCATGCGCAGAAGCTCGCCAGCCGCGAGTTGGCGACAGTTGAGAAGATCGACGGCGACGGCAATCTGAAACTGAAGATGGACTCAGGCCGGGAGGTCGAGTTCAACGTCAAGCAGCATCCGCATCTGGACTATGGTTACGCAGTGACGAGCCACAGCAGCCAGGGCCAGACCGCCGACCGTGTGCTTGTCCATGTGGACTCGGAGCAGGCGCACAGCCAGCTTCTCAATAGCCGCATGGCGTATGTGTCGGTATCGCGGGCGCAGTTCGATGTGCAGATGTACACGAACGACGCCGGGACGCTGGGCCATGCGTTGAGCCAGGACATATCGCATACGTCAGCTATCCAGCCAGAGGGGATGCAGCAGCAGATACCTACCCAGCCGGACACGGTGCGGCAGATCGAGCCGGTGCCCGCTCACGCGCATGAGTTCGATCAGGGATACAGTCTTTAGCCGCTGACGCGGCTATATCCTCCGCTCCGGCATCCGTAAAGGCTCTCCGCTTCGCTCCGCCCGCTTGCAGCGGCTCCCTTCGGTCGGCCTTGACTGATGCCTCCGCTGCGGATGTTTTTCAGCAATGAGAAAAATGTATTTTTCTCATGTTCCACACATGAGAGAGCTAACTACCCGGCCTCCGCTTGAGAGCTTCCAGCCAGCGAGTTAATCAACCGAATCACAGCGCGTTGGTCCTTCGTCGGCAGCACGTCCATCTTCTGAAATCTCTTCCAAAGCCGCTGCTTCTGTACGCTGCTGTTGCCGTTTGGCTCTGTGGGCTTCAATCCCAACAACTCATCTGCGGAGACTTCCAGGACGCGCGCCAGCGGAATGATGGCCGTCGAGGGGGGCAGTTCAGCTTCCGTCTCGTAGTAGGAGATCACGCGCTGGGTTGTCCCCAGGGCGTCGGCGAGCTGTACCTGTGTGAGGCCGCGCGTCTTCCTGAGAGCGAAGAGGCGCTTGCCGAATGCGGTATGTGGTTCCTTCTTGGCGGGCATCTCAAGACGGATTTTATGGTCCATTTTCGAGTACTCCTAAAATCCACTGGCCGGATATACACTGTATGTATATACTGAGGCACGGCGAGAAAAACTGCAAAAAGTGAAAAAAGCACTTGACAGGTTTTTCAGCGGAGGGCGGAAAAATGGCGCGAATCCCAGAATCCGAGGTCGAACGGCTGAAACGGGAGGTCTCCGTGCAGCGGTTGGCCGAGGCGCGGGGCATCAAGTTGCACCGGCACGGTGCCGACCTGTTGGGTCTCTGCCCGTTCCACGACGACCGGAACCCGTCGCTGGTCATCACTCCGGCGAAGAATCTCTGGCACTGTCTTGGCGCTTGCAACATGGGCGGCACGTCCATCGACTGGGTAATGAAGGCGCAGGGTGTGAGCTTCCGCCATGCGGTCGAACTTCTCAGAGCAGACTATTTTCCTTTAGCCGCCGCTCCGGTGCAGCCGGTGAAGCAGAGCACGGTTCCGAAGTTGCCGCCGCCCGTGGCGCGGGGTGCAGACGACCGGGCGCTGCTGTTGCAGGCCGTGGACTATTACAGCCGGACGTTGAAGCAGTCGCCGGAGGCGTTGCGGTATCTGTCCTCGCGCGGCCTCCAGTCCTCGGAGATCATCGACCGTTTCCGGTTGGGCTTCGCCAACCGGACGCTGGGTTACGGGTTGGAAGACAAGAACCGCGTCGCCGGCGCGGAGATGCGCGGACGGTTGCAGCGGCTTGGCATCCTGCGCGAGAGCGGGCACGAGCATTTCAACGGCTCGGTAGTCGTGCCGGTCTTCAATGCTTCCGGCGAGGTGGTCGAGATGTACGGGCGGAAGATCACGGCGAAGCTGCGCGAGGGAACGCCGTTGCACCTGTATCTTCCCGGCGAGCATCGGGGCGTATGGAACGAAGAAGCCCTCATCGCATCGAAGGAAATTATCCTGTGCGAGGCGCTGATCGACGCGCTGACGTTCTGGGTTGCGGGACACTGCAACGTGACGGCGAGTTACGGCGTGAACGGCTTCACAGCCGACCATCGAGCGGCCTTCGCCCAGCACGGCACGGAGCGGGTTTACATCGCCTACGACAACGACGACGCCGGAAACAAAGCCGCCGCGAAGCTGGCCGAGGAACTGATCGAGTTGGGGCTAGAGTGCTTCCGCGTGGAGTTTCCGAAGGGCATAGACGCCAATGAATACGCGCTGAAAGTGATGCCAGCGGCGAAGAGCTTGGGCGTACTTATCAACCGTGCGGCGTGGCTGGGCAAGGGGCAACGGGCAGCAGCGCCGGAGCCGGAGATCGAGCCACTGCCAGCGAAAGCAAAAGCAGCAGCTAAAGAAAAAAAGATCGAGGATGACGCGCCGGAGCCAATCGCGGAATCAATGCCGCCAACAGACGCGCCGACAAAAGAGGTTTTTTCCTTAGCCGCCTCGCCGGAGCTGGTTGCGCCGACCGAGCCGGAGCCAGCCCCGGCAGCGCCCGCGCCGACGATAGATGTTCCAGTCGAGATGCGCGGCGAGGACATCTTCTTGCAGCAGGGCGAGCGGCGTTACCGCATCCGTGGCCTTCACAAGAATCTGAGTTACGAACTGATGAAGGTCAATGTCCTGCTATCAGGCAAGACGCCGCGCGGCGAGTCCGCCTTCCATGTGGACACGCTGGACCTTTACTCAGCGCGGCAGCGCAGCGGCTTTACGAAGCAAGCAGCGGAGGAGCTTGGCATCAAGGAAGAAGTGTTGCGCCGCGACCTGGGCCGAGTGCTGATGAAGCTGGAGGAGATGCAGGACGCGCAGATCAAGCAGGCGCTCGCACCGAAGGACGAGACGGTTGCAATGACCGACCACGACCAGGCCGAGGCGCTCAAGCTGTTGCGCGATCCGCGCCTGTTGGAGCGCATCGTCGAGGACTTCGCCCGTTGCGGCGTTGTCGGAGAAGAAACAAACAAGCTAGTGGGCTATCTGGGCGTAGTCTCGCGGCACTTGGAAGCGCCGCTTGCGGTCATCGTGCAGTCGAGTTCAGCGGCGGGCAAGAGTTCGCTGATGGAAGCCGTACTCGCGTTCCTGCCCGAAGAGCAGCGCGTTCAATACTCCGCCATGACGGGGCAGTCACTCTTCTACATGGGCGAGCAGGACTTGAAGCACAAGGTTCTGGCCATCGTGGAGGAAGAGGGCGCGCACACGGCGGCCTATGCGTTGAAGCTGTTGCAGTCGGAAGGCGTGTTGACCATCGCCAGCACCGGCAAAGACCCGGCGACAGGGCGCTTGCTGACCCATCAATATAGAGTCGAAGGCCCGGTGATGATCTTCTTGACGACCACGGCCATCGACCTCGACGAGGAGATGCTGAACCGTTGCCTTGTTCTCTCCGTCAATGAAGACCGGGCGCAGACACAAGCCATCCATCGAGTGCAGCGCGAGGCGCAGACGCTTGAAGGGCTGCTCCAGCGGCGGGACCGCAGCACCATCCTTGCCGTGCATCGCAACGCGCAACGACTTCTCAAGCCTGTTTTCGTAGCGAATCCCTACGCGCGGGAGTTGACCTTCCACGACTCGCAGACGCGGACCAGGCGCGACCACATGAAGTATCTGACGCTCATCCGCAGTATCGCGCTGTTGCATCAGCATCAGCGGCCACACAAGACGGTCCAGCATCACGGGCGCACGGTCGAGTACATCGAAGTTGCGCTGGCCGACATCGCCGTCGCCAACCGCCTTGCGCATGAAGTTCTGGGCCGTTCGCTGGACGAACTGCCGCCGCAGACCAGGCGCTTGCTCCTTGCCGTGGACACGATGGTTACAGCCGAGTGCGAGCGGCAGAAGATGGCGCGATCCGATTACCGCTTCTCGCGCCGCGACGTGCGCGAGGCGACGGGCTGGGGCGATACGCAGTTGAAAATCCATCTGCATCGGCTGGAGGAGATGGAGTACCTGTTGGCGCATCGCGGCGGGCGCGGCCAGAGCTTCGTTTACGAGCTTGTCTTCGCGCGTCTGGCCGACAGCGGCAAGCCCACGCTGCCAGGTCTGATCGAGATCGACAAGCTAAAGGCATGAGTACGACGAAAAGAAGTCGGGGCTGAAAGGCCAGTTGTCGGGGTCAAGTCGGGGCCAAGTCGGCCCCAAGTCGGCGGGGTGTCGGGGTGCCTGAAACCCACTTGCCGCCAATGTCCATGCGGGTTACAGAGGAAACCGTGAACGGACGCGAGAAAACGCATATACGGGGCGCAGCAAAATCGGCGCTTCGTCGTAACCATAAGAAGGAGGTTGAGAGATGGCCCTTGTAGTCAAACCGCGCAAGCAGCGCATAGCGCCGAGCACACCGTTACAGGCCATGCTCGAAGAGTACATCGAGTCCCTTGCCGTGAGGGGCTTCACCGACGACACGCGCCATGTGCGCCGCGAGCATCTATCGCTCTTCGAGCGTTGGGCGATGGAGCGCGGACTAACCGAGCCGGTCGAGGTCACGCGGCCCGTGCTGGAACGCTATCAGCGGTACTTGTTCCACTACCGCAAGAAGGACGGTCAGCCCTTGAGCTTCGCCAGCCAGCACTCGCGGCTGTCGCCCTTGCGCATGTGGTTCCGTTGGATGACGCGGCAAAACTACTTGCTGCATAACCCGGCATCGGAGATCGAACTGCCCAGGCTTCCCAAGCCGTTGCCGCGTGTGCTGACCGCATCGGAGGCCGAGATGATCTTGCAACTGCCGGAGGTTGGCGATCCCGTGGGGTTGCGCGACCGCGCCATGCTGGAGACGTTTTACTCGACCGGGATGCGGCGCACGGAGCTTGTCAATCTCAAACTCTACGACGTGGACCGCGCGGCGGGCGTCGTGACCATCCGCGAGGGCAAGGGCAGGAAAGACCGCGTGATCCCCATCGGCGAGCGCGCCGTCGCGTGGCTCGACAAGTATCTCGACCAGGCGCGGCCCCGGCTTGCGACCGAGCCGGACGACATGACCCTGTTCCTGACCGTGCAGGGCGAACCGCTGGGGCGCACGACGTTGAGCTACATCATCCGGCAATACGTCGAAGCGGCCGGAATCGGCAAGCATGGCGCTTGCCATCTCTTCCGCCATACGATGGCAACGCTGATGCTCGAAGGCGGCGCGGACATCCGCTTCATACAACAAATGCTCGGTCATGCGCGGCTCGACACGACGCAGATTTACACGCACGTCTCGATACGAATGCTCAAGCAAATCCACTCGGCAACGCATCCGGCGGCGCAACTCAAGCGCAACTCTGAGCCTTCAGCCGATCCAGAGGCCCCGGAGGAGGCCGTCGAAAAGACCGTGCTTGCCCAGGCTGTTCCCGGCCAAATGTGGCCCGGAGTTCCGGCCACAACTGCCGAGCAACTGTTCGCCGCTCTTGACGCCGAATCCGCAGAAGAAGAAACAGACTGATCTTCTTTTTTTAGTAGCTGCTTTTAGCTGCTAAAGAAGGGGCCGCTTCCGTCCCGGAAGCGGCCCCCGATGCGTTACAGAATCCCCGCCGATCCGCGCCGCAAGTAAATCCGCAAACGCGCACAAGCGGCGCTCTTCCGCCGCACAACGTCGCGCACACTGTCGCGCACAAGCCGGGTACAAACGGTGTGCAATGCTGCGCACGGTCCGCAACTCTTCCGTCGCGCAGTCCGTTCGCAATGCCGCGCACTATCCGCTGCCCAACTCGCCCCCTCAAGTCGTACAATCGGATGCAGATGCAACTTGCTTCCATCCCCGTGTTGTCGCAACCGCCACTAGCCGCAATGCCGCAGCTAAGCGAAAAACCGCATCAGGGGTTCGCGACCAAGAAAACAGCATGGAATCCGGGACCGAACGTCTGCAACTTCACAGTGACACTAGGGTTGCAAGTTGCGGTGGTTGAGAACGGCGTCAGAAAAACTTACAGCGCCAGATACTACAACCCCGCCACCGGACGGTTCCTGTCCCGCGATCCAGAAGACGGCATTTCTAATAATCCCGCTACGTTACATAAGTACTTAT
>Ga0302320_10019377_pt1 | contig 13653 bp, 11 predicted proteins | sample Bog_T0_3_FD_202130 | JGI IMG/M metagenome (GOLD analysis project Ga0302320, IMG submission 202130) | Peat permafrost microbial communities from Stordalen Mire near Abisko, Sweden - Bog_T0_3 | ecosystem: Environmental > Terrestrial > Soil > Wetlands > Peat | place: Sweden: Abisko, Stordalen Mire... | reverse complement strand
TCCCGATTTTTCTCAGTCCCAGCGCGTGGCCCAGTTGGCGATTCTTTTGTACGACGGATTGCAGAATGCGGGACTGTTGACGACGGGCGCGGAAGCAGCGAATCTGGACGGGAATTCGCGCCAGAGTCCGAATCGCAATTCGCAGTATGACCCGCAGTATGACCCGCGAGCCGTGCTGCAGGCGGCGGCTGTGATGCACGATGTTGGCAAAGCCAAAGGCTCGGAGAATCACCAGAAGACTTCGTACCGGATGATCCGCGGGATGGCGCGTCCCTTGGGTTGGAGCGCGCGAGAACTGGAACTGGCCGCGGTGGTGGCGCGGTATCACCGTGGAGCACTGCCGCGTGCGCGGGGAAAAACCATGCAAACGGTGGAACTTCAGGATCGTCCGATCGCCATGGAGTTGGCCGGCATTCTGCGTCTGGCCAACGCACTGGACACAGGCAAAGGGCACGGTGAAAACGAACGCAGTAGAAACGAAAAAGAAAACGCCAGCGGGCCACGGCTCGAGTTCGGCTTGCAAGAACGTTCAGTGGTATTGCGAGTGGCGGGATACTCGCCGCTGGACCGTTCGGCGGAAGGCGTCGCCGCGGCCCGCCATCTTCTGGAAACCGTGCTGCGCCGGCCGGTGCTGGTGCGGACGTTGCGCACTACTTCCGGCGGGCAATAAGTCCACGGGGCGCGCGCCGGTGGCTGGAAGTTAACCCGACGGCGTTAGCCCCCGAGGCTCGTGCCAGCAAGTTTTTCGTGCACGTTCTTATGCCGAGGAGTATCTTTAGCAGTTCAACCGTGCTTTCGCGTTAGAGGAGGTGTGGGTTGAAGAACGAAATGTCGAAGAAAAACGCACTCATGAAAATTCCACTGGTCCTTGTCGGATTGCTTTTTTTTGTGTTCGCTTTATGGGCGCAAACCAAAGCGCCCGCGCCTGAATACAAAATTCCACCCGAAGCTGCCGCCAAAGCCAATCCCGTCAAGCCGGCCGCGGAATCGCTTGCCAAGGGCAAGAAGGTGTATGGCATCGATTGCGCGATGTGCCATGGAGAAAAGGGCGATGCCAAGGGCGATATGGCGTCGGACATGAAAAACGTCACCGATTTCACCAATCCAGACGCATTGAAAAATCGCACCGACGGCGAGCTTTTCTACGTGATCCGGAAGGGTAAAGGCGAAATGCCCCCCGAAGGCGACCGGGCCAAGGATGATGACATCTGGAACCTGGTGAACTATATCCGCTCGTTGGCTAAGAAGTAGGAATCGCGGGTCGCGATTCTACGCGAACAGAAATTCTTTCGTTCGTAGCTCTTTGATCGTGTCCCGCAGCTTCGCCGCCTTCTCGAATTCAAAGCGTTTGGCGGCTTCCCGCATATCGCTTTCTAACTTACCGATGTAAGTGTCCAATTCTTCCTGCGATTTCAGGTCAGGAATGCCTTCGGCTTCGGGACCGGTGAGGTCGGTGTAGTCGGCGCCTACGATGGCGACCAGGGTCATGTCGAGCGGACGAATGATGGACTCGGGAGTGATTCCGTTTTCTTCGTTGTAGGCTTGCTGGATGGCGCGGCGGCGGTTGGTTTCGTCGAGCGCCTTTTTCATCGAGTCGGTCATACGATCGGCGTAGAGGATGGCCCGACCATTCAGGTTGCGGGCGCAGCGTCCTATGGTCTGGATCAGGGAACCGGCGGAGCGCAGGAAGCCTTCTTTGTCGGCGTCGAGAATCGCGACCAGCGAGACTTCGGGCAGATCGAGGCCTTCGCGCAGAAGATTGATGCCGATCAATACGTCGAATTCGCCTTTGCGCAGGTCGCGCAAGATCTTTACCCGCTCCAGCGTTTCGATTTCGGAGTGCATGTAACGGCACTTCACACCGACTTCACTGTAATACTCGGCCAGGTCTTCGGACATGCGCTTGGTTAGCGTGGTCACCAGCACGCGCTCGTTGCGAGCCACGCGGTCGCGGATCATGTGCAGCAGGTCGTCGATCTGTCCTTTGACCGGACGAATCTCGACTGGCGGGTCGATCAAACCGGTGGGGCGGATGATCTGCTCGACCACCACTCCTGCCGACTTAGTAAGTTCGTACGGGCCGGGCGTGGCGGAGACATAGACGATCTGGTTGGTGCGATGCTCGAACTCTTCAAAAGTAAGCGGACGATTGTCGAGCGCCGAGGGCATGCGGAATCCGTATTCGACCAGCGTCTGCTTGCGCGAGCGGTCGCCGTGATACATGCCGTGCAGTTGCGGCACGGTCTGATGCGACTCGTCGATGAACATCAGAAAATCGCGGGGAAAATAATCGAGCAGCGTGGGCGGCGGCTCGCCGGGAAGGCGTCCGGTGAAATGGCGGGAGTAGTTTTCGATGCCATGGCAGTAGCCCATGGCCTTGATCATTTCGAGGTCGTACATCACGCGCTGATGGATGCGCTGCGCTTCGACCAGCCTTCCCTGTTTTTCCAGTTCCGCTTCCCACCAGGCTAGCTCGGTCTTGATAGAAGCCACGGCCGAGACGCGGGTTTCTTCTTTCATCACGTAGTGCGTTTTTGGATAAATCGGCAGCCGCATGTAGCGCTGCTTGACCGTGCCAAACAGAGGATCGATCTGAGAGAGGGATTCAATCTCGTCGCCGAACATTTCAACGCGATAGGCATTGTCGTCATAGGTGGGATAGATCTCGATGACATCGCCGCGCACGCGAAAAGTGCCGCGGCGGAAATCACCCTCGGTGCGCTCGTACAGAATATCGACCAGCTTGCGGGTGATGTCCGCGCGCTTGATCTTCTGTCCCTTCTCCAAAAACAGCATCATTCCGTAGTAGGCCTCTGGCGAACCCAAGCCATAAATGCAACTGACGGAGGCCACAATCAGACAATCGCGGCGCTCAAATAGCGACCGAGTGGCTGAGAGCCGCAGCTTGTCCAACTCGTCGTTGATGGTGGCTTCTTTTTCGATGTAGAGATCGGCTGCCGGCACGTACGCCTCCGGCTGGTAAAAGTCGTAGTAGGAGACGAAGTACTCGACGGCGTTGTGCGGGAAGAAGCTCTTGAACTCGTGGTAGAGCTGGGCGGCCAGAGTTTTATTGTGGGCCATGACGAGAGCGGGACGGTTGGCGGCCTCGATCACTTTGGCGGCGGTGAAGGTCTTGCCCGATCCGGTAACGCCGAGCAGGACCTGGTGCTGCTCGCGATCGAAGACGCCACGGGTCAGGGCGGCGATGGCCTGCCCCTGGTCGCCTTGGGGCTTGTAGGTGCTTACCAGCTTGAAGTCCACAACTCATTATAGGGGAGTGGCCAAGAGAGCGGGGAGGATGCACTTGTGTGTAAATATGCTCTTTGGAAGGCAGGTACCCCGGAAGTTTGTACTAAGTAGTTCACCCTAGATGCTGGGCAAAAGTGGGGCGCGCCTCTGTCCGCAACTGCCCACAATGACTGTAGTAACTGTGATTTTCCCAAGAAATTAGGCGCAATCGAAGATTTCACATTTAGTTAACGGCTCGGTAGGCCATTTGGCCGCGTGGTTGCAAAATGAGACACAAACACCCGATTTCAGATGTACCCGAGGAGGCCTGCTTTTAACGGACCACTTGGGGCGAACCCAGTACAGCCAGGTGCAAGTCGTTATGGAAGAGAACTTCAGCCAAGTCAGCCCGCGGGAACGGCAGGTCGTCGATTTGCTGCTCCAGGGATGCGAAAACGCGGAAATCGCTCGCGATCTGAATATGGCCGAGCGCACGGTCAAAGCCTATTTCAACCGCCTCTTTGTGCGTTTTGGTATCAAGGGCGGCATCAAGCGGGTTAAGCTCGCGACTTTACTTTATAGGAGGCAATTATGGTTGGAGAGACAGCAAGCCGCCGCGGTCCCAGCGAACGGGAACAGTTCATCATTCAACTCGTCGCCGAGGGTTGCAAGAACCGAGAAATCGCCGATTCTCTCGGGACAACAGAGCACGTGGTAAAAAATTATCTGCGCTTGATCTACGACAAGCTGGGATTGTGGAACCGGGTCGAACTGGCGCTGTGGCATGTCGCGCGTCAGGACGAGCAGGTTTACAACGCCTGAGGTTGGTCCGATTCTGTCAGTACAGGTTTTGCTGCCACAACCCGCGTAGAACCCAAAATCCAATTCAGTAATTTCGCCGTCCAGCGTCCCACTTCAGCGTGAGAAGTGGGGCGCTATGGACGCAGTGGTCAGACTTGCTCTCGAGCACAGACTGCTGCTCCACGAGGAAGGGTAAATCGTATGGCAACCACGTCGGCGTCGGCATTATCCATCCGCTGGAATTGCCGCGTTTATGGCGCGCTTCTGCTTCTTTACCCCAAACTTATGGCAAACCATGGGAAGCTATCTGTTATTCTTCGCGGCCGTGCTACCAACGATAACGTATCTTGAAGCTCGGCTTCGACCGTTTGCCCTGCTGGCGATCACCGCCGTTCTCAGTGTTGTCTACTTTCCTCTGCGCTCAGCGCGGCGGACTCGGTGGAGAATGGTCCCGTTGTTATTCGATGAGTTGGATGAACCTCTGATTGCGGCGGTTCGATTGAACCGGGAATAGCCGGAGCTTGGGTTTGTCAACTGCCAGCGGCGACGGATTTTTTGCCCGACTCACGCGCGACGACGACGAGTTCTTTTTCGAGCGAAGAAAAACGCTGGAAAACTTCGTGCAGACGCAGCGCCATGTTGCGGAGGGCATCGGCTTGCGCTGCCATGGTGGCGGGCAGTCCGGGTTCGTGCACTAGAAGTTCCGCGTTGCCGAGCACGGTGGTGAGGGCGTTGTTGACGTTCGTCCTCATTTCGACCATGTAGCGTCCGAGAGTGGCCTCGGCTTGAGCGGCAGCGCAGATTTTTTCGGCTTCCGCGGCGCGGGATTCGGCTTGACGGCGGCGCAGAATTTCGCCTCCGATAAGGCCGGCTACCAACGGCCAGATTCCGGGCTCGCGACGCAACTCGAGGACGGAGCCGTGGAGATTGTAGAAGCCGCGCGCGCCGTCGGAATGAATGACGATGGCAGGCTTGCCAGCGGCCGCGAGGGACTGTTTCAGATCTTTCGGCTTGTTCCGGGGTTTGCGCTTGTCGCTCTTCAGTTGGCGCTTAAGCTTTTCAGCGGAAGAAGCGTCGGCGATCGCGAGGTCGTAGTGGCTGCCCTCAAAATCCACAGAACACTCTGGGTCGAGCACGGTGAATTCCGGACCATCGCGATGGGGGTCCTGGGGCCAATTGGCTGTAACCTCCCGCGAGAAGGCGGGATCGCTGGCGAGGATCAGGACGGTCGGGCGATTCATGATCTCATTGTTCTTTCTGCTCTCTGCTTTCTGGTTTCCGCTTCGGGCTCGGCAAATTGGCGTCGGTGGAGACGGGGCAAGCCCCGCCTCTACAGGGAATTATTCTTGCGTGCCGGCGGTGGATTTTCCGGAAGCGGCGGCGGCACGCGCGCCGAGCGGGTTTTCTTGCGCTCCATTCTGGAGTGCATCGTCGACGGCCGCTCGGAGATCGACCAGCATGCGCAAGGGCTGGCCCGAGGAGTATTCGGCGTGGAACATTACTTTCCAGGACTGGCAGATCATGCGCAGACGCAAGACGGGCTCGTCGGCGGAGAATTGGGCGCGGCGGCAATCGACGGTGGAGACGCCGCGGCGCTCGAGTTCGCGCAGGCCATCCTGAATGGCGTTGAGATCGTCGTGCATGAGGCGGAAAAATATCCGCCGGATCATGAAGCTGAAGCGCGCAAAAGCCACCATGGCCGAGGGCTCGAAATAGCGGGCCGCGTTCTGCGTCTTGAGCTTGCGCCCTTGTTCGAGGACACCGCTGTGGAGCAATTCGCTGAGACGACGGCAATGCGCCGCCGACTGCATGATGGTGTCGAGCGAACTCAGCCAAGCGGGAAGCTTCGGCTGTTGCGGCCCGAGCACAGGTTCAAGCACCTGGGCAACGTAATCGAGATCCACGTCGGCGTCTTCCAACCCCGAGGGCGCGCACAAAGAAAAATACTGGACGAGGAGAAAGTCGGTTTTGTCGCGATCACTGGAGGACTTGGCGGTCTTCTGCATGTGATGGACAAGAAGATGGCGCAGCACGGCTTCTCTGGCCAGAGGCGTAGTTTGCAGAAACTGGCGCAACTGGTGCACCTGAATCTGCGCGTCCACCTGCTGGAACCAGGCGGCGGCAAGCTCGACCGACTCGGGCGACGGCGAAAAATTCTCGTCGATCGGGCAGGCGGAAATTTCAATGACAAATTCCCGCACGAGAGCGGCGTAAACGGGCTGCAGGGCGCCGAGCGTGACTCCCTGATCTTCGAAGAACGGCTGAGTTGGGGTGGATGCAGTCATGATTTCACAATCCAATTCGGAACCTGTTGGAGGAAGCGGGCCGCGACCACGGTCCGATCCGGATGATATTGAACCGCAACGACCGAGGCTTCGGCGCGCAGCGAGCCGTCATTGCTTTCGACGAGGACGTGATCGGCAAATTCGAGCGGGTGGTCAACCACAAACAGGACTTCGCGCGGCGTGCCGAACTCGATGACGGTGTTCTGGAAAAAGACGCTGTTGCTTTCGTGGGAAGGGGCGTTGGCGTGGCCGTTGCCATTATCACTGGTGCGGCTGAGTCGGATCGGGATCCGCACCGGCGTGGCTTCGGGAAAGAATTTTGCCAAGCGGCTTACGATTTCTGATTCGAGCGCACGAGCGGTTGCCTGGTTGGGCATTGAAACCTCAATCCCGGGGGAGTTGGAGCAGTCGAGTCTCCCTTCTTCCCGGTTTGGAAGAGCTACGAGGAGACCCATCCTGCTTTATCGGTATTCTGTAGTGCACGGGTACCGCCAAAAACTTGAAGGGCATGCACCTAAGAACAAGTCGAATTGGGACAAGCAGTTAAGCGCATTGAGCGACAGCGGAATCCGTCCGGCTTTTGGGGCATGGGTAAACCGTGTATCAAAATGACACAATCGTCTCATTTGAGGGATGGGAGGATGCCGAGGAGTTCGCGGAGATGCCGAACTGCGCTCGACTGGACGGACGTGGGGCGCTCGTCCCGACGCACACCTCTCGGACGGGGCGGAGCCCCGTCACCACACGAACTTGGAATTATTGCAATGTTGTGGATGGGGGAGGGTCTTCTCTTGCTCCTATGTTGTAGCGTTTGAGTTTGCGATAGAGGGTGGCTCGGCTAATCCCTAGCATTTTGCCGGCTAGAGCCTTGTCTCCTTTGACTTCTGAGAAGACGCGCTCGATGGTGGCGCGTTCGATGTCGCCGAGATCGGTGCCGGAAGCATCTCGCAAATCGAACGGTTCAGCCTGGACTTGCGCGCGTGCGATAGTTGGCGGCAGGTCGTCGACTTCGAGGATGTTCTGGTCACCGAGAGCGACGGCGCGCTCCAGACAATTCTCCAATTCGCGAACATTCCCGGGCCAGTCGTAGGTCAGCAGCGCCTTCATGGCATTGCCGGAGACGGTCACGCCGCGTCCGGGAGCGAGGCGATCGAGGAACCATGCCGCCAGGATGGGGATATCGGAACGGCGCTCGCGCAGGGGAGGCAGAGAAATGGTGACCACATTGAGGCGGAAGTAGAGATCCTTGCGGAAGGTTCCTTTCTGGTATTCGGTATCGAGATCGCGGTTCGTGGCGGCCATGATGCGTACGTCGACTTTGACTTTTTGATTGCTACCCACGGGGCGGACTTCCTTCTCCTGGAGGAAGCGCAGGAGTTTGGCTTGCATCTCGAGCGGAAGCTCGCCGACTTCATCGAAAAAAATGGTTCCGGTATCGGCGGACTGCAGAAGTCCCTGCTTGGAGCGAAGGGCACCGGTGAAGGCTCCTTTCTCATAGCCAAACAATTCGCTTTCGATCAGGGTGGGGACGAGCGAACCGCAGTCGACGGCAACGAAGGGGCGGCTGGCCATGCTTCCGCGAAAGTGAAGGGCGCGGGCCACCAGTTCTTTGCCGGTTCCGCTTTCGCCGGAAATCAGAACGGGAGTGCGCGTGTCCTTGAGCCGGGAAATGAGGCGCAGGACGTTCTGAATACCGGCGGAATTACCGATGATGCCGTGGACGGCGGTTTCGGTTTCGGAGCGTTCGCGGAGGTAGAGATTTTCCTCGACGAGGCGGACTTTGTCGGCCATGCGGCAGAGGAACATGCGCAGTTCGTCGAGCGGATTGAAGGGCTTGGCTATGTAATCGTAGGCGCCCAGTTTCATCGCCTGGACGGCGGTTTCGACGGAACCGTGGCCGGTCATGACGGCGACTTCGATGCGCGGGTAAAGACGCTTGGCCTGTTCCAGGAATTCGATTCCGGTCATGCGGGGCATGACCATATCGGTGAGCACCATGTGCACGGGCTGTTCTTCGAGCAGAGCGAGGGCGGCGTCTCCGCTTTCGGATTCGAGGCAGATAAAGCCGAGGGACTCGCCGACGGTGATGCAGAGGCGGCGGATGGTCTGCTCGTCATCGACAATCAACAGTCGGACGCGGAAGTCGTGCGCCGTCAAACTCTGCGTCGTAGAATTCTGCGTCATCATGCGGCCTTACCCATGGTCTGCTCGACTACGGCGATGAAGTCATGCACCCGAAACGGCTTTTCCACGCAGGGGGCACCGGTGCGGCGGAGCGTGGCCGCGGTTTCCTCGTTGGCGATATCGCCGGTGATAAAAACCAGTCGGGAGGCGAGTTCGGGGCGATGCGTGGCGATCCAGGCGTAGACCTGGGCGCCATCGACACCTCCGGGAGTGCGCATGTCGGAAATCACGCCGTGAAAACTGCTCTCGGCCAAGAGGCGCAGGGCATCGGCTCCGGATTCGGTGGAAACGACGGTGTAGCCGTGACCCTCCAGCACGGCGCGCACCAGGGCCATGACGGCCGGTTCGTCTTCAATCAGCAGCACGGGCGCGCGGGCGGGTTCAGTTCCTGTCGTAGTTCGCGACTGGGTCCCTGACTGGGTTCCTGACTGGGTCATTGGGGATGTACTCCTGCAACGGCTCCAAAGGACGCCCCCTCGGTGGCCACGGGGAGACGGACGATGAAAGTTGCTCCTTCAGAGTCGGGATTGTTGTGACACGTAATCTCACCGCCATGTTCGCGGACAATGCCATAGCAAATACTGAGGCCCAAACCGGTGCCCTTACCGACGTCCTTGGTGGTAAAGAAAGGATCGAAGATGGGTCCGGGATCGGCGATGCCAGGGCCGTTATCGCGAAAAGAGATTTCGACGAAGGAATTGGCGGGGGCGCTGGTGATTTCAATGCGAGCGGGCCGTGCGGTTTCGCGGACGGCATCGTAGGCGTTATTCAGGATATTGAGAAACACCTGCTGCAACTGGTGGGAATCTCCGACCACCACGGGCAGGTCTTCATCGAGGCGTTCAATGACCTGAATGCCGTGACTGATGAAGTCGTAAGAACGCAAGTGCACGGTGCGTTGCAGGATGGAGTTGAGCTGAACTGGCTGGCGCTGCGGCGGCATCTGGCGGGCAAAGCTGAGCAGGTTTTGCACGATCTGCTTGGTGCGCTGCGCTTCCTGGAGAATGACGCGGAGGTCGCGGCGCGCGCTTTCCGGGAGCTCGGGATTTTCCATCAAGAGGTCGGTGAATCCGAGGATGGCGGTGAGGGGATTGTTGACTTCGTGGGCGACGCCGGAGACCAATTGCCCGACGGCCGCCATTTTCTCGGCGTGCAGAAGTTTGGAGCGGAGCAAGGCGGAGTCGGTCACGTCGGTCATGACGACGACGATGCTGCTAACGCGGCCGTCTTCGCCACTGATCGGGCTCAAATTGGCGGAGAACTGGGCGCTGACGCCATCGCCCCGAAGCAGGGGCAGATCGAAGTTATCCACTTGCTGGCCGCGCGCGACGGCGGCGAGCGCTGCGCGGAGCGCGGGTCGGCGGGGCAGAGCGCAGAGGTCGGGTAAGAGATGCGTCAAGATCTGGTTCTGCTGAAAGCCGAGTCCGCTCCAGCGCCGGTTGGCATAACTGATGACGCCTTCGGTGTCGGTGACGAGAATGAGGCTCTGGGTATGACTGAGAATTTTGCTGGAAAAATCGCGCTCTTTCTGCAATTCAGTTTGCGATTGGTGGAGGCTGGAGACGTCGAGCATGAGGCCGCGGTGCTGCAGGACGTTGCCGTCCAAATCGCGCATGGCGTAACAGTTCATGAATACGTGAACGGGCGTCCCATCCTTGCGCCGCAGGACGGCTTGGTGATTGTGCATTTCACCGCTGCTCTTGAGCTGATCCGCGAGTTCCCGACGGTGCTCGGGCGAAAAATAGACCTGGGTGGGAATGTCGAGTTGCAGAACTTCGTCGCGGCTGCTGTACCCTAGGATACGAACCAGGGCATCGTTGACTTCGACGAAGCGGCCTTGGGGTGTGGAAACGTAAATTCCTTCCTGAATATTGTCGAATAGTTCGCGATAACGGCGCTCGGCTTCGCTGCGGTCGGTGACGTCCTTGAGGACGTGCACGGTCTGCAACTGCTGGGCGCTGCTCGTTCCAGTTTCACCCCGGCCCATTGCGCCAACCCCGCACGCCAGGGGCCCCTCGCTGGCGGCATGAATACGCGAGGTTGAAATCAGGTAGGTGCGCTCGAGAACGCAGTGGACGTATTCGTCCAGCCCGTCGCCGGTACGGCAGAAGGGACAGGAATGGGGCGAAGCGGCGGTGGTCAGGGGATCGAGTCCCCGCATGTTGACGCCGATCAACTGGTCAGGAGCGATGCCGATGAAATCGGCGAGGGAGCGATTGACGCGGAGGATGTTGTGCTGCTCGTCGTGCACCACGATGAAGTCGCTGATGGCATCGAAGACTTCCAGCCAGTGGCGGTTCGCCTGCTGCATGCGAGTGAAGAGGAAGGCATTCTCGAGCGCGATGCTGGCGTGACCAGCGATGGCGCGCAGCAACTGGTGATCTTCAATGGCGGGCGGTGCGCCGCGGTCGGCGAGACAAAGCATGCCGACGAGTTCGCCCGAGGAACTGGCCAGGCGGACCAAGGTGCAATCGCTCCATCCCAGAGTGGCGGCGAGGGCGGGTCCCAGCATGTCGCTGGCGGTGGCGAAGGCGATCTCGGTGGGATATCTGGGGAGCGCGGCTCTGAGCGCGTGGCTGAAGCGACCGAGCAACGGCTGGTCCTTCACCTCGGAATCGCCGCTCATCAGGACCGTACCCATCTCCGCAGTCTGGAAAAGAATAAGGGCGGCGGAGCGGCTACCGAACAGGCTGGCGGCGCGCAGAGCGAAGTTGCGCATGAACTCGGGCAGATGCAAGACGGTGTTCAGTTCGAGCGCGATGGTGACCAGGGCTTCGGCGCGGCGGCGGTGCTCCTCGGACTGGTGCAGGTTACGAGTCAGTTCGAGCGCGATGGCAACTTGCGCGGCGAGAGCGCGGGCGCGGCGGACGTCTTCGTCGTGGATCGGTCCCGACTCGATGCGGTCGAGAACTCCGAACATCCCGAGCACTTCGCCGTTGGAACCGAGCAGGGGAACCGCGAGGAGTTGGCGGACTTGGAAGGCTGCCACGAAATCCAGTTTCGCGCCCGGAGTCTGGGCGGCGTCTTCGGTCACGAACACATCTTTTTTCTTGAGGGTCTGGGAGGCAACGCCATCGTAGAGCGGGATATCGACGGGGCGGGCGACGCCATTTTCCACTCCCCATCGAATGTGGAAGGTGGCTTCTTCCAGAAGGCCAATGAAGCAGCGCTTGAATCCGAGGAAACTGGCGGCACGGACGGCCGAAGTCTGCATGAACTCGTCGAGTTTTCCTGCGGACCCAAGTTCAAAAGAGATTTCGAGGATTTCGTGCAATTCGTGGGCTTGGGCGCGCGCCATGCCGTAAAGCTCGGCGTTGGCAATGGCAACCGCGCCGAAACCAGCCAGGGCGGAAACCAGGGTTTTGTCTTCCTGGATAAAGGGTTGGGCGGCACGGGGGTAAACCAGAATCGCGCCGTGCGAGCGCGAGGTGCGGAAGGGCGCCGCGATGAGCACGCCGGGCGGTGAGTCCTCTCCGAAATGAGAGGCGCCGTCGATACTCACGGTAATGCGCTCGCCGGCAGCGACGGCGCGGCTGGCGATCTCGAGCGAAGAGCGCAGGTCGTTCTGCTGGAAACGCTGGCGAATCGCAAGCGCGAGTCGTGGCGCTTCGGTCGATACCGCCTGCAAGAGGAACAGTTTCTCTTGTTGGACGAACACGAGCACGGCGGGTGAATGCAGCAGCACGCGGAGGCGGTCAGCGATGCTCTCCATTACGGCCGTGGTGTCGGGCAAGCCATGCAGGGCGGTGGCGACCTCGAGCAGAACACTGGCGCGGCGGTGCTCTTCGCGGGAAAGCTGGTTCAAGCGGAGGGCTTCGAGAGCGGTGCCGAGCTGGTCCGCCAGGATGGTGACTTTGGCCACGGAGTCAGCGTCGAAGTCGGCAGGGGGGGCGCTGCGGAGGAAAGTGATGGCGCCGATCACTTCTCCTGAAACCAACACCGGGGCGGCCAGAGCGGCGAGCGCGTGGTTGGAGGCTAACCAGGGATCGCGACCCGCATCGAGTGCGTGGACGAAAACTGGGCGACGCTTCTGCGCCGCACCCATGGCGATGGAGGCGTCGCCGGTGCGACTGCGATAGCCACGAAAGGACTCAGCCGCGTCGGAGTCGGCCTCGGTTCCGAGTAGTTCGCCGTCGGAGGAACGACTCCAAAAATAAGCGCCGCTGGCACGGTAGAAGGCACGAGTAAGGGCGCAAAAGGAACGGATGAGCTGACCGGAATCGCGGTTGTGAAAGGCAGTTCGGGAAAGCTCCAAGAGAAGCTGCTGGAAAGCCTCGTCAGACTGAGACGCGTTGCCGGGACCCGAATTTCCGACGGAGGCTGTCAGGCGGTCACCAATCTTTGGCTAAGCGGTTGAAAACAATTGAATTACATATAAAACGTACGCTTGATTCTCAAATTGAGTCAAGGGAATACAAGGGGGCGGTGCCGACTTGTGAACCGGCACCAAAGTGACACTAGCGTCTCATTTTGCAAAGGTTTGAAGGTTTCAGGGCTTCGAGGTTTCAAATGTGAAACCTGGCACCTTCGACCTTGAAGCTTAGAAACCTCCTATCTCCAGCGATCACGAAAGTAATGCAAAGAAAGAACTTTTGGTATGCGTCGGTGTGGTCCCTGCTCGAAGATAAGGACAATCATCCAGCGACGAGGGAGGTACTGTGTCTTTTCTTGCACTGAATCGTAGGTTCGCGATCGGTCTGTTGCTGATTGGGGCATGGGCAGCGACCGGCGCTCCGCTGGCACGGGGACAAGAGGAGATCAATCGAAGGCCGAAGATCAAGGTGGCGCCGGTGTACCCCGAATTGGCGAGGCGAATGAGTATCACGGGGGTGGTGAAAGTCCAGGTCACAGTCGGCGCCAATGGATTAGTCAAGAACGCAAAGCTAGTGGGCGGACATCCGGTGCTGGCGAATGCTGCTCTGGATGCGGTGAGGAAGTGGCGTTTCGAGGCGGGTGCCGAGGAGTCAACGGGAATTGTGGAGTTCCATTTTGATCCGGTCCGGTAAGAGGCAAGCAGAATCCGAAGAGCGCTGAGGAAGGTTGGCGAATGAATATCGGGAAAAAGCTCTATGTAAGTTTCGGCGTCATTCTGGCGATGGTATTGGTGCTGCTGGCGATCAACCTGATCGCGGTGCAACGCGAGCATGAGACGAAG
>Ga0302320_10019376_pt1 | contig 13653 bp, 15 predicted proteins | sample Bog_T0_3_FD_202130 | JGI IMG/M metagenome (GOLD analysis project Ga0302320, IMG submission 202130) | Peat permafrost microbial communities from Stordalen Mire near Abisko, Sweden - Bog_T0_3 | ecosystem: Environmental > Terrestrial > Soil > Wetlands > Peat | place: Sweden: Abisko, Stordalen Mire... | reverse complement strand
CTCTTTCTCCATGGCTTCGACACCCTCAGCGACTTGGCGCATCCGGGGACGGCTGCGCATCGGCGCCAGCACCCGGAATAAGAGCCCCAGGGTCAACGCCAGTTCCTCGGGAATGTTGTATCCATGCACCTGACGTTCGGCATGCTTCCGGGTAGGCACGGGGCGTAGTGAGGAAATGCGGAGTCCAGCACGCTGCATCTGTTTGAAGACACGATGCTCGACAAGCTCCAGGGCTTCCCCGCGCAACCCGGCCAGCCGCGTGGGGCTGGTCAGTTGCGGCGTGGCCGGTGAAGGCATGCGCCAGACCTCAATCTCGGTGTCGCCCAGGCCGTGGTGGCGGATGCGAACCTCGTACTGCGGGACGGATTTGGGTGTCTCGATCAAGCGAAGGCGGGGAATCCTTGCGGTGCTGTTCATGGTTGTGCCTCTGCTGATGCGGTAACGTAGGCTGCGCCCATGGATTGCTGGGTGAGCCTCTCTGTCAGTTTATCTGCGGCGTCTCCATCCAGAGAAAGCCCGTTGGCAAAGCTGAGATTGAAGGTAGCCACCAAGCCACGGTCCACTGCGGCGCGGTATTGCGGGCCAAGGAAATCCTTGACGGGCAGGGCATCTTCGACCGGCCCCTGAAAGGTAAACCGGAATTCGCCGCCAGCCTCTGTGCCGTACTCGCCCTCGAAGTCGACCTTAACCTTGGCGCCGGCGATGCCGCCGACCAGCGCCAGCATCTTGAAGGCATCTACTTGCTCGAACGGCCGGATGGTGATCAGCCGAATCTGTTTGACCCCAGACGCGCGGGTCTTTTCCCAGAGAATTCTGAGAGCTTCGCGCAGCACGCCTTCGTGGGTGAACGAGCCTGGGCCGGCGGTCACGCTGCCGGGTTGGCTCGGCGGTGTTATCCCCGGCGTCAGCGGCAGTTGCACTGTTCCCGCAGTGCCTGTTTCGGGGAATTGCGTCGCTGGTCCGTTCGGTACTTTGAGCAGCGGCGGTTCGGTGGCAACCGGCTTGGGACGGGGCCATATGCCATGTTCGCGGGCATACGTCATTGTGAAGACAAAGGCGTCGTCGCTGATCGTGATGTGGGTGAACGGGTCACCCTGTCCAAACAGCAGTTCCCGGAAGCGGTACACATATTCGCCGCGTTCGACGCCGTTCTGGATGCCCCTTGTGAACGGCATATCGCCGACAAGGATAGGTAGTGCGGGGTCGCGCCGGAATTCAGCACGTAGATCGAAGGTGCTGATCTGCCCCTTGCGCAGCGGCGTCCGGTCACGGACGAAGCTGGGCGAATCGGGAGCGTCTTCGGGAAGCCGCAGCTTGTTGCTCTCACGAAGAACTTGAGTCGGAGGACGCTGGCCATTATCGAGGGTGTCGTTCTGGGTAAGTTCGATGGCCGAATGTGCCAGTTCCGTGTCGGGTGAAAGTGGCTGGCGGGAGGGATAGAAAATGTGCCGGTAGCAGAGCTGGATTGCGGTGTTCACCCGTCCGCCCGCCTTGCGAGACCATTCCAGCAGCGTGTTTTGCTGGTGCTGCGCCAGTTCGTTCATGCGCTGAGGCTTGATCAACTCCTGTAAAGCGAGGAAACGGGCCATCTCCCGGCGCATTTCGTTGATCTTGGCTTCTTCCGCAACGACGAAGATCAAATTGTTGCGCAACTTGCGGAAGCCTGCCCCGTCGGATCCCACGTTTTTGTGGATTCGGGCGATCAGATCAGGTACCGCGTCCACCGCTGTGCCGACGGAGACGCTGTCGTACGACATGAGGGCGAGCAGAGGCTTGCCGCCCCCAATCTCGTCCGGGACATCAACGGGCGCCGCCGGGAACGGAATGAGCTGGAACTCACCCTGGAGATAGAGGGAACGAATCCGAGAGGACAACTCAGATCGAACCTCACCGGGGTCGCACAGCTGAATCTGCCGCTCGACGATCTGCGTGAGGTTCGCATCCGTAAGGAAACGGAGCGGGGCACCCGGCTTGTCGTCGAGATAGGCGGAGCGTTCCTGAAACCGCTTCCGAGCATCTTCAATAAAGCCGATGTCCAGCGATGGCGCCAGAATGCTGTATCGCAAATGGTCGGGAGCAATCCCCTGGATTTGCGATGGAAAGCCGAGAGAATGAAGGAATACGGTTCGCGCCACGTAGGTAGCGTACGGCGGCATGCCCCGGTAAAAGCTGGAATCGATTTCCTGGGCCAGAGCTGTGCGGTTGCCCTCACCAGATATGTCGTTGCGGATGGCCGGATTATAGATTTGCAGGTTGAGCCTGGTCACAAACTCCTGGTGAATGGGGCCGAATCCGGGATCAATATGGTGGACGTGGATCGCAGTGGCATCAGACGGTTGCGTATTCCAAAGATGGCCAACCGTCCGGGCGAGGAGACGGAGCATCCCGCGCACTCTTTGAAAATTGGCCAGCGTCGCAGTTTTGCCGGTGAGAGTGTCCAGAACTTCCGGGTGAAATGGATAGGATCGGCGAAAAGACTCGACGATCTCTGGCTTCATCACTTCGCCAGGAATTGAATCGCGTTGGGACGACCACAGCGCGCGGTAAGCGTCCACTGCTTGCGCGGCGAGGCTCTCGTCGATGGATTCAAACAGGCGGCGACGCAAGACCAGGACGGTCTCGTCATCCTCTGTGGGGTTCAGGAGCGTGGCCTTCCGAGCCGACACGCTCTCTGCCTCGGCCATCTTCTCCGCCAGGAACTGGTTCTCCTGGGTGTAGGCATCCTGCGCCTTGCCATCCCGACCGACTGCCAGCGTGTACACGAGCACCGCATTGGGGGTACTCTCGACCGCCTTGAACAAAGCCGTCAGGAAGGCCGTCAGCTGGTCCCGCGCTGCCGGCATACTCTGGACCTTGCGCAGATACACAGACAGCTCGTCGAGAAGAATCAGCGTGGGTTCCCCACCAAAAAGCTCTTGAAGAGTCTCGGAGCCGGGGGCGGTACGGGATTCATCGCTTCTGCGGATCCGCTCATAGCCCGCTGAGCCAGCCAATTGGGCCGCCAGTTCACCCCAGGGTGTATACGCCAGTACGCCGCATTCCATTTTGCGCCCGTTAGACGGGTCTGCATTCTCGCCGTCATAGGCAGCAATACGGACATTTCCCGTAGGCAGCAACGCAGGGTCAACGAACTCGCCGATGTTGGTAATGGCCCGGCCATTTCGAACTGTATGAACCAGGGCGATCAAGCCGTGCGTCTTACCACCGCCATAGGAGGTGTCCAGGCGGAAGATCGAGGCAACCCCCTGTCCATTACTCAACCGGCCGCAGACGTTCGAGAGTAAATCCTTCAATCCGCGGGTTGGGTAGGTATTGGAGAAGAACCGCGCGGGGTCGGCATACTGAGCTGGAGCATTGCCCCGGAGAACCTGTGCCAGGTCAGCTGCAAACTCCGCATCCGCCATTGTGCCCTGGAGAACGTCGTCCTTGGGCTTGCAGACGGAAAAGATCGTGGATAGGGGCGTTAGTACTTGAGGCGCGGTAGCCATGGGTATCACTCGCGATTGTAGTTCAGTGCGCCTTCCGATTGACAAGGATTCGAGTGCAACGAAGCCACGATCGCATTAGCTGGAGCGATCGGCATCTTCTGGCATTCAGAACCGACCACCGCTTCTCGATTACCCTTCTCAGCGCTTCCTTCATGGTTGTTGATACCACCTTGAAGTTGTTCTGCACCTGGAAAGCAACAAAATGGGCGCAAGCCGTCAGGGATGAGGAAGGGCGGAAACGAAGAACAAACGATGCTGGCTTACCGGAATCGAACGCAACACTAACCAAGAAAGGCGGTACAAAATGAAAGACGAAGGTTTGACTCTGACTGGCTGGCAGGCAGTGCCTGTCTTCCTCATGATGCTGTGCACTCAGGTGCTTACAGCACTGGCCATGTCGGCACCAATCACCTGGCTGGTGAATCACGAGTTTTCTTCGGTTTGGCTCCGCGCGATCTTTGCAAGCGACCACTTTGGGTACTGGCAGTGCGTGGGTATCTACGCGATTTGGTTTGCCGCCAAGGGGCGTATCAAGTGGACGATGAAATTGTGACGAAACTAGGCAAGCATACCGTGGCGAATCCGAAATAGAGCCTGCCAAACCCTGCATGTACTGGATTTACTTCATCTTTTGCCGATAAGAGATGCAGAGAGGTGGGCTCGGTGAAAGCGGCCACGAAAGCAAAATCCAAAGAATCTTCCAACACTCCAATTCAAACCGCAAGACTTCGACTGATAGAAAAGGGGAACATCTCAGAGCACCAAACTGAGGTGGCGGAGCGCGCAAGTGAATATCGCGCTGTTCCTGCGCAAAACACCGTGAAGGCCCACAGACTAAGCAATCAGCAGACTAAACAGGAAAAAACCAGTTGGGAGACGAAGGCAGCAGCGCAGTCTCGTGTGCATGTTTCGGCAGAAAAGGTTTTTGACACTTTGTCAAAAACTCTTGCAGGTCACGCCGCTCAGCTCCCCACCGAGGACCAGACGAGGGAACAAGAAATCCGTACGGCGCTCGTGGAATCTCTGAAGCATTTTGACGAGGACCGAACGGCACTGGCTGAAAACTTGATTGAGTATAAGCAGGTTTTCAAGACGCAGCGCCAATGGACCAATGTGGTTACGGAAATCGGAGCGGCAATCAAGGTCTCTGCGCGCACCGTATTCCGGCTGATTGAAGACTTCGAGCGATTACAGGCTGGTGAAGTCTCCGACATCATGATTGACCTGTCACCGATTCAAGGGACACCGCTGGACAAAGAGGATCGCCCATTTATTCGAGCACGCCTCGCAATCCGCTCCTTCCTGGACGAGGTGCCAAACAACCGGAAATCACAAGCCCTCGCTACGCTGCTGGCCGAAGAAGCGTATCAGATATGGGGTGCGCGCGATCCTTTCCGTGTGGAGGTTTCGCCGCGGCCGAGTCGCTTCACGATCGATGGGCGCAAGCACGTCGCTTCGGTATGCAAAGAAGAGGACGAGAAATGAAAGACACTCTAATTGGCTGGTGCCATCATACGATCAATTTTTGGCTGGGTTGCAATCGGACCGAATCTGCGGAATGTGAAGGATGTTACGCTGAGGCGCAGATGACCCTTCGCGGGAAAGACTTCAACGTGCTGAGGCCCACAAGAGAATCATGGTACGAAGCCGAGCGATTGAATGCCGGCGCAAAGGCTCGGAATACGCATGAACTTGTTTTCACCTGCTCGCTATCGGACTTCTTCCACCAGGGTGCGGACATCTGGCGTGAGGAGGCGTGGGATGTGATTCGCCGCTGCCGCAACCTAGTTTGGCTGATTTTGACGAAGCGGCCACAGCTTATCCTGGACCATTTGCCGAATGACTGGGACGAGGGAAGAGGCTATCCGCATGTGTGGCTCGGCACCACCTGCGGCACGAAGAAATCGTTCAGCCGTATTGACGAGTTGAAGAAGATTCCTTGTGCGCTCCGATTTCTTTCTTGCGAACCGCTCCTAGAGGACATCAGCGACATCGATCTTCAGGGAATTGGATGGGTGCTTTGCGGCGGAATGTCGGGACCGTTGCACAAAGACCGGTCGATGGATCTTCGTTGGGCGGCAACACTCTATCAAACTGCCCATTCGGCTGGCGTTCCCTTCCTCTTTAAGCAGGTCAGCCATAATCTCACCGAGCGCGGAATCAACGCCCTTGGCCTTCTACTCGCGCAGCGCTCCGGCAAACCTACGGACCCGGAAACAGTCGATTGCATCCGGCAATATCCAAAGCTCGCGGTTCCCTTCACACCGCCATCACCGAAAGGTGTGCGCTGGACCACGGAAGATTGGACAAAATACCTAAGAACACACTCGATTTGATCCACTCCCCACTCCTACCACTCAATAACAGCAGCCTCCTGCGATTGTCGATTGCCGACTCTCGTTGGAGGCTTTTGTTGTTTTAGACAAGCCCGTCATTCTTCGGCGCGCACCCCGAGATCTCCGTCCGGATCGGATCTCTTCGCAGCGCCCTCAAAGAGAATACCGCCCGGATAGATTTTCCCCGCACGTTTTGCTTGCGAAGACTTGACGTGATGCTTAAGTTCATGCCCTGGCGTGGCACGAAACTTGCGCGGCCGAAAATCGCGATGATTTTGTTCCCGAAGGTATAGGAGATAAATCGAGGGTTCTCTATTCTGAAGCTGCTGAACTTGAATCAGGCTCTTAATTAAGAGCCTGCCTAGAAGATGAAGCCATGAAAGCTGTAATGCGTGGTGCCCGGCATCATCTCGAAGGCAATCATAAACGGAACTGCGGATCAACGATGTGACTCGCCGCACAGGTACCAACGGCATTTGAGGCGAATTGGACTGTGTTCAACGTCATCGCAAAGCTGAATACTTACGACAGACTTCTCGAGGTCGAGGATGTGGTCGAAGTGTTTGACTTTTCGAAGTCCAAGGTTTACAGGATGGCCGAGTCCAAGCAGATTCCAGCGGCGCTAATGGGCGGGACATGGAAGTTTGATCCATCTGCACTAGCTATGTGGTCTGCGAGTAAGGATCCCAGCATTGCGAAAGCCTACAGGCAACTTCTGAAAGAAAATCGGGAAGCGCAAGATGAGTTCCTGCGGCACCTCAAAAACTAGCGGATTAACTTCGCCAGGTCCGAAGCCTCTACTTTCTCCTTGATACCGTCGCCGCCGAGGAAGTGTAAATATTTGCTGGTCGTTGCAATGTCCTTGTGACCCATCGCCAGTTGCAACCCTTTCAGACCTAATACTCCAATCATGTGCGATGCGTAAGTGTGACGCCACTTGTGCAGGTACCACCGTTCACAGCGCGGGTCAGTCTTACACGTGTACGGGACTTTCTCTTTTCTCGTTTTGCTTCTCTTCACAGTGTAAGTGCCGGTGCAATGGCCGCAGTTGAGGCCCGCACGGAGCGCGATCTCTTTACACGTCTCTAGCATGTGACTATCGATCCCGCCTCCATAAGCTTTGCGCGTTGGATGTGGAGCTGACGGGAATACCAGGAGGCTCTGACTTCCTTTCTGGCGTTTTTTGAGCGAGTCGAGCAATGACCGGGGCACGTTCACCGAGCGTATCTCGTATGATTTCGGGCTGAACCCGTGCTCAGCCTTGGCAGTCACCCTGATCTTCGCGAGCCGATAATCGATATCGGACCACATAAGGTGAGCGACCTCCTTATCGCGGAAGCCAGTGCACAGGAACACCTGAAACAACAAACGCTCATCATCGTTACAGGCGGCGAAGAACTTCTGCATCTCCTTCTCCGTATATACCTCAATCGGTTTGTCGGTGGTCTTCGGCCAGTCGCCTTTCTTGAGTTTGATTTCATGGTCGTGATGTCGGACCATGTTGAGCACGACGGTGACGTGCTTGTTGATGGTTTTCTGATTCAACTTCTCTTCACGGCCGGCAGCGAATAGGCCAAGCAGATCCTTGCGGTCAAGCCGATAGACGAGGTGCTTCTTGATGTGCTGCTGAGCCCATCTTAAGCAGGTTTCGTAGGAGGAGTGTGTCGCGGCTCCCTTAGTCGCCGCCACAGCCTCAAGGTACTGTTGGATGCCATCCTGAATCGAGATTCCAGCTATGTCTGTAGCTTCATCCGAAGCCTCGGACTCATCGGCAGGAATCGAACCGTTCGCCACACCGGTAGCTATTCGCCACGCATCCAACGCCTCACGCGGCGCCGTTCCAACTTTTTGGCGAATTCGCTTTCCACGCTCTCTCCAGTCCAAGAAGAACGCGCCTCCTCCTTTCCAGGAGGCCGCCTCTCCGCCGATGAGAATGAAACGAGGGTCAGGCTTGTTTCCATCCCGGAGAACCGGATAGAATTGCCATTGTCCATTTTCTGCTTTGCGTTTCTGCGTGAGGTTGATTTTATGCTCTTTGGTTTCCATGGTACCGGCGTCGCTTTCCTAGGTGCTTACATCCCCTCAGAATCGACACTAGTCTACCATTTTGGACACCAAGCGTGGACACCACGATAATTTTATCGATTAAGTTGTTGATTTTAAAGGGCGGGAGTAGTTCAGTGGTAGAACGTCAGCTTCCCAAGCTGAATGTCGCCGGTTCGATCCCGGTCTCCCGCTCCATAAAATGAATAACTTACGGGCAACTTGGAAGACTCATTACAAGTTTCACTCCCTTTACACTCCGTTAAGCGCTGAGCACCGCCTTCTCAAGCTGGTTGGCAGCACCCATTTTTTTCGCGAACGCAGACTTGGTGTATTGGTCCAGACTCACGCCGATCCCGTGGCCGCGCTGGTCGGCAGCGACCTTCGGATCGATCCCAGCATCATGCCCCAGGCTTGCGTGGGTTCTCCGCAATACTTGGAAGGTCGCCCATTCAAGACCCTTCGGTTCGAGCTTAGGCTTGAAGTGGCGTCGCCAGAGATTCTCCAACCGAAGCGGTGTGTCGGGATTCTCAGATGCGAACATCCAAGCGCCTTCCTCCTCAGGAACGAGCGTCATCCACTCACGTAGCAGGGCTGCAGCCGCTGGCGGAACTGCCACAACACGTTTCGACGAGTCCGTCTTCGGAACGTCGATGTCTCCGCCGTAGATACGTTGCTCAATGATGATGCGAGTAGCGGCATCTTTGATGTGCCTACGCTGGAGGGCCAGAATCTCGCCGGGGCGGAGCCCGACGAAAATGGCGAGATGGGCGATTACCCGCTCGCGAAATTCGAGGGCACATAGAAATGTGGGAACTTGGTTAATTTCAAGTACTCGGTCATCACTGACCGGGGTGCACTTTGGGATGTAGAGAGCCCGCGTTGGATCACGTTCGATGTGGCCTTCCGCCGCCGCTAGTCGCATAATACTGCTGAGGTTCCAGCGGCAATGCGCGACGATCGACTCTGAGCAACCGGCCTCCGCTTTCTCAAGCAAGAAATGTTGGAGAAGGTTCGGCGTCAGGACCTGCAACGGATTGTTCCCCAGTGCGTCGATCAAGTGTGTGCGAATCGCATTCTCTGTCGTTGTTTGGGTTGAGAGTTTCCATTTTGGACGCATGAATGGCAGTACCACATCCTCTACGAAGGCACCGAATTTCAACGGCTCCTTCGTAGATTGCCTTTTGGATTCGATCTCGGCAATAATCTGTGCCTGCTCGCGCTGGGCCTTGGACTTTGTCATTTCTGAGACGGGGCCGAGCGTTTTGTATCGCTTTGACTGCCCGTCCCTATAGAGAAGAACCCACATCTTGCGGTCTCCGTGGCTTCTGATTTGCAAACTGCCTTGCTGATAACGATTTCGCTTGCGTGTCAAGGAATCCTCCTTGAGTCGTAAGCAAAGCAATACGGGTCTGTGCGAATTATATTGCTCATCACGCAGCACGCTCTCCTACTTCCACTTTCCGGAGCCACTCTTCAAACGCTGCACGACGAATTAAAGTCCGGCGACCGATGCGGATCGTGGGAAGTGGCGGCAGCCCAGCAACCTTGCCACTGAGGACGTTGTAGATGTGGGCCCGCGAGCACCTCAATTCAAGAGCGACTTCCTCCGGTGTCATCAGCGGCATTATCGGGTGCGACCAGCGTGCGCGTACCGGTACCAATGATGTCGCAGCTTCTTTGGAGTCCGATAATGGTTCGAAAGTCGCTGGTGCGGTGCACATGATGTGGATAAATACCCATGTTTGATGGAAAAAGCCCGATATGAAATGAAAATTCTTCTGAAGTGCCGGACTTCCTTTACGCGCAAGGTTCTGTCCAACCATCGAGCTGCGGGAACGAGCCCCAGCTACCGTGCCGAGCTGCGCGTCACCGCCGCCCGCCTCCTGCAGCACCTGGGCCTGGCGGACCGTGTCTCCACCACCGAGTTGACCGACCACGAACGCGACGAGCTGCTCAAGATGGTCTGCCGGTGCTCCTGGCCGGACGAGCAGACGGAGCTGGTGATCGGCGTGCTCAGCTTCCTGGCCGCTGTGATCCTGCCCGGTCAGCCGCGTGACGAGCGCGAGAAGGACCAGCTCGCCGCCGCCACGCTGGCCGCCCTGGCCCACATGGCCGCCATGAAGGCTGGGAGATTCTTCCCATCAGCCGAGAGACCGAGGAAGTGGTCGACGTGGTGGCCACAGAAGATAGCTCCGAAGACCAGCGCCTGGAGGCGATCTTCACCAGCCCGATCTCGCTCTGCGTCTTCCTCCGGCTCACCAATCTCGAAGACCGCCTTCGCCTGTTGCTGACGTCTATCGTCGCGGAGCTGGATGGGGGGCGAGTCCCAGGGGGCTGAGAATACCTCCGGCGACAGCGAGTGCCTACAATCGAAATTATCGAGGAGGTCGCCGTCTCCAACTGTCAGGACACTCCCGCGAATTGTGCCCCTCAATTCCGCAACCAACAAACAATTGGCGACCGCTCAACGCGTGCAGGCTGTGTCCGCTTGAACTCCGGTCCACGAGCTGGCGGGATGCACCGAAGCATCGCGAATCTCGGCATCGCGCCAGCGCCGCATGGCGCGGCCCCGGAGCTTGCCGAGGCAATCTGATGCCTCTTCTATGGTCTTGTGGTTGTGGCCGCAGTCGGCAACATCGCCATATATCCTGCGCCCGTTGCGAATGACCCACGAGCTAGTATTGAGTGCAACTGCTTGATAAGTTTTGAGCATGATTGCTGCCTCCCCTGGTCGCTTTCTAATCGGATGCGCTGAGCAATAACTGGTTGCGGTAGGGCGCCCGGGGCAGCCATGCGAGTGCACTGGCCCGGACTGTCGCGTGTGACAAGGCCGCGCATGTGGATTAATACCCATCGTGACGATGGAAACCTGATTATGCCGTGGCTGTATTCGCGCAATCGTTGCCACCCCGGGTAAAGGGCTCGATCCACTGGATGCGATGCGACGTGCGCTTGGGGCCATAGGGTTGGTTGCGCAGGAAACCGGAGACCCAGTGGAAACGAGGCGAGGCGTGAGCGCCACCCTGTGGGAGACTAGCCACAGTGCGGAGTTTGTAATGCTCGCCGATGATGGCCGGGTTCCAGAACTCCTTGGGCAGCTTGTCCTTCTTGGCTGGAAGACGGTGGTTGAGCGAGAAGTTGGTGACAAGATCGGGACGGGCCGTCATCAGTATGAGCGCGGAAAGAATCATATGCGCCGCTCCAGCACCCAAGGAGGCTCCCATAGGCGTCAGGTTGCCTCCACACGCTGGAGATGCCATGGTCTCCCGTTGCAACTCGGCGAGCGTAATGGTAGGTCCGCAGGCCTCCAGCGACATGTCGCAGTGAATAAAATACCCGCTCTCCACTGCTGCAGCTAAGTACATACTCCCATCATCAAGGCAGTAGGGACGGCTGGGGATAAGTGGCGACGCATAGCTCTCCCCGGCGCGGAGGCGGGCCCACCAAAGGTACAGGACGTTGCCATCCGTCGGATGAACGAGGCTGACCGACCGTGGCCCAGCGAGATGAGACCATCCCCGCCCGCTCCAGATACCGCAAGGAGCGCCGGACCTGAGTCACAGGAATGTTGAGTTGCTCGGCAAGTTTTGTCGCGTATGCTTCAGTCCGGAGTTGGGGCATGGCCTGCAGCGCGAGGTACTCGCGCTCACCGCGATCGTGAAGTTCGCTAGACACTCCGGTCTGCAACCTTTGACATCTCGGACAGGCTGGGGGCGAAACACGGGTCGGTGGGGATGTAAGCGATCGAGAAGTCGGTTCCCCCGCTCTTCAGGGAGTTAATCTCAAGCTCGACACCACCATCCGTCTCCATCCAGCGGCGATTCCTCTCAAGCATCGGAAGGGCGGCCCAGTCAGGAAGCACGATGTAATCGGGAATCTGCACATGCGGGCTCCGGAATTGCCCGGCAGTAGCATCGATTAGGCACCCCCGTACCAAAACGACAGAGTGTGCAGCCTTCTTGGAGATTTCGACCTTCCCAACGAGTGCGCTCATTTTGCCTCGCCTCCCAGTGATAACCGAGCATCCAATTACTGCTGCGTCGGCATATCCGCGATCTGCCAGAACTTCTGATAGAGCTAGGGAGGCGCTATGGCAGTCTCGCATGTCGGCATACCTGGATTTCATGGAAGCTGCGCAGCGGGCCGCAAAAGCTTCAAACAGATGTAAATCCTGGGAATCACACGAACTGTTCGTCCTTTTCATTGTTCGCCGCCCTCATTCGCAATATGGTCAAAGTCCATGGGGGTAAATACCCATTCGAAATATGACTTTCCCAATATCGCCACACATTTTTGTGGCCGTTCAAGCCAGTTTCTTCGCCTACCGCTGCCTGGAAGGCATCTGGAGTGCCGGGTGGAGAGCATGAGGCACCGAGAAAGTCGACTGAGAATGCCAACTTCAGGATGTCGTGTCCGCCGTCCTACTCCTGAGTGAATACCGCTCGACGCCATCCTGACCTGGAGTCGCAACTACAACTCTCGCCAACCTCAAGGTTCTTAGGGCACGTTGGAGGTGCTTCGCTGTTTTGGTCCCGGTAGTGGCCTAGAGGCGTTCAAGAGTCTGCGCAGCCTCGAGCCGAAGGGCAAGCATCGCCAAACGTTCGGTCGGCGAAAATGTGAGATCGGTTGCCATTTCCTTTTCTCCTTGTGATCTGTTCTGCAGATCAACAAGGATTAATACCCATCCATTGCATGTTTTCCCCCGTTTTGAAGGAAAAATATTCTGAGAAGACGCTCTGCCCTCGTGCAAGATTTTTTTGGGGCATTTTCAAGCGTTCCAACCTTTCATACCTCGCCGCATCCCTGGCCACATTTGTTTCTACTGCAACTTGACTTCCCATCGGCGCCGAAGACGAATGATCATGGGTCGACCATTCGTGGCCGAGACTCGCCAAAGAGGCATTGGAACGACAGCGTCGCTACGCAGCGTGCGTAGACCTGAACCCCTCAGGTCAACGAACCCGCTCAAATGGGTGACGCACGGGACGGAGACTGGTGCGCATACGCTGAAGGCTTCATGCCACCCAACCCAGAGTGCTCGGCGTTTGATTGTTATTCCCCTGAAACTCCACCTCGCTCAGTAACCGCATCACCCGGCCCCACATTGCAACCCCGCGCTTATCCGAATAGCGATCCGGCGACTTCACGATCGTGGTGTCGGTCCGCAGGAGGAAGCCATCAAGGACGAGTTCACTTGCCTGGGCCATCGCGTTCTTGGTGGCAGCCACCACATCCTCGATCTCATCCACGGCACCGCCGACCAAGAGAGCATCCTGCACCGGTGCGTGTACGGTTACACCTGCTTCAGTCGCGTAGCAACACGCCCAACGCAACATCTCAGCACCGTTTGCCTGCATGGGGAAATTCGAAATTGTGTTGGGCTTTGTCCGCGAGGTAACCTGCAACGACCACTCAAACACTGTGCTTATCGTCCTGTCGAAGACGGCCAACTGCGACCGCCACTCACTCCATTCCCAAAATCGGGAATACACCCGGCGGTGGAGATCGAGCAGCTCCTGCGCCTGCCAGACAGGTTTGCCGAGGTTCTTAGAAAGTCCAATTGCTGATTGACCGTATTGGGTCGCGAGCACAACGATCTTGTAAAGGTCCCGAACCGCCGGGTGTGTGGCTTTGGTTGCCCCCTTAGGCGCAGCACCAGCTTCGATCGCGAATGCCATGTAGATGTCGCCGGTCTCGTATGCGGCCTTCATCCGCGTGTCACCCGACAGGGCGGCAGCGATCCCGAACTCCGCACTGCTCCAGTCCACATAGGCGATCGCTTT
>Ga0302320_10019372_pt1 | contig 13654 bp, 7 predicted proteins | sample Bog_T0_3_FD_202130 | JGI IMG/M metagenome (GOLD analysis project Ga0302320, IMG submission 202130) | Peat permafrost microbial communities from Stordalen Mire near Abisko, Sweden - Bog_T0_3 | ecosystem: Environmental > Terrestrial > Soil > Wetlands > Peat | place: Sweden: Abisko, Stordalen Mire... | reverse complement strand
TATTTTTATAAAAAAAACATTTTTTTTTTAATAAAAAATTTGTAGTTCCAGAGTAAAATTTTTAATTTTTATTAGAAATTTTTTATTTATTTATACAAAACGAGAAAAAATACGAAATCTTAAAATATAAAAATATACGGCAAAATATCCATTTATTCACAAACCTCATGCAATCCAAACTTTCCTATAAACTCATCCAATTCCACACAGGCAACATGATCCCTCAAATTGGTTACGGCACATACCAATTACGTGGTCCCGAATGTCAAGCAGGAGTGAAATTTGCTTTAGAAGCAGGTTATCGTCACATAGACACCGCCTCTGTCTACCGTAATGAAGAAGATATCAAAGCTGCTTTGGACGAAGTTTACAAAACGAAGCTTGTGACTCGTTCCGATCTTTTCATCACCTCGAAAATCGGGCCCAATGAACAAGGATATAAAAACACTTTGAATGCATGTGAGAAAATTCTCAGTGGCCTTAATATTGATTATCTAGACCTCTTAATAATTCATTGGCCAGGAGTAGGGGGAAGCAAGCCTGAAGAGCAGAAAAACGCTGAGATACGATTGGAAACATGGCAGGCGTTGGAGAAATTGCGACAAGATGGAAAGGTGAAAGACATTGGCGTGAGCAATTTTCTCAAAAGACATCTGGAGCATCTGCTGGCGAATTCAACGACTGTCCCGGTTATAAATCAATTCGAAATTCATCCATTTTGTTACGATTTTGAGACGATTGAATTTTGCAAGAAGAATAAGATAGTTGTGGAAGCCTATTCGCCTTTAGCTAGGAGAGATGATATCTTGTTTAAAAATGAGGTGGTGCATAAAATTGCAGAGAGTCATGCAAAAACTATTGCGCAGGTGGCTTTGAGGTGGAGTTTGCAAAATGGCTTCGTGGCCTTACCGAAAAGCAAGACGGAGAAATTTATAAGGGAAAATTTCGATATATTTGATTTCGAACTCACTCAAGAAGAAATGACATTGATGGGAGAATTGAATAAAGATCATCACACTTGCTGGAATCCGAGTTCAATTGAATATTAACAGAAAAATTTTTTGCATCGATTAAATAAACAAAAATTAAAAAATGAGGTCATGAATAAATTTTAAAGAAAAAATAAAATATATTTTGCAATTTTTTGGTTTTAATAGTCTTTTTTTCAGGGTAAACCATTTAATGTCTTATTTAATGAACCAAAGCGTTTTCCAAACTAATTTCAAAACAATCGAGATTTTTCAAATTTACCAACACAAAACTTTGTGTTTTATAAAATGCTGGAATTGTCACTATTCGAACTTCTTGATTATTTTTTTCATCCTTCAACAATCGAGTGGTGAATTCCTTCGAATCACCCATAAAATAAACATCCGGGGTTTCTTCGATTATTAATGGATCGGTTTCAGTGTAAGGGTAACAACTATTTATTTTTAAATAAACAAATAAACAAAAAGACAAAAAAATATAAAAAATACAAAAGAAAAAAATACAAAAAAAGTAATACAAAAAATAAAAATACATCAAAATAACACAAAATAAAAATTCAAAAATTCAAAAATAGAAAAAAAAAAAATTGCAAAAAAAAAAAAATTATTTGGAAATAAATATATACCTAATTGTTTCAGGAGCTGTGGGAACAAGATGTCCCCATTTTAATGTAGTTTCCAACAAATCCAGATCAGATTTCTCTTGAAACCCAGACTTCCTTAAATCATGGATATTAATTCCGGAGGTTCCAAGTATTTTCCTTCCATCAAGATCAAAATAATAAGGGTTCGTTACTGCGTTGAAATGCTTGTTTTGGTAGGTTCTTTCAAAAAACAGTTTGCTCATTGGTTGATAGGGGTAGAAATGAGTGTTTGGTTCATTATCTCCCGAAAGAATATCAACAGGAAGGTTTTTAGTTAATTCCTGCAAGAACTCATCAAGAATAGTAATAGATACTTTTATCTCTGTATTTGCTTTATTATATAATTCCTGAGCCTTAGCAGCTCCTACAAAGGAAAAATTGTCAGCCATGAACCCTTCTTTTTTAATGCTATTTCCAGCAATAACAACTCTACAAATTCTTGAGATAATTTTCACTAATTGGTCGTTATTCATATTACCATAAAGCAGTTGTTTCAACCAATTAATATGGTAGTCCATTTTTTTCTGAGACCCGTCAATATTTAGGCCTGAGATCAAAGCAACAAACTTATCATCGTTATTAATTCCTTTGAAATAATCAGAAATCGAAGAAAGATTGGGTTGTTGCTTTAAAATGTTCATTCCTGGGAAAATCATCTCCTTCACTTTAAATATCTTCCCATCATAAAAACCCGATAACCCAACCACCAGACCACTACATAAATCCTTCATTTTTTCATTCGATTCAGATAAATCGATTTTCACCTTGCCGTTTTCATCTTCAATATATAACATATCATCTGCACTATCAAAGGTCGTGATTTGGGAAAAAGTGTTATTATCCAAAGCCCCGCCAATTCGTTGTAAAATGCTAGGCTTCAATTTCATTTCTTTATAAAGAACTCCTATCACACAACATAACTCATCCTTTGGAAGCTTCAGAATCGAAATTGGATTGTAATTCATCGAAAGTAGATTCGAAGTCATATATGGTTTCATGGTCATTAGACGCACATAATAAAAATGACAATATTGGGTGCTGAAATTCTTTTGATCTGGGATGAGGAATTTTGAACTGAGGTTTTTATATTGAGAAGGCATAGGACGGGAATAAGAGGGATTATGAGAGGGCACGATGGGGAACGTCTTAAAGAAAGAAAGAATATCCTGTTTGGAGCTTTGTGATGATTCGATTTCCATTTTTGGAACAAGAAATTTGTGTTTTTTTTGATTTTTTAAGCAGAGTTTTATTAAATTTCGAGTTTTGGCGGGACTAATTTGAAAAACGATGAAAAATGAAGAAATTTTGACAATTCCATAATGAATTCGATTTACTGAAAGAAAATTATTTTGTTCTTTTCAAACATAAACTTTAATGTCATTTTTGGGTCTTTCTATAAAGAATTAAAAAATTAAGAGCAATAATTTGTGGGAGAACGGAAAAAAAAAGAAAACAAAAATTTAAATTCAATAACTAAATAATTTTTAATAAAAAACAACATAATTTGAAATGATGCAATTATTTCAAAAAAACGAAGCCAGCATAAAATATTTTGTGAAGATATTTATGTATATCCCTGTTTTCTAGATGTCATAAAGTCTAATTTGTTTTTGATTTATTAACTTTTTTTTGGATCTGGAGTTCTTCTAAGCCATTTTTCCAGATATATATATATTCAAAACATAATAAAAAATGATGAAAATTTTTTTTAACAAATTTTTTTTATCAAAAATTAACATTTTTCTTAATTTCTTTCTTCCCTTCTAATATATGTTTGTAATATTTTGAAAGGAAAAATCATCATTTTCAAAAAAAAATTAAAAATTAATAAAAAAAAAAACCGAAAAGCATTCGTTTTTTATCCCAAAAAATTTGTCTATTTTCTTTTTCAAATTGCTTCAAATTAAAAAAACGACTGTTGCCCTTTAAAAACAAGAAAAACGGATTTTTTCTAAAAAAGGCGATGTTTAAAGTCAAAACCCCTAATAATTCCTTAACAAACCAACAAACCCATATCACCTACCCATCCTAACATTAAAATGAGGACATCGTTTCTCTATACAATTCTTTTTTTGAGTGCTTTGCTTTTCACTCCTCATGCTATTCACATGGCAGACAAAGCTCTTAAAAAGACTGCTCTTTCCCCAACCAAACACATCTATCAAGATGGTGCCATAAACTTCCTCCAGACGAGATTGCAAGAAAAGAAGAATGATGATTCGATTGAAAATCAAGGAACTAGCATGAAAGTTCAAATAGAAATTCCAGATTCTGCTCAACTTCTTTTCGAAAATTCGCGTTTTGATAATCCCGATGATGGAGAACTCATACTTCCAGAAAATCTGAGTTTCACAGAATTATCAAATGACGATCCTAATTCTGATTCTGATGAAGATGATTCTGATGGCCATAGCATCGAAGAAATCGTTGCGCAAAAAGATCAAGATCATCCAATTGCTGAAGAATCGAAATTGGAGCCACATCCAATTGAACTACCTCCCATTGATAAACATGGAGCAGGTGATGTTAAGGTTGATATACCAGATCTTGCTGCGGTTGTTGCAAACACTACGGATTCAGGATCTCCGGTAGAACCTGATCCACAGGAACCTGAGGAAATTTCAGTTCAAGAAATCGCACCTCCGGCCAATCAAAATAATTCAAATAATGATTCAAGCAGTTCCGGATCAGATGATCAAGATAATCAAGAACCATCGATTGAAGAAATCGTTGCGCAGAAAGATCAAGATCATCCTGTAGCTCCTGAATCAAATCTTCAACCTCAACCGATTGAATTACCCCCTGTGGACCCAAATGGAGCTGGAGATGTGAAAATCGATTTAGACGCCTTGAAACCTGTTATTGGCAATACCACCATTACAAATGATACCGAATCTGTCCAACAAGGATTCGTTCCTCCAGAACAAGTCCCTGTTGAAGATGTTGTGGGACCTGTAAATGATGATGAGAGTTCAGACGATCAAAATAATTCCACTTCGGCTTCAGACGATTCAAATTCAGAGCCCTCAATTGAAGAAATCGTTGCGCAAAAAGATCAAGATCATCCTGTTGCTCCTGAATCAAATCTTCAACCTCAACCGATTGAATTACCCCCTGTGGACCCAAATGGAGCTGGAGATGTGAAAGTCGATTTAGACGCCTTGAAACCTGTTATTGGCAATACCACTATTACAAATGATACCGAATCTGTCCAACAAGGATTCGTTCCTCCAGAACAAGTCCCTGTTGAAGATGTTGTGGGACCTGTAAATGATGATGAGAATTCAGATGATCAAAATAATTCCACTTCGTCATCAGATGATTCAAATTCAGAGCCCTCAATTGAAGAAATCGTTGCGCAGAAAGATCAAGATCATCCTGTAGCCCCTGAATCAAATCTTCAACCTCAACCGATTGAATTACCCCCTGTGGACACAAATGGAGCTGGAGATGTAAAAATCGATTTAGATGCCTTGAAACCTGTTATTGGCAATACCACTATTACAAATGATACCGAATCTGTCCAACAAGGATTCGTTCCTCCAGAACAAGTCCCTGTTGAAGATATTGTGGCACCAGAGGCAGATGATAGTAATAGTGATAACAACAATACCAATAACGGTCAAAGTGACAGCAGCAGTCAAAACGATAATGGTTCAAGTGATAATGAGTCTGATACTAGTTCAGGAATGGTGGAGGTGAAGAAAAGCGATTTTCTACCAACAACAAATGTTTGAGAAAAAATATATTTGACCCGTTTTTAAAATTAAGAAAGGAATATTTGATTTTTAAAAATAAATTAAGAAACAAAAATAGATTTCCTTTTTAATTTCTGTTTCATAAATCCTCACTTTTTTGGAAAAATTCAAAGGCATTGGAACTCTTTTAGAAAATGGAAATTAATTAATATATAATTTCTTAATATATATTTAAGGAAAAAACATTCAAAAGTTTAAATTTTTGATTTTTTGCTAAAAACAAATTTTATATTTCTCACTTATTTTGCAAAATAACTTAATCACAAAGATTTTAAAAGTAACTTTACCCAAACAATCCATCTGTGAACACATACTCCAACTTTTTGACAATTTTTTCATTATAATCTTTGAGCACTATTTCCGAATGATTCTGAGGGAAGAAATTGGTGTTTTTCTGTGAGAGAACCATGTCAAAATCAGACCAACTTTTATCATCTGGTGGCATTCTTAAATTAATTTCAGTTGAATTACATTCGAATAAAAGAGAATCTTCATCATTATCAGAATAAAAAGTTCCCATTATTTTTCCACTCGGAATTAATTTAAACCGTGTTTTTTTTGCTTTTCTCTTATATCCAATTCTATTCACACTTTCTTTCATAGTCATTCAAGATTTTATTCGAAAATCCTCTTCGTAAAAGCCAATCGATTTCTAAATGTTTTGGCGATTTGCAACATTCACAAAAAAAACCCAAATCGTCGACATTCTTTGAAATTCTAAACTTTTCATTGATTTCACATAATTTATCATAATCTGGACGGTTTTCTCTTAACTTTTTTAGGAAATCTTATCTTTCGAATTTATATAAAACACAATTTTCAAGACAAATGGTCGAATAAATAGTAGATTGGACTGTGAAAAAGCCCACTATATTGAAAATATCATTAGATATCTTCGTTTTTAATAGTGAATTCGGTCGATTTGAGAAAGAAAAGCCTATTTTTCCAGATTCAATATAAAATAAGCTGGCATTTGAAGAGCCAATGTTATAAATGACTTTATGGAAGGTGGTTTTTAACTTTTCTATTTTTCATCAGTTCTCTTCTGATATCAGGCGGTAGACTCGAGATCAAATGGTTAAATTGAGATTCCTGTGTTTTTTGAATTAAAACTAGATTTTTTTAATCAACAAAAGCTTGAATAATCCGCTTTAATTCAGGACCTGTTTTGGTTTTTTCTACTATTTCCTTTGAATTATAACTTTCCTTATGGGAATTCATTGGTGTTGAGATAAAATCGACTAGTAGGCATAGATTCAAACAATTAGAGATCAGGATTATAATTATTAGGAGAAGTTTCTCAATGAAATTCTGAGGTCCGAAGAAAGAATGGCTTTGGAAAAAGATGATTTCCACGATATATAAGAAAGCCGATAGATATTTTTCATGGAAACTCAGGGTTATTAGGTTATTTTCAAGAATCCAGTTGGTTTTATAAGAAGATCCACTAAAATCTGAACAAAAGACCCAGAAACAAGCGAGAAAATGATATAAAAGCAAACCCTCGAGATTGTGAGTCTATGATGAGACAAAGTATTAGAGAAAATGGCTCTTAGAGTCTTGCTTTTTAGGAAAAACAGACAATTGAAAATTGATTGAATTGAATCATAATTTCCGATCTGAAAAGTAATAATAGAACAAAAAAGAGGCGAAAATATAATGAAATCAAGCTGGAATTCGCTTTTTAAGTTGACAAAAATAAAAGAAACAAGAGAGAATAGTCAAGATATTGATAGTTTCTTTGAAAAAGGAATTGAAATCAGCATAAAAACCCAAAACCAATGGAATTATTATAAACATGAGACTTTTGATCCAATAATCGGCCCATGAAATTTCTAATTAACATTAGATGAGAAGGCTAACGCTGGAATATTGCGAAATAGTTCCTGCATTTTATTATGAATTAGCACTGAAAAATAAACATTCTTATTGATTTGCAGGGTTTTTTTGTCTTCATACCATGCCAAATCGTTAATAAAGAAAAATGAACTCTTGTTTGTGGATTGGAAATTTTTTCCTATAGCTATTCTCAAAGAAAATATGAACTTTTTACGAAAAGCAGAGTTTTGACAATAGTGAAGAAAGAGATGATATTTTTGAATGATTTGGGCTTTATCGAAAGCTGAATTTTGTTGTTTTCACGGGAAAAATCAGGAGGGACTTTCACAGCCCAAGAGATCTTATCAAGTTCAATGGTCAACTTGTTTTCAACAGAGGCAATGTCTTCGGGTTTCTTGAGAATATTATTGAAAAACATAGTTAAAAATTTTTAAAATGAATGTTTCCTAGGGTCGTTTTTATATGATTTATTAGTAGTATTTTGATCTAGTTCAAGGTTTTTCCTTAAAAAAAAAGTGAAATAAAAAAATTGTCTCATATCTTATGGTAAAAAAGGCTTTTTTCGAAGGTTTTTTTGAACTTTTTTTAATGAGCAAAATTTGTAAAAGGTAAATTTTAGAAATTTTTTAGTTCATTAAAAAAAGAAGACCAAAGTTGGTAATTTTTGATTAAAACAAAAATTCCAATTTATAATCAGAATGTCTTCAAAAGTCTTTTATTTCATTTTTTTCTCATATAAATCAGTTATACATCATTAATTTCTCCTTATTTCTTTTTTAGAAGCTCTCCTTAATGGTTTCTTTTATATTGTTTTCATTCAAATTTTCTTCATTTTTTCTCTTTCTTCTCTTTCCTCTTTTTTTTTCTCATTTTTGACTATTTCTTCCTTCTTTTTAGTCTAATATGGTGTTACAGTCAAGAAGAAAATGCAGAAAACTAGCGATTATCTGCGCTCCACAGTTAAATATCTAATGATATCCTTGCAGAGATCTGAGCCGAGAGTATTAATTTCAAATCATTAGCCAATTCCAAATCGTCAATACAATCCTCATTATCGCCTAATAACACCACAACTATCTTGCATTTTGGATGATTGATGATTAATCTATTTGGGTGAAAATTTGTCTGAAGGGATGGCTGTAGCTAGATTGAACCTGATTTTGATATATTGCTCCCAATTACCGAGTTCTATCTTGTTATTCATTTTCCTGTTTGTTTTCGATTTTATTCTTTTCCTTTTCCTGTTGTAATTTCCAATTTTCCTTGCCATCTTTTGACAATGATTTTTCTTGGAATTTCTTTTCTCAGTCTTCGATTTTTTGGAACCGATTTCGCTTAGTATTTCGATTTATTGTATTGATCCTCGTTTTTCCGGAGAGAACTCATTAATTTGCGATTTCTTATTATCTATTAAATAGTAAATGAAAAGGAATGGTTTTATATATTATCAAAAATAATTTCAAATTCATTATCAAGAGCTCTATATTTAAAATGTCTTCCGTAACTTTAAATAAAAATACACAAATATTTCTTGAATTCTGATTGGTTGTCTAAAAATAGAATTGAGACCAATTTTGCAAATAAAAATTAGGAGAAATTCGAGAAAATATATTATTTTATTTTACCAAAATGAACATCAAATATTTTTTAACAATTTGCTTTTTCTTCTCTTTTTTTATGAAGATCTCCTTGGAATGTGATAGCACCTGTGCGTCATGTGACAGTAGTGATAATTGCCTGAGCTGCGTTTTTGCAGATCCTACGAATTATGTAATAGATGGACGAGAAATGTGTTCGACTTGTAATAATGCCATTTATGAATGCACTACTTGCTTAGCCAATAATTCAACTGGAATAACAACCTGCCAAGCATGTGAATCAAATAATTATCCGAGTGTTGATGGCACCTCTTGTCAAAGTTGTATTTCCACCTACTCCGATTGCGCTGGATGTACATATACTACTTCCTCAGGAACTCTCTGTACAGGAGGGTGTTCCACGCCAACTAATTACGTAAATGTTTTTATGACAGCTTGCGCTGCTTGTGGAACCACAATTCCAAGTTGCGTAACTTGTGTGACAGGAACTTCAGCGGCCAATTACGTAGCAAATTGCACGAGCTGTTCCACAGATGGCACCTTAGTTCCAGCTGCAAATTTGCAATCTTGTGTTGCATGCTCCGTTCTAATTCCAGATTGTGCTAAGTGCACTGTCTCTACAGCTGGAACAACGACCTGCTCTGGAGGTTGCTCTACAGGGACTTTCATCAACTCTGCCCTCACAACTTGCGGTGTCTGCGGAACTGCAATTCCAGGTTGCCTAAATTGTGCTGTAGGAACGTCAGAAAACTATTATGTACCAACTTGTACTAGCTGTTCAACAGATGGCACCAAAGTTCCAGCTATGGATTCAAAATCATGTGTTTCATGCGCAAGCAGAATCACCGACTGTGCCAGCTGCAGTGTCGGTTCAAATGGAGCAATTACCTGCACAGGAGGATGCATTACATCCACTAATTTCATTAGCACCGACCTCTCAACGTGTGAGGTCTGTGGAACTGCAATTCCAGGTTGCCTAAATTGTGCTGTAGGACCGTCAGGAAACTATTATGTACCAACTTGTACTAGCTGTTCAACAGATGGCACCAAAGTTCCAGCTATGGATTCAAAATCATGTGTTTCATGCGCAAGCAGAATCACCGACTGTGCCAGCTGCAGTGTCGGTTCAAATGGAGCAATTACCTGCACAGGAGGATGCACTACATCCACTAATTTCATTATCACCGACCTCTCAACGTGTGAGGTCTGTGGAACTGCAATTCCAGGTTGCCTAAATTGTGCTGTAGGAACGTCAGGAAACTATTATGTACCAACTTGTACTAGCTGTTCAACAGATGGCACCAAACTTCCAGCTATGGATTCAAAATCATGTGTTTCATGCGCAAGCAGAATAACCGACTGTGCCAGCTGCAGTGTCGGTTCAAATGGAGCAATTACCTGCACAGGCGGATGCACTACATCCACTAATTTCATTAGCACCGACCTCTCAACGTGTGAGGTCTGTGGAACTATAATTCCAGGTTGCTTAAATTGTGCTGTAGGAACGTCAGGAAACTATTATGTACCAACTTGTACGAGCTGTTCAACAGATGGCACCAAAGTTCCAGCTATGGGTTCAAAATCATGTGTTTCATGCGCAAGCAGAATCACCGACTGTGCCAGCTGCAGTGTCGGTTCAAATGGAGCAATTACCTGCACAGGAGGATGCACTACATCCACTAATTTCATTAGCACCGACCTCTCAACGTGTGAGGTCTGTGGAACTGCAATTCCAGATTGCACAAATTGTGTCCCAGGAGCCTCAACATCGAATTTCTTGCCACAATGCTCGTTATGTGCTACGGATTCCTCCATAGTTCCAGCTGCAGATTTTAGAACATGTGTTAACTGCGTCGTACGTATTCCAGACTGCGCTGGATGCACTGTCGACGTATCTGGAGGTGTCACCTGCACAGGTGGGTGTACTACACAGTCTAATTTCATCAGCAGCGACCTTTCAACATGCGGCACTTGCGGAAATACAATTTCTGGTTGTCTGACTTGTGTGCAAGGAACATTAGCAGCCAATTACGCTACAACTTGCACGAACTGTTCCGCAGATTTCAGCACTGTTCCGGCCGCAGATTTAAAATCATGTGTTAGATGCGCCACGCGTTTTCCAGGTTGCATCAAATGTTCTGTTGACTCCACAGGGAATGCCACATGTAAAGCCTGTTCAAACGGATATTTCTTTTCTTCTGGGACTTGCACTACCTGCCTTTCAAATTGTGCTACCTGCTCCAATTCGGCTAGATGCACGCAATGTTTGACTGGTTATTTATCTAATATTAATGGAACCATCTGCCAACAAGAAATTCTAAATTGCAAGAACATCACCATGAACACCACTTATGGACTGCCTACCTGTACTGCTTGCAATGCGGGATATGGATTAAAAGGGAACTTGACTTGCTTGCTATGCACTTTAGCTAATTGCAACAGTTGTTCCTTCGATTCCACCTACAAAGAGACCTGCACACAATGCACAGACCAAAGTACGGCTCTTTCAAACGGTGTATGTGTTTCTTGTAATTCCCTTAATTCCCAATGTTCAACTTGCACCGATGCAACTAGTTGTGTCACATGCAGCTCAACTTCAACCTTCTTGGTTGCTTCTGGAACTGGAACTTGTATGGCTTGTTCTGTGGCCTCAACAGGGATCTCAAACTGCAGCACATGCACAATGTCTGGTACAACCCTAACATGCGATTCTTGTGCGACTGGATATTTGCTGAACAACAATACTTGCACGCAATGCATTGCTCATTGTGATGTTTGCACTGAAACAGCGAATTGCCAAACTTGTAGTGGAGGTTATTATTATACCAGTGGAGCTTGTGAAACTTGCCCGACAATGGCGAATTGTGCAGCATGTAGTAGCGATGGCAAAAAATGTACCTCTTGTTCTTCAGGTTTTAATATAGGAGAAGATGGAACATGTTCTATAACATGTAGCATGGGTTGCTCACAATGCTCAAACACGACAACTTGCGTAAAATGTGCCAGTGGGATGTACCTTCTATTTTCTGCTGGTGGAGGAGCCACATGCGTCTCCAATTGTGCTACAAATAAATCTCTGGTTATAGACTCAACTGCGATGACCTGCACTCCTTGTTCAATGATTTCTGCTCTAACAACAGCCTGCACTACCTGCACATCAGCCACCACTTGCACAGCTTGTGGAAACTTAGAATTATTATTGGCTGACGGAAGTGCATGCACTGCGTGCATGAATACTGGTGGTGGAGAAGTCAAGCATAGTTCAAATTCAACCATTTGCTTTCTGCAACCATCCATTTCTTTGGGGACCTTTGCGGTTGATGCCACCACACTTTTAACAAGCGGAACTATTTCTTGTAGCGTTAATTCACAGGTTTATTACGCTTATGGCTTGGGCACTTCTGTTGATAGTTTCGCCGTGTCAGATATCGTTGCTGTAACGGGCAACACAACAACTACACAAATGGTTGACATCACAACTTGGGTTGGATATGGATTCATTTCTAGTTTGAGCGCAAATACCATCTTGACACTGACACTTGCTCGTCCGTTGAAAAACTCAGGAGAAACCTACAAATTAGTTGCCTATTGTATAAGCATGGCAGGCAGTTTGAGTAGCAAAACATATAAGACCTGGACCCAAACAGCTAATTTTGGCATGTGGTCATCTATCAATATAGTTTCTCAAACTACTTTGACCAGAGTTGAGAAACAGAATTTAGGAGGTTATGTAAAGGAGACTCTCGGAGTCGCTAGAAATATTTACACCGATTTAGGAGATATTGTGTCTGAAATCACTATGAGAAGAATTTTGCAGAATAATTCCAGCAACTCTTCAAACAGCTCAAACACCTCCTCCAACTCATCTAACACTTCAACCAGCACTTCTACTTCAACATTCTTTGTGGCACCGGACTTTTCTCTACCTTATGATAATATGAACTACTTGGTAAATACTACATTGGCAAATACAACTGTGTTTTTGATGAATCTCAATACTAATTTAAATTCAAGTACAACAAATTTCGGGATAATTTCCATATCACAAGGGCCTAACATTGGAATTGAACCAGGCCCAACTTTCAACTCCACTACTCCAACACTCAATGTAACTAGCACCTCGGTTAATCTCACCTTATCTTTGTCTAACACTGGCGGTAGAATATGGGTTGGTATTGGTAATACCTTAACGTTAAGGAGCGCTTTAAACAATTCATCAAGCAATTCATCAAGCAATTCATCAAACAATTCATCAAGCAATTCATCAAGCAATTCATCAAGCAATTCATCAATGAGCAGTCTCACTGCTCCTTCTTGGGCTCAATTGATGAACTTGACTGATGTCACTGGAACCGCTTTCATTTCTTATGAGACTGTTGTTGTTTCAATAGGACAAACCATAATTCCAAATTTGAGCGGTTTGACTGCTGGAAATACTTATAACATCTATTTTGGAGCTGTTAATCAAAATTGGCCAAATCCCCAATACAGCACAATATATGTTCTGAACATAACGACAACAGGTGGAAACAGCAACACCACATCCTATTCAAGAAAAATAATTGGAAGTTTAAGCTTTGTTTTGATGGCACTTTTGACGATGATCTTTGGATAAAAAAATTATAAAATGGAGAATTTTTTACTAAGAAAAAAATTTATTTTCAGAATTAAAACAAAAAAAATAATAATTTATTTTAGAATTTAATAAAATAATGGATAAAATTATAAGAATTTGTGTATTCTGAACTCTCACTTAATATTAAAAAAAAAAATTAATATCAAATTTTGATAGAGTTCTTAATGAAAAAAAAAGTAGATTAATATAA
>Ga0302320_10019371_pt1 | contig 13657 bp, 7 predicted proteins | sample Bog_T0_3_FD_202130 | JGI IMG/M metagenome (GOLD analysis project Ga0302320, IMG submission 202130) | Peat permafrost microbial communities from Stordalen Mire near Abisko, Sweden - Bog_T0_3 | ecosystem: Environmental > Terrestrial > Soil > Wetlands > Peat | place: Sweden: Abisko, Stordalen Mire... | reverse complement strand
CAATCCCCGAACTCTTCGGCAACTCTACAAGGCGGCGGGCGCCGCCTTTGCCGCCATCACCATCGCCGATTGCCACGGTTTCTTTTTAAACGCCGGAGTCGCTACATGTTTTATGGACACGCTCTAGCCGTCGAATGCGAAATGTTGCCCGCCACAATCCCATAGCCGCCGGACGTGTTGACCGCAGAGGATTCCACGATTGTGGAAATGCCCGATCCAAGGGCGATGCCATAAGCCGACACCCCCGTGACGGTGACGCCGCTGATGCGGACATTGCCGCTGCCATTATACCCGATGCCCGTGTTAAAGCCGTTGCCGGTGTAGCTCCCGTTGTTGTAAACGTAATTGCCATTGATGTGGCCATTGAGGAGGGTGAGGTCGTATGTTTGAGCGCCCCCCAGACCAATGCCTTCGTAGGCGTTGTTGATTCCGGTGATGGTGAAGCCGTTGAGGTCAATCGTGACGCCGTTGGTGTCCACGTCAATGCCATCGCCGCTGGTGATGAAGATGTTGGTCGTCAAGTAATACGAGCCGGGTTGCGTGATAGTGTAGTTGCCGGATGAAATGGGTGTGCGCGGCTGAACCTGGTCGAGCGTCTTCATCGTTGGCGCGGGCGGGCCAGGCGGCGTGAGGCTGCCCTGGGCAAACCCGGTTTGAGTGGCAAGGGACAGGCCGCAGCAAACTGCGGCGAGAATTATTGAATTGGAACAGGGTGTTTTCATAATGGTTTACGAGATTAGTTTCTATCAAATGAAAGATTTTTTACGCTGATATTCCCCTTTTACGCCTCGCCCAAAAAAAATTCAAATACAAAACAAGCATTTAACTCATTTGTAACATTGCCCAACTCTCAGTAAAGCCGTCGGTAAAAAGTAGTGGCGAGGTGAAAAGAATTTTGGGGAATATGCTTGAATTGCTAGGGAAATGCGCGAAAACTGGTTCAGAAAATGGTGATTTTGGGCACGAATCCCACCCCTTCCGCCAAAAGTTTTCTATGTGACAACTTGTTATCTTGCCCTTAACTTGGTTAAAACTGCGGTGAATGAACGCTTGTCTATTATCCAAAGAACACAACGGGAATCACGAGTTCGTTTAAATCATTGCCCTTTCACAGGCCGACTGCGGAGTTCACGCCGAACGATGTGGTGGTCCGCCATTGTTGCCAGTCTTTGGCAATGTTGGCGGCCGAATCGGTTTCCAAATTGGGTGTCGTCGGCCAATAGGCCGGGTCATACCAGCCCCAGCCATCCGGGATCAGACCGTCCGTGGCTTTGTAAGCCCACATGGACCAGCTCACGCCGGCGCTGTTATAGGCATTAATGGAATAGTCGTAGCGAGCCGCGCCTGCGCTCAGGTCGTTCCATTCGCCGACATAATCAGGAACATTCCAGGACAAGTGATTGACGAAATCCGTGACTTGATTATCCGCGCCCGCCTCGATTTGCGTTACGGTGCCGCCCCATTGGTATTCGTGCATGGAATAAACAATGTTGGTCCAGCCATACACTGACGGGGCAGGCAACATGCTCCAGTTCCAGTTGTCAAACGTGCCCTCCATAATAAGGATGTGGGAGGGATCCGCCCCTCGAATCGCGGAGTACAGATTGGTGTAAGCGGACCACACGGCGCCCGGGCTCGGCGCGCCCGAAGGTTCGTTGAGCAAATCATATCCCGCCACGGCGCTGTTGCCCTTGTAGTGGGCGGCAATTTGCGTCCATAGGAAAGTCGTTTGAATTTGATCCGTGCTGTTGGTCCAGTATTGATTTTGGTTTTGCCAGCCGGTGTCGTCAGAGGTGCTTTGGCCGCCCACGACGCCGTGCAGGTCAATGACCACGTAAATCCCGCGCGCCGCGCAGTTGGTCACCAGCCAATCAAGCACCGTGAAGGCGTCGGTGCGCCAGCCCGAACTGGTGGTGTTGGTGATGGAATAAAAATTACCCCACCAGACCGGCATCCTCACACAGTTGTAGCCCGCATTCGCAATGTTGTCCAGGTCGCTGGTCGTAATCCAATTGGTCTGATACGTGTGAATGAGACTTTGCTCGGTGGCCGCGCCGAAGCGGCTGTCGAGGTTGGTTATGGCGCTGTAAGTGTCTGGCAGACTGCCACTGTCCAATGGGCACATCCATTTCTCCATGATGAACCAGCCGCCCAAATTCAGCCCTTTCAACTGCACGACTGTGCCGCGGGCATTGACCAGGTTCGTGCCCGTGGCGTGCAACAGACTGGCAAGGGCAGGGGAGTTGGTGGTGATTTTCATCCGGAAGTACCGGCTTGCGCTGTTTGCCGAATTGGTAAAAGCCACGACCGCGTTGTTGCCGGGAACAGTGCCACCGAGCGGGGACCAAGTGGCATCCGCCAGAGTGTTTTTATATTCAGGCTGATAACTCAAGCCAGTCTGGGTCAAACAGGAAACGGTCAAATTGGTGCCGCTCAATGACCCGTTTATTTTTACAGGGGCGGACTGGATTTGAAACCCGTTCAGGTCGCCCTCCAAGGTGCCATCGCCGTTATAAGTTATCACCAGACTTCCGGAACCGCCGGTCAACACCGTCGGGAAATTTACAAAATCAATGCCCGCGATTATTGTCGCGCTGGACCCGTCCCAGGCGCTGTTTTGCGCCAGCCCGTTGACCGTAAAATACGTTGTTCGCGGAGCAATGGCCCCGTTCGCCGCACTGTAGAGAACCAGATTATAGGCGGAGTTGGCCGCCAAGCCAGCCAGTCTGATGGTTTGCGCGGTACCGGCGGCGTACAGGTAATCCTCCATCAAAGCGTCATACGGAGTTCCGGCAAATGGAGTGGATCCGCCGAAGCTGTTCACATCGTAGCCCCCGCTCGACGTAAACGTGAGTGTGACCGGCGAGGCGCTGCCGTTCGAATATTTTAAGGGGAGGTTGGTGCCGCTGTTGACGCTGATGCCATTCCATTGATCGCCTGTGGTGCCGAGCACCGCCGCCCCCGTCATGGTGGGCCCGGGATTAGGCCCGCCTCCGCCCCAACTGACGCCATTGTTTTGATTGAAATCCACATTGATGAGCTGGGCCTGGATCACACCAATGCCTGAAAGGGGGATTCCCACCGCAATTAAAATGGTAAAAATGGATAACTTCCGCGGCGTACTGGAATGAGCGGCGCTGGGCATGAAATTTTTACGTTTCGCAATATCGGTCGCGCGGAGGCCAAATGCAAGGGCGGTTCGGTTAAATCAATTCAACCGCTGAAATTTTCCAGAAACCAGCTTGGTTCACGCCATTGCGCCGGGCAACCAATATCATCGCCCGGAGCGCTAATTATCCATGCTAAAGCCTTGCGGGAAAAGCGGCGCGGTCATGGCCGATGGCTCCGCCGCCGTGGCGAGGCCGTCATTATTTCGCGGCCATTGACGTGGCAGCTTCCCGGTCGGTTTATAATCGCCAAACAAAACGTCCGCCACGCCCTGTCCTTCCGTGCCCGGCAGCCAGGCAGCCAGAAAAGCGTCGCTCGCGTCCAGCGCGTTGCCGAGAATGAGCGGCCGGCCGGAGAGCAGCACCGTGACGACCTGCGCACCGCTGGCCTTGGCCTTCTCCACCAGCGCCACGTCCGCGGCGGCAAGATGCAAATCACTGCGGTCGCCTTTCATTTCAGCATAAGGCTGTTCGCCAATGACCACCACCACGGCATCGGCATCTTTCAAGTCGCTGCCATCGGGTGAAAAACCAACCTGGGTTCCGGTCGCAACACTGTTGCGGATGGCCGTGAGAATGGTGGTTCCACCGTGAAGCACGTTGCCCGCCTGTCCCTGCCAGGTAATCGTCCAGCCGCCGCATTGGACGCCAATGTCATCCGCGGCCGCGCCGACCACCACGAGGTGCTTCGGATTCTTTGCCAGCGGCAGCGTATGAGTGTTGTTTTTAAGCTGCACAATGGATTGCCGCACACATTCGCGTGCCACGGCCCGGTGTTCCGCACTGCCAATCGCGGCCGTCAAGGCCGGATCTGTCCCGGGATTCTCAAACAATCCCATCTCGAACTTGATGCGCAAAATTCTCCGTACCGCGTCGTCAATCCGCGTCATGGGAACTTTGTTTTCAGCCACCAATTGCTTCAGGTCATTGATAAATTCCACGAAATTGTTGGGCTGGCCTGGTCCATAGGGGATCATGACCATGTCCACGCCGGCGTTAATCGAGTTTTCAACGTCGGATTTATAGTCGGGAGAGATCTGGTCTATGGCTGCCCAATCCGAGACCAGAAAACCGCGGAACCCCAGTTCACCCTTCAACACGTCGGTGAGCAGGTATTTGTTGGCGTGCATTTTCTTTCCGTTCCAACTGCTGTAGGAAACCATGATTGAACCAACGCCCGCCTTGATGGCCGCCTCATAAGGTGGGAGATACAGTTTCCTAATGGTGGCTTCATCACACACATCATTGCCTTGGTCTACGCCATCTTTCGTTCCACCGTCACCGATGAAATGTTTGGCACACGCCAGCACGGACGTCGGATCGGACAGATTTTTGCCTTGGAAGCCATGTACGGCTGCTGCCGCCTGTTCGGATACCAACTCAGGCGAATCACCGAAGCTTTCGTACGTGCGGCCCCAGCGCTCATTTTGCGCCACGGCGATGCATGGGGCAAAAGCCCAGCGAATTCCTGTGCCGGCCACTTCCATGGCCGTAACGTGTTCCGCCTGCTGGACCAACGCGGGATTATGCATGGCACCCAGGCCAATGTTGTGTGGGAAAATGACGGCGCCATCCACATTATTATGACCATGAACCGCATCCACGCCGTAAACCAACGGAATTTTCAGCCGCGTTTTTAGCGACCAAGACTGGTATTCATTGATTACATTCGCCCAATTTTTTGGGGTGTTTTCTACAGGTCCTCCGCCACCACCGTTCAAGAGCGAGCCAAGAAAGTATTTTTGAATGTCCGCATGCTCTTTAAGGGCGTGCACGTCGGGTTGGGTCATCTGCCCAATCTTTTCGTCGAGCGTCATTTGCGCAAGCAAGGTGTCGGCTTGCTGGTCAATGGCGTTCGCACCGGATTGCGCGAGGGCACAACTGGCCAAGAGTGGCAGCACCAACGCTCCAAATAATTTTCTTCGTGTCTTCATAATGTCACATGGTGTTCACTGAATTAGATTTTTAGGGGCTTCTTTCCAAAAGACGGAAAAAATTCCGAAACCGAGTATAATCGGTTTAATACGCTCGGGTGCGAGCTATAATAAAAGGATTACAGATAATGTAGTAACATCTGTTACGCGACACGTCAACACAAAAATCCATGATGTGGATAAATTATTGCATGATGTCTTTTATTGGACCGAAGCGGTGCGGGGGTTTGAACATGGTGGTCAAAACAAACAAAAAAACTGTTGACACTTTAATTTACATGTGATAATTTCACTACAAGTTCACCACGTTTATATTCGCCTGCGAATCGGCATCCCTATTGCCAGCGTGTTGTCCAGAGACATCGAAGACCAACCAAAATAACGAAACTAAAACCTCCGTTTATGAAAAAAAATAATTGCAACCCTCCACGCCCGACCGGCTCTGTCCGCTGGAAAACTCCGGCGTACGCCCGCCAGTTTCGCGGCCTGCTGCTTTTTGTAGCAGCTCTGTTCGGTGCCGGTATCATGGCCAACGCGGCCAATATTCTGGTGGACCCTGGCTTCGAAACAGCCCCGATCTTCAGTTCCTGGTCGTCGCAGACCACGGAAAGCTGGAGCATGAATGCCGCCACCACCACGCCAAACGGCCTGGTTCGATCTGGGGCAAATGCGCTGTGGACACAGGGTTTGTATCTCAATGGCGGTGCTCCCGCTTATTATAACATGGGGGCTTACCAGAAGATAGCGTGCGCTCCGGGAGCAACCTTTACTGCGGATGCGTGGTTTTCCGAGTATGTATCTTATCCTTACAATGGAGCCGACGGTGCATCCGGTAATTCCGGCCTGCTCTCAACTTATAGCGGTGGGGTGGAAGACTGCTGGGTGGAGGTGAAATTCCTGGATTCAGGCAACAACGTTTTGGCGGACTACAAATCGGTCATCCTCAGCCCCATATACGCTACTCAACCCGGTTCGGCCGGGGTGAGCACCCTCAATGTTACTTCCCCCTCGCAACCCACGGTGACGGACACAAATGGCAACACGTATCTCGCTTGGATAGACTGTCAGGTTACCAATCAATACGACGTCAGCACCATTGGGCCGGACACTGATCCGGCCACGGAGTCGGTCACCAACACATTGAGCAACGGTATTATGACCGCCCCGCCTGGAACAGCGTATGTGGAATATTTCCTGGGTCTGGCTCAGCAACAGTATCAAGCCGGTGCCAACTTTTGGGATGATTGCACCCTGATTCAACTTGGAGGACCTTCCCCGTCGGTCATCAGCGGCCTCACGCCGAATGGCTCACAGTTTTTTTATACCAACACCAGTTTGACCTTTTCAGTGACCTCGGCGTCGTCCGGCGGCTATCCTCTGCCCACCAATCCGACGAGTGGAATCAAAGTACTGGTAAATGGAGTTGATCAGTCGGCCAACCTGCAGTTCACCGGCACGAGCACCGCTTGGAACGTGACCTTGCCCAATCTGGCTTCTAATTCGCTTTATAACGTGGCAATAACGGTTAACAACAGCGCGAGTTTGGTCACCACCGCCTCTGCCAATTTTGACACGTTCCAGCCGGCTATCATTGTCCCGGTTGAAACGTTTGATTACAATGGCGGGCAGTTCATCCAGAACCCTGTCCCGACGACCTCCGCTGCTCCCAACAGCTACTTTGGTCTGGCGGGCACCCAGGGAATTGATATGTATACTTACAACGGAACCGGCGCGCTGCCGGGTGGTGCTTCCACGCTGATTCCGAATTATCCGGACCGATCGGATGCGGCCGAGGGTTTTGAGCATAACAGTGATACCCAACTTCCTCTTTATCTGGCTGCGGAAGTTACCAACTCCGGCGTTTATAATGTGGATTTCTCTTATAATAATCCAGGCAATTGGTATAATTATACCAGAAATCCTTGGCCATCTGGCAGTTATGAGGTGTTTGCGCGAATCGCCGGCGGTGGTGGTGCGGGTTCAGAGGACCTGAACATTGTCACCAGCGGTCAAGGCACGTCAACCCAAACCACCAATCGGCTCGGCGAGTTTGATATCCCGAACGCCAATCTTTACAACGGCCCGCAGGGCACGGATTGGAGCCATTATTATTGGGTGCCTCTGACGGATGCCTTCGGTAATTTGGTGCCGGTTAATGTGCCGTCCGGTCAGCAAACCCTGCAGTTGCTGAGTTCGCCGATTGCCAATGAAAACGTCATTGATTTCCTGTTTGTTTCATTCCCTGGCGCCGGACAGCCCCCGATTATCAACAATATTGTCCCGGCGAACGGCACCGCATTCGCCGCCGCCACCGCCGGCTTCACCTTCAGTGCCTCGGGTTCAGGTGGTGCCACAGTCAACAGCAGCGCCATCCATCTCAGCTTGAACGGCGCCGATGTAACCTCCGGCCTCACGTTCTCCGGCTCCGGGCCAATCAACGCAAGTTATATGCATCTGCGAACGAACACGGTCTATACCGCGGTCATTAGCGTGACGAACACGGCCGGTGCCGGCATCAGCCGCACGGTCACGTTCGACACCATCAGTACTTCGAACTTCTATGTCAAACTGATTGATTTCGACTTCAATGGCGGAAGTTATGATACTGTGGGCAACGGCTTGGTGCCGCTGGCCTATCAGGGTGACCAATTCAGTGGCGACACCGGTGCCGTCACCAATATTGATTACTCTCACAATCTCGCCACGGCAGGCCAACAGAACCCTTACCGCGGACCGAGCGGACTGGCCCAGGAAGGGACCAGCGACCTCCCGCTGCCGGGATTCACGCCGCCTAATGATTACGATGTGGGCTGGTTTAATTCCGGTGATTGGGCCAACTACACCAGGACTTATCCGGCCGGCAAATATTATGTCTATGCACGCCTCGCCGGCTACACCGGCAGCGTGACGTTGTCACAAGTTACGGCCGGTCAGGGCACCACCAGCCAGACCTTGTCAACCCTCGGGACCGCCTATACCAGTGTGGCCAACCAAGGCTGGCAAAACTGGAACTGGTGTTTGCTGCAGAATAATGGCACCCCGGCGTTGGTGACACTCGGTGGCGTCGAAACCCTGCGGGTCACCTCGGGTGGCAATGCGAATGCAAACTACTTCATGTTGTTGCCCGCTCAGAGCATCAGCGTCAAGGCGGTGACCACCGGCAGCAATATCGGGCTCTCCTTTGCCACCACACCCGGATCAGGCTATAGCATCTGGGGCGAGTCCGCCTTGAACGGGTCTTGGGCTCTGCTGCAGTCTGTTGGGGGTGATGGCACGGTGAAAACCGTGAACGTCCCGCTGACCGGCAAGCAGGGATTCATCAAAGTCACGTCTCCGTAACATCATCCGGTCCGGGCCCAAAGGCGGCGGATGCCGCCTTTGGGCCGGCTGGCAGCCAAATTGAAGAATGTCCTTGAAAAAAACAAAACGGTATGTTAATTGCCGCAATCAGCACCCCTGTTTAATGATAAAAACAAACCTATGAATACTCCCATCTTCCCGGCAAAAAAAACTTCCCGTTCCGAGGGCCGGCCCGGATTCACCTTGATTGAATTGCTGGTGGTCATTGCCATCATCGCGATTCTGGCGGCGATGCTGCTGCCCGCCCTGGCCAAGGCCAAGCAAAAGGCGCAAGGCATTCAGTGCGTTAACAACCTTAAACAATTGAGCCTCGCGTGGATCATGTATGCGCAGGACAACAACGGCCGGCTGGCCCCCAACGGGGATGAATCTGCCCAACCGACCTCTGATACCGATACCACCAGCCAATATGCCATCCAGTGGTGCCCCGGAAGAGAAGATTCAGGTGCCGCCGCCCAGGCAGCGGACACGAATTGGATTCGGTTGGGATGTATCTATCCGTACACCAAGAGCACTACGATTTACCGCTGTCCTGCTGATACCAGCACGGTTCTGCTTTACGGGACGCAACAGCCAAAAACCCGCAGCATGTCTATGAATGCGTGGCTCAACCCTTACAACCTCTGGGATGGTAATACAGACGGACGTGTCTTTTACAAGGAGTCAGACCTTGGTGTCATTGGAGCAGTCAATGTCTGGCTTTTGATGGATGAAAACCCGACCAGCATCAATGATGGTTATATGGCCGAATATCCACCCCCGGGCCCGACAACCGCAGCCGATCTTTCATGGGTAGACTACCCGGCGACCTATCACAACGGGGCGTGCGGAATCACATTTTGTGATGGACATGCGCAAATCAAAAAATGGTTGGATTCAGCCGTTTTCCACGTGCCGAACCCTGCGACGGCCCAGCCAGCACAAGCAGGCTGTAACGATCTGCCTTGGCTTCAAAGTGTCACCACCAAGGGCAACTGACAAACCAAGTGGAACAAGCCACGTCGTAAATTCGTTTTAGCAACATTGCAACCAGCGCTGACACGCGCTGGTTGCTGTTTCCGATGGTGGTTAATGGCGTGTTTTCAAGATTATTCCCGGAGCGCGGCTGTGTCCGCAGGACCAGCCGCAGCGCGTGGATGGCTCGAAAAACCGTCGAATCATGGGGAGTGCTGCGGCTGGTCTTCAACCCAGCCGCGCTCCGGCCGCAATTTGAAAACACGCCCTCGGGCGAATCACATTTCCGTCCCGGTGGTTTCCTGCCGAAACCACTGGAGCGAAAATAGGATCATCTCCGTGGAGTTCTTGAACTTTAACTTCTCTTTGATTCGGTTCTTGAAGGAACTGACGGTGGGCAGCGCCACATCCATTTCTTGCGCAATTTCCCGGGTGCCCTTGCCCTGGCCCAGCATGCGAAACACCTCGAGTTCCCGATCGCTGAGCGCCTCCAGGGGTGAGGGAATTTGCTCGGGCTCGCCTTTCACAAATTTGGAGACGACGAGCGTGGCCATCTTTTCGCTGATATGGACATTGCCGCTTAAGACTTTGCGGATGGCCGCGATTACCGTTGTGGCCGGCTCGCTCTTCATCACGTAGCCCATCGCTCCGGCCCGCAAAGCCCGGTCGCCGTAAAGAGATTCCGAGTGCATGGAGACAACCAGCACCGGCATGTCTTCATAGTCCCGTTTGATGGCCTTGATGAGATCAATGCCGCTGGTCGTATCCAGCGAGATGTCCACGATGGCCAGATCCGGATTGGTTTCGCCCATGCCTTGCAGCCCGCTGGTCGCGTCCGCGGCATCCCCACAGACGGTCAAATCCGGCTCCAGATCAATCAACCGCCGGAGTCCGTCCCGGAACATGGCGTGATCATCCACAATGAATATGCGTCGCTTCGCCAAGGCGGTTTCGGCAGGCAGCGCCACCGCATCGTCTTCCGCAACGCTTCGGCCTCTGGTGAATTCCGGTTTCATGTTTGGTTCATTGTTCGTCAAGGTTGCAGATGATATCTACAGATGATCCGCGTGCCTTGCTCTGGTTGCGCAATCAATTCCAGCACGGCGCCGATTACCTTGGCGCGATATCGCATGATGCCGATACCCATACCATCGTGATCCCGCTCTGACACTTGAAAACCGACGCCGTTGTCTTGGACCGACAAGACCAGGTCGTTGTTTTCCTTGGCCAGGCGGACATTAATGAGGCTGGCCCGGCTGTGCTTGGCGGCGTTCATAATCGCTTCTTGGGCGATGAAATGCAAATGCATCGCCACGCTGCTGTGCAAGGTGGGCAGGGCGCCGTTGGACGAAAAAACGCATTTGATGTTATAGAGTTTGCCAATGCCGGCGGTGAGTTCCTCCACGGCGGCAGACAGGCCGTCCTCTTCGAGGCGCACAGGAAACAGGCCGCGGGCTACTGTGCGCGTTTGCACGAGCGATTCATTGATAAGATTGCTGATGTCACTGGCCTCGGCTGACTCGGCGGCGTCCGTCTCCTTCAGATGGCGGGCCAGGATATGCGTCCGATAAGCGATCGCGGCCAGTTGCTGGCAAACGCCATCGTGGAGATCGTGTCCCAGGCGCTGTTGCTCGCGGTTGGAAATCTCCAATATCTCTTTTTCCATGCGCTTTCGCGCCGTCACGTCCCGGGCGACTCCTTCCACTTCAATAACCCTGCCCGCCTGTTCCACCACGCGGGAACTGACCTCCAGTTTAAGTTTTTGGCCGGCGGCATTGACAAAGTCCCAATCCACGGTGGGCGGCTCGACTCCACTGGTGACTTGCTTCAACCAGGTGTCGGCGGCCGGGCGTTGTTCCTCGGTGATCAATTCAATGAACCGCCGGCCAAGGATCGCCCCGCGGGGATATTGCAATAACCGTTCGCCAGCCTTGTTGATGGAGGTCAGGCGCCCCGTCAAATCATGCGTGAAGACCATGTCGTTTGCATTTTCGAAAAGATCCAGATAACGCTCCTTCAGGGCGGCCTCCGCCTGCAATTTGTCCTCAATGATTTGGGTCTGTTTGTGAACCCGCCGGCGCAGCAACACCACCCAGCCAAAAGCCGTCAGCAACACGGCTGAGAGCATCCCAATGGCACCCAAAAGTTTCGGCAACGTCCACCACGGCGGACGTCGCAACACCACCACATCTTCCGGTGAGCGCAACAACATCCGAAAAGAGCCCGCGCGCCAGTCCGGCCCTGAGTGCCAGTCATCCCCCAGATCATCGATCACACATACTCCGGTGACTTGGAGCTTGCTGCCATTTTGCAACTGCTCAAACGCCGCGTTCTGTTGGAGGATTCTTAAGAACGCATGGAAAACCACGCCGTTGGCCTGCAATACCAGAAATGGTTCCTTAATGTGCTCCGCCCGCTCCAGCAGGGTCGCTTGGATCTGGATGAGGCGGCAATCGTGGGTGCCGGTTAATGCTTCGTCCGGAGTTACAATGTCGGGTTTCAAGTCGGGGCCTCGCGCAATCCGGCGGTATTGTCCATTTTGTAGCACCGGCGCATAAACCCCTTTCGCGGCAAATCCAAGGACTTCCACTTGATCGCCGACCGCCACATCATCCGATTGCCGGGTCTCGATGGACAAGCCCTCGGATTCATCCTCGATATATAACTTGTAAGCGTTCCGCAGCGTGACCGTGCCAACCACTTTGACGCGATGCCCATAAGTGCCGCCCCAGGTGTATTGTAGGAGGCTTTTGATCGGCTGCGCGGGCATTGTTTTCGGATCGTTCGGCGCCGGCAGTTCGATCACCAAATCTTCCGGCAGTGGCACCAGCATGCCAATATCAAACAACTGCCTTCGGGAATTAAACCGGGACATGCTGACTCCCCGTACCCGCACCGTGCAATCCACCAATTGCTGGCTTTCGGCCACCGGCAGCTTGGCCGCGGTAAAGGTCAACTCTCCGTGTCCTGTGGCCAAATCAATGACATATTGAGAAAGAAGCTTGTCAAACCAGACGGCGCGAACCAGTCCGTGAATCTCGACAAACTGGCTGTCCTCCAGCCCGCTGGCCAATTCCTCGAATGAAACCGGCTTGGCGGCAGGCAGATTCGTTTCTCCCAGGATTTCAATATGCCGCGCCTGCACCACCGGTGCGAAGGAACCCGAACCGGTTACCCCTTCAATTTCCACCAGTTGACCGGTCCGCAAAGCCGGAATATTGGTCATGCCATCCACGTAGAAATAAATCCCCGCCGTTTCATCTTGGATAAATCGCCAGGACTTCGTCGGGATGCTGTCATTGAAGAAGGTTACGACTCCGCGAAGTCGAACCGGATAACCGAGGTCGGCTTGCTGGGTGGACAAGCGGCGGATCTGTTCTGCCGTCCGCATCTCCTGTAGTTGTGCCTCGGCGGCCGTGGTTCGTAACCAGCCGAGGGTGAGAACCAACAGTACCAGCGCCGCAGTCTTGACCCCCCTTGTTGGTGTGCCTGCAGAATCGGTATGGCCGGGTTTGAATGGCATGTCCAATCGCCGGAAACAGGGAACTTCTTCCCGCATTGCCGGTTGTTTAACCGGAGCATATCAGCGCCCCAACGACCGCGCAAGGCGCCCGCGGCACCCGCGGCGCATTGGGGCGCATCTTGAGGCGCCCGGCGCATTGTCAAAACTACTGTGAACATGAATGAGAAAGTTGGGTCAAACAAAGACAACTAAAGGTTAGGTGACCCCGACTTTCGATGCTAGAGTGCTTTAATGGATGAAAGAGCTCTGTCAAAACCGCCCCTGGCACCCCCGCCAGCACCACATCCACGAAACGAGCAAATTGTTCAATTCGAAGGTTACCGATGCATGGCTTACCAGGATGCCTCCGGCAAATGGCGGGCCGCTTTTGGCGGGCAGGTGTTGACCGGGTTTGTTTCCATTGAGCCACGCAAGGGCTGATAATTCCTTCCAAATTCCAAACCGGAGTGGGAATCACGGCTGAGTTGCATAAGCCTCAGTTTCTTCGTGGTCCAATGAGCCTGTTCCCACCAAAACAAAAGCGGCGGTGAACGCGCCGCACTCCAGACGCTTCGCGAGGTTTGAGGCGCTTGGTGAACGCAAAAATTTGGAAAAATTTGGAAGCCTTGACAGAGTTTCCAGCAATGGCACAATTGATACATGACTGAGCAGATGAGATTTCGGATAGACCGCGAACTGGCGGCGGAGGCGGACGAGGTTTGCCGGGAAATCGGCATTAC
>Ga0302320_10019368_pt1 | contig 13659 bp, 8 predicted proteins | sample Bog_T0_3_FD_202130 | JGI IMG/M metagenome (GOLD analysis project Ga0302320, IMG submission 202130) | Peat permafrost microbial communities from Stordalen Mire near Abisko, Sweden - Bog_T0_3 | ecosystem: Environmental > Terrestrial > Soil > Wetlands > Peat | place: Sweden: Abisko, Stordalen Mire... | reverse complement strand
GGGGCGATGAATTCAAGACGGAGAGCATGCAACTCATTTCTGAGGTCGATGCTGAGCTTGCGACTCTCAGTGCTGACAAGAAAGAAGAGAAGAAGAAAATTACGGCACTTGAGAAAGACAAAGCCATTCTCAATGTCCGCATTGCCAAGACGGACTCGCTGCTGTCAATGATTGGTGGGCAGCTCACTGAGGGCGAAGCGAAGACTCTTATCTTACAAAAGCTCTACGACGTCGCAAATGCAGAACTAAACCGTTATCTCAATGCTGAGAAGCGGCGGTTGGTTCAGGTGATCGAGAATTTGTGGGACAAGTACGCCATCTCCAGCCGCACGCTCGAATCGAATCGAGCTGAGAGTCTTAACACGCTGAATGATTTTCTCGCGGGATTGAGGTACTTGGCATGAGCAAGGTCTCCGGCTGGGAGCCTAAACGGCTCACGGAACTCGCAAACTATGTCAATGGATTCGCCTTCAGGCCCGAGCATTGGGGACAAGAAGGCCTTCCGATTATCCGCATTGAGCAACTTAAGAATCCGCAAGCGCAAGCGGATTATTTTTCAGGAAAACTTCCTTTATCGAAGATAATCGAGGACGGCGATTTAGTTTTCTCTTGGAGCGCCTCACTCTTTCTGCGTATTTGGCAGCATGGCCGAGCAGCACTCAATCAGCATCTTTTTAAGGTGATTGAGTTTGACAGTATTGATCGAGGATTTCTTAAAACTTTCATTGAGTTTCATCTGCCTGCTTTGACCGCGGCATCGCACGGTTCCACCATGCAGCACATTACCAGGAAGGAACTGGCGCGCTTTGCTGCTCCTTTTCCAGATTCCAAGGATGAACAAGGCAAGATCGCACGAATTCTTTCAACGGTGGACCGGGCCATTGAACACACGGAGGCGCTGATTGCGAAGCAGGAGCGCATCAAGACGGGCCTGATGCAAGACCTGCTCACTCGCGGAATCGACGAACATGGCAACCTCCGCTCCGAATCCAAGCACCAATTCAAGGATTCCCCGGTTGGCCGCATCCCCATCGAATGGAACGTTGTGTCATTAGGTGGATTGTTATCCGGAATCGACGCGGGCTGGAGCCCGAATTGCGAGGATGAGCCACCGTCGCAAGGAGAATGGGGAGTTCTGAAGGTCAGTGCTATTTCATCTGGGGTCTTCGACCCGATCGAGTCAAAGAGACTGGCCGCCGGACTGTTGCCGGTTCCATCCCTTGAAGTATTTCAAAACGATGTTTTGGTTAGCCGCGCTAATGGCGTCGCCGAGCTAGTTGGACGATGCGTGCTAGTAGAGCAGACGCCTGGCAAGCTGATGCTATCCGATAAGACTTTAAGACTAGTCCCCCGGACTGGAGCCATCACACCATTCATACTTACTGCTTCGATGTCATCGCACCTTACGCGACTGCAAATGGGTACCTTGTTGAGCGGTAGTAGTGGGCAAAAAAACATAACACAAAAACAACTGCGAACTCTTCTGATTGCTGTAGCTAAATGGGATGAGCAGATTTATGCAGAAAAGGTGATGGGTCAAGCTATTTGCCATATAGCAAGTGACGTAGAGCATTTAGAAAAGCTCCGCGCACTGAAAGCAGGATTGATGCAAGACCTGCTTACCGGCAAGAAGCGTGTCACGATACCGCTCGAATTGAACGCGAAACATTGAGAGAGGAAATTGATGCCGAACGAGAATGAGATCAAAAGTGAAAAGATTCTAGTCAAGGATGTTTTCTCCACGATGTGGTTTCGCATTCCGGAGTATCAGCGGCCCTACATCTGGTCGAGCGACCAAGTCAACGAACTGATGGACGACCTCACTTTTGCGAGCAGGGACAAACCCGATAGCGAATACTTCCTGGGATCTTTCGTCTTTCAGTTCAAAAAAGCCAACGTCAAGCTGGGCCAGGAATTCGATGAGAATGATCTGCTCGACGGGCAGCAGCGGATGACAACACTGCTCATGCTGTTTGCTTGTCTCCGCGACCTGACGACTGACTCAGCAGCAAAGGCCGATTGCCAGGCTTGCATCTACCAGAAGGGCAGCCAGTACAAGAAGATTCCGGAGCGGAATCGACTTGTTTTCGCTATCAGAGATTCTGTGCAAGAGTTCGTTGACAAATATATCAAAGCCGATGAAGGCACCAACGGCGTCGAAGCACTTAAGGGCATTTCAAAAAGCGAAACCGACACGTCGCTCAAGAATATGTCCGGCGCAATCATCGAGATTCGCAACTTTTTGCAGGATCAGGAGAAGGGCGTCACTCCCGAAGATCTGCTCAAGTTCCTGTTGAACAATGTCCTATTCATTTACGTGGCAACCAAGGACTTGGATGATGCCTTCCGGCTTTTCACAATTCTGAACGATCGTGGCGTTCCCCTCCGCAATAGCGACATTTTGAAGTCTTTGAACTTGGGAGAGCTGGAGAAGGAGAGCGAGAAGATCAAGTATGCCAAGCTCTGGGAAGACGCCGAGAGCGAGCTTGGGGACGATTTCGACCGTTTCCTCAACCATCTGCGAACTATTCTCGTGAAGGAGAAGGCGCGGCTGAGCTTGTTGCAGGAATTCGAAGAGAAGATCTACAGCCCCAAAGAGAAGGAAAAATCGACAGGCAAGCGGAAACCGGCCCTCCTGAAAAAGGGGAAGGAAACTTTCTTGCTTATTGAAAAGTATCTGAAGCATTACAACGCCGTCACGGGCGGCGCGAACTATGACGAGACAGGTGAGAGTTTCAAGTTCGACAACCTTGTGAAAGTGATGATGACCGGCTTGCCTTCCACCGACTGGCTTCCGCCGCTGCTCCGATATTTCGACCGGTTTGGGTACACGAAGCTGTTGGAGTTTCTCGTGAAGTTGGACAACAAGTTTTCCGCAGATTGGATTGTCCAGTTCACACCCACAGAACGCATAGAGAAAATGAGTGAGGTGATTCGTGTTGTGGAGGCCGCGAAGAATCCCCAGGAAGTCTTATCGAACGATTGCTTTGGAATTGACACAAAGGCCCTCATTGCGAACATAAACGGCGCTGTCTACGGTCGCAGGTTTACTCGATATTTATTGCTGAAGCTCGACTACATTTACCACGAGCACGCGCACCGGATGGCGTTCGAGACCCTTTCTGTGGAGCACATACTGCCACAGAATCCGGTATCAGACAGTCGGTGGTGCCATGACTTCACCGATGAAGAGCGAGAGATTTGGACACATCGCTTAGGGAATTTGGTGTTAATCACTCGAACCAAGAATTCTTCGCAGGGGCGCCTGGACTATCGGGAGAAGAAGACTAAGTATTTTGCGGCATCGATCAATACTTGTTCGAATTCCCTGAGGGTACTGCAGAATAAAGTGTGGACTCCGGCTCAACTGGAAGAGAATCACGAGGTCGTCATCCGAGACCTGGGGAAACGCTACGGAGTCCCCACAAGCCAGATTGAGAAGGTTCTTCAATGAATGAGCAGCTAAAGAAGGATCTGAAGCTCGACGAGCGCAATCATGTCGAGAAGCCGTTGCTCGATCAGCTGCGTGGCCTGGGTTGGACGATCAAGGATCTCGATAGCAAGCAGCTTCCCAGCGACACTGGACGCGAGAGTCTTACCGAGGTGGTTCTTCTGCCTGTGCTGCGCCAACAGATGAAGGTCATCAATGACTGGCTGGAGGATGATCAGGTTGAGGACGTGGTCAAGAAACTCACGGCCAGCTTTCCTAGCACAGGGTTGATTCAAAACAACCGGCACCTCCTCCATCTGCTGCTGGAGAATACGAGCGTGGGCGAGAATCGCAAGACGGGCGAGAAGAGCCCTACGGTGCGCTTTATCGACTTCAAGCATCGGGACAATAACAGCTTCATTGCCGTCTGCCAGTTCAAGGTGCGCATCCTTGGCACCGAGCACCATATCATCCCGGACATAGTTCTCTTCCTGAACGGCCTGCCGGCCGTGGTGATCGAATGCAAATCTCCCAAGGTGAAGGAGCCGGTTCCTGAAGCAATTGACCAACTGCTCAGGTACAGCGAACAGCGCGGAGCCAAGGGGGAAGGCAGTGTGCCGCTCTTCTATTACAATCAGTTCCTCATCGTCACTTGCCGGCAAGAAGCAAAGTTCGGCACCATTACCACGCATACTGAGAAACACTTCTACCGCTGGTCCGACCCGTACCCGCGTTCGGTAAACGATCTTGAACACGGCAACAGCAGTCCCAACGATCAACAGCGCCTGGTGGCCGGCATGTTGGACCGGGACAATTTGCTGGCCCTCATTCGGACATTCACGCTCTTCTCCACAAACGACAAGGGCGAGACGATCAAGATCGTCGGTCGCTATCAGCAGTTCCGCGCCGTGAAGCTGGCCGTGAAGCGCCTGTTGGAAGGGCAATCTCCCCGTGAGCGTAGCGGCATCATTTGGCACACGCAAGGCTCTGGAAAATCCTTGACCATGATGTTCATGGTGCGCGAGATGTACCAGCATCCTACGCTTGCAAAGTGGAAGGTAATCTTCGTCACCGACCGTACCCAGTTGGAGCAGCAGCTTTCGGAGACCAGTCAGAGTATCGGGTACACGATAAAGGTCGCAGACAGCATCAATCGGTTGAAGGAACTGCTTGCCTCGGATTCATCTGACCTGGTGATGGCCATGATTCACAAATTCCGGGAAACGGAGTTGAAGGAGACCTTTCCTAAGCTGAATGTCAGCCCGCACATTTTGGTGATGACCGATGAGGCGCATCGCTCACAGTATTCGATGCTGGCGGCCAACCTCGATAAGGGCATTCCGAACTCCACTCGCATTGGGTACACAGGAACGCCGATCGACAAAACAGAGCGCGTCTTTGGCGACTACATCGACAAGTACACAATGCGCCAGTCTATTGAGGATGGCGTGACGTTGGAAATTGTCTACGAGGGCCGCACGCATAACGCTGAAGTTCCTGATACGGCGGGGATGGACGCTGCGTTTCAAGACGTTTTTAGCGATTACAACATTCGTGAGCGCATGGAGATTCTTGGCTATGGTTCTCGCGGCGCATATCTTGAATCGGACAAGACCATCAAGGCCAAAGCCAAAGACATGGTGACGCACTACCTGGAGCAGGTTTTCCCGAATGGCTACAAGGCGCAAATCGTGGCCACCTCCCGCGAGGCCGCAGTGCGCTACAAAAAACATATCGACGACGCGGTAGCCGAGGCAATTGCGGCGCTGGGAAAGTCCAATCCAAATCTGCTGGACGTGGAGCAGCTCAAGCGGTTGAAAAGCGATGTGGTCATCTCGGGAAATCACAATGATGAACTGCATTTGAAGGCGTATACGGAGAAATCGAAGCACGAAACGACAATCAAGAGCTTCAAGCTCCAGTTTGGCAGCCAAGATCAAGGCGTCAATGGGGATATGGGCATCGTGATCGTCAACAATATGCTGCTCACCGGCTTCGATGCGCCAGTCGAGCAGGTGATGTACCTGGACAAAATCATCGTTGCCCATAGCTTGTTACAGGCCATCGCTCGCGTGAATCGTGTGAGCGGCATCGCCAAGGACAAGGGTTTCGTTGTGGACTACGTCGGGGTTGGCCACCACTTGAAAAAAGCCATCGACAATTACGATGAGCGCGAACAGAACGAAGTGTTAGATGTGCTGAGCTTTCCGGAAAAGGAACTGCGGGAACTGCAAGCAAGCCACGGCGCGATCATGGAATTCCTGAAAACGCTCGGTCTCACGGACTTGACCGATCACGATGCGTTCTTCGATCTCTTTTACGATGAAGAGGTCCGTTTTCAGTTCATGAGCCTTTTCAAGCAGTTTACGAAATGCCTGAATCTAGTTTTCCCGGCAAAAGAGGCGCTTTGCTTCTGGAACGATTATGAGGCTCTGGCCGAGATTAACGTCCTTGCCGGAAAACACTTCCGAGATGGGCGGCTGAGTATGAAAGGCATCCCACTAAAGCTGAGAAAGATCACTGACGCCTTTCTGGAATCCCGAGGCATCGAAGTAAGGGTGGAGCCGATTTCCATTCTTGACGAAGACTTTCAAAAGGGCGTCGATACCCGGAGCAGGACAAAGACAAAGGCAGCCGAAATTGAACACGCCATTCGCCACCATCTCGATATTGATCTCGATGACGATCCCGAGCTACAGGCATCCTTTTCAGATGCCCTGCAAAGAATTCTCGAAGAGTTCCGGGACAACTGGAACAAGATATTTGAAGAGCTGGAAAAGCTCCGTCGCCAAATCATCAATGCTGGCAAGGAGCCTACGTATGGCTTGCATCGCAAGAAACAGATGCCCTTTTTCAGAACATTGAAGAAGGAGACGTTTGGGGATGCTGAATTGGGAGAGGACGCGATTTCCTTGTTGGTATCTCTCACACAGCAGGTTTTTGGCGACGTCGAGCGAGAGTTGAAGTTGATAGGCTTCTGGGAGAGTATTCCAGCTCGCAACAAGCTGCGGGCGGACATCCAACGAATCTTACTCCAGCCGGAGTATTCCACGCTGCCGGGACTTGTGAAGAATCGGGAACACATCATCAGCCGCATTCTCGAAGTTGCCGAAAAAAACAACGACACGATCCTCTACTCCGCCTGATGGATATTGACTACAGAATCGTACGTTCAGCAAAGCGAAAGAAGCTGACGATCACGGTCGAGCGCGACCGGTCGATCATCGTTCACGCGCCGGAAAGTGCGTCTGAAGCTATAGTGCGTCAGGTCGTGGAATCGAAGCGCCAGTGGCTGTTCAGCAAGCTTAATCATTCTCAAAAATATGACGACGTGCCCCACCCGCCTGGAAAGGAAGTAGTCAATGGTGAGTCAGCGCTTTATCTTGGCAGGGAGTATCGGATCGAAATAGCGGAGACGGCAAGCGGTGTAATAGAGTTTTCTCAAAGATTCAGTGTACCTGCCGTTCATCAGGCCAAACGACGTGAAGTCTTGCGGGACTGGTATGTAGCACGCGCCAACGAGAGGATACTTCCAAGAGTGCGCGAGCACGCACGCAAACTTGGAGTTAAGTTTGCAACGGCGAGTATAGTTGATAACCTCTACCGTTGGGGTTCTTGCACTGTGAATGACAACGTCAGTTTCAATTGGCGGCTCATCAAGGCACCGATATTCGTGATTGATTACGTGATCGTCCACGAACTCGCTCACCTTCTGGAGAATAACCACACACCTCGTTTCTGGAGTATTGTTCGCGCTACCAGTCCTGCGATGGAGAGAGCGAAGAATTGGCTAAAGGAACACGGTCAACTTCTTGAACAGGAACTCTAGGTTTGAGTTCGACCATATGATTCTCAGAACGATGCACCGCTGAGACATAGGTCAATGGAACTGAATAAGTTGCGACTGCTTGAAGAATTTCGCGTCAGCTTGCCAGCCACTTCGCGTGTGCCCGGATGCTCAAACGGGAGCTGGAAGCAGCTCCCGACCGCTTCGAGGCTTTACTGTAGCCCAGTCGCAGACTCAAGATGCGATTGAACAATTGGAAAACACTTCGTCCAAGCTAGAGGCTGATGCCCTGGTCATTATTGTTGTTGCCACTGATAGACTGCACTTGGGCCTTATCGCCCAATGAGTGAGCCGAGGCTTGGCCAGCTTGCTCAAGAGCTGTTTCTCGTGTGATCGGCTGCGCCTGGCGGTCGTAGAACTGGCCTCGCGGGTCGATGTGCAGCCAACTTCCCGCGTGGGTGTGCTGGTAGCTCTGGACCTCGCCGGTCTCGCGCTTCCACTCGTAGTTTGGCGCTTCATTTGGAAGGGCTGCTTGGATTGGAGCATTGTGCCGGTGTTCGATGTCGGCAGTTGTGCGAATATTCTCAGGTGCATGGATACTCGCCTCGGCAAGGATCTCGCGGCGCAGTTCCTCTTGTGAATGCTGTCTGCTGTTGGTCATCGGTGGCTCCTTTGTCTGGGTTTGCTGGTTGTGGGTCGGATCGACCTGGGCCTTTTGAATGTCCACGGCTGAGGTCTTCGTCACATCGGTACTGAGACGTTCACTCAGGACACCGGCATCATTGGTGTAAATCCTCACATCCTCGGAAGCGCGGGATACGGAGACGTAGGCGAAACGGGTGTTGATGAGTTCCGGGTGAACTTTCGTGTCCATATTCACCAATACCCGGTCTGCGGTCAGCCCCTGGGAACTGTGCGATGTCACGGCGTAGCCATGATCGAAGTGCCGCATTTGCGCGGCGTCGAAAGCGACGGTACGCTCTTTTGCGCCATCCATCTTCACGCTGACCTCATTGCTGTCGATCCGCTCGATGGTTCCCATGTCGCGGTTTGAAACGGCAAGCTCGCGGTTGTTGGCTGTGAACTGGATGCGGTCGCCTTGAGCAAAATCGCGGCTTATCTCGCGATAAGCTGCGATGCCTTGCAATCGCTTTGGGTCATAGGTGGCCTGCTGGCCGTCTTGCTTCTGGACGGTGATCTCGTTCTCATTGTGGTTGGCGGAGACCACGGTTGCATAGCTTCCCTTTTCAATGCCGTGTTCCTTGCTGCCCCGCGTGTAGTGGAGAACGTCGTCGGGCTGGTAGCGCGCCGCCCAGCTTCGATCAACGCTTGTCATGTCGGATCGCGGCGTGAGCACATTCATGCTGTGATTCTCTTTGGAGACGACGCCGGATGTCTGCAATTCAGCGCGGATTGCATTGTTGATTTCCTGGCGGCTGGCATTATCGGGCGAGACGACCAGCGTGTTCTCAGGTTTGGTGAGATAGTCCTTCGCAATAGTCTCGATGCGCTGGGTATTGTCCGGTATTTCCGTGACGCGGCCCTGTTGTTGCAAGAGCATCAAACCGATTGCGGTCTCGTTCTTTGACAGGTGCTCGACCGCACGAAGCAGCTCCGGGTCTTTCTGCCGCATGATCTGGTCAAGCTGTGAAGTTTGCATCCCAGCCTGCTGCATCTGCTCGAAGGGCTTGCCAGCATCGACGCTCTGATGCTGGCGGATATCGCCAATAAGGAGCACTCGATCTTGCGGCCCGATCTTCTCCATAAAAGATTGCATCTGGCGAGTGCTGGCAAGGCTGGATTCATCGACCATATAGAGGTGGCGGCTGCTTGGATCGCCTTTGAACGAATCTTGACCACCGCGTGCAAGGAAGCCCTGCAAGGTCTCGGCAGAGATGCCAGCATCCCGGAGTTGGGCTGCGGCGCGGCTGGTCGGGGCGAAGCCCTCGACCGCGTAACCGCTGCGCTCTGCGCTCTCCCGAATGGCTTCCAAAGTGGTGGTCTTGCCGGTCCCGGCGAGCCCTTGCAAGCCATGTACACGGTCGCGGCTGGTCAGCACTTCTTCAATGGCTCTGCGCTGTGCCGGATTGAGGAATTCACGGGTGGCCGCATGAGTTGCCGCCTGTTCTTTTGGCATGATCGGCTCGATAGCATTCTGGCCGCGTTGCATATGGCCGACAGTCTCCCGCTCTGCGGCGATGGTCTCGCGAGTGGTGAACTGCCGTCCTGTCTCATGCTTCTGTCCCTCTACAATCTGAAACTCGCCGGTGCTGTGCCGATGATCGAAGTTTTCGCGTACCTGGCTGTAAGTGAGGTCGCCCATGCCGCGCCGCAAAGCGTCGCGCATGATCTCTCGTTCGTCTGTGACGGCCTCACGTTCAAAGCCGCGATCCTTGGCAAAGGTGACGGCTTCCTGTGCCCGCCGGAGTGCATCCGGCACACGATTCTGCTCCAACGTTGCGGCCCGTTCCCTGGCCTCGGCGACAACGCGGTCGGCCTGGTTGCCAAACTCATTCGCAATCTTCCTATGAGCTGCGAGTACCTCGTAAGACGAGAGAATGTCCTTTTTGTCGCGTGTGTTGTGCGCCGCAATTTGCGCGGCCTCCGGCCCACTGAAGCCGCTCCGTGCGACGGCCTTCTCGATCTGCTGGCGGCGCGGGCTGGATGCCTCAAGGTATTCCGGCGTGTATCCCTTTATATCGGGTGCGCCACTCTTGCCGGCCTCGATCTGGTAGCCGAGATTGCGAAGCCGGAACGTAAGCTCCGATTGGTAGACAGCGGTTGCGAACTGCTGGGTATCGAAGAAGCCGCGCTCTTGCAATGCGCGACTGGAGCCGTCTGCCCGCTCTGTCATATTGAAGATCACTGCGTGGGTATGAAGCTGCGGGGCGGCATACCCATCGACCGGGCGAGCGGTGTCATGCTCGAACTTCGCAGCGATGAATTTTCCGGTAGTCTCGGCTGGATTGTTGCCGCCGATCCGCGCTTGCGTGTACCGCTCCAACTCCGTGAGAGTTATAGTCACGGCCTCACGATGTGCCGCACGAACGCGGTTATCGCCTCCGACAAGTGCGGTCAGAGAAACCGACTTGGGTGCTGAAAAGGTGGCATCCCATCCTGCCCGGTGCTCGACTGGCTTGACGACCGCGCCATCAGAATTGGTGTACTCTTGCGCCTTCCGGTGCTTTACCAGTTGTTCACCGCTATGTGGGTTCTGGCCTTCACTCAGTCGCGCAAAATGCTGTGAGTCGATAGCTCCGGCAAGGCCGTACCTCTCGGCCATCCGGCCCTGCCATTCCCCGAGAATCGCATCGCCCTGCTTCCAATAATTCTGTTCGGCAGACATGAATTCTTTCGCGTGGTACGCCTGGGCCTGGCCGGAACTGAGGGGCTTTGAAATTGTGAGCATATCATCTCGCTATACCTGAAAGGGAAACGAAGCCTGCGGCTCTTGATCGCTCTTGTTGTCGGCAATATCTTCCGGGCTGTCGGGGGTGGAAGGGGCGATGGAAAGCTCCTCTTCATTGGAATCGTCAAGCTGTGTATCAGGTTCAGCGGCCACTGCCTCCAGGCCGTTCTCTTCCTGTTCGAGGCGAGCAATCGTCGCCGCGCTTGGCGCCTCCGCCTCAAGGTCAATCTCCGGTGTTTGGGGACTGGAATTCTTCTGCGCCAGAGCCTTTGGGTCGAAGGGCAAGTCATCCTCACCGCCCTTGCGCGGCACGAAGCCGGGAGTGTTTTGCGGCATATCCATGTAGTCAAAGTGAAAGTGGGCCACGTTGTTTCCCAGCTTGAGAAACGCGTGCCGGTTCTCCAGCCCCGAGATTTCGGAGTCCATGACAAGCGGCTCGATCTGCCGGTCGAGACTGAAGTTTCTTCCTGAGCGAGAGCCGTCGAAGTGAGTCTCCTTCACGCGCTCGATTTCGACCTTGCCAATTGCGTTGCTGACCCACTCTGCCGCCTTGGGTTCTGTCGTCTTGAGAAAGATTTTTGTAGCAGGTTGGGACAGCATGACCTCAGCCAAATGGCCATAAATTACCTCAAGCTGAGCCTTTCCTTGGAAGCCAAGGACAAGCGGATTCCGGCTCTTCCGGTTCTCGGTAATGGCGGTATGGAGCTGAGGAAGGCGTTGCAAGCTGGCCAGTTCGTCGAGTACAAACCAGACCGGCGTCTGATTCTGTTGCGGCGCGGTCAAGAGCCGCATGACCAACAGATCAATCCAAAGGCTGTGCAGCGGCCGCAACGCCTCGCGTTCGGTCGCGCTGGACGTGATAAAGATCCAACCGGCGCGGTTCTCGGACCACTCCGTGGCACTCCACGTTCTGTCCCCTGCCTGCTCCCTGGTGGGTAGCATCCGAAGGCTGTCCGCAACCAGTCCGAGGGAAGCAAGAACCCCGTTGCGCTGCTGTTGCGCTCCCTTGGCAATCATGGCTTCCATCTCGGTGCCGCGTACACGCTGGTCGATTTCCGCCGGGTTTGAGAGCCACGCAACCAACTCCTCCGGCGTTGGCCCTTTGGTGAGCAGATGGGCGAATATCTTCTGCGGTGTCTCCGTGAAAAACTCGCCCTTCTTGTCGCTGGTCGGCTGGTAGAGAGAGGCGGAAATCGCCTTCGCCTCAGCCTTGCGCCGAAGTTCTTCCGACGGTCCCCAATAGGGGCAGCGGTCGTCGAGTGGGTTCAATACAATGTCGCCGCGCTTGGGGTCATAGAAACGCTGAATGAACTCGCAGGCCGGGTCGTAGACGATGGCCGCGTGACCGCGGCCCTGAATCTGACGCAGTATCTGCATGATGAGCGTCGTCTTGCCCGCGCCGGTGTCGCCCATCAACTCGATGTGCTGCGCCTCGGCCTGAAGCGGTATCCGCATCATCTGTTTTGCCTCGGTGGTTTTGAAGCCGATGCCGTCTCCGTTCACCGTCTTGTTGAACTCCTTGGGTGTGAGCATGACCGGCCCCTTGAGCCGTCGGCCATACTTCATTGCCTTGCGGCGCTTGATGTCTTTCGTGATGGAAAACGGAAGCTGCGCGACGAGCGAGAGGAGGCCGAAAAGGAACGGAAGTTTGTAAATGTCCCTGAGCTGGTCGCCTCCGTACACGACATTTTGCAGGTATGTGTGCAGGCGGGCATCAATGTACTTTTGCTCGGGCCCGCGATAGAGAACGTCGAGTCCGCGCGCCTGAGCGGCGTCGGAGAGTGCAAGCGGAAGTTGCTTGCCTCGGGAGGCCAAAGTTGTACCCGCTTGCACGTCCGCCTCAGACGCAAGTTCGACTCCGGTGCTAACACCGGCAGCATAGAGCAACTGATACTTGTCGGTCTTGCTGAAGGCGCCAGCGGCGGCGCTGCGAAGATATATCGGCGTGTAGAACTGCTGTAATGGCGTCTGGCCGAAGTTGAAGCGAAGGTACATAAAGCAGCCGGTCAACACGAACGCGAGAAACACCGCGCCGTAGCTGTAGATCGGGGAATGAGGCGGGAAGATGATCGTTTCTTTGCGGCCCCAATGTGTTGTTGCCATCACGCACGCTCTGCTTCCTGCCGTGCTTCAACTGCCACGGCTCTTTTGCGCTTCTTCACTTCCGTCATGATTCCGTCGAAGACTTCGGGCGTGAGCTTCTGGCCAGTGGCGAGAGGTTTCAGGACGTTCGTCAGCATGAGCCGAAGCCCAACGATTTCGCTCAACTCCGCGCTTGCGGTCGGCTCGCCGCCGTCGCGAGATAGCTCGTCAAGGATGAGCCCCCGAATGAGTTCGCCGCGCTGCTGACCGCGCCGTTTCGCCAACGCATCGAAGCGTTCGGTTTCGCTCCGGCTGAGTTTCGACGAGACATTTGTCAGCCGAAACGACGTCCGCTGCTCGGCTGTTTGTACCATTGCTTCATCGCTGAGAAGTGGCATAGTCACCTTCAATTTGGCAGGAATTCCTGGGGATACCTGGGTATTCTCAAGAATTCCTGCATGGCGCAAGTGCTTGACTTTGTTCGGTCGTCTCCAAGAATCCTTACGGATACCCAGCACGACCCTCCGAGGGATGGAGTGTCAATAATCACCCGGTGCGCAGCACCGCTCTCGCTCCATCCCAGAATTGATTGGAGAATCATGCCTTCAATACCAGCACAGAATCCGTTGACTTCGTCGCGGCATTGGGCTTCTTCGCAGGCTGCTCCGGTGGCTCAATGACTGCGCCCTTGCGGATACGAAGCGTGGAAGTAACCTTGTTGGATTGCGGAGTCTTCAAGAAGTCCTGAAAGTCGCGGTCCTTCGAGAAAACATAGTTGAGTGCCTTGTCCACGACATCATCTGCGGATGCGTGGGCGAAGGCAGCATATTGATCGACCTGCGTTGCCGTGGCTTCTTCAAGCCGGATGGAGGCACTGATCTGGCGGCTTTGTGTGATTTCAAGCAGTGGCATATTGGTTCTCCTTGTGTGAGTGATTTACATTCTCTGAAC
>Ga0302320_10019367_pt1 | contig 13660 bp, 13 predicted proteins | sample Bog_T0_3_FD_202130 | JGI IMG/M metagenome (GOLD analysis project Ga0302320, IMG submission 202130) | Peat permafrost microbial communities from Stordalen Mire near Abisko, Sweden - Bog_T0_3 | ecosystem: Environmental > Terrestrial > Soil > Wetlands > Peat | place: Sweden: Abisko, Stordalen Mire... | reverse complement strand
CGCGCAAGTCGGTGTTCTGGGCGACCACCTTCATCGGCTACTTCTACATCCTGACCTTCATCATCGGCTTCGGCGCGATCGTGATGGTCGGACCCAACGCGATCTATCATGTCGGCGGCGACATCGCGAAGGGCCTGCTGGGCGGCGGCAACATGCCGGCGATCCATCTCGCCCACGCGGTTGGCGGCGACCTGATGAAGGGCTTCATCGCCGCGGTCGCGTTCGCCACCATCGTCGCCGTCGTCTCGGGCCTGACGCTCTCGGGCGCGAGCGCGGTCAGCCATGACCTCTACGCCAGCGTGTTCCGCCACGGCAGGGTCGACGAGGCGGCCGAAGTGCGCGCCTCGCGGATCACCACGATCGCGCTCGGCATTGTCGCCATCGTCCTCGGCGTCCTGTTCGAGAAGATCAACGTCGCGTTCATGGTCGGTCTCGCTTTCGCGGTGGCGGCCAGCGCCAACTTCCCCGTGCTGCTGTTGTCGATGCTGTGGAGGGGGCTGACGACCCGCGGCGCCTTCATCGGCGGCTTCGTCGGCCTGATCTGCGCGGTGGCGCTGACGATCGTCAGCCCGGCGATCTGGGAGGCGGTGCTCGGCAATGCGAAGGGCAGCGCGTGGTTCCCCTACACCTCGCCGGCCATCTTCAGCATGCCGCTCGCGTTCCTGTGCTGCTGGTTCTTCTCGATCACCGACAAATCGGCGGCGGCCGATCGGGAGCGCGCGGCGTTCGACGCGCAATACGTGCGCTCGCAGACCGGCATCGGCGCCGAAAAGGCGGCCGCGCACTAAAAACGCGCCGCAAAGGCGGCAAACGAAGGGGGGCGTCCAGCGTGGCGGCTGGGCGCCCCCTCTCTTTTTTGACGTCCTCGGCGTTGGTCGGCGGCGGCAAAATCTTCTCACGGCCTATTGCCGCGGCCCCGGTAGCGCCGCGCCCTGGCCCGGACTAACATGACGCTCCGGCCGCTCGAGAGCGAATCAGCCGGCGCGTGGGGGAGGCCTTCATGAATCTGGTCGAGCGAGTCAAAGCCATCCTGCTGACACCGAAAACCGAATGGGCGGCGATCGAGGGCGAGTCCGGCGATCCGCAATTCCTCTTCATGAACTATGTGGCGATCCTGGCCGCGATTCCCGCAGTCTGCCACTTCATCGGCATGTCGATCGTCGGCGTGAACATGCCAATGGTCGGAACCTTCCGGATCGGAATCGTTTCCGGGCTCGTCGGGGCGGTCGTCTACTACGTGCTGGCCTTCGTCATGGTCTATGTGATGGCGCTGATCATCGACGGGCTCGCCCCGACCTTCGGCGGTCAGAAGAGCCAGCCGAGCGCACTGAAGCTGGCGGTCTATTCGATGACGCCGGTCTGGCTCGTCGGCGTGTTCTCGCTCATCCCCGGCCTGAGCATTCTCGGGATCCTCGGCCTCTACGGCCTCTATCTGTTCTGGCTCGGCGCCCCGACGCTGATGAAGACGCCGGAAGACAAGTCGATCGCCTACACTGCGGCAGTCGTGGTGTGCGGCATCGTCATCTCGGTGATCATCGGCGCGATCGTGGCCGCCATCGCCTGAACCGGGGCGATCGCGGAGGCTGGATCATGCGTGAGCGCAGTCATGCGTGAGACTTGGCGCTGGTTCGGCCCCGACGATCCCGTCTCGCTCGACAACGCCAGACAGGCCGGCGCGCGGGGAATCGTCACGGCGCTGCATCATATCTATGACGGCCGCGCCTGGAGCGACGACGACGTGATGGCGCGCAAGCGCGCTGTCGAAGCGGCGGGCCTGACGTGGGACGTCTGCGAGTCGATCCCGGTCTCCGCCGCGATCAAGCTGCGCGAGGGCGCGTACCGGCGCGACATCGACGCGTGGAAAGACAGTCTCGCCAGCCTCTTCCGCTCCGGCGTCGCGACCGTCTGCTACAACTTCATGCCGGTCGTCGACTGGACGCGGACGGATCTCGTCTATCCGACGTCGTCGACGGCGCTGGCGCTGCGCTTCGACATGCCGGCCTTCGTCGCCTACGACGTCTTCGTCCTCGCGCGGCCGGGCGCCGAAGCGGACTATTCCGCCGCCGCGCTCGCGGCGGCGCGAGCGCGGCGAGCGACGCTCGACGACGCAGCCTTGGCGACGATCGAACGGAACGTCATCGGCGGCATGCCGGCGCGCCAGGCCGAATACACCCGCGAAGGGTTCGCCGAAGCCCTGCGTCCCTACGCCAGGCTCGAGCCTGCCGACCTGAGAGCCAATCTCTTCGCCTTCGTCGCCGAGGTCGCGCCGGTCGCTGCGGCGCTCGGCGCACGGCTGGCGATCCACCCCGACGATCCGCCGTTCTCGCTGTTCGGCCTGCCGCGCGTCGTCTCGACGGCGGCCGACTATCGCGCCCTGTTCGCCGCCGTTCCGACTTTGGCCAACGGCATGACATTGTGCGCCGGCTCGCTCGGGTCGCGCGCCGACAACGACCTCGTCGCGATGGCGGGCGAATTCGGGCCGCGCGTCCATTTCGCCCATTTGCGCAACGTCACGCGCGAGGCCGACGGGTCGTTCGTGGAAGCCGAACATCTGGACGGCGACGTCGACATGGTCGGTTTGGCGCACGCGCTGCTTGACGAAGAAACGCGGCGGCGGCGCGAAGGCCGCTTCGATTGCGAAATCCCGATGCGGCCCGATCACGGCCATCTGCTCGCCGACGACATCGGCAAGGCGGGCGTCAACCCCGGCTATTCCTGCGTCGGCCGGCTGAAGGGGCTCGCCGAGTTGCGCGGCGTGATGCGCGCGCTGCAGTGGCGAGCGGCGGGCTGAGGTCCAGTCCCTTCCGTCATGGCCGGACTTGATCCACGGCTGTCCGGTTCGCTCTGGGCAGCCGAAAGCCGAGTCGAATCAGAAGCTTGCCCCTGCAGGACAAACGCGGGAATACTTTGCCAGTTCTTTCGGTCGGCTGGTCCAGACATTTCCGAGCCAAATCGGGGGAGCGATCGCCGGAAGAATGCAAGATCGCGTACGCCGAAAAAGCGATTCGAAACAGCTAGGGGCTGCGACCGGTGCGAGTCGGCTGGCGGTGTTGCAACCATTTTCGCCGAACCGGACAGCCGTGGACTTGATCCGGCCATCCAGGCGCTGCGATTGGCGCGAGGGCAGGGGGCGAGAGGGCGGACGTTTGTGCTTGGATGACCGGGTCAAGCCCGTTCATGACGGCGTAGAGCGCTCTAGGATGCGAGGTCGAGCATCCGCCGCGGGGCAAGATAGCGCGAGCCGCGCTCGACCGCCTCGCCGACTTCGAGATCGAATGCGGACGCGGGCAGATCCAGCTCGGCGGCGACGGCGGCGAGACCGACGTCGCGATAGAGGCGCGACAGCAGACGGCTGCGGCCGGCCGGGGCCTCGACGACGTCCGGGGTGGCGGAGAGATCTTGACGCATGGAGAACACTCGACGCTTGTCGCGGGGCCGCGGGCGGCGGCCAATAGCGACAAGTTGAGCGAAATCGGTTAAGGGCGATTTAAGGGCCGCCGCCCGGCGCGCCGCGGGAAACGAGCCTTGTCCGTTCCTTCGTTAAAGTATGTCGGCGTGCTGTTCGACAAGGACGGCACGTTCGTCGATTTCGACGCCACCTGGGGCCCGGCGACGCACGCCATCATCCATGCGCTCGCCGGCGGCGATCCCGCGCTGGTGCGCGCTCAGGCCGAGACGCTGCACTTCCTGCTCGACGAAAAACGCTTCGCCCCGACTTCGCCGTTGATCTCGGGTTCGTCGGCGAGCTACGGCGCGATGTGGGGCGAAGCGCTCGGCCGCAACGACATCGCCGCATTGAAGCGCGAGATCGACACGCTGGCGGAGATCGAATCGCTGAAAGCGCTGACGCCGATCGGCGAGCCGGCGGCGGCGCTCGGCGCGCTCAAGGCGATGGGGCTGAGGCTCGGCGTCGCCACCAACGATACGGAGTCGAGCGCGCGCCGTCAGGTCCGGGCGCTCGGTCTCGACGAAGCGATCGAGTTCGTCGCCGGCTATGATTCCGGCCATGGCGCCAAACCCGAATCCGGCATGGTGGTTGCGTTCGCGCGCCAGCTCGGCGTCGCGCCGCGACGGATCGCGATGGTCGGCGACTCGCGCCACGATCTTGAAGCGGCGCGCGCCGCCGGGGCGCTGGCGGTGGCGGTGCTGAGCGGCCCGGCCGATCGCGCCGAACTCGCCCCGCTCGCCGACCATATCGTCGACGACATCGCCGCCCTGCCGGCGCTGTTTGCCGAGCTGAACCGGGTAGTTTGACACGGGAGCGGACAAGGAAATCGCTGCTTGTCTTTCACACCCTTGGGTAGTATGGTGGATTGGTAGGGGAGAATGGTGGATGTCTCTCAACATCAAGAACGAGGAAGCGCATCGGCTGGCGAGCAGGCTCGCTCGCCTGACCGGCGAGAGCCTGACTGAAACTGTCACGCGGGCGTTGAAGGAGCGTCTGGAGCGGGTCGAGGCGCCGAACGATCTGGCGCGCCAGCTGCTCGACATCGGTCGTGACTGCGCCGGGCGCCTCGGCGAGCCCTATCGGTCGGTCGCCCACGGCGATCTGCTCTATGACGAACATGGCCTGCCGCGATGATCGTCGACGCCTCAGCCGTTCTCGCCATACTGCGCGACGAACCTGACGCCGCGTTCTTCGCCAACGCTTTGGCCGACCGCGCGGTTGCGCGCCGCATGTCGGCGGCCAACTACCTTGAAGCGGCGATCGTCATCGACTCGGCTAAGGAGCCAGTCGCCAGCCGCCGTTTCGACGATCTAGTCGCCAGGGCGGAGATCGTCGTCGAAGCGGTGACGGCCGACCACGCCGCGATCGCCCGCGGCGCCTATCGCGACTACGGCAAGGACGGCCCACATCCCGCCCAACTCAATTTCGGCGATTGCTTCGCTTATGCGCTGGCGCGGTCGTCGGGCGAGCCGTTGCTGTGCAAAGGCGACGACTTCGTTCACACCGACATCGTCGTCCGCCGACCGAAAGCTCGACAAAGCGGCGCGTGACGCCCTCGTGGTTCGAGACGCAGGCTGCGCCTGCTCCTCACCATGAGGACTCTGGGATCGCCAATCTCCCTCCAAGTGAGCCGGCGCCGCGACAGTGATCGAACGCGCCGTTCGCCACAACCGCAAGCTCCCTCATGGTGAGGAGGCCGCGCAGCGGCCGTCTCGAACCACGAGGGAGCGAGCTTGCCCGGTCTAGTCATCTTCGAATCGTCGCCGTGGCGTCGCGCCGTTAAGCGCCGGTTAACCGTAATCCTTCCATCCTGAATCCGAACACAAGACTCAGCTGGCCTCCCTCATGTCGCGAAATTCGCCGCCGCGCCGCTCGCTGCTGCCGCCGCAGGACTGCCATCTCGCGCGCGCCTTCGATGTGATCGGCGACCGCTGGACGTTGCTGATCCTGCGCTCAGCGCTCTATGGCGTGCGGCGCTTCGACGATTTCGCCGCCGAACTCGGCGCGCCGCGCACGGTTCTCGCCGATCGTCTCAAACGGCTGACCGCCATCGGCCTGCTGGTGCGCCGCGACTATCGCGAGCCGGGAAGGCGCGCGCGCCCCGAATATCGGCTGACGCCGAAGGGGGCGGAGTTGCGCCTGCCGTTCCTCGCGCTGACTCACTGGGGCGACCTCTGGCTCGCCGCCGGCGAACCGCCGCCGGTCGCGATGCGGGCGCGCGCGACCGGCGAAGCCCTGCGCGTCGCGCTGGTCGACGGCTCGGGCCGCGAGGTCGCGGCGAACGAGCAGAGGCTGACGCTGTCGACGCGGGCGAGCGCGAGCGTCGCCGAGGCGGCCTGAGGTCGTCTGACCCGCGCGCCCGCCGCCCCGCTCGCCAGAAAGATGGCGGCAAACGGAATCCAGGTTCCGAGCGCGCCGCGGAACATCGCATAGCTGCGTTCGAACAGCAGGGCGACCGCCGGCGCGTCGAGGGCGACGATCAGGCGGCCTTGGCGTTGACATTCGATATTTCCACACTTATGGAATTATCGAAGAGGAAGCCATGCCGAGCCTTGAACCCGAAAAGATCGCCAACTTCGCCGATATGCTCGGCGCGCTCGGCGCCGAGCCGCGCCTGAGAATCGTCCGACTGCTGCTGCAGGCCCATCCCGAAGGGCTGGTCGCCGGCGAGATCGGCGCCGAACTCGGCATCCCGCCGTCGACGCTGTCGCATCATCTCGACAAGCTGAAGAACGAGAATCTCGTTCGCGTCCGGCGCGAGAGCACATTCCTTCGCTACACCGCGAACACTGCGGCGCTGCAGGAGATCGTCGCCTTCCTGTTCGCCGAGTGCTGCACCCGCAACAAGGCGATCCGCCCCGAGGCGATCACCTGCGCCTGCTAGTTGAGGAGAGCGCAATGTCTGACGCCTGCATTCGAGAAGCCGTCCGTGACCGTTACGCCGCCGCCGCTCGCGCCGTGAGCGGCTCCGCCGGCTGTTGCGGCGCCAAGGCGTCGCAGCGTGTCGAGGATGCGATCACGTCCGATCTCTATGGGGAGGCGGAAAAGAGCGCGTTGCCGGAGAAGGCGGTCCTCGCGTCACTCGGCTGCGGCAATCCGACAGCGCTGGCGGAGCTGACAGAGGGCGAGACCGTTCTTGATCTCGGCTCGGGCGGCGGCATCGACGTGCTGCTGTCGGCGCGCCGCGTCGGCCCCAAAGGCAAAGCTTACGGTCTCGACATGACCGACGAGATGCTGGCGCTGGCGCGTGACAATCAGCGCAAGGCGGGCGCCGACAACGTCGAGTTCCTCAAGGGCGAGATCGAGGCGATTCCGCTGCCCGACAACTCGGTCGACGTCATCATCTCCAATTGCGTCATCAACCTGTCCGCTGACAAGGATCGCGTGCTCGGCGAGGCCTTCCGCGTGCTGAAGCCAGGTGGGCGCTTCGCCGTCTCGGATGTCGTGACCCGCGGCGAAGTTCCCGAGCAAGTGCGCAAGCATATGTTGCTGTGGGTCGGCTGCATCGCCGGCGCGCTCGAAGAGGGCGACTATCGCGCCAAGCTCGCCGCCGCCGGTTTCGAGGCGATCGGCGTCGAGCCCACTCGCGTCTACAAGGTCGAAGACGCACGAGAATTCCTCGCCGGCAAGGGACTCGATGTCGACGCCCTCGCCCAGCAGGTCGACGGCAGGTTCATAAGCGCGTTTGTCCGCGCGACAAAACCGAAGCCGCCAACAAACTGATCGCCGATCTCACCCCTTGCCGCCCACCCAAGGAGGCCGTTGATGGCTGAGCGCATGTTCAACGTCTTGTCTCTCTGCACTGGCAACAGCGGGCGCTCGATCCTCGCCGAATCGATCCTGCGCAAAATCGGCTCAGACCGCTTCGCCGCCTTTTCGGCCGGCAGCCATCCTAAGGGCGCCGTCAATCCCTTCGCGATTAAGGTGCTCGAGAGGTTGGAGCATCCGACCGACGGCCTGCGCTCGAAGAGTTGGGACGAATTCGCCGAGCCGGGAGCTCCGACGATGGACTTCGTCTTCACCCTTTGCGACGACGCCGCAAGCGAAACTTGCCCAGTCTGGCCCGGCCAGCCGATGACCGCGCATTGGGGCATCGAAGACCCCGCCGCAGTCGAGGGAACGGACATTCAGAAGGAAGCGGCTTTCGTCACCGCGGCGCGCTACGTCAAGAACCGGATCGCCGCCTTCGTCGCCCTGCCGATCAGAAGCCTCGATGCGTTGTCGCTGAACAAGAAGCTGCGCGAGATCGGCGCGCTCGAAGGCGCGAGCAAGCCCCGCCCCGAGGTCGCGTGATGGACGTCGTCATCTACCACAATCCCGACTGCGGGACTTCGCGCAATGTGCTGGCGATGATTCGCAATTCCGGCGTCGAGCCGCACATCATCGAATATCTGAAATGCCCGCCGAAGCGGCTGCTGCTGACGCAACTGCTCGCCCGCGCCGGCCTCACGGTGCGCGAGATCTTGCGCGAAAAGGGGACGCCCTATCATGATCTCGGTCTCGGCGACCCTGCACTCTCAGATGACGCGCTGCTCGACGCGATCGGGGCGCATCCCATCTTGATGAATCGGCCGCTGGTGGTCACGCCCAAAGGCGTGCGCCTATGCCGCCCGTCGGAAAAGGTTCTCGACCTGTTGCCGCCGCAACGCGGAGAATTCATCAAGGAAGACGGCGAGCGCGTGGTCGACGATCACGGGCGGCGCGTCGCAACCGCTTAAGGATCCGCAATGTCCCTGTTCGAGCGCTATCTCACCCTGTGGGTTGCGCTGTGTATCGTCACTGGCGTCGCGCTCGGCCATCTCGCGCCGGACGTCTTCCACGTCATCGGCGCGGCGGAAATCGCCAAGGTCAACCTGCCGGTGGCGGCGCTGATTTGGCTGATGATCATTCCCATGCTGATCAAGATCGACTTCGCCGCGCTGCGCGAAGTCGGTCAGCATTGGCGTGGCATTGGCGTCACCCTGTTCATCAATTGGGCGGTCAAGCCCTTCTCGATGGCGGCGCTCGGCGCGTTCTTCATCGGCTATCTGTTCAGGCCCTATTTGCCCGCCGATCAGGTCAGCTCCTACATCGCCGGTCTGATCATCCTTGCCGCCGCGCCTTGCACGGCGATGGTGTTCGTGTGGTCGAACCTGACCCGGGGCGAACCGCATTTTACCCTGACTCAGGTGGCGCTGAACGACACGATCATGGTGTTCGCGTTCGCCCCGATCGTCGGCCTGTTGCTCGGCCTGTCCGCGATCACCGTCCCGTGGGGCACGCTCGTCCTCTCGGTCGTCCTCTATATCGTCGTGCCGTTCATCATCGCCCAGCTGTTGCGCAACCGCGTGCTGGCGACGGGCGGCCCGGCGGCGCTGTTGCGGCTGCTGGCGACGCTGCAACCCGCTTCGCTGATCGCCCTGCTGGCGACCTTGGTGCTGCTGTTCGGCTTCCAGGGCGAACAGATCGTCGCCCAGCCGCTCATCATCCTGATGCTGGCGGTTCCGATCCTGATCCAGGTCTATTTCAACGCCGGCTTCGCCTATCTGTTGAACCGGCTGATGGGCGAACAGCATTGCGTCGCCGGCCCTTCGGCGCTGATCGGCGCCAGCAACTTCTTCGAGCTGGCGGTCGCCGCCGCCATCAGTCTCTTCGGCTTCAACTCGGGCGCGGCGCTGGCCACCGTCGTCGGCGTGCTGATCGAAGTGCCCGTGATGTTGACGGTGGTCTGGATCGTCAACCGGTCAAAGGGCTGGTACGAAAGTGGCGCCGACCGCGCGAGGGCGCCAGCCCGCGCTCCGTGATCCGTTCGCATAGAGCGTTCTGCATTTTCGCGGAACCAAGGTCGGTGTCATGCCCGCGAAAGCGGGCATCCGTCTTTCAGCTGCGCCGCTCTACGACGCTGGATTCCCGTTTTCGCGGGAATGACACGCGGTGGGTTTGATGATTCCATCACAAAGCGGAGCGCGCTAGCGGCGCAGGCCGCGAATTCGGCGAGCGCATAAGCGAGGGCCTTGCCTCTCCGGTCCGCTCTCGCCGCCTTCTGTGACGGCGGCGGCCGGGGCCGGCCGGACGAAGAAGCAACCTTACTCCGCCGGGCTCGGCAGCGCGGACGGGTCGATCTCTTCCACCGCCGGCGTGGCGGCCGGGCGAGGGTGGGTCGCCTCGTCCGTTTCGCCGACGAAGCGGCCGAAGACGCGCCAGATCAGGCCGCCGAGATCGTCGATCAGCGTGAAGACGGCGGGCACGAACACCAGCGACAGCAAGGTCGACGCCGCGAGACCGCCCATCACCGCGATCGCCATCGGCGAGCGGAAGCCGCCGCCGTCGCCGAGGCCGAGCGCCGAGGGGAACATGCCCGCCGCCATGGCGATCGTCGTCATGACGATCGGCTGGGCGCGCTTGCGTCCTGCCTCGACCAACGCCTCGGTGCGCGGCGTGCCGCGCCCGATTTCCTCGACGGCGAAGTCGACCAGCATGATGGCGTTCTTGGTGACGATGCCCATCAACATCAGGATGCCGATCACCACCGGCATCGAGATCGCCTTGTGGGTCAACAGCAGCGCGCCGATGGCGCCGCCAACCGACAGCGGCAAGGAGACGAGGATGGTGATCGGCTGCAGGAAGCTGCCGAACAGCAGCACCAGCAGAGCGTAGACCATCATCACGCCGGCGCCGATCGCCGCGGCGAACGAAGCGAAAACCTCGCCCATCACTTCGACGTCGCCGGTCTCGCGGATCTCTACGCCCGGCGGTAAATGCTGAGCCGCGGGCAGGGCGCGGATCGCGCTGACCGCATCGCCGAGCGCGGCGTCGCCGGCGAGGTCGCCCTCGACGGTGACGCGGCGCGTGCGGTCGTAGCGGTTGATCGCGGTCGGGCCGTGGTCGACGACGAAGTCGGCGAGCGCCGACAGCGGCGCTACGCCGCCCGATCCGGTCGGCACGCGCAGGTCCTCCAGCCGCCCGACGTCGCCGCGCGCCGACTGGTCGAGCTCGACCCGGATCGGCACCAGCCGGTCGCCGGCGTTGAACTTGGCGAGATTGGCGTCGACGTCGCCGAGCGTCGCGACGCGGATCGTCTCCGACAGCGCCTCGGTCGACACGCCAAGGTCGGCGGCCAATTGGCGCTTCGGCGTGATCCGCAGCTCCGGTCGGTCGAGCTCGGCGGTCGAGATCGGGTTCTCGATCGTCGCAATCGAGCGCATCTCGCTGGCGAGCTGGTTGGCCGTGTCGTTGATCGCGCCGATATCGGGGCCGGCGACGATCAGCGACAGGTCGCGCTGACCGTTGTCCTTGACGAACCAGTAGCGAACGTCGGGGGTCGAGGCGAGCATCGCGCCGATCCGCGCTTGCAGATCCTTCTGGCTGGCGGCGCGTTCACGCTTGTTGACGAAATTGATGACGAAGGTCGCCTTGCGCGGCTCCGAGCCCGATCCGAGAATCTCGCCGCCGTAGATCAGCACCGAGCGCACTTCGGGCATCGCCTTCAGCTGGTCGGAGATGCGGCGGGTGACGTGGTCGGTGTCGGCGAGCCGCGAGCCCGGCGGCAGCTCGAGCGCCAGCAGCGCGCGGGCCTGGTCGTCGGCCGGCAGGAAGCCGGAAGGCAGCAGTTTGGTCGCGGCGAGCGAGGCGACGAAGATCATCACGCCGGCCGCCAGCGTGATCCAGCGGTGGCGCACGGAGGCGCGCACCAGCCGGGTGTAGAAGCGCATGATCGCGCCTTCGCGATGCACCGGCTCTTCCGGCGCGCGCAGGAAATAGGCGGCCAGGACCGGCGTGATGAAGCGCGCCACCAGCAGCGAGAACACCACCGCGATCGCCACCGTCAGGCCGAACTGGCGGAAGTACTGGCCGGCGATGCCGCTCATGAAGCTGACCGGCGAGAAAATCGCGACGATGGTCAGCGAGATGGCGATGACCGCCAGGCCGATCTCGTCGGCCGCCTCGAGCGAGGCGCGATAGGCCGACTTGCCCATCCGCATATGGCGGACGATGTTCTCGATCTCGACGATCGCGTCGTCGACCAGGATGCCGGTCACCAGGGTGATCGCCAGCAGGCTGACGAGGTTGAGCGAGAAGCCGATCGCGTCCATCGCCCAGAAGGTCGGCAGGATGGAGAGCGGCAGGGCGAGGGCGGTGACGATGGTGGCGCGGAAGTCGCGAAGAAAGACGAGCACGACGAGCACCGCCAGCAGCGCGCCCTCGATCAGCGTCTCCATCGTCGAGGAATAATTGCCGAGCTCGTTGTCGACCTGGGTGTCGACCTTGACGAAGCTGACCTCGGAATGGTCGGCTTGGATGTGCTGCAGTCGCGCAGCGACGAGCTTGTCGACGGCGACGTCGCTCGCGCCCTTGGCGCGCGTCACCCCGAACGAGACGATCGGTTCGTCGAACAGGCGCGCGAACGTCCGCGGTTCGGCGGCGCCGTCGGTGACCTTCGCCAGTTCGTCGAGCCGCACCCGACGGTCGCCGGGCAGCGCAATCGGCGTCGCGGCGAGGTCGGCGACGGTGCGCGCGCCGGCCAATGTGCGGATCGCCTGCTCCTGGCCGGCGAGTTCGGCGCGGCCGCCGCCGAGGTCGATGTTGTCGGCCCGCAATTGCGCGTTGACCTGCGCCGCGGTGACGCCGAGCGCCAGCAGCTTGTCGGGGTCGAGCGCGACGCGGATCTCGCGGTCGACGCCGCCGAAGCGCTTGACCTCGCCGACGCCCTTCACGCTCTGCAGTTCGCGCGCCACCGTGTCGTCGACGAACCACGACAATTGTTCGGCGGTCATGCCCGGGGCCGAGGCGGCGTAGGTGACGAACGGCAGGCCCTCGGCCTGGATGCGGCTGACGATCGGCTCGTCGATCGTGCGCGGCAGGTCGGCGCGGATCTTGGCGATCTGGTCCTTGACGTCGTTGAGCGCGCGGTCGACGTCGACCGCGCCGACGGTGAACTGCACCACCGTCACCGACGAGCCGTCGGTCACCGTCGAGATCATGTGCCAGACGCCGTTGACGTTGGAGACCGCGTCCTCGACCTTCTTGGTCACCTGCGACTCGAGTTCCGACGGCGCGGCGCCCGACTGGGTGACGACGACCTGCACGATCGGAATGTCGATGTTGGGGAACCTGGTCACCGCCATTTGCCGGAACGCGACGATTCCGAGCAGCGTCAGGATGACGAAGCCGACGGCGGCGGGGATCGGCCGACGGATCGACCAGGCGGAAACATTGAGTCTCACGGGGTCGCTCCTTCCGTCTCGACGGGTACGGCGCGCACGCGGTCGCCGGGGCGCAGGAACGCGGCGGCGCGCGCGACCACCATCTCGCCGGCCGCAACGCCGCCGGCGATCTCGAGCGCGTCGCCATCCGCGACGCCGACCGAGACGCGGCGCTGCTCGACGAGTCCGTCGCGCACGACCAGCGCCCGGGCGCCCGCCGCGTCGCGCTCGACTGCGCTCGCCGGCACGCCGACGCCCTGGCTGCGCGCGAGCGTGATCTCGGCCGAGGCGAAGCCGCCGATATGGGCGCGTGCGCCGGCGGCGAGCGCGACGCGCACCTTGCCGGTGCGGCTCGCCTTGTCGACTTCGGCGCCGATCAGCCGCACCGTTCCGGCGACCTTGTCGGCGACGCCGGGCAGCGCGAGCTCCGCGCTCATGCCGACGGCGAGGCGCGGCAGCGCCTGCTCGGGCGCCTCCGCTTCGAGATCGATCGCGCCGTCCCTGATGATGCGGAACAGCGGCTCGCTTGCGCCGCCCGCCGCCGCGCCAAGCCGGGCCGTGCGGCGGCTGACGACGCCGCCGACCGGCGCCTTCACCTCGGTCTGCGCCAGCTTGACCGAAAGTTCGCGGCGCTCGCCGTCGCGCGATTTGCGGTCCGCTTCGGCGACCAAAAGCGCGTTCTGAGCCGAGGCCAACTGGGCGTGGGCCGTGCGCAAGGCGATTTGGCGCTGCTCGATCGTCGCTGCGGCGATGACCTGCGGGCCGAGCTTGGCGGCGCGGTCGTAATCGTCGCTGGCCCACGATAGCTGGGCCTGGGCCTGTTCGATCGCGCTCTTGGCCTGGGCGATCGCCGCGTCGGCGCGCGCCGTCGCCGCGTCGTTCTGGGCGATCTGGGCGTCGATCTGGCTGCGGTCGAGGCGGGCGAGGATCTGGTCGGCGGCGACGGAATCGCCTTCCTCGGCGTCGATCTCGACAATCGTCAGCCCGTCGATCTGCGCCGCGACCTGCGCCTCTTCGCGCGCAACCAGCG
>Ga0302320_10019364_pt1 | contig 13661 bp, 10 predicted proteins | sample Bog_T0_3_FD_202130 | JGI IMG/M metagenome (GOLD analysis project Ga0302320, IMG submission 202130) | Peat permafrost microbial communities from Stordalen Mire near Abisko, Sweden - Bog_T0_3 | ecosystem: Environmental > Terrestrial > Soil > Wetlands > Peat | place: Sweden: Abisko, Stordalen Mire... | reverse complement strand
GTGTGCCGTACCCCGTCGATGACGTACCAGGCGCGCACGCGCCCGCTCGGGAGTTTCTTGATCGCTCCGAAGCTCGATCGTCCGGCCACGTTTTGACGGTACCCGAAGTGGAGTCACGCGGTCTCGCTCTCTGAAGGAAGTGGCTCTCTAGTGGCCCTCAACTCGCCCATCGGATGCGAAATATGGCTCTGAACTGGAGCGGGCGACCGGGATCGAACCGGCATGACCAGCTTGGAAGGCTGGAGCTCTACCATTGAGCTACGCCCGCAATTTTCGCCACGATAGCTTGTGAACTGAGTTAGCGACCCTGCTACCTGCGACAACGCGAAACCGTCGGGGCGGCGGGATTTGAACCCGCGGCCTCCTGCTCCCAAAGCAGGCGCGCTGCCAAGCTGCGCTACGCCCCGTCGCCGCGCACGGCGACATGATGATCGTAGAGGCAACCTGACAGTGACGTAGTCGGCCGCTGAGAGTGGATGTCGGGCGGGTTCGCTGAGGCCCGGTAGAGTACGCACGACCTATGCGTTCCACTTCCGAAGTACTCGAGGGCAATCGTGTCAAGCTCACCGTCGAAATCGACGAGGATGAGCTCCGAAAAGCAGTCGACGAAACCTTTCGCCGGTTGCAGAAAGAGGTGAGCGTCCCGGGCTTCCGTCCCGGCAAGGTGCCTCGCCGACTGCTTGAGCTCCGACTCGGGCCTCAAGCGATTCGCGCCGAGGTGATCCGTCACGCGCTGCCTGACTACTACGCCCAAGCCGTCGAGGAGGCTGACCTCGACACCATCGCCGCGCCTGAGATCGACATCACTTCTGGTGAGGAGGAGGGCCCCCTCGCCTTTGACGCCGTCGTGGAGGTTCGTCCGAAGGTATCGATCGCCGGCTACGAGGGCCTTGTCGTCACCGTGCCGCCGCTTGAGCCCACTGAGTCGGAAATGGACGCCCGCATAGACCGATTGCGCGAGCAGTTCGCCGAGCTGCGCGAAGTCGAACGTCCCGCGCAAGACGGCGATCTCGTCACTGTCGACATCCATGGTGTCCGTGACGGCCAGGTCGCCGAGGGGCTCAGTGCCGACGATTTCGTCTACGAGATAGGCACGGCCGGCATCTCCGAAGGCGTTGACGAGGCTCTTCGGGGTAAGAAGCCCGGCGACATCGTCGAGGTCGAGGCGCCTGAGCTGCAGGGCGGTGCGGGTTCCCTTCGTCTGCTGGTCAAGCAGGTTCGCGAGAAGGTGCTGCCCGAGGCCACCGACGAGTGGGCCTCGGACGCCTCAGAGTTCGACACCCTAGAAGAGTTGCGCAACGACATCGAACCCCGTCTCACCAGCATGAAGAAGCTGGAGGCGCGTCTCGTCGTTCGTGAGCGCGCGGTTGAAGCTCTCTCCGACCTCGTTCAGGACGAGATGCCGCCGACTCTCGTGGCAGCGGCAGCAGAACAGGCCCGCGAGTCTCTCGTCCGCGGGCTGGGCGAGCGCGGCATGACCCTTGACAGGTACCTTGAGATTTCCGGTCAGCCCGCAGAGGAGCTCACAGCTGAGTTCGAGCGCCAGGCGGTCTCCCAGGTCAAGGCTGACCTCGCCCTTCGAGCTCTGGCGGACGCGGAGGGGATCACGGCCGATGACCAGGACTTGGCGGCGGAAATCGAGCGACTGGCCCGTCAGACCAATCAGGACGCACGTGCCCTTGCCACGCGCCTCGCAAGGTCAGGTGGCCTCGACCAGCTACGCTCAGATGTGAGGAACGAGAAGGCAGTCGGATGGTTGGCTGACTCCGTCGACCTCGTTGATGAGCAAGGAGCCCCGATGGATCGAACGTTGCTCCTCGAAGCTGAGGGCTCCGAGGAAATAGCTCCGGTTGATGGCGTTACTCATGCAAACGCGGGGAATCAAGACGTGGCCGAGACGCAGGCCGAAGACGTCGAAGGCGTGAACGAGGACACCGACGACGAGGCCGACTTTGCTGTGGGCAAGGAGGGCTGAGCTTTGGCCGCTAATGACTACCTCGTCCCGACGGTCGTGGAACAGTCGCCGAGAGGTGAGCGCGCCTACGATCTGTTCTCCCGCTTGCTCCGCGAGCGGATCATCTTCATTGGCACGCCCATTGACGACACGATCGCCAACCTGGTGTGCGCCCAGATGTTGTTTCTCGAGTCTGAGGATCCCGAGAAGGACATCAACATATACATCAACTCACCCGGCGGAGATATCACGGCGCTATTCGCCATCTACGACACGCTCAAATACGTGCGGCCCGACAAGTCGACGTTTTGTTTCGGGCAGGCTGCCTCAGCGGCTGCCGTGCTTCTCGCGGCCGGCACCAAGGGCAAGCGGTTTGCCCTGCCGCATGCCCGGGTCCTGCTCCATCAGCCCTACGGTGGCGGCGGGGGGCAGGCGAGCGATATCGAGCTGCAGGCCAAGGAGATCCTTAGGATGCGGGATCTGTTGAACCAGATGCTCGCTACCGACACGGGTCAGTCCGCCGAGAGGCTGCAAAAGGACACCGACCGCGATTTCATCATGGACGCCGAGGAAGCCAAAGAGTACGGCATCATCGACGAAGTCATCACTAGCAGGGAGGCCGCCGGCCTAGCCGCGGCCGTCGGCGCAGCCTGAGCTACGGGGGACGATGTGGCGAAATTCGGCGATGGTGGAGAGTTAGTCAAGTGCAGCTTCTGCGGTAAATCGCAGAAGCAGGTGAAAAAGCTGATTGCTGGTCCAGGGGTGTACATCTGTGACGAGTGCATCGAGCTTTGCAACGACATCATCGAAGAGGAGCTGTCCGAGCCGACCGAGGTTCGCTTCGAAGACCTGCCAAAGCCGAGGGAGATATTCGATTTCCTGAATGACTACGTCGTCGGTCAGGAGCAAGCGAAGAAGATTCTCTCAGTGGCGGTCTACAACCACTACAAGCGGGTGCAGGCCGGCGCCTACCGCGAGGGCGACGTTGAGATCGCTAAGTCGAACATCTTGCTTCTCGGCCCGACCGGATGTGGCAAGACACTGCTTGCCCAAACCCTGGCGCGCATGCTCAACGTCCCGTTCGCCATCGCTGACGCTACGGCTCTCACCGAGGCTGGTTATGTCGGCGAGGACGTGGAGAACATCCTTCTCAAGCTGATCCAGGCGGCCGACTACGACGTGAAGAAGGCCGAGACCGGGATCATCTACATCGATGAGATCGACAAGATCGCCCGAAAGAGCGAGAACCCCTCAATCACGAGGGACGTCTCGGGCGAAGGCGTCCAGCAGGCGCTTTTGAAGATCCTCGAAGGCACCACGGCCTCGGTTCCGCCCCAAGGCGGCCGTAAGCATCCCCACCAGGAGTTCATCCAGATAGATACGACGAACATCCTGTTCCTATGTGGCGGGGCCTTTGCTGGCCTGGACAAGATCATCGAAAACCGCATCGGTCGTGCCGGCATCGGATTTCGCGCGGATGTGCGCCATTCCAAGCACCGCGAGGAGGGCGAGACCCTTATGCAGGTCCTGCCCGAGGACCTGCTCAAGTTCGGCCTCATACCCGAGTTTGTCGGCCGCCTGCCGGTCATCGGAGCTGTGCGCAGCTTGGACGAGGAGGCGCTCGTTCGCATCCTCGTCGAGCCGAAGAATGCCCTCGTCAAGCAGTTTCGCCGTGTCTTCGAGCTCGACAACGTGGAGCTCGAGCTGACCGACGACGCCCTTGAAGCGGTCGCCCAGCAAGCCATGCTCCGTGGCACCGGCGCCCGGGGCCTTCGCGCCATTCTCGAAGAGGTCCTCCTCGAGGTCATGTACGACCTTCCCAGCCGCGAGGACATCGGGCGTTGCGTGGTCGACAAGTCCGTAGTGCTGCAAAGGGTGGCACCGAGCCTGGTTCCGCGCGTCACAGGCCAGGAAAAGACCGAGCGCTCACGCCGCGCGGCCTCCTGAGCCCAGTAGCGCCGCTCGGCCACAACTAGGCGTGTCTCAGTCCGACCGCTCCTCCGGTTCACCCGACGACCCGCCGCTGCTCCCGCTGCCGGGAGTGGGCATGCCGTCTCTAGGCGAGACTCTGGCTTGGCTCGACCGTCACGTAAATCTAGAAGCTATCGAGGCAGGACGTGCCGGGCACTTGGGCCTGCCCAGCCTCGAGCGCATTGGCGCCATCCTCGGAGCCCTGGGCGACCCCGAGAAGACCTACGCGATCGTCCACGTCACAGGGACCAACGGTAAGGGCTCGACGTCCCGAATGACTGCCGCCATCCTTCAAGCTTGCGGCCTGGCGGTCGGCACTTACACGAGCCCTCACCTCGAACGGATCAACGAGAGGCTCGCATTCGAGGGTAGTGACATCTCTGACGACGCTTTTGCTCGTGTCCTCGGGACTGTGGCCGAGATCGAACGCTTCCTCGCCATCAGGGCGACCTGGTTCGAGCTCGTGACTGCAGCCGCCTTCAGCTGGTTCGCCGACATGGCCGCCGAGGCGGTCGTGGCCGAGGTCGGTATGGGCGGTCGCTTCGATGCCACCAACGTCGCCGACGGCGACGTCGCAGTTGTGACCAACGTGGCCCTCGATCACACCCAGATCCTCGGGCCGACCCGAGAGGCCATCGCTGGCGAGAAGTCCGGGATCATAAAGACGGGTTCGCTCCTCGTCCTCGGCGAGGAGGACCCGGGGGTGGCGTCCATCTTCGAGGCAGAGGCCGAGCGCGTGGGAGCACGTGCCATATGGAGGAGGGGGTACGAGTTCGGCTGCTCCTCCGACCGCCTCGCCGTCGGAGGGCGCCTCGTCGACTTGTGGACGCCTCTCGGGCAGTTCTCTGAGGTGCACGTCCCTCTGCACGGGGCGCATCAGGCGGACAATGCCGCGGCTGCCGTCGCTGCCGCCCAGGGTTTGCTCGAAACCCCGATCGACCCCGATGTGGTGGCCGGGGCGCTCGCCTCAGTGAAGGTGCGGGGCCGCCTCGAAGTGATGCGTCGGCACCCGCTTGTCGTCCTCGACGGGGCTCATAATCCCGCCGGGGCAGCCGTCGCCGGCCAGGCCTTGTCTGAGGACTTTGCGGTTGCGCGGAGAGTGATCGTGGTGATCGGCTGTCTTCGTGGCCGCGACCCGGTCGAGTTTCTCTCCGCTCTCGGTCCAGAGCGCATTAGCGCCGTCGTTGCGTGCCGACCGCCCTCCCCCCGGGCCGAGGAACCCGAGAGAGTTGTCGAGGCCGCGCAGTCTCTAGGTCTTGTCGCCGAGGAGTGCGAGACGACCGCCGAGGCCCTGGAACGTGCTCTCGATCTCGCAGAACGCGATGACCTCGTACTGGTCACAGGATCTCTCTACGTCGTAGGGGCCGCTCGCACGGCGCTGTCTTGAAGGCTTAGGGCACCCACCCACCAAATTCCGACATTGCCTTGTGGGCCGGGTGGGCATTAGGGTGCCCGCCCGTGGAGCGCACCCTCGTAATCTGCAAGCCCGACGCCGTCGAACGTGGCCTCGTCGGGGAGATAATCAGCCGCCTCGAGCGCAAAGGCCTACATGTCGTGGCTGCGGAGCTTCGTACGATCGACGAGGCCACGGCGAGTCGGCACTACGCCGAGCACGTCGGCAAGTCTTTTTACGGTGACCTCGTCGGGTTCATATGCCGCAGTCCCGCCATGGTCATGGTCGTCGAAGGACCTGAGGGGACCTGGAAGGTGGTTCGCACGCTCATGGGTCCCACCAACCCGGCCGAGGCGCCCCCGGGCACGATCCGGGGCGACCTCGCTGTCCAGATGACCGAGAACCTCATCCACGGCTCCGACAGCCCCGAGTCGGCTGCCCGGGAGATCGGGATCTTCTTCCCCGGCCTCGCCTGAGCATCAAAGGGCCTCGCGCGCTCGTCCCTTGTCGATCGCGACGACCTCGTCGAAGCTCGTTAGCTCATCGAGGCGGTGCGTCACATACAGGACAGTTTTGCCCACGCTCGACGCTACGAGGTCATTGAGGAGCCGTTTGGCGGTGACCTCGTCGAGGCCCGAGGTCGGCTCGTCGAGGACGAGTACGGGCGTTCGGGCGAGGAGTGCCCGCGCAAGGGCGAGGCGTTGGCGCTGGCCCCCGGAAAGCTGCGCTCCTTGCTCTCCGATCTCGGTGTCAAGACCGGTGGGGAGCGACTCGATGAACTCGCCCAGCTGAGCCGCCCGGGCAGCTTCGGCAATCTCGTCCGCGCTCGCCTCCGGCCGAGCGAGGGCGATGTTCGCTCGGATAGTCGTATTGAAAAGATGGGTGTCTTGGGCGACCCAGGCAATCATCTGGCGAGACGTCTTTTGGCTGAGGCGCTCGAGCGGGCTGCCCCCCAAGCTGGCCCGTCCAGCCTCGAGAGCCCAAAACCGGAGCAAGGTGTTCACGACGCTGCTCTTGCCTGCGCCGCTAGGGCCGACCAGGGCCACTCTTTTGCCAGCTGGGACCGACATGGTGAGCCCGTCAAGGGCATAGGGGCGATCCGGCCCATAGCGGAGGAAGGCGTCCTCAAGAGCGATGTCGGTGCCCTCAGGGGGGCCGAGAGGGTCGGTCGGGTCTCGTACCGGCACCGGCAACTCATCGATGCCGAGCACGCGACGTGCTGCTGCCAGGTGGTGCGAGAGCCTTGAGACGGCGTCGGCGAACGGCGTGACGATCTCGAAGGCCCCGAAACTGACAAGGGCGAGCACGGCCAGCATGTAACCGGGAAGGCGGTGGGCGTCGAAGGCTGGGACGGCGACTGCAAAAAGTCCGATGAGGGCCACGCCGTTGCACGCGACGGCGATGGCGGATACCGCTCCCGCCGTCCATGACCGGCGTCGGGCGAGCTGCGAGAGGGCCTCGTCGTGAGCGAGGGCACGCTCGAGGTATTCCTCGTCCCGTCCGAAAGCGATCAAGTCCGGTGCCCCCACTAGCAGTTCGACGACATCGGCCGAGAGCTGGCCCCGAAGAGCCGCTTCCTTGGCCCCGAGGCGACGCTGGCGGATCCAGGCGGCCCAAGAGCTGAGCCCGAGGGCACTTGTCAGGCACGCGGCGAGCACGAGTCCGCCGGTCGGCAAGATGATCGCCACGAGAGCGACTGCGAAAAGCGACGTGACGGTCCCCACCGCCACAGGCGAGAGACCGCGCAGGACAAGGTCCTGCAAGGAGTCCACGTCGGCGGTCGCCCGGGAGAGCAGGTCTCCGCTGCGCCAGTCTCCAAGGGCCGCCGGCGAGCGCGGTTCGATCTCGTCGTAGAGCCAGAGGCGGAGCCGCCCGATGGCCCGCAACGCAGCGTCGTGGGAGAAGATCCGTTCCCCGTAGCGCAACGGCCCCCTAGCCAGGGCGAAGATCTGCACGCTGGCCATGAGCACCGTCAATGTGTAAAGGGGAGGCCGTAGCGCCGCCCTGTCGATGAGCTCGCCCGAGCACGCCATGAGCGCCACCGTGCTCATGGCGGCACCGGCCCCGAGGGCGATCGAGAGCACGAAGCGTGCCCGAGCTGGGGCGGCGATCTTCAAGAGGGCCCGCAAGGTGGCGAGTGGCGAAAGATGCCTCAGTGCGGCCGAGCTCACCGACGGACTCCGATCGGCCGGTGGGGAGCCGGATCCATCCCGTCTCCGACCACGAGGCGTCCACTGCTGAGGACGACGATGCGGTCGACTCGCCCAACCATCCCGAGCCGGTGAGCGGCCACAAGGACGGTCCGGCTCTCGAGCCACGGGCCGAGAGTCTCGGCCAGCGACAACTCGCGCTCGGCGTCGAGATGGGCGGTCGGCTCGTCCAACAAGACAATGGGGGAGTCCTTGAGAACGGCGCGCGCGATGGCTATGCGCTGACGCTCGCCGGTGCTCAGTGTGACGCCCGCCTCGCCGACACAGGTCTCTAGGCCTCGAGGCAGTCGCGCCACAAGCTCCGAGAGACCTGACTGTTCGACCGCACCGGCAAGGGCCCTGGCGTTTGCCCCTGGATCTCCGAGGCGGAGGTTGTCGGCGATGGTCCCGCGCAGCATGTAGGGACGTTGTGGCACCCAAGCGATCTCGAGTCGCCAATCCGAAGCAGCGATGTCGAAAAGGTCGACTGAGCCCGCTGTGAGCCTGCCAGCGAGAGGTTCCACAAAGCGGAGAAGGACGGCGAGCAGCGTCGACTTTCCCGAGCCGGACTCCCCGGTGACCGCCACGTGCTCCCCGAAACCGAGCCCCAGGTCGACTCCGTCGAGGACCGGGACTTCGCGGCCGGGGTAGCGGACTTTGAGCCCGCTGATGGCGATCGCGCTCCGGCCGAGCGAGTTGCCAACCCGCCCCGCGTTGGCCGTCGCTGCGCGGGTGGCTTCTGGCTGGGTTGGCTCGTCTAGGACGTCGAGAATTCGATCGGCCGCTGCCTGGCCCGCAGCGCTCGAATGGAACTCGGCCGCGGCGCGCCTAAGGGGCAGATACACCTCCGGTGCGAGCACCAAGACGGCGAGGGCGACTGCGAGGTGGAGCGAGCCGTCGAGAAGGCGCAGACCCAAGAACAATGCCACGAGGGCGGTTCCAACCGCGGCGAGCGTCTCGAGTGCCAAAGAGGAGAGAAAGGCGATTTTTAAGGTGCTCATCGTGCTCGCCCGGAAGTCCTCGGCAGCGGTCTTAAGAGTGTGGCGTCCGGCTTGTTCGCGGCCGAAGGCCCGCAGCGTTGGGAGTCCCTGGAGCATGTCGTAGAACGCGGCGGCCAGCCCCGAGAGCCGGGCCCACTGGGCCTCGGCGTGGCGTTTGGTTTCGAGCCCGAGCAGGATCGTGAAAAGTGGGATCACCGAGACGGTGACGGCGAGGATCAGAAATGAGCGCCAGTCAGAAAACAGCACCCAGACCAGCAACATCGGTGGTGCGATCGCGCCAACGACCGCCGTCGGCAGATAGCGGGCGAAGTAGACCTCGAGGGCCTCGACCCCTTGTGTCGCTGCCGCTGTGAGCTCACCGGTCCGCTCGCCTGCCAGCCAAGAGGGCCCGAGGAAGACTGCCTTGGACAACAGCTGCCGGCGAAGCTCAGAGGTCACCCTCGCAGAAGTGCGGTGGGCTGCCAGCTCGCCCAGCCACGCGAGTCCCGCCCGGACGACGAACGCCCCGCCCAGAACCACCAGCATCGAGGTGAGCCGCCCGAAGTGCCAGTGGTCGAGAAAGGCCCGTTGTACGGTGACGCCCAGTGCGACGGCCTGAACCACCAGGCATACGGTCGAGGCGACACCTACCGCCACGGCCGCCACTAAGTAGCGGCGGGTGATCCTCACCCTCTTGGACAGGCGGGGATTGACAAGGCCCCGCGGGTGGTGCGCGACGGCGGTCAGCTGACTCCGCTTCCAGGCGAGGGGGACTGCGTGGGGCTTGTCGCACCCACAGGCTCGGGAGACTCCGGCCCAGGTCCCGGCTCGACCGCCTCCGGCTCACCCTGGGCGGGGCGCTGCACCCTGGCGCGGAAGACCCAATATGACCACCCCTGGTATACGAGGACTAGGGGGGTGAAGATCAGCGCCACGATTGTCATGACCTTGAGCGTGTAAGGCGCCGACGCGGCGTTAGAGATCGTCAGGCTGTAGGCCGGCGAGATGCTCGAAACCATGACGCGGGGGTACAGGTTCAAAAAGATCGTGGCGACGAGGCAGATCAGCCCTACGGCCATGGCGACGAAAGCCCAGCCTTCCAACTTCTCTCGCAGCAGCCATCCCACGACGGCGACACCAGCAAGGGCGAGGATCGGCACGAAGGGCGGGACGAGACCGGTGTTGTGGACGTTGTGGGCGTTCACGTACGTCCAGGACAAAAAGGCCAAGATGGCGGCGGTGGCGACGGGGGCGAGGTACATCGCGGTCCGAGTGGCCCGAGCCCGCAGGTCGCCAGTGGTTTTGAGCGATGCGAAGATCGCCCCGTGCAGACTGAACAGCAGCAGCGTCGTGACCCCGCCGAGAAGCGAGTAGGGGTTAAGTAGGTTGAAGAACGACCCTAGATAGTTGTAGTTGGCGCTGATCGGCACGCCGCGCAATATGTTGGCAAAAGCCACCCCCCAGAGCAGTGCCGGCAGGAGGCTGCCCCAAAAGATGGCGTGGTCCCAGGCGAGCCGCCAGGCGGGAAAGGCCCGCTTGGCCCTGAACTCGAAAGCCACTCCGCGGAAGATGAGTGCCGCCAGGATCAAGAACAAGGGGAGGTAAAAGCCGCTGAACAAGGTGGCGTACCAGTTAGGGAAGGCGGCGAAGGTGGCGCCGCCCGCTACGAGCAGCCAGACCTCGTTGCCGTCCCAGACCGGGCCGATCGTATTTATGAGCACGCGGCGGTCGAGGTCGTCACCGTGCCCGAGCACGCCGAGCATGATGCCGATCCCGAAGTCGAAGCCCTCCAGCACGAAATAGCCCGCCCACAAGATGGCGATGAGGACAAACCAAAAGACCTCGAAACCGGTATAGGCCGGAGCGGCGCTGGCAAAGATGAGTGGCACAGGTCCTCCTTCCTCTCAGTAGACGAGCGCCGGCACCCGGTCGGAACCGGGCTCGGACTCTGGGTCGTCGTGCTCGTCGAGGTCTCCCTCGTCTTTGGCAAAGCGCGCCATGAGCCCGAAGTCGATAGCGCCGAGCAGGCTGTAGATGGCGGTGAAGCCGACAAGGGAGGTCACGACGTAGCCCGTGCCTATGTGTGAGACGGCCACGGACGTCTTCAAGAGCCCGTCGACGACCCAGGGCTGGCGACCCATCTCAGTGAAGATCCATCCCGTCGTGTTGGCAATGAAGGGGAGGGCTATCGCGAAGACAGAGATCCGTAAGAACCACCGGGAGTTCTCGAGGCGACGTTTGCGCATCAGCCACAAGCCGGCAGCCAATATCAAGAGCATGAGGATGCCGCAACCCACCATGGTGCGGAAGGTCCAGTAGGTGACCCACAAGATCGGCTTGTAGTTTCCCGCCCCGTATTTGGCTGCCTCGCTGGCTTGGAGCTGGTTGACGCCCTGCACGGTGCCGTCCCAGTTGTTGTCCGCCAGTACCGAGAGCATGTGAGGGAGGCGAATCTGGAAGATCGGGTTGCCCGACAGGTCCCCGATCGTCAGCAGCGAGAAGCTCGCCCCGTTCTGGGTGTTGTAGATCGCCTCGGCAGCGGCCATCTTCATCGGCTGCTGGCGATCCATGATCCTCGCCTGGTTGTCGCCGAAGAACAACGTGGCGACGATGGCGACCGCGCCCACGACCAGGGCCAGCTTGGCCGAGGTAGCAAAGACCTGCTGAGGTGTGTGACCGGCACGACGGTCCTTCAAGAGGTGCCAGGCGCTCACACCTAGGACGAGCATGGTGGCGGTGACAAGGGCCGAGAACAACACGTGCAGGAATGAGCCGATCAAAGTGCTGTTGGTCATGACGGCCCAGAAGTTGGTCATGATGGCCCGGTTGCCGACCACCTTGTAACCGACGGGGTGCTGCATCCACGCGTTGGCCGCCAGGATGAACAGCGCCGACAGCATCGTGCCGATGCTCACCAGCCAGATCGAGGCGAGGTGGACCCATGCCGAGACGCGACCCTTGCCGAAGATCCAGATGCCGAGGAAGGTGGACTCCAAGAAGAAGGCGAGCAGCGCCTCGATGGCGAGAGGGGCGCCGAAAACGCTTCCCACATAACGTGAGTACACCGACCAGTTCATACCGAACTGGAACTCCTGCACGATGCCGGTCACAACTCCGATTGCGAAGTTGATCAGGAATAGTCGCCGCCAAAAGCGGGTCATAGCTTCCCACTTCTCGCGTTTCGCTGCGTCGTCACGGGTCCGGTAGGAGGCCGTCTGCATGATGGCCAGCAGCAGGGCGAGGCCGATCGTGAGCGGAACGAACAGGAAGTGGAAGACAGTCGTGATGCCGAACTGCCAGCGCGATAAGTCGAGCGTCATTGCCATGATGAAAGCTTCCGGCGGAGCCCTGCGTTAGGGCCGAAGGTCCCGTTGCGGTGTCATCTCAGTATTTCCCCGCTCTTGTGACCTGGGCGCTTATCCCGTAGCCTGTTGTTGCAAGCCCGCCTACTTCTGGAGTACTTGTAATGTCTGAGAGCAGGTTCTCCGTCATCGGCCGCGACATGGCCGTCGACCTTGGCACCGCCAACACCCTCGTCTACGTACGTGGCCGCGGCATAGTACTCAATGAGCCTTCGGTCGTCGCCATAAACGTCAAGGACGGTCATCCGCTCGCGGTCGGCGTCGAAGCCAAGAGGATGATCGGCCGCACGCCGAGCAACATCCAGGCGATTCGCCCCCTCAAAGACGGTGTCATCGCGGACTTCGAAATCTGCGAAATGATGCTGCGTTACTTCATTCGCCGCGTGCACCCGCACCGTTTTTCCAAGCCTCGCATGGTCATCTGCGTGCCCTCTGGGATCACCGGTGTCGAAAAGCGTGCCGTGCAGGAGGCTGCCGAGTATGCCGGCGCCCGCAAGGCCTACATCATCGAGGAACCGATGGCGGCCGCCATCGGCGCCGGGTTACCGATCCACGAGCCGACGGGCAACATGGTCGTCGACATCGGTGGCGGCACGACCGAGGTAGCCGTAATATCGCTCGGCGGCATCGTCGTCAGCCAGTCGATCCGTATCGGCGGTGACGAGTTGGACGAGGCGATCATCTCCTTTGTGAAAAAGGAGTACAGCCTGGCTCTCGGTGAGAGGACGGCAGAAGAGATAAAGATCGCTCTCGGCTCTGCCTATGAGCTAGAAGAGGAGCTCCACGCCGAGATCCGCGGCCGGGACCTCGTCACCGGGCTGCCGAAGACGGTCGTCACGACCACCCAGGAGGTCCGCAAGGCCATCGAGGAGCCGGTGTCGGCCATCGTCGACGCAGTCAAGGTCACCCTCGACCGCACCCCTCCCGAGCTGGCGGCGGACATCATGGAACAGGGCATCGTGCTCACAGGCGGCGGCGCACTGCTGCACGGCCTCGATGCCAGGCTGCAGGCCGAGACCCATATGCCGATCGTCGTTGCTCCGGACCCACTCAACTGTGTCGCCCTCGGCAGTGGCATGTGTCTTGAGGAGTTCGAGGCGCTCAAGCAGGTCCTCATCTCCTCGACCAACCGCTGACCCTCCGAGGTCGCGGTGGCCGTCTCGCGCCGCAACACCAGCCAGCGACTCACGCTGGTGATCCTGCTTCTCGCCTCGATAACAGTTATCACCGTCGCCTACAAAGGCGAGGCGCGCCGCGCCACCGGATCTGTTCGTAACGGCGCTGCCGACGTCGTCTCGCCCTTGCAGCGTGCTGTCGCCTCTGTCTTGCACCCGGTGGGCAACTTCTTCGCCGGGATGGCCGACTACGGCGGTGCCCTCGGCGAGAATCAACGCCTGCAGCTCGAGGTCGGGCAATTGCGCCGCCAGCTCATCGAGTCCGAGCAAGCCCAGGTCCAGCTCGATCAGTTGCGAGCCGAGCAGCACATCCCCTTTGCCGACGGCATTCCTGAGGTGCTCGCGCAGGTGATATCGGCGCCCTCGTCAAACTTTGACGTGACGATCGAGATCGACCGCGGCACCTCGGACGGCGTCGGGGTCGGAATGCCGGTCGTCTCGGGGGTAGGCCTCGTCGGCTCGATAATCTCTGCCGGCCACAGCACCGCCGTAGTCCAGCTGCTCACCGACCCCCGCTCCGAGGTCGGCGTTCGCTTCGGGAGCGGAAACGTAGCCCTCGCCCAGGGCCAGGGGGAGACTGATCCCTTACAGCTGCAAGATGTCTCCGAAACGGCCTTCACCTACCGGGGGGCACCGG
>Ga0302320_10019362_pt1 | contig 13662 bp, 15 predicted proteins | sample Bog_T0_3_FD_202130 | JGI IMG/M metagenome (GOLD analysis project Ga0302320, IMG submission 202130) | Peat permafrost microbial communities from Stordalen Mire near Abisko, Sweden - Bog_T0_3 | ecosystem: Environmental > Terrestrial > Soil > Wetlands > Peat | place: Sweden: Abisko, Stordalen Mire... | reverse complement strand
GAGTCAGACTCATTTGTGAGAAGCTGGTTTGCGAAAACAACTTTATGTTATTGAAGGGTTTTTGGGAAATTCGTTTTGAGGGAGAATTCAAATTCATTTGATCGTAATCATCAATTTCATTTTGTGTTTCAAAGTTCATCTTTTTGCCATTAGCTTTATTGATTACAGTTTCAAATGTTTTGATTTTTGATCGAAGTTCGAGATTTTCTTGGTTATATTCATATAGCATTTCATCACGTTTTTTTAAGGTGATATCTTTATATTGTAACAGAAATGTTAAATTTTGGATTTCCTTTTTATGCATGATTGCCATGTTTTTCATGGAATTTTTGTAATCCTCGCAATTTTTACAATATCGGTCCGTGAGAGGAAGTATAGGCCTATTGGAGAAATATTCATTTTCAGAACGAAATGTATCAATAAATGGTTTGTCGAGAGTTTTGGGTTTGAGTTTTTTAATTGCGAAAATTTTTTTGGTTTTCATTCGATTTACTAATAAATAAAAAAATAATGGAATAAAATTTTTTTTAATTAAATTTTTTGAAAATTTAGTTTTTCCATAATTTTCAAAAAAAAAAAACCACTTTCCAAAATGGAAGTGGTTTTTAAAAAAATTACAATTTTATTAAAGAAATATTAAAGTTTTTCAACTTTTGCTTAATTTTGCCAAAATTGCGGAAATGCAAATAGATATGAAATTTTAAAATAATTTGCAAAATAAAAAAAAAAAAAAGAAATTTAAAATCATTAAAAAATGATTCATATGTACCCGCCTATTTCTCCCTTCACAACCGCCTATCCCCCCCTCTGCCAAATCTATGTGGGCGACCTTCCTTTGACTGTCCTCAGAGAAACTTTAGTTGATTATTTTTCGAGATACGGCCAGGTATTGGATGTGAAATTGGGCACCAACAAATATTCAAAAAAGTATGCCTTCATTTCCTTCACCAACCCTGAATCAGGTCATTAATCAAAAATTATTTTTTGTTCTTTCTCAAATTCATCCTTTTGTTTTTAGTGGAAAGAGCCTTGCAAAATGCCAACAACACTGTGATTGATGATACTTTGGTCCGAGTCGATACTGTGAAAAACATGAAGCAAATTTCAAATGAGGCAAACCTGTTTTTCCAGAACATTCCAATCGAATTTACTAACGATCAAATCAAGGGGTTGTTTTCAAAGTTTGGAAAGGTGATCTCCTCCAAACTTGTGGCCAACAAAAGCAAATCCTTGGGGTACGGATATGTGCAATTCGAAACGAAAGAAGCTGCCGAAAAATGCTTGAAAAGCGACAATGAACTTTTCATAGATGGAACCCCCCTCAATGTCACGAGGTTCATTCCCAGAAACAACCGAGAAAACATCAAAAATAACCTTTATGTGAAGAATTTGCCAGAGAACAAGCCAACTGAAGACATATCACAAAAAATTCAGGTAATTTTGGAATGAGAAAGTGTGAAAAAATTCATTATTTAAAAAAAAATTCAGGAAGTTTTTGGAGAGTTGGGACAAATCAATAGTAAATTGGTCGCAGTTGACAAGAGAAGTAACAAGCCATATGCTTTTGTTTGTTTCGCTTCAAGCGAAGCAGCTGAAAGAGCCAGTAAAACTCTGTCCGGCAAACCGCTTTTTCCAGTGGAAAGTACCATTTTACAAATTTTTTATAAATATATTTTATTTTTCTTCATAAAAAGATGAAGAAAACCTCCCGGAAGATGAAAAAATGGTCATCAACTTGGTTTTGGGCAAGCATGAGAAATCAGACCTGTTGAAACGAAATCAGACGAACAATAATAACATTTATACTAAGAACCTGAGACAGGGAGTGACATGCGAGCAACTTCAAACGGAATTCTCAAAGTTTGGTGAGATTCTCAGTGTGAATATCCCCCAAACGGCCAAACCAACAGTTTCTGCGTTCATTTGTTTCAAGAACAGCGAGGATGCCAAAGATGCTATTGCCAAATCGGGCACTGATACCAAGATTCTTGATCTATATGACAAAGGCAACATCTACATCACCTACCACCAAAGCAAAGATCAAAGAAGGGACTACTTGAAGGTTGTGATGAAATCGAATCCCAAACGAAATTTGGCTCCTGGGGAAAAGCCAATAGCAGAAGGTGGGATGAATCTGGGTTTTGCAGGTCAAACTTTGGCATATCCCATGAATTATAATATGCCTTTTATGATGCCACAGAATGTGTATCAACAGACACCGTATCAACAACCGTTGATGCAGAACTTCCAAAGCAATTTCCCAATGGGGAATATGAACATGATGCAGGGACAACAAAACATGAACATGAATCAGAATAAGAATTTCAACATGGGCATGGGGGGTATGCAAAGGAAAAACATGATGGACCAAAACCCCAGGAAATTCCAACAACAAGGAGGGTTCCAACAAGGACAGATGCCTTCAGGCAACTTCCAACAAAGACCCCAACCACAACAATTTCGACAAAAGGTTATAAATTAAATTTTGGTTAGATGATGAGTTTTTTTGGGTTTTTTCATTACTTTTAAGAGAGGAGGCGGATATCAGAAACCTTCATATAATAGGCCGAATCAAATACAACCACAACCACCACGGAATGTATCATATAATCCAGCTCAACCTGAAAATAACAATAACATTAACAATAATTATGTAATTAAAAATATTTTTAAATATTATAAAAAAAACTTTGGATTTTTATTGTTTAGATGAATCGACCAGAAACACAATTAACCAGAAATAACCTCAATAATCTCCCCCAACAACAACCATTAGCTCCTGTTCATCCTATCTTGAAAGAATCGATTGAAAGTTTCATGAAAAGAGAATTGGATTATCAAAGAACTATATTGGGAACATTGTTGTATCCTCTAGTGCAGAAAAAAGTGGAAAACATAGATTTTGCGCCTAAGATCACAGGGATGCTCATTGATTTCGAAAATTTCGGAGTGCCTGACATTTTAGAATTTATCGAAAATGATCAATCTCTGGATAAAGTGATCGAGGAAGCGCAAACAGTGATTATGTCAAATAAAGAAGGAGGGGAAGACCAGTAGAAGTGTTAGAAAAGAGTTAGAGAAAAATTAACATTTTACAAATAAAGGGTGAATTCAAAAAAAAATTAACGCAGTTAATTTGAAAATTTTACAAAACATAGAAAAAAAAAAACAATATAAAAAATAATATTGAAAATAGATTAAAAATAAGGCAAGAATTGATATGACAGCAAAAGCGCAAAACTGTGAGAACAAAAAGAATATATTTAGAAAATAAAAGAAATAGAAAAAATTAGCTAATTTAAAAAAAATTGCACTGGCTTTTTAATTTCAATAGAAAAAATATTTGAAAGCATATAGAAAAACTTAATTTCTAAAGAATATGTCTAGTGTTCGGTTTATTTACATTTTTAGAACTCTAATTAGGTTATCAAAAATTGCTATAAAATTCGTACGAGTGCATTAAAAATTAACTACAACGAAGGTCTTTTGAATTAATTCGTGAGGGCAGAAAAAACTGGCAACCTCTTTTTTTCTCCATTCTTTTTGTGATTCAACAGAAACTTCTCAGCATCCTTTACTTTCTCATAAGCTTTTTCCATTTTCTTCAACAAACTTGCTTCTGAAACATAATTCATGAGTGATTGTAAAGATGTAGGGCCTTTCTTTTGATTTTTGACCAAAAAGTCTTTATGTTCTGGATAAAATTTGATTTCTCGATGCAAATATTGGCATCTGTTGCCATAGAAGCAAATGCCTTTAAGGAGGAATTGTTTGCATGGTTTTTGTTTATAATTCGAATTGAGATGAGTCTTGGATTTGAGTTCGTTTTTTCCATGTGCAAAGGAACACTATAATTTAGAAAGAATATGAGAAAAATGCTTAAATGTTTAAAAAATTTACATGGTCGCCATATCTGCAAGAACCATTTAACTCCCAATTTTTACAGAGTTCTGTCTTTTTCTTTTGAGTAAAACCTTCTATGAACTTTTTCTTCTCATCCTCGTTTTGGAAGGTCTTTCTTTTCGGCTTTACACTATGGTTAAAAAGAATTATCTATTAGTTTAAATTCTAACAGGAAAAATATAATGTACTCTATCAATAAAGGCTCTTCATATGTGTTGGTGTTGATTTGAGCAAAATATTGAGCTTCAGTAAATTCCATAGCCTTCGAATTGTTTGTTGGGGAATTTTCTGAAGTTGATGTTTCAGCGTTGATTTCTGGTTGGATCTGGGTGAAAGAATGTGATTTAAGGTTCATTTTGTGAGAAACAGAATCTAGATAATCTGGACGAATTGACTTGAATGTTGGATTGCGATCGATGACTTTGACTGGGACACCCATTTTGAAGAATTTTTTTAAAAATGAAATTATTATTATGTTATCAGAATTTTTTTAGTAGTATATATACTAAATAATTCTGTTATTTTAGAAAGTGGATACTATTCATTTCCGACCCATATAAAACAATATTAAAAAAAAACACGTGGAGAAATGTAAACTCATAGAAAAAAAAATTAGACTTTTCAATAGATATTTTGAATAATCTATTCTATTTTCCAACTATTTAAATTTTCTGGTGTAAAGGTCTATAGAAAATAAAGGTTTATAAGCCTATAATAGAAAAATTAACAACTTATTGAATTTTATTCTTTTTTCTTCAAAATTTCTTCCTTTTTTGCTTTTTCTTCCAATTTTCTATAAAGAAACACTTGTAGACCCAAAACGACTAATTTTAAAATATTCAATAAACCAAGGACAGCAAACCCTTCTAAAACGCAAAAAACTAAGTAAAATATCGCTGAAAATGCATGTCCCACCAATTGCATGAAACTGATATATTGTTTATCTTTATATCGGAAGCAATAATATAAAGAGCCTAAATGTGGTATTATGAGAAACAATCCTGCTGTGAATACACTCATTTGATAAATCAGTTCAATTTTTTGCTGACGGACCCACCAACTATAATTTATAATAATGACACCATGATAGACAATGTTGGCATATTCCTGGAAGAAAACCAATGAAACAAAGACATAAAATACAGCAGTTCCGAGAAATAGAGGGTATGAATAAATCAGATTATTGCTAATGAAGCCGTATATTAACCATGATGACAGGTTCAATGCATTATAAAATATGAATCCTCCACGCAAAAGATGGTCTTTCTTAGTTCGATGCATCTTGATAAAGCCTTCAAGGGGGAGAAGGAGATTGAGGATTGAGGTCAGGAGGTAGAAAATAAACCCAATTGGTGTCATTTGTGATATTTTTTGAAAAAAAAAGCAAAATTTTGAGTTTGGATATTTAATGATTTTTTTCCCCCTCAAAAATAAATAAGAGAAAAAAAAATTTAAACAAAAAAGTTTCCCTTCAAAATTTTCTTAAAAAAGATTTTAAGAGTTCGAATCTACAAAATAAATTATTTTTCTTTTATTAAAAAATTTCAAATTGTTTTTTTGAATTATTAAAAATATCATTTTTTCATTTTGAATTAATTAAATTAGTCCTGATGTAATCGATCTAAAGAGGGTTGCTTTCCGCTATAAAACTGCTACAAATTTTTAAAAACTGAAATAAAATTTCAAAAACTCATCCCAAAAATCCCGAAGATTCCAAAATGGTCAGCCTAACCAAATATTTTGGCGAGAGCCTCATATATTCCTCCTTCCAATATTACGTGGTGGTATTCCTTTACATTTCGGCTTTTTGTGCCATAAAATACTTCAATAACCCATATTTCATGATATGGTTGATTTATGCATGCGTTCCTCTCCTCGATGAGATCCTATCATTGGACCTGCGGAACGCAACAAAGCAAGAAGCAAAAGTGATGGAAAATGACCTGCGTTTCAAATTGCCCTTATACATCACTCTTTTCTTTGATTGGTTCTTCACAATCTTCCTTCTAAACTATATCACCACCACTGATCTCAACATTATGCAGATCATTTTATGTGTGATCATTGGAGGCAATTTCGCAGGCGTCAACATCAATATTTCACATGAACTCATGCACAAAAACAATAAGTTGGATCAGTTCTTCGGCATGATGACATTAAGCAAAAACCTCTACATGCATTTCTACATTGAACATGTTCATGGACATCATAAAAATGTCGCTACTCCTCACGATCCTGCAACTTCCAAATTCAATCAAACCGTCTATGAGTTCTTGCCACAAACTTTGATTGGCAGCATTAGAGACGCTTGGAGAATTGAATGTAAAAGATTGTTGGAAATCAAGAAGAGAAAAAGTGTCTGGACCTTGGAAAATAGAATGATCCTCTTCTCAATCAACAACATCATAATCCCTTCAATCATCTATTGCATTTGGGGAGTTTTGGGTATGGTTTCTTTTTTGGGAACTGCCTTTGTCGGTATTTTACTGTTGGAAATCATCAATTATATTGAACATTATGGGCTTATGAGAAAGGAAATTAGTCCGGGAGTTTATGAAAAAGTAACCATTTTCCATTCCTGGAACACTCCACATAGATTCAGCAATTATCTCTTGTTCAAATTGCAAAGACATTCAGATCATCACGAAAATGGATATAAGCCTTATCAAATTTTGAACTCTTTTGAAGAAAGTCCTCATTTGCCTCATGGATATACTGTTTGTCTGATGATTGCCTTGTTCCCAAACTTGTGGTTCAGACTTATGAATGAATATGTGGTAACTTATAATAGCGGGAAGAAAATTGGAGAGGAATTAAAAAAGAGGATTAATAGGCAAATTCTCATGTTCATTGGGAAGTTTTTCTTAATTAGCACTCCAATCATGGTTTTGGGGTTCTTTTAAAACTTTCTTACTTAATGCATTTATCTAATTTGTACTCAAAGAACTTATAATTCAAGAAAAACAAAATAAATATTTTTTTCCAAACAAAATTTGCTAAGATGATAGCTTTAAAATAGTCCAGTTTTAATTTTTCGTAAAATTACTAAAAAATATAATTTTTGTCCTTAATATTATTAAATTGATTTTCTTTTTGATTCATTTTAGGAAAATAATAAAATAAAAGAAAATCAATCGTTTATTTGCGATTTTTTTAATAATAGTAATTTTTAAAATAAAATTAATCGATCAAAAAATGTCTAAAGAAGGTTTTTCAGATGTAGTTCTATATTTGTTTCTTGTGGGCTCAATCATTTCCATGATAGCCTCTTTTCTCTCAATAATATTTTACCTTTGCAATAAGGAAATCCAAATTCTCGCATTGAGAATTGTTTTTCATGCTCAATGTGCCAATTTCCTCGTTTCACTGACAAGTTGCCTCTCATTTCTTGTCATCTATACATTGGGAGTAGATAATGATTCAAACGTTTGCATAATACATAGTTTCTTTATGAACTATTTCAATTTGTTAGCAATTCTTCTGGTCAGCAACATTTCATATGTTCTCTATTTGACAATCTTTTATCCACATCTTTCTATCAAAAAAATCAGCAACTATTTCCTATATATATGTGTTTTGGTGTCTGGTTTTTTGTCTTTGATGTAATTTTTTATCAAATTTTAGAAATTATTAATTTTTTTATTTTATAGCCCATATTTCGTCCATAATTATGGCATTTCCCCTCAAATTTGCTACGTGTCAATCATGCAATCCATCGATACTTACAATTTCTTCATAGTCCGAGTCATGTTCTACTTTCTTCCCATATGGATAGTCCTCCTTTCGAATTTTTTCTTTTATTTTAGATGCCTCTCGTTTTTAAAAGGACAGATCTTAAGCCAGAAAAATCTCAGACATGTGCATAATTTGCTCTACTATCCAATTTTTTTGATCATTTGCTGGATCCTCATGACAATATTTCGGATGATAGATTGCTTTCTTACCTTAGATAATCAGATTTTTGTGATGTTTGCGGTCTTTTTAAGCACAATGAGCGGATTTTTTGACTCATTGCTTTTTTTCACACACCCTCAAATTTTGAAAAGTTGCAAAGCCCTCAAACGAAAATCCATTGATCAATCTGTAGAAGAACGGATTTCAATGGGGAAGTTGGAAGACAGTGCTCCAATAACAGATGATGGATTACAAAGCATAATGCTCAATCCTGACGCATAAAATGATTTTTTTTTTTTTTTTCGCATTAACCAATTTATTTATTGAAAATAAAAACAAAAATTTTTTAATTACCGCAATGAATTTTTAGAAAATTATTATAAATTATTTCTAATTTTTTGCTAATATCTAAATGATAATATGAAATATGACACACTTATTTCTCATTATTCTTTTGAAACATATTTATTTTTATTTTTTTCATTTAACTAATTTCTTTAATGAAAAGTTGAGAACACTAAAACAAAAACAATAATGAATATTTTAGTCTAAAAATTATTATAAATTATTTTCTGCTTTTTTGATAATATCCAAAATTATCACATGACCACACTCACTTTGATTTCCTTGATAAACTCGGCTGATAATGGGGATCTTAGCAACTTAAAGGAACTCAAACTGGCAGAAAAAAACATCTCGAAAATCGAAGATCTAGGGGCGTGTAAAGAACTGAGAAAGGTTGAGTTGAGTATGAATATATTAGAATCTTTTGAAGTAAATATTAATGTCAAAAAAAATATTTTGTCTACATTTTTTAAGGGAATTTCTCATAATTATAATTTGGTGATGATCAATTTAAGCCATAACAATATCAAGAAAATTCCTGATTTACAGGAATTAGCGAATTTGACTGTTTTGAACCTTTCCTTTAACAAGGTTTTTTTATTCGATTTTTTTATGTTTGAAAGTAAAATGTTGAAAAGATTAAAAAAATCGAAGGTTTGAAGCTTTTTTATTTGAAGGCGTTGATTTTAAATAACAACGAGATCAGCCAAATTGAGAATTTGAATTATACAATTGAAATCACGACGCTGATTTTAGCTCATAATGACATTGAAGAAATAAGAGGTTTGGAGAAAATGAAAAAAATCACCAAATTATCATTATCTCATAATAAAATTCATGTAAAAGTTTGTTTTCAATGAAATTACATATAAATTTTTGAAGGAAATCAAAGGTATTAAACATCTAGCAGATTTAAGAGAATTAAAATTGAATGATAATAAAATTTTGGCTATCCCGGAAGTGCTTAAAGAAAACGTTGATCTGGAAATATTTGATATCGGGAATAATGAAATAAAGGATGTGAAGTACATTTTTTATTTTATTTTTAAAAAAAATTTGTCAAAAAAAAAAGAAAAACACAAGTTGTCGCGAATTTCAGAAGATTGAGGAATTTAAACATATTAGGAAATCCTCTTGATTTTTCCAAAGTTTATGAGCTGTATTTGAAAGAAATAAAGTTTTTAAAAACTTTTAACAACCAACCTCTCAATAAAAAGACAAAAGCTCCAAATGATTCTGAGACAAACTTGAAGAGAGGACGCCTGGCAGGTGATGATACCAAAGAAAATGAAACGAAAAATTCAAAAATTGTTAAAACAGGAGAGATTTCTAATATTTATCGAAATGAAAAAGAAAAAAATCCAAAAAATGCCAACAACATACAAAAAACAAAAATTTCCATAAATGAGGAAACAAAAGCAAAACTTGAAAAAATAGAAGAAAATACCCAAAAAATCAAAAATTCAAGTGAAAAACCAACCGAAAAAGAAACCCTTCCACCACTGAATCAAAAAAATCCAATTCAAAAAATAACAAAAAAAAAGACGAGAAAAATGTTACAAAACAACGAGAAAATCAAAGACTTGCTTTCCCACGGCGACGAAAAAATTTCTCAATGGGATAATTAAATTTAAAACCATTTTTTTCATTAAAAATCCTGGCCGAACAAATTTATTTCTTTTTTTCTTTATGGTTATGATATCTTTGAAATTCCTCAATGAACAGTTCTCTTAATCTTTCCTCGGAGAGCTCTCCTTCCTTTTCAAAATCTAAATCTATAGCCTCTTCTGCAAATTTCTCCTTTTTTTTATCTCTAACCTTCGACAAATAAGTATGACTTAGCGCCTGATCCACAGTCATTCTTTTCTTTGGGTTAAAAACCACCAATTTACTAACAAAATCAATCGCTTCTGAGCTTGATCCTTTGTAAAGTTCTTTTAAATCTAACTTTTTGGTCTCTGGAAATGACTTCAAATATTGTAGAGCCTTATGATCGCTGACAAATTCCACATCTTCTGAAGTGGGAGTCCCTAAAATCGAAAATATCACATTCATTTGATCGGTATTGCTTCTCGGGTAACCACTTTTCTTAACGGCACTTACTCTTTCTGGTGACAATGGAAAACATGAGTTCCCAGGAAACAAAGGGGTTCTATCAACAAAACAAGCAGCGTTATCTTTGAGCATGCATTGCAATTCCCCAGAGATGCAACCTAAGGACCACATATCGATTGAAGCATCATAATTTCTCTCTAGAAGAATCAATTCTGGAGCCCTGTACCATCTTGTCACCACATGCGTGGTCAATTGCCTTTTCCTGTTAATGATGTTCATTTTTTTGTTGATGTTAGTCTCCTCCTCGGGAATCTCAGCATTTTTTTGGGATTCGGCCTTTTTCATCGATTTTTCATTCACTGGATCTAAAATGCCTTCCATGCTACGAGCCAAACCAAAGTCGCAGATTTTGACCGAACAATCCTCGTTTATTAAAATATTTGCAGGCTTCAAATCTCGGTGAAGCACATTAGCAGAGTGCAGATATTTGATGCCACAAAGAGTGTTATAGATCAGGGTCTGAAGGTGGAGCGGCTGGAGATATATCGGGGATTTGAACAATTTCTTTAGGTCGGATGTACAAAAATCCATGATTATATAGATAGTTTGGAAATTTTTGAGGTCTTTCGGTTCTAATATGTCCACTATCTTCACAACATTTGGGTGGTTTATTTTTCGTAATAAGGTAATTTCCCTTAGAATACGTTTGGCATCAATTATGTCATCAAAGAGCTCCTTTATCTTTTTAATGGCAACCTTTTTCCCAGTAGACTTTTGAATGGCTTCAACCACATAACCGTAAGCGCCGGAACCCAATTGCTTCTGTATTTCATATTCGGGACCGACATCCCAATCATGGAAGGCTGGGGAAATAGATGAAAGATTGACAGTCTGAATCTCCTCCATTTTGTTTACAATAAATTTATTAATTATAAATAAAGTTTGGGATCTTTCATATTGGAAATATAAAGGAATTGCTTTTAGAAAAAAATTGCGATATTTTTGGGGATTATATTAATTTTTTTTTTTTTCATCAAAATCTTTGATTTAAAAAAAAGGAAGCAGTTTTTGATAAGAACTTTAAAAAAATGGTTTTTTCGCTCATAAAAAATTATTAACATTTACTTATTTCATTTGAGTTTGAAAAATTTGAAAATAAAAAGAAAACTTCAGTGATAATTTCATTTTTTTTCCTTAAAAATGAATGAAATATTCAATATTCAAAATTTTGAAATACAAAATATTAACTTTTTAGAGATTTTTATATCGCTGTATTTTATTTAAAATTTATTTTCGTCAAAAAGCTTCTGAGTTAAACTATTTTCAGATAGAATTCAAAAAAACTTAAGACAATAATAAATTCAAAATTTAGTGTTTCTTTAAATCAGAGGTTCAAGTTTTTAATTTTTGATAAATTTGAAATTTTATAAAAATAATAAACCTAGATATTTTTATATTTATAATTACAAATTCTGAATACGAATGTTGTAAAAAGTTAGTCGTTTCCTTAATTTCAAAGGTGTTCTGATTTATCGTTTCAAATTCGTTTTTTATTTCATTCGTTTTTCAAGAATTCATGAATATAAAAGGCTCCCGTGCATTTTTTCAAACCACATCAAAAACAATCTGATACAAAAACAAACAAAAGAAAGAAACTTAAAATTTCATGAATTTCAAAATTTTAATCTGCCTTTGCTTAGTTCTCGCTTTGACTTCAGCAAAAAAATCGAGACTCACCAAGAACGAAATCAAAAATTTGGAGGCAAATACCTTTAATGGATGCACTGGAAGCGATTGTGTCATTTATGATCTTTCAACCGAAAACACTTGCACTCTAAAATCTGGAACCCCGACCTACAACATGAATTGGGTTAAAGGATTATCTCTAAATGTGGATTTCCAATTGGCTGGAGGAAGAATTATATATTATCGGATACAATCATTCAGTGGAAGTTTTTCCCCCTATTATGTTCCAGGAATCAACGATATTGACACCAAAAAGAACTCTGATCAAACTATGAGAAGAATGTGGGCCTATTTCTATGATCATAGCTATGAATACCTTGTATGCGCTTGAGGAATAACAGAAATTTATTTATTTTTTTTTTTAATAAACAGAAACAAAAAAAGTAGATTTTAGTTTTTTTTCCATTTTTTTTTAATAATAAATTAAAGCAAATTATAAACTTTTTTTATTTGGAAAGTTATCAACAGTATACATGTTCAGTTAGCTAGCTCACGGCCATAGCAAGCGAAAACAAATGAAAATTTATGTGATGTATTCCTTCTTATCTCTTCAAGCAGCTTTCTTTCCTTCTCTTAATCACTTTATTTCACTATGTCTTTCATCTTTTCTGGTAGGATCTGAGATTTTGCTTCCAATCATCTTCTCTACTCTTCCTAAACAAATCGTTCAAAATGCTAAAAATGTTGAATCTTCAGAAATCCTAATTTTATAATCTTTTGATAGTGGTGGTTTTTGGGAGCCGGTTTCTAGGGAGTTGTGATAAGGAGGTTTTTGGGGTGGGTTTTCGGTTTTGATCTCAGGAAAAGTTTGAAGCCTCTATGTTTGGCAGAATTTTGTTATGATAGGAATTTTTACTTTTATCAAAAAATTTTTCGTTTTCAACTCTCCCATGAAAATATTTGTTTTATCAGCAGAAATTTAAATTTTAAATGTGTTTTATTTCTCTAAAAATTAATTTTTGAAAGTAAAATTATTTATTTTGTTTTAATAATTGTTCTTTTTTCTCATCTTCTTTCATCTTTGAAAAAGCTTTCTTGATACCCCAAGCAATTTTGAAAGGCGTTTGCGCATAACAAACAACAGTTTCCCACACATTCAGGTTTGACGTAATATGCGACGAGTGTTCCTGAGAAACCAAGTCAGCAGAATCCTTGATATATACACATGGCTTTGTTTTATTACAAAAATTAAACTTAATTAGACTTTGCGTTTTTTTTCTGTTTCTGGCTTTTTGACAACAAAATGTTCTATTTTCATCAAATCTTCCAAACCAATAATTTCGGTTTCCAATTCTTTGTTTTGAGTATCCTTGGAAAATTTCATCCTCAAAAGCTGAAGTTGAACTTCTCGCAGTTGGGTCTGGACATCTTTTACCACTTCAATATTGGCGTCAGGGTTTTCCATTAAAGTTTCTAATTTGGTTCTCCAAAATCGTTCTTGTTTTTTCAAACAAGCTAAGAACTCTTCACTTTCCTCCTTTGGATTATTTCCTAATCCAATTAATGTGTTTGGGCGGACCATGCTAACCTCATGCTCAAGATTCAGAGGTGATGGATGATGGATTATTTGTTCGCCCTTGAATCCCTCACTGATTTGGTTAGGATTCTTTAGTTCAAGTCGATCAGACGATGGCTCGGAACCCATGTGTGATGAGTGTTGTTTGTGCAAATTTTTAAAAAATTCTTATAAAAATTAATAATTTTTATTTTTAATAAGAA
>Ga0302320_10019361_pt1 | contig 13663 bp, 10 predicted proteins | sample Bog_T0_3_FD_202130 | JGI IMG/M metagenome (GOLD analysis project Ga0302320, IMG submission 202130) | Peat permafrost microbial communities from Stordalen Mire near Abisko, Sweden - Bog_T0_3 | ecosystem: Environmental > Terrestrial > Soil > Wetlands > Peat | place: Sweden: Abisko, Stordalen Mire... | reverse complement strand
CGCTTCTGTGGGCAAGAGCCCGGTCGCCTGCGCCACCTGCGGTGGGGCCAATCGCTCGCTATCCGCTCGCAAGGGCTTCTGTGGGTAAGGGCCCGGCCATCTGCGCCACCTGCGGTGGGGCCAATCGCTCGCTATCCGCTCGCAAGGGCTTCTGTGGGTAAGGGCCCGGCCATCTGCGGTGGGGCCAACCGTCACGAATGGAAGAACCGGCAACTGGAAGCCCGCGGCGGCTACTTCGCCTCTTTGCGCAGGGTGTAGTAGTCGTACGTGATCTTCCAGGTGAATTCTTTTCCGGGCTCGATGGTCATGTCGATGAAGGGCTCTGGAGAAATGACCGTGCGAATGCCCCAGAGAGCGACCTTCGAGAGCGGCTGATCGCCGGTGGCGTGGACGCCGAAGCCCAGCTTGCGGTCTTCAATGCGGATGTCGTAGTCCTTTGGATCGGAGCTGAAGCCGGTGAACAGCGCGGCCACTTTGTCCTGGCCGGTAAGAGTCCTGGTGAGAGTGACCCGATCGCCGCTGAGGCTGAGCAACTCCAGCAGCTTTGGGTCCGGCGTCGCAACCATCGTGGGATGGAATCCAAATTGGATGCTGATGTCTGGGCTTGGCGCCTGGTTGTCGAGACTCATGAAGTTGTGGTCGTAGACGCTGGTCTGAATGGTGCGCTGGCCGGTGTTGCGGAGGCTGTGCTCAAGCACCAGCTGCGGCTTGCCGGGAGTGAGAGAGACGCGCTTGCGATAGACGTAGCCGTAGCCTGAGCCGGGATCGGTAAGCTCTTGCGTGAACTCGACAGAAGTGGCGGTTTTGCTTACGGTCCACTTGCCGCCGTTCACAATGTCGTAGAGCCGGTAGTTGCTGTAGGGCTTGTCGTCGGGTTTGCGCAGGGCGCCGACGCCGATTTTGATGAAGGTGCCGCCGGCCTTGGCGTCTTCCCAGCCGAGCGCGGTGTGGTTGGCGTTGGTGAACTCCTCGGGGACGCCCATGATGGCCGAGGAAGAGCCGGTGACAATCTTGTCGCCTTCATAAACATAGTCAACAACGTCAGGGCGTGCCTGCTGGAACCAGGGACCGTAGTAGCTGTGGCCGGCATAGTGGAGGCTGCTCACGATGCCGGACCAATCGAAGCGGGTGCCCTTGTAGAAGCCGGTTTTGGCGTCGGGAAGATAGAGCGTGGCCTTCACGGGACCGTTGGCGATGGTGGCAGTGGGAGCCTGCGCGGCGCAGGGCAGGACGATTGCGGCGGTGAGCGCAAGGGCAGCGATGGGTGCGAATCTGTGCATGGAGTTCCGAAGCCTCTTTTTTCGAGACCCATTATTGCAGAGTCGAATACGGGTTTGCCGCCAGCACTCCGCGGTATTACCATTGCTGCGACTTAACGGCAGACAGTTTTCTCACTCTGGGGGCAACGCAACGTGCGGCGTCCGACCGCCTGGACTGCGGGGAGCGTGAGAAGACTGCCGGCCATGGCAGGAGGGGACGATGACTCTTTCGCGTAGACGTTTCTTGAAGGTGGGCGCGGCCGGGGCTGCGTGTGCAATGGGAAGCCTGAAAGGGCTGACTGCGACCACTGAGGCCGGCGCGGCGCAGATTGCCATCAAGCGCATTGAGGAGATGCCGAATGTTCCGCTCAAGTTCAAGGTGCGGGACTGGCGGCAGGTTGCGGTTGATCTGGATGCCCATCTCTTTGACCTGAATGCAAAGGGGCCCGGCCGGCCGTTTATCTGGATGGATCGCTCGCGCGTGAATTTTAACGAGGATACGTTCGGGCTCTACGTGACGGTAGACGATCCGCGCTGCGGGCCGAAGGAGAATGGCGGGCAGTTTCACGACGCGGTGTGCGAGCTGCCTTCGCTGATCGGGGCCACGCTGGTAGGCATTGACAAGAGCAACCAGAACGGGCGCGATTGGGTAAGCATGAGCAAAGCCTTCTTCCACAAGGCCGACGGCAAAAACATCTTCATGGATATGGTGCGCGACTTCTCTTACAAGGTGGGCGGCGCCATGAATATCGATTTCTGGTACGACACCGTTCCCAACATGCTGTTCATGCAACTGGCGATCCTGTATCCGCATGAGGCGCAGTTTGACGAGTTGCAGCGCACGGTGGCGGAGCAGTTTTACCGGGCGGTGCTGGTCCTCAAAGACGACCCGAAGGGTTTTCATCACCAGACGTTCAACTTCAAAACCATGCAGCCCTATGACGGGCCGCAGGAGATGCACTGGATTGAGCCGGACTCCTCTGGCGCGTTTGGCTGGATGCAGTACATGGCGTATGTGAAGTTTGGCGACCCAAAATATCTGCAAGCGGCGAAGTCGGCGATGGAGGCTCTGAACGCGGAGACAAGCAGCCCGCTCTACGACGTGATCCTGCCGTTTGGTGCTTACGCGGCGGCGCGGATGAATGCCGAACAGGGCACGAGCTATGACACGGGAAAGATTGTGGACTGGTGCTTTGCGGGCGGAAAGATCTGCATGGGCGGCGTGAGCTCGGCGCGGTGGGGCGACTACGACGTCAGCGGGCTTGTGACGATGGGCGAGGACCGGCCATACCTGTTTGAGACTCATCAACTGGCTTCTTCGCTGGTTCCGCTGGTGCGCTATGAGCCGCGGCTGGCGCGGGCGGTGGGCAAGTGGATGCTGAACGCGGCCAGCAATGCACGGTTGTTTTATCCGGGGGAGATTCCGGACGACTACCAGGCGGCGCCGGAGCTGAAGGAAGTTTCGCGGAACTTGATTGGCTATGAGGTGCTGCTGGGGCGGGGCGGAAAACTGCTGGATGCGCAGGAAAAAGACGTGCTGGCCAAACGGAGCGGAGTTTCGTTTGTGGCTTCACGCGATAACTGGGAGTGCTGGTCGCCGGCGACCGGGCAACGGTATGTGTTTCCGCCCATCTCGCACTTCAGTTTGTACAGTTCGACCTCCGTGGGCGTCTTTGGGGCAATCATCTCGCGGACCGACGACGAACAGATCCTGGGCCTCGACTGCCTGAAGACGGACTACAACCGGGCGGCGGCTTATCCCACGCATCTCTACTACAACCCGCATGATGAGGAGCGCGAGATTCATGTCGACGTCGGAGCCAAGCGTGTGGATTTGTACGACGCGGTGGCGAAGCGCTGGGTGAAGAAGAGTGCTGCGGGAAAGGCGGGCGTGCGCCTGGCACGCGACTCGGCGGCGGTGATTGTGGCTGTGCCCGCGGGAGCAAAGACGGAGCGCAAAGGCAAGCGGCTGCTGGCCGATGGCGTGGTGGTGGACTACTTTGCGGGCGGAGCCGCGTAGGCGGGACAACGAAGAGAAAATCAAGGACGGAGGAAGGTTGGGGTTATGAGAATTCCACGGAGAAATATCTTCAAGGGTCTGGCGGCTTCGCTGGGCTTGATGGCGGCGGGCAAGGTTGCCGGCGCCGCTGACGTTGCGCCGGCAAAGGCGCCGGCCGCGAGGCATGAGAACGGCCCCGATCCGCTCTATGAGAAGCCGCTGCCGGTGAAGACGTCGGAACTGGAGGAGCATCCGAAGCCGGGAGTTTCTGCAACGGAGGTGTGCGACTATGCGCCGGTGGGGTATACGGGCGATCTGAAGCCGAGCCCTCCGCACGCGGACTTGAACCCGAATCACGCGGTGATTATCAAGTGGCAAGGCAAGCCGCACCGGGTGGTGTTTGGGCACGAGGCCAGCTACTGCCCGTGGATGCAACTGCCCAACGGGCTGGGGCTCTGTAACCAGTTTTTTGAAGGCAACAACGGCTACGCCGAGCTGTTCAACAACAACGGGCGCAAGACGCGGAACAGCTTTGTGAATGTTGTGCAGAGCGGGCCGGAACGTGCGTGGGTGCGGTGGAATTATTTTTGCGTCAACAAGGATGACGATGCGCACCCGGTGCTGCGCGGGACCGAAGACTATGTGGCTTACCCCAACGGCCTGATGTGGCGGCGGCTGACTTACGAGACCATGATGCCGGACAAGGCAGAGGGCTATAGCTGGCAGCCGATCGACTACTTTGCGGTTGCTCCGCATGGGACGGAATGGAAAGACCTGTTTGCACGCGACCCGGAGCACAAAGACTTCAATGTTGCGACGGCGCTGGATGCCTTCAGTGACAAGAAGTACGAGCTGTTCTGGGACGACGACGGCAAGCCGCGGCGCGTGGGCGACGCGGAGCTGCTGCTGGAGATTTCGCACTCGCGCGGGCTGGCGATGGTGATGCCGAGCAAGGATGGGTATCTGTTCACGATTCTGGGAGCGGCTTCGGGCTTCCCTTCGGAGAAGAGCCAGATTGTGGACCACAGCCACAACGACACCGGCGGCTGGGGCTGGGGCGCGGCGCGCTGGAATCACTGGCCGGTGGGATGGCTGAATTCGCAGATGAATGACTACACGCCTACACAGCCGTATCCGTATCACTTTGGTCCGTTCTCGCACTACATGGTCAACAAGCCGATGAAGAATGTGGCGGGGCTGGACTTCAACGACCCGAAGAGCGATTTTCATCGCGAGACCTATGACATGGACCTGAACCGCTGGTCCGAGCGGCATGTTTACTACACGCTGACAGGCGTGGGCCAGAGCATGGAGCAAATCCGGCGGCTGGCGCGGCGCTGGCTCGAGCAAGGCAAGGCTTGCGCGACGCCGGAGAGCATTGCGGGGCTATAGTCCAGGCCGTGCGATACCCTGAGACGTATGCGGACGGCCTACATCGGAATGGGGGGGAACCTGGCCAGTTGGGCGGGGTCCCCTGAGGCGACTCTGACCGCAGCCGCGCGCCGGCTTGAATCGCTGGGCCGGGTGAGCCGCCGTTCGTCCCTCTATTCCACAGAACCGGTGGGGTATGCCGGGCAGCCAAGGTTTGTAAATGCAGTGGTGGAATTGGAGACGAAACTGCCCGCGCGCGAGCTGCTGGATGCGCTGCTGAAGATCGAGCTTGAGTTTGGCCGCAACCGGGCTGCAAGCTTTGTTAACGGCCCTAGAACGTTAGACTTGGACATACTGCTGTTCAACCGCGAAGTGGTGAGCGAACCGGGTTTGGAGATTCCCCACCCGCGTCTGGCCGAGCGCGCCTTTGTGCTCGTACCGCTTTGCGAAATCAACCCCCTGATTTTTGATGCCAGGCGTGGAAGAACCGTGTCACAATTGCTCCACGAGCTGCTCCCCGGCTCGGAAAGCAAAAATGATGCGGTGGCCCGGATTCAATTCGATGGTTGGGGCGTTGGCCCTGGTGGGTATGGTGTGCCTGGCGGCGCGGCTTAGCGCACAGTTGCCGGACGCTCCGCTGCCGAATGCGCCGTCGCCCGTCACCATGACGGTGGCCGTGGAAGACCCGAGCGGCGCCGCGCTGACCGGCGCAACGGTCGCGGATTCCGACGGGCATCTGCTGGGACACACGGATGCGGATGGCAGGCTGACGCTGACTTGCGCAGCACCCTGCCGCCTGCGGGTAGACGCCGAGGGGTTTCAGGGCAAGAGCCTGCAGCTCAGCGCTGGAACCACGCTGCAACTTGAACCGGCCACCATCAAGGAAGAAGTGACGGTGACCGCCTACCGCGTGCCGCTTGGGCAGCTCGGCAGCCCGGTCACCACGCGCGTGCTTTCAGAGACGGCTTTGGCCAGCACGCCGGCAGTGACCCTGGATGGGCAACTGCGGCAACTGCCCGGAGTGGAGCTTTTTCGCCGCTCCAGTTCGCTGGTGGCAAATCCGTCTTCGCAGGGCATCAGCCTGCGAGGACTCGGTTCCACATCGGCCAGCCGCACGCTCATCACTGAAGACGATGTGCCGCTGAACGATCCCGTGGGCGGCTGGATTCACTGGGAAGAGCAGCCTGAGCTGACCATCCAGAGCGTTGAACTGGCGCGCGGAGGCATCAGCGACCTGTATGGGTCGAGCGCGATTGGCGGCGTGGTGAGCCTGGTGACGGCGCGGCCCACCGCCACCGGCGCCGAGTTGCGCACTAGCTACGGCGCCGAAGGCACCTATGACCAGAGCCTGCTGGTCGAGACCAAGCATGGGCCGTGGGGCGTGCTGGGGTCGGGTGGCGCTCTCAGCACCAACGGGTATATCCAGGAGGCGCCGGCTGAGCGCGGTCCGGTGGACGTGAACTCGAATATGCGCGGCCAGAACGCGATGATCCTGCTGGAGCACGCACGCGGACCGCTACGGTTGTTTCTGCGGGGCAGCGGCTTCAACGAAGCCCGGCGAAACGGAACGTCGTTCCAGACCAACGGAACCCGCCTATGGCGCTACGTAACTGGCGGCGACTGGCAGGGCCCGCATGGCGGCTCGCTCACCGCACGGCTTTACGGCTCCGACGAGCGCTTCCATCAGACCTTCTCAAGCATTTCGAGTTTGCCCAACTTCGGCGATGCCTCCTGCGCCTACCGCTGCGGCGAGTATCCCACCCGCTATTCGATTTTGCCCGATAACGAGCTGGGCGCTGAGGCCCATTGGAACCAGCCGCTGGGCGCGGGACTCCTGTTTGTGTTTGGGGCTGACACGCACGATCTTCGGGTTTGGGACCTGGAACAAACCTTTGGGAGCAGCGCGGCGCTCACGAACCTGCGCGACCACCAGCGCGACTCCGCGGCGTATGCCGAGACCATGTGGGTCCACAAGGGCTGGACCCTGACCGGATCGAGCCGGCTCGACTGGTTCCAGAACTACGATGGGCAGCAACTGATGTGGAGCGGGACAGGCTGGGGAAAGACGGCCATGCAGCCCGTGCAGGGGAGCCAGCGGGTCTTCGATCCGCGCGTGGGACTGTCGCGGAAACTCTTTAATCATTGGGCGGTCTCCGGGTCTAGCTTCAGGGCCTTCCGCGCGCCCACACCCAACGAGCTTTACCGTTCAACCCAGGTGGGCAGCGAACTCACCTATCCGAACGGCGCGCTTTTGAGCGAGCGCGCAACCGGGTGGGAGACAGGCCTTGCGACCGAGTGGAACTGGGGCACGGTGCGCACAAGCTACTTTCTGACCCAGGTGAACCGGCCCATCACGGCGGTTGCCTTCAGTGCGTCAACAGCGCCGCCTCCCATTCTGCTGCGGCGTGAGAACCTGGGCCAGATTGAGAGCCGCGGGCTGGCCGTGGATTTCCAACTGGCGCCGCGGCGCTGGATGAGCGTGGATGGCGGCTACCAGCACGCACAGGCCACCGTAACCAGGGGCAGTCAGGATCTGGGCAACTGGATTCCCGAGGTGGCGCGCAACATGGCCACACTCAACGTGCGCGCGTACCGGTCCTCCATGGGGACGCTCAGCGTGCAGACGCGATTGAGCGGTCGCCAGTACGACGACGCTGGGAATACATTTCTGCTGCACGGGTATTTCAGAATGGATGCCTATGCCTCGCACGATTTCGGCAAGCGCATCCAACTGTTCACCGCCGGAGAAAACCTCTTGAATCGCCAGATTCAAGTGGCCCAGACGCCCACCACCACCCTGGCCATGCCGCGGGTGGCGCGGGTGGGATTCCTGATCCGGTTGGGCGGGCAAGGCCTTAGCAGAGGCTGGTCCCGCTAGAATCGACTGGTGAGCCTCGACTTCAGCGTAATCAGAACAAGCGATGCCGGCGGACGGCGCGCGCAGATCGTTCTGCCCCACCAGACCGTGGAGACGCCGGTCTTCATGCCGGTAGGCACAGCCGGCACGGTGAAGGCTGTTGCGCAGGATGTGCTGGAATCGCTGGGCGCGCAGATCATTCTCGGCAACACGTATCATCTCTACCTGCGGCCGGGCCACGAGGCCATCCGGCGGATGGGCGGGCTGCACAAGTTCATGAGCTGGCCGCGGGCGCTGCTCACTGACTCGGGCGGCTTTCAGGTCTTCAGCCTGAGCCAGTTGCGCAAAGTGACGGATGCGGGCGTCGAATTCCGGTCGCACCTGGACGGGAGTTCGCACTCATTTACTCCTGAGCATTCAGTGGATGTACAGATAGCGCTGGGCGCGGACATCTGCATGGCCTTTGACGAGTGCACCGAATACCCGGCAGAACGAAGCAGAGCGCTGGAGAGCCTCCGCCTCACCATGGCGTGGGCGCGGCGGTCGCTTGAGCGCTTCCGCGCTTTTGCCCTTGAAGTGCCATGGCACGAGGAACTGGGTGGGCGCACACAGAGCTTGTTTGGCATTGTGCAGGGCGGCACCTATACCGATCTGCGCCGTGAGAGCGCCGAGCGGCTGGTGGAGATGGACTTTGACGGCTACGCCATTGGCGGCCTGAGCGTGGGCGAACCGCGCGAAAAAACTCTTGAAATGATTGCCGAGGTACTGCCGCTGCTGCCCGCCGACAAGCCGCGCTATGTAATGGGCGTGGGCTACCCCGACGAGATTGAGCTGTATGCGCGCATGGGGCTGGACATGATGGACTGCGTGCTGCCCACCCGGGCGGCGCGGCATGGGCTTTTATTTACCAGCGAGGGCCGGCTGAATATTAAAAGCAAGCGCTATGCCGAAGACCAGGGTCCGCCTGATCCGGCCTGTGGGTGCATGGTGTGCCGGCGGTACTCGCGGGCTTATCTGCGCCACCTGATGCAGTCGGGCGAGGCGCTTTCAGGGATGCTGAATACGGTCCACAACCTTGCCTATTACCTGGGGATCATGGAGCGGGTGCGCCGGAGTCTTCAATCCGGAAGCCTTCAATCCGGAGATTGAAGGCTCTTGCCGCTCAACCGGTCATGGCTCCGCCCAGGAGCTGCTTCAAGGCCTGAACGTACTCCGTGAGCGCGGCGCGGCCGGCTTCGGTCATGCGGTAGAGAGTCTGCGGCTTGCGCTGGACAAACCTCTTTTCGACGGTGACGTAACCGGCTTCCTCCAGCTTCAGCAGCTGCGCGCCGAGGTTGCCGTCGGTCGAGGCGGTCTTGGAGCGGAGCCAGGTAAACTCAGCTTCCTCCACGGTCGAGAGCAGCGAAAGCAGCGCCAGGCGCAGTTTGCCATGCACAATGGGATTGAGTTCCGGCAGGTCAGGCATGGGAGACATCCTGCCTTTGCTTGCGCGCTTCGGCGATCATTCCATAGATGCCGAAGACAATCTGGCAGAAGAATATGGCGGCCACAAAGATCGCGGTCACCTGGGTTTCAGAGCCAAAGCAAGCAGCCACGGCAGCGGCCCACCAGACAACGGCGCAGGCAAACTGCATCTTCCACTTCAGGATGATGCTGGAAGCTGCGTTGGTGCAGCCCAGAAAGGCGCCGATAATGGCCACGAACACGTGAAACTCGAAGCGGCCGCTGATGCCGAGGGCAACGAGCAAGGTAAAAAGCGAGACGCCCATGGCGATCCAGATGGCGGCCATGGCGCGGCCCAGGGTGGTCTCAGGGCCTTTGTGGGCCGTGCGCGAGACAAGGATGCCCATTAGTATGGAGGCGCCAATCATGGTCACCGGCCAGGCCAGGTTGCTATGGCCGAAGAAGGCCCAGGCCATGGCCACATAATAGGCCACGCCCCACAGAACAAAGGTCCATCCCCAGCTTTCTGTGGTGCGCCGGCCTTCGGCAATCATGGTCTCAATCAGGTTGAGCCTGTCTTTCAGTTCCAGTTCTTCCGGGTTCGAGTTCATAGCGAATCTCCTTGAGGGGCTCAGTTCTAGAACTAGAGCATTCCTCTATGAAGAGCACTCTATTTTATAGAGTCTTGAATGTCAAGAACTATTCTGCCCGGAACGCACGATTTTTCGCCCTAGACCGGGCGGAGGCGGCGCGGTGCCTGTTCCGTCTCTGAAGGCAGGTGCGCCCCCTTCTGCGACGGCCTGCGGAACGAGCGCAGTTCTGCGATCGCTCGCTCCAGAACGCTGGCCCAGTCGCCAGGCGCTTTCTGGCGCAGCAGGCGGGCGGTGGGATACCAGGGGCTGGTCTCGATGCGCTGCATCCACCGCCAATCGGAGAGATAAGGCAACAGGATGAATACGGGCTTGCCCAGTGCTCCGGCGAGGTGAGCGATGCATGTATCGGTAGTAACCACCAGGTCAAGGGTTGCGATAAGAGCAGCTGTCTCGGCCAGGTCGCGGTCGCGGCTGGAGCCGTCCCAGGCAAAGACATCGCCGGGCAGGCTCTCCAACTGCCTGGCGGGCTCGCCCTTTTGCAGCGAAATCCAGGTAACGCCGGGCGTTCGCAACAGGGGCAGCAACGTGCGCACATGCATGGAGCGCTGGCTGTCTGCCTTGTAGCGGGGATTGCCTGCCCAGGCAAACCCCACGCGCAGACCGGGCTGGACGGATGGGAACTGGGTTCGCTTCTCGTCGATGAGCGTCTGCTCGGCGCCAAGATACGCTCCGGTCCAGGGAACGGTTGCCACAGTGGTTGCGAAGGCGGCAGGAAGACTGATCAGCGGGCACTCGATCTCGAACTGCGGCGGCTTTTGACCCAACAAGGCAATCTCAGCCAGGCCGGCGCGCACCGGGGGCAAAGAGGCCATGAGCCGCGCCACCGGCTCCTGCACTTGCAGGACGGGCACCCCACCGCGCGCGGCCACCAGGGTCACGTAGCGGCTGAACTGGATGGTGTCTCCCAGACCCTGCTCGGCATGCAGCAGGATGCGGCGGCCATTCAGGGGCTCGCCGCGCCAGCGGGGCTGGTCAAACTTCCGCGGCGCGCGATGCACTTCGCGGAAGTGCCAGCGGGCCTCGTAGTCAACCCAGCCGCGCTCCCAGTCGCCCAAACGCAGGCGGGTGAGGGCCAGGTTGTACAGGGCTCCGGCGCTCTCGGGCGCGCGCTCCACCGCGGCCTCATGGGCGCGCAGCGCCTGGCCCATGCGCCCCATGTCCAGCAGGGAGTTGCCGCGATTGGAGGCGGCGGCGCTGTTGCCCAACGCCTCAGCCTGCTCGAATGTCTGAACAGCTTCAGCAAAGCGGCCATCCTTGTGCAGCAGAATCCCGTGCATGTTGACGGCTTCGGCGTGGGATGGATTGCGCGCCAGGGCCCAGCGCAGCCAGCCCCAGGCTCCGGCCCGGTCGCGCTCGGCAGCGCGGAACTGGCACCAGGCCACATGGGTTTCAACCTGCTCCGGATTGAGCGCGAAGGCCTTGCGCAGGCAGGCCTCAGCCTGTTCAATGCAGCGCTGCTCGCGCTTGAGAAGGGCAAGGTTGATCCAGCCGGAGACCAGGTCGGGCCGCAACTCGACGGCGCGGAGCAGAGCGGCCTCAGCGTAGACGGCTCGGCCCAGTTCCCGCAGAATGGCGCCCAGATTCATCCAGGCGGCGGCAAAGTCGGGCCGCTGGGCCAGCGCGCGGCGGTAGCGAGTCTCGGCCAGCTTGAGCCCGCCCAGACGCGCCAACACAAAGCCGGCGGCAAACTCGGCCTCGGGCAAACGGGGCTGCAGCGCCAGCGCCTGCTCATAGCGGTCCAGCGCGGCGGTGTTGTTGCCCATGCAGGCATAGGCATTTCCAAGGCCCAGGTGCGCGCCCACCAGCGTGGGCCGGCGCTGGATGGCCATCATGAACTCGCGTATCGCTTCCTCGGGCTCCCCGCCCGCGAGCCGCAGTTCACCAAGGCCCATGCGGGCCAGCGCATCCATGCCGTCAAGACGGATGGCTTTGCGATAGGCCTTTTCAGCGTCTTTTGGCTGGCAAGCGGCCTTGTAGGCCTGGCCCAGCGCCACCCAGGCCGCGCCCATCTTGGGAGCCGCGGCAACAGCCGCCTTCGCCATCTGCACCGCTGCCGCATTCTGATTGCTGGCCAGCGCCACCAGGGTAATGCCCACCAGCGCGTCCGGCTGGTGCGGGTTCTCATTCAGCATGCGCTGATAACCGAGCGCCACCTCAGTGAGCCGCCCCGTGAGATCGCCGCCTGATTGATTTCGACCTTCGGTCATGGCAAGGACTTCCCTGCTTGGGTGCAAATCCCCTGATGAGAGGCAGCGGCGCGGACGCACGACTCCGGCTTCGCCTGCCTGACAAGGTGGAAGCTAAAGGTTTCAGCGCAGGGTTGCCATTGGAAATTAGGTTCCGCACAGAATTTCGCGGGGCAGGTTTCCCGCTTCTGCGCAGGTTTGTTTTCGGAACTCGACCGGAGCGGCGCGGCATCTACGCCCCTGGAGCGTTCTGCATCACTCCTCGAATCCTGGCTGACGGGGCGGCATATCCAGGCGCAACTCCCTCATGCGCCTGCCATGCATCTCGCCCAGCCAGGGGTCCACATACCGCTTGCTTAAATCGATTGTGGTCTGGGCCACGGCGCCATCTTCTCGCGCGGTAGCCATCACATTTCCATCCGGATCGGTGATGGCGGTGGGAAACTGGTAACCGGAACTCACCAGGAAGACTTTGTTCTCAATGGCGCGCGCCTTGGCGAGCGTTTCATCGCCGCCCGCGATGGGCATGAAAATCACCTCCGCGCCGCGCGCGGCCAGCGCCCGCGCGGGATCGGGGAAGAACACGTCATAGCAGATCATCAGCCCCACGGTTCCGAAGTCGGTCTCGAAGACCGGATAATCGCGGCCAGGCGTCAGGCCGCCCTCCACCTCCTCGCGCGGCAAATAGACCTTGCGGTATTTTCCCGCCAGGTTCCCTTGACGATCAATCAACACGGCCGTGTTATAAACGGCAGCCCCTTCGCGCTCATAGACGCCGGCCACGATATACGCGTTCAGCCGTTTGGCCGCCTCGCCAAGTTGCAGCGTCGTGGGGCCGGGCACCGGCTCCGCCGCCTCAACATAACTCTTGCCCGTGTTCACCCCCGTAATGCCCTCCGGCAGAAGAATGACATCCGTCTTCTCGTGGATCGACTTGTCGATCACCTCCACGAAGCGGCGCACGTTCTCCGCTGCCGAGCTTGACCCATGCGAACAGAAGTTGACAGTCGCAATGCGCACCGGGCGGGGAGCCGGGGTAGCGATCCGGGTCAGCGAGATGTCATCCCACAACACCGTGCCCTCCGGAGAATTGGACAGGTAGAGTTGCAGCACCACGGCCACCGCATCGGCCGGAGCCGGCGCATCGATCGTCAGCCGCGTCCAGGCCCCATCGCGCTGCGCATGGTAGGCATAGTCCGGCTGTGCTGCGCGCACATTCCGTGCGTCGCGCCAGTCCAGCCGTGCGACAATCTGCCAATTCTCTGAGGCCACAGCTTCAGCACGGTAGTAGGCCGTAAAACGATACCATTGGCCGGCCTCGATTCCGGGCTCGATGTGCTCCCAGCCGCCATGCTCGGCCAGCTTGCCTGCCCCTGAGATTGCAAGGGAACCGGACTTGCCGCGGAAGTGCAGCGGATCCACAAAGCACCGAGGCGCGGTTTCAGCCCGCGCGCTCCAGGTGGTCCAGCCGGCCGGCTTGCCGTCGGGCCCAGGCGTGGCTCCGGAAAACTGGAATGGCAGCGCCGCGGCGGTGAGAGAACCGATCGACAAAATGGCCAACAGGCAACCCATCGGCAAACCCGCCAGGGCGCCGATCGAGAGCCGGTCAGGAAGCAAGCGGGCTGCAATCGCCGGAAACCTCATTGTGCCCCCAAAATAACGTGAGTCTATCTTAGCCTTGCCCGTACACGCGCTGCCGCGCCTGAAGTCCATCCAGGCAAATCACTTCCCCAGTTGCTTCACAAAAAAGTCCGCCATGATGTGGTTGGCTTCAATCGCCTCAGGCAGCCGCGGGTCATACCAGAAGGCGTGCGTCAGCGCGTCGTAGACAACCAACTGCGCATCCACGCCGGCCAGAAGAAATGCGCGCTGCAGGTTGACGGTGCCGCTGAGGA
>Ga0302320_10019357_pt1 | contig 13664 bp, 10 predicted proteins | sample Bog_T0_3_FD_202130 | JGI IMG/M metagenome (GOLD analysis project Ga0302320, IMG submission 202130) | Peat permafrost microbial communities from Stordalen Mire near Abisko, Sweden - Bog_T0_3 | ecosystem: Environmental > Terrestrial > Soil > Wetlands > Peat | place: Sweden: Abisko, Stordalen Mire... | reverse complement strand
ACGAACTCCGGGAATACGACCAGCTGAAGTCCGGTAGTCTGATTCTTCCAAGGACCGACCGGCTCGATCAGGTCGCGCAGTTCATTGCGAGAATCCGTATCGCAAAGGGCATGTCGCAAACTGATTTGGCCCGACACCTCGGCGTGAGCAAGCAGGTGATAAGCCGCTACGAAGAGAACGACTACCAGACTGCGGCGATTTCCACGCTCCAGGAGATCCTCGACGCTGTTGGAGTTAAAGTGATCGTTAGACTCACGCCATAGCGCGGCCAGATAACCGACAATGAACGGTTCACACGTGCAGACAATACTTCTGCTGCCCACCACCGCCAAGGCCATGATCGGCGGACTGGTGGTCAAGCGGCAAACTTTCGCACGCTCGGAGCGGGCGCTCTGGGACAGGGACCGTGTGCGCCGGCAATCTGCGGACCGCGATGGCGTCAAACGGAGATCTTCATCCTCTGGGGAATCTTCGGAAGGGCTTGGTGCGGAGGCGTCCAGGGCGACTGCGAATGTCCCGCAGAACGGTCGGGCGGTGATCGGGATTCTTTGGGCCCCTTGCGATACGGCTGAAATCAAGTCTCAGTCAAGCTAGACGAGCTCGCGGTTGGCCTCTTCGTCGGTCAACGGCGGCTTCCGCGAGATCAGCCGCAGATCGAACCGAAAAGACTCGGGTTGGGCAAACTCGATTCGCCCAAAGTCCGAGTGCGCGGGATTTAGAACGTAGTTCCGCTCGCCAAGGATTACGGAAGGCACGGACAAGACTGCCGATCGCTGCTGCGCAACCCAGACGTCTCCAAGAAGTCTGGTCGCAACCTGCTCGCGAGGGCTCAATGCCGACCATCCCTCCGGCAAATCCTTATCAGCAATTCTCTCGATGGCCACGTCCTCCGGAATGCCTGCTGCGCCGAGAAGGTATTTGTCAGGCAGCGTGCCGGACAAGTGCACGAGAACTTCGAGCACCGCGAGCGAGCGGTTTTCGCTCATGTACAGGACGCGGACTCCTCTTGAGTTCCACCGCCCACCGACACGGCGAGCACCCTCGCCATCGTATGCCGGGTAGGAACTCCGGCACAATCGGAATGCCCGCATCAGCCAAGGACACCGAATTCAATTCGTGTAAGTACTTCGTCTGCTTCCTGGAAGCCCTCTTCTGTAGCGGTGGCCTCCAGCGGTGTGCGGCCGCTTAGGGAAGGATTCGGTGTCTGCAGCCAACCCAAGGCCTTCTGTTGGTTGGCGAAAACCTCGCCCGCGCGTACCGACAGAGTGATGAACCGGCCGGGCGGCATTGTCTCGAACTCGCGATTTGACGGCGTCGTCGCCACGTTACGAACCTCACCTCAAATATACGCCTTTTCCGGCAGTTTCACCTACCTCCTCCTCGCCCGAGACGCCGCATCAACTTTGAGTCGGTGGTTGCCGGTGCCGAAGGTGCAGCGCCTGGAGGAGTTGAACCTGCTGCTGACGGCGGGATCGCGCGAGGAGCAGGACCGGGTGATCGCGGGCCGCTCGCAAACCGTTGGCGCGGGGATGATCGCCGAACGGCAGCATCTTCTGTCCCTGACCGACGAGGGCTTCGATGTGGGCCTTCTTACATATACCGGAGATCAATGCCGGCGGGTGCGCAAAGGCGTTGACGAACTTCTATTCGGCGCCATTACCGGTGGGCACTTCGGTCGAGGTGAAGGTCTATTCGGCGTAGGTGGAGATCTGGCATCAGGCCAAGTACGTGGACCGGATGGCTTGTTACCGCGGTCGTCCGAGGTCTTATAAGCAAATAATTCCACGGAGCCACATGCGACCAATCCAGTGTGCCAACTCGTCCGGAAGCGGCTAAACTCGCCAATGCCCACGAGAAGAACGCCTACCTGCAAGCGCATGAATCAGAGGTCCTTATAGACGGAATAGACAAAACGGCGCCAGGCGGAAACCATCCCGGAAAAGACTCTTAATCAGTAGGTTGTAGGTTCGATTCCTACCGCGCTCACCACAAATCATAGAAAACACAACCAGTTACAGGCGGACTGCTCGTGGGCTGCCGAACCAGTCGGTCACGCGGCCGGTCATTAGCTTTTGGCCAGGGCCGGCCGGAGCGCGCCCGCCCAGCTAGTGGACCGGCAAAGCCAGGAGCGGTGCGCCGGGCGAACGGTGCGGCGCGTGTGCGCCGCCGCGCGGCAACGTTGCCCCGATTGGTCTGAAGCCTAGTCCCCAACTGAAAAAGCCCACCCCGTAGGATGGGCCCGTGCGCCGGACTGCGATGCGGTCGCCAGTCCGACTTACTGCATCAGCGTAGTGGGCGGCCGGATCGCTTCGGCCGCCGCCACGCGCCTCTGCTCCTGCTGCCGCTTCTCCTCCTGCTTTTTCCGCTCGCCGTCGAGCGCCGATTCCAAGGCGGTGATGACCGGCTTCGTCACCGCGATGTCCACGTGCGTGTAGCCGCGCGTCCTGCTCAACTGTGAGTGACCGATAGAGTAAGAAACCCAAATGTGCCGTGCGGCGTGCCACCACCACCGGCTGGCGCGTCGGCGCTCCCCGCCTTTGTCCTGCGGATCGGCGGGATGGGACCCCTCCGATCAACTCGCCTTCCGCAGCACGTCCTCCACAGCCTCAGGATGCTTAGCGATGACCGCCAGCAGCACCCGCGTGGGGGCGTCCGGGCGCGACCGCCCTTGTTCCCAGTTTCGCAGCGTGGCTGGCGGGAAGCCGAACTTCGTCGCGAACTGCGCCTGACTCAGCCCCAACTTCGTCCGAACCTTGCGCACGTCAACCTCAGGCACGTGCACCAGCGTGACGCGGACGTTGTCGTTCTCGCCGCGGGTCCACGCGATAGCCTGCTCCAATCCTTCGACGATTCGCGCACCGACGGCCGGCCGCTTCCTCGGGACGCGCGCCGCCTTCTTCACCGCCCGCTTGGTTTTGGTTTTCGTAATCATTCCCGCCTCCTATTTTCTCGCCGCATACCTAGCGGCCAGGATCGGTACCTCCCGGCCAGAGCCCAACGGACCTTCCGCACGCCGCCGATCTCCGGGATCACTTCGCCTGCCTCCGGGTTCGCGGCGATGAAGGCCACTAGTTCTGCGCGCTCGGCATCGGATAGCAGAGGTCTGACGTCCTTCAGGAACCGTTCGGTCTCCACCACCGTCATCGGGGCGGCAGCCATGCTATCTTACTATACGCAATCTGCGCATAGCGGGCAAGGAAGCGCTTTTCCATCTTGCGAAATCCGCAAGATGCTTGGACGATTTGATAACCGCGACCGGCGCGCCTCTCCCCCGTGCCGCGCGGCGGCAACCGAGGCGGCCGCCATGCCTCATGGGGCCGGCGAATGCCCGTCCATCCGTTGAACCTCGCTCACCTGAACCGATACCAGTCCGTCCAGTCTACGGCAGGCGGGTTTCCTATCTTGGGTGTCTGGTAACGGCCCGCAAAGTGCAAGCTGTTCGGCATGCGCCTGACCTGTCGACTAATGGTGGCTTCTTCGATTCTGGCATTGACGGCTGCCGGGTCGGACGGACCGGCGAAAAAGCGCGTTGGTATTCCGGACCTCAGGAGTCCCGCGGCGAACGGAATAGAGGATTCGACGAAGACCGGCGCGGTGGGGCCAGGGAGCACAGGGCCAGGGGTAGTGCGGGCGCAGATTCTTCTCGCCCGCGCCAGGTTCTCGCCGGGTCAAATTGATGGCGTCTATGGCGACGATTTCGGGGTTGCGGTCAAGGGATATCAGGAAAGCCACGGTCTGAAGGCGACCGGCACCGTTGACGCCGAGATGTGGGGACTGCTGAATAAGGACGCAGGGCCTGTCCTATTGACCTATGCGATTACCCCGGTGGATGAGAAAGGGCCTTTTCTGCCGTTACCGGCCGAGGTTCAGGATAAGGCGAAACTAAAGTGGCTTGGCTTCGAAACGCCGGAGGAAGGACTAGGCGAGAAGTTCCACATCTCGCCCAAACTGCTGGCTGAGTTGAATCCCGGCAAGAAATTGGACACGGCGGGGGAGCGGATCGCCGTGCCGAATGTGCGGCGCACCGTTGCGGGTCTGGCGGTACACGTGGTGGTATCGAAGTCCAAACGCACCGTGATCGCATACGGCGCCGGCGGAAAGGAATTGGCGCGGTATCCGACCACCATTGGGGACTCGCACGATCCTCTGCCGATCGGCCATTGGACTATCGTCGGCATTGTCCACTACCCGTGGTTCGACTGGGATCCGAAGATGCTTTGGAATGTGGACAAGACGCTGCCCAAAGCGGAACTCGCGCCGGGCCCCAACAATCCCGTCGGCGTCGCCTGGATCGGCCTCTCAAAACCGGACTATGGAATCCATGGGACGCCCAATCCGGGGAATATCGGGCACGGCGTGTCGGACGGGTGTATCCGGCTGACGAACTGGGATGTGGAGGAACTGTCACGCATGGTTCGACGGGGCACACCGGTCGACCTGGAGGAGTAGCGTTTGAGGCTCTCTGTTTGCATCGCCGGGCTGTTGCCGGTGGTTCTCGCCGCCGGCGCGACCTCTTCGATTCTGGAGATGGCTCCGCCCATACGGGGACTCGCCCTCGCGGATCTGCGGGATACATTCGAGGAAATTCACGCCGGACATAAGCATGAGGCGATCGACATCATGGAGCCGAGAGGGACATCCGTGCGTGCGGTCGTATCCGGAACCGTCCGCAAGCTTTTCCTCAGCAAACCGGGGGGCAACACGATCTACCAGTTCGACGAAACGGGAGCGTATTGCTACTACTACGCGCACTTGGATGGATACGCCGAGGGGTTGCGCGAGGGAATGCGGGTGGCGCGGGGAGATGTCATCGGTTTTGTAGGATCGACGGGAAATGCCGATTCGCGCTCGCCGCACTTGCATTTTGCGGTCTTCGAACTGGGGCCGGAGAAGCTGTGGTGGCAGGGAAAAGCCATCGATCCATATCCTGGCCTGGTAGCTGCGGTAAAGCGGGCGAATTAGCGGTCTGCCTTCCGGCGCCGCATGCAGAATCCGCCGAAATGAGCGCAGTCTTTGCGTTCTGTCGTCCGCGCTAACTCGTCCGGCTCCGCTGGCCGCGGCGGCGGCGGCGGAACGCCCGAGCGACGCTACGTATGGTGCGCGCCGGCGGCAGCACCGCGGCAGGGCTTCGACGTCTATTACGACGACATCGCCATCGGTATGAAGCGCCTTGGTCCGGCGAAATAACTGGGAACGGTGTCGTCAAGCTGCATCCGGCTCCGGTTCGGCCTCATGCCGCCACAGGAATATTGACGGGCGCCTGCGGAATTCGTTCCATAGTGCGACGATCAGCTTGCGACGGCCATTGGTGTCCATGTTCCGGGCCCGCAAAGCCAACCACAAGCCGAGCGCGAACGATACGCTGAAGTTCAACAGTCCCGTCGCCAGCAAGCCCAACGCCGCCCACCAGAGGTCGGGCCAGAGCAAACTTCCGCTCCGCGCCAGCGCCGTCACGTCGTAGGAGAGCGACGCACTTGCCAGCGTGATGTGACGCACTTCCACCGGCACGCCGGCGAAAACGCTGACGAACGGCAGCAACCCCAGCAGCAGTCCCAGGCACATGTAGCCGGCCACACCGCTCAAGTGATGCTCTACCACCCCCGCCACTTCCTCCGCTACTTGCGGGCCCAGCGACCCTCTGATTCTGCGGCTCTGTGCGATCGCTTCCGGCAGGCGGTTGAGCACCATCCAGTTGGCGGTCCATCCGGCGAACAGGCTGGAGAACCACAGGAAACAGCCGGTGATGGCGGCGAACGGGATGGTGAACGACCGCAGCGGGTTCATCGACTGGAGACCGTGCCGCGCGACTTCGGCGGACAGAACAGGATGTCCATTTTGCCATTGAATCACGAGGCCGATCAATACCGCCAGCGGGATCGCGCCCAGCAGATTTCCAACTGTGACAATGGTCTGCGTACGCGTAATGGCCGCCACCAGTTGCACTTCGGATTGCATCCCGTCTTCCTTTTCCAGCGCGTCGCAAAGCGCGGCCGCAGTCATCGACGGCATCTTCGAAGCCAGCCTCCAGCCCAGAAACTGCATCAGCACAAAGCTAATGGTGTAGTTCAGGCTGTGCGCCACCCCAATCCACAGCGGCGCCAGCGCCATCGCCGCGAAACGATATTTGAACAAGGCCGTAAAGGCCGTGATCCCTCCGGCTCCCAGCGCCCCGTAACCCATGGTTGCCCAGTGGGACCGGGATCCCGCAATGTAGTGCTCTCCGCTCTTGCCGGTGTGCCTCACAATCTGGCGCGCGACCCGGTTCACGCTGCTGCGGAGCAGACTGTGGACACCACGCTCGTCGGCAAAGGCGCGTATCAGCATCGACGCGAACAAGCGGCCGTCTTCCTGGCTGGAGAGGACGCGCAAGAGAACGTCGATCCTTTCCAGTTGCGCGATCACCAGGTCCAGGCGGAACACTAAATCGGCCGAGACGCCTTGTCCCTCCATGCGTGCATGCGACAGTCCCGCGGAGACACGGCACTGGAACACGATTTCCTGGAGCCGTTGGCGAGCCTCGCCCTGTGCCGGAAATCGCGCCAGATTGCCGGCCGCGTCCACCAGGTCGTAGAAGGGAGATTCGGTCTCATAGCGGTGCGGCATCACGATCATGACTCCGCGGGACAGGCCGATCGAAGCGGCCCGCAAAGCGAGCAGGCGAATGGCCACCGGGAAGTCATCGGCCGACCCGCCCAGCAGTTCGCGCCACGGAGCCGTGTCTTCGTCGCTCAGCGCGGCGACCCATGCCGCATCCCCGGCCTCCAGTTCCGCCATGCGAAGGGCCGCGTAGAGATCGAGATCGTCCTCCATCTGGGGAAGCAGGCGTCTCTTAACTCTGGCGATGACTTCCCGCGGCAGCGATGTGGCTTCCGGCAGTCCGGCCTCGGAAAATAGCCGCGGCGCGAAAGCCCTTACCCAGATCCCCTGGAATCTCTCCCGCGCGCCGGGGTCTCCGCGAAGGGCCTCGGACAGATGGCACAACCTTGCGGTACGCGACTCGGGCGGTGTGATTTTGAGCCATGCCAACGTGTTTTGCAACCACTGCCGCTCCATCTGCACGGTAGGTTCGGCAGGGAGGAGGGATAGGGCCTGAACCGGGTCTGGGGCGAGGGATCGCACCACTCGATGATCGCGCAAAAGCGTGCCTTTGAGAGAACTTCGTCCGGCGCACTTCGTGCCTTCACTTCCGGCTGGCGACCGGGAACAGGGAGCAACCGTGGAGTTCGTTCTGTCGTCCGCGCAAACGCGTCAGGCTCCGCCGGCCGCCGGTTTCGACGCGCCGCGGGGGCGGAACGAACGGGGGGCGGATGGCCCGAAGCCAACACATCGGAAAACGCTGCGCGGCGGGGCGGCCGAGCGGCGCGACGTCGGCGCTCGTCGGCGGCAGGAGTCGCGTCTCGTCGTCCCGGCGGATTCACGGTGCGTAGTCGCATGCTGTTTTTTTAGCCGGAGCAGCCTCCGCGAGTTCGACCCCAGGAACGAATCGGGCCGCGCGGGGCGGTGGCTCACCCGCACGGCCGGAGATCGCGATCGGATATTGGCGAATCCTCCCGGAGCGAGCCGGCACGCAAACCTCATCGCGAACTTCGCCAGAGGGCGTGCGGAATGACCGGGTCGCTCGCCCATTTCCCGGTGAGCCCGAGAATGGTATGGTAATCGCATGCGCGTTGGACGGCATAGGACCCCGGCTGCCCGGGCGCACACATTCCTGCCACCATGCCCGACCCCTCCATTACAACCGCGCCTCAACCATCCAGCAAACAGTTGTTGCCCTGGCTGGTGGCGGTCGCGTTTTTCATGGAGTCGCTCGACACCACGATTCTGAACACGGCCGTGCCCGCCATCGCGGCCGCGTTGCGCGTGACCCCGCTGAGCATGAAATCGGTGCTGGCAAGCTACACCCTGAGTCTGGCCGTGTTCATTCCAATCAGCGGCTGGATGGCAGACCATTTCGGAACGCGGCGAGTATTCGCATCCGCCATCGGGTTGTTCACCCTCGGGTCATTCCTGTGCGGACTCTCGAGCAACATCCACCTTCTTGTCGCATGCCGTGTTTTGCAGGGCTGCGGCGGAGCCATGATGGTGCCGGTGGGCCGGCTCACGCTGGTGCGAACATTCGCCAAATCGGAACTTGTCCGCACCATGAGCTTCGTCGCCATCCCCAGCTTGGTGGCTCCCATGCTGGGGCCGGTTACCGGCGGACTGATTGTGGGCTACTTTCACTGGAGGGTCATCTTCTTCGTCAACGTGCCCATAGGGCTGACCGGACTGTATATGGTCTATCGTCATTTGCCGGACTATCGCGAGGCGCACGGGCGCCCGCTGGATGTGCCGGGCTTTCTGCTGTTCGGCTCCGGCATCGGATTGCTGTCCTACGTGCTGGAGGTGTTCGGCGAACACACCCTCTCGGCGGCCGAAATGCTCGGGATGTTGGCAATTGCCGCCGTGCTACTGACCGTTTATGGCTATCGCGCCACGCGGACGACTCTGCCTCTGCTCCGCCTGAACCTGTTCCGCATCCGCACCTTTCGGGCGGCGGTGGCCGGTAGTTTCTTTACGAGGTTGGGCATTGGGGGTATACCCTTCCTGTTCCCACTGCTCTACCAGGTGGGACTGGGTTTCACTCCCATTCAATCGGGACTGTTGCTGATGCCACAAGCTGTCGCCGCCATGAGCCTGAAGCTGGCGATGCCCAAAATTCTGGCGCGTATCGGCTACCGCGGCGTCCTGATCTCGAACACTTTCACCATCGGTGTACTGATCGTTCTATTTGCCACCATCGGGGCCGGCACACCGATCTGGCTGATCGTGATCCAGACGTTCTGCTTCGGATTTTTCACGTCGCTGCAATATACCAGCATGAATACGCTGGTATATGCAGACGTGACCGAGGAGCAGACCAGCAGCGCCAGCACCATTGCGAGCACGATGCAGCAAATGGCCATCAGCTTCGGCGTTGCGTCGGCATCGCTCGCCACGGCGTTCTTCATTCCGGACCGCTTCCATGCGAGCGCTCCGCAAATGATCGAGGGCATTCACAAGGCGTTCCTGGCCCTGGGCGCCTGGACCGTCATTTCCACGCTGATATTCGGCGGTCTACGAAGCGGTGACGGCGACAACATAAGCCAGCATCAACTCGTTCATCACGTCTGAGAAAAGACCACAATGATATCCAGCGCACCGGGCGCGTCCAGTTGCCGGCGTGCCGTCGCGCCGGCCTCACTTCTTCGCCGCGGGCATTTTCGCGCTGGGGGTACTATCCGCCTTCAGATCGCCCAGGGCGTATTGGATGCCGGCCAAGAAGTGTCCCAGCAGAGGCGCGTTCCAGAAGACGGGCGCACCATGCCCCAGTGAGCTGTAGAACACACGGCCCTTCTCATACGCGCGGATCCAGGTCACGGGAAAATCCCGGTCCGCCATGCGCACCGGAAGGATGCGGTGGTTTGGAGAGAAACCGGTTTTCTCCACATCGATGCTGAGAAGGACGTGGAGATGATCGCGCAGGGCCGCCTCCTGGAATTGGAAGGCCTGATCGGCAATCTGGAGTTCGTCACCGTGAAACACGGCATTCAGCGGGCTTTTCGGATCCTCCACCTTCACGGTCATGGTCTCCCCGTCCCACGGATGTCCACCGTTCTCGGTCGCGCCCAGCATCTGGCCGAACGGCGGCCACTGGTCATATTTGGGATACTGCACGAAGGTGGCGATGGCATCGTGGATTCCCACGAATCCCTTGCCGCCGGCAACGAACGCGAGCAGCGATCTCTTCAACTCCGAGTCCTCAAATAACACGCCTACCGTATTCAGGAAGCAGACTGCGTCGAACTGTTTGATCCGCTCGGGGCGGAACATTTCGACATCGTCGCTGAACACCGCCTCGAAGGCGCCGGTACGTTTACCCAACTGCTGGATCGCGTAGTTCGCCGCCGGAATGGTGTCGTAGGAACTGCCATGCCATGGATGGCCGTCGCGCATCGCCAGGTTAGTCACCAGCATGCGGCGAGGCCTCCTCGGTTTGACCGGCGCCTTGCCGGGAACGGCGGCGTCCACTTTTTGTTTCTGCTCGGAAGGCAGCGTTTGGCCATGGAGGAGCGTTAAACCAAGCGCCCCCATTAACAGCAGCTTGCGTCTCATTGATGAGCGACTCCGCCCCAAGTATATCCCCGGAGCCCGCCGGTCGCGGGGGGCCCGATCTCCGCGCCACGGCAGCGGGCGCGGAACTGCCGGGATGCGTGCGGAACGTGGCCGGTGGCTCCGCGGGAGGTTGGGCGGCAAAATGAAAGGGGGCCGGCGTTGGAGTTGCTGACCGGCCCTCCCCCCCGCGTTGGCGGCTTTAGTTGCCGCCGCCCGAACCGGGCCAGGTCACCTGGACCACCGTGGGGCTGTTCTGGGTGGTTCCGTTGCCGAGTTCTCCGTTTTCACCGGAGCCCCACGACCACACGGTTCCGTCGCTGCGAATCGCCTGGTTGTGATGGTCGCGCCCGGTTATGGACACGATGTTGCCGAGTCCCTTCACTTGGACCGGCACTAAGCTCTGTGCCGGGCTGAAGGAGCCCGTGCCCAACTGGCCTGCGCCATTGGAGCCGAACGTCCAGACAGTGCCGTTGCTCAGGAGAACGGAGGTGAAACTATCGCCGCCGGAGGCTTGGATGGCCCCGGCAAGTCCGGGAACCTGCTCGGGCAGATAGTGGTCCGCGGTAGTTCCATCGCCCAGCATGCCGGCGCCGGGGTAGATGCCGCCCCAGAAGTTGCCCCCCCACGTCCACACGGTGCCATCCGACTTAATCGCGACTACGTGAGTCCACCCGGCGGAAACCCAGATGACGTGGTCGATGCCCAACACGGGCGCCGGAGTGTACTGGGGGTTTGTGGTTCCATTCCCCAGTTCGCCATTCACGTTGTTACCCCAGGCGACCAGGGTGTGGTCCGGCATGAGGGCCACACTGAAGTAGTAGCCGGTGGTCACCATGAGCGGATTGCTCAAACCCTGCACCTGGACGGGCACGGGGTAGTCGGGGTTTAGATCGGCGACGCCATTGCCGAGGGCGCCGGACCTATCCGTTCCCCATGCCCAGACGGTGCCGTCGGACTTGACGGCGAGACTGTGGTACGCGCGGCTGGCAACGGAAACGATGGAGCTGAGTCCGCTGACCTGGACGGGGGTCGCGCTATCGCTGGCGTTGCCGTTGCCCAACTGGTTTACCCCGTTCATGCCCCAAGCCCAGACACTGCCGTCGGACTTGAGAGCGAGATTATGTTCCTCGCCGCCCATGACGGCAATCGTTCCCGTGAGGTAGCCGGCGCCATAAGGGCCGAGCACCTGGACGGGAAGCGAACTGTCGGTGGTGGCGCCGTTTCCGAGTTGGCCGTTTGAATTCATGCCCCAGGTCCAGACCGAGCTATCGGCTTTGAGCACGATGGCGGCTCGCGCTCCGCCCCACACGGAGACAGGCCAATCCTGGGTATTCCACTGCGGGTATAGGGTCACATTGGAGTTGCCCATGGTGAGGGTTGCGCCGGGGGCGTAGCCGGCGCCGGAGCCATCAGGCGCGATGTTCCAGCCGATGAAGGAGTGGCCCGGATTGAAAAGGTAGCCGCTGTTACCGGGAACCAAGACCGCCTGACCGGTGAAATACTGGTTGGGGTCTGAAGGACCGAAACCGGCGGTGCTGCCTACACCGGAATACGTGACGGTGTACGGGCCCAATAATGGAGCGGAATAGTCGGCGGTAATCGTAGTGTTAGCGGCCGGCATGGTGAAGGTGGTGGAGGGCGATGCCGCCGAAGCAACCGGGCCGCCCGACCAGGAACTGAACACCAGGCCCGGGGGTGCGGCGTTGGCGGCGATGGTGACGACGGTCCCCGCGGCATAGTAGCCGCTGTTGGTTCCGTTCACAACGGCCAACGAATAGGTGACGATTGCGGCGAAATTCGCCGTCACCGTTGTGTTGGCGGCGGGCATGGTGATGGTCGTCGCCGGCGCGCTCGCGTTGGCCACTGCCGGGCCGGTCCAACCGGTGAACGATTCTCCCGCCGGCGCCGCGTTCGCGGCGATGGATACTACCGTACCGGCCGCGTAGGATCCACTGCCGGCGCCGTTGATGGTCCCGTTCACTACGGTGAGTCTGTAAGTAGCGGGAGCAGGGGCTCCGGAGACTGGAACCACGACCGCATTGCTGAGGGGGCCGGCGCTATGAACCGTGAACGTGAGGGACGGTGTCCCAGGGGCAATGTAGACGCTGGTTGTCAGGGTGTTGGGCGACGGCTGCAGGGTGGGGTATTGCACGCCACTGGCCCAAATGAGGGAGTTTGATGCAAAACCCGTTCCGGTGATGGTAACCGCGGTGGTTCCGGCCGGGAGCGGATTCGGCGACACAGCGCTGATATTCGGTCCGGATGTTACGGCGCCGTAATTTGCGGTCACGGTGGTGTTGGCCGCGGGCATGGTCAGCGTGGTGGATGCGGCGGTGGAGTTACCCACAGTGGCGCCGGTCCAGCCTTGGAATTGTTGGCTGGCGGGCGCGCCGTTTGCGGTGATATTGACCACCGTGCCTGCGGCGTAAGTGCCGCTGCCGATGCCGTTGACCACGGTCAGCGTATGAGTGGGGACGGCCGTGTAGCCTGCCGTTACGGTGGCGTTGGCGGCGGGCATGGTAATCGTAGTGGATGCGGAACTGGAGTTCGCCACGGAGGCGCCGGTCCAGCTTTGGAACTGCTGTCCTAAGGGCGGGGAGTTGGCGGAGATATTTACAACGGCGCCGGCGGCGTAAGTGCCGCTGCCGGCGCCGTTGACCACTGTCAGGGCGTAAGTCGCCGGCGCGGCCCCGCCGACTGGGACGGAAATTGAGTTGCTGCACGCTGTTCCGGGATTTCTCACACAGAAGGATGCGCTGGCGGCAGATCCGAGATAGCTCGTGGCGGACACGCTGCCCGCCGAACTGCCCGTAGTCGACATGCCGATCCCCGAATTGTTCCCAAAGCTTAGGAAGACTGAGGCGCCCGACTGTAGGCCGATACCGGACACGGTCACGTTAATCGTCCCCACGGCCAATGTAGCCGGGTTCACCGAGGTAATTACTGGAGGCGGTTGCGCGAGTGAGACATAGACGCCGGCGGAATATTTGTTTCCGTTACTATCGGACGCAACCGCTCCGATGGTCTGCGGGTTCTGCCCGGGCATTGCGGAGGGCGCGGTGTACAAACCGCCCGTGAGCCCGGTGGTGATTGTGCCGGTGCTAACGCTGCCTCCCTGAGACGAAGCCACCAGCCACTTTAAACCGGCGATGGTGAAACCGTTGGCGGTGGCGGTGAACTGCAGTGTCCCGCCGAGAGTGACACTGGGGTTGTTAGATGGCGCGATGGTCAGAGTTTGGGCGGCGGCCAACGAGCTGAAGGTCAGCAGTGCCAGCGCCAAACGGATCCGCCTCGGCCACCGGGTTGATGGGGGCGACATGTGTTCGGAAGTGTTCTCGAAATGCAGCATTTTGTGAAAGCCTTGGAGTTGAAATGAACGACTGTTCGGAATGAGAAGGGCTACTGTTGCGTCGCGCGGAGAGCAATGTTCATATGTCCCCGCGATATGGCGATGCTTGGGCGGAGAAATAACCGCCGGCATCTCATTATCTTGTGTCCCCCAAAAAGCGCCATGGCTCCGCCCGATCCAT
>Ga0302320_10019355_pt1 | contig 13665 bp, 10 predicted proteins | sample Bog_T0_3_FD_202130 | JGI IMG/M metagenome (GOLD analysis project Ga0302320, IMG submission 202130) | Peat permafrost microbial communities from Stordalen Mire near Abisko, Sweden - Bog_T0_3 | ecosystem: Environmental > Terrestrial > Soil > Wetlands > Peat | place: Sweden: Abisko, Stordalen Mire... | reverse complement strand
GGCGTGGTCGTGCTCGTCGCTTGGAAGCGGCGGCAGGAACGCGCCGTCAATGAATTCTCGAAGCAGGTGTGGCAGCTCTCGCGCGAAGCCGGCTCGGCGGCGCGCATAGGAATCGAGGGCAAAAACCAGGTTTTGGGCCAACTCGGTTCCGCGGTCAACAGCTTGTTGGAAAACCTCGAAAAGCGCGGCGCGCGGCTTCAGGATCGCGAGCACCTATTCCAGCGCCTGGTAGAGACCGTGCATGACGCGGTGCTGGTGCACCGTGAGCGCATTCTGTTCGCCAACTCGCGTTTCCTGGCATTGCTCAATTTGAGCGCCGCCGAGGTGGTGGGCAGACCCCTGACCGACTTCGTCGCGCCGGAATATGTCGAGTTGGTGGGAAACAATCTGCGTCGACGGTTGCTGGGCGAGGCGGCGGCCGAGCGCTACGAGGTCGAATTGGTCGGCGCTCAGGCGCAGGTGACGCGTGTGGAACTGTCGAGCGCCGTGATCGACAGCGCCGGCGAGACGGCGCTGCTGCTCACCGCGCTGGAGATGCTGCCGGAATCCGGACCGGTGGCGGTTCCGTCACGCCCGCGTGCCATGGTGACCCTGGACGCCATGGGCGAGAGCGTGATCACCGTGGATGCCGAGGGTCGCATCGACTACATCAATCATTCCGCCGAAACCTTGCTGAGCCAACGTTTCGATCAGGTCATGGGCAAGTCCTTCGCTGAAGTGGCCACGTTGGTCGATGAGAACGACCGCCGCTCGCTGGGAGATCCGGTGCGCAAAGCCTTGGCCACCGGAGGCCGGGTGACCATGGGCCGGCGCGCCGTGCTGGTGCCGGCCAATGCGGGGCCGGAACGCTCGGTGGAAATCAGCGTGACGCCGCTGCTCTTCGACGGCAAGGATATTCTGGGGTTGGTGTTGGTGCTGCACGACACCAGCGAATTGCGCGGCCTCACGCGTCAGATGACCTACCAGGCCAGTCATGATGCATTGACGGGGCTGGTGAACCGCCGTGAGTTCGAGCGGCGCCTGCAGGAGGCCATGGACTCCGCGCAGACCGGCAACATCGGGCACGGCCTGTGTTATCTGGACCTCGATCGCTTCAAGGCGGTGAACGACACCTGCGGCCATACGGCGGGCGACAATATGCTGCGCGAGGTGGCCTCGCTGATCAAGGAGGCGGTGCGCGATTCGGACACGGTGGGGCGCATCGGCGGCGATGAATTCGCTCTGTTGTTGGTCGGCTGTCCGCTGGAGAAGGCGCGCCAGATCGCCGACGACGTGGTGCGTTCGGTCAACGATTATCGGTTCGTCTGGAAGGACAAGATTTTCAATATCGGCGTCAGCATCGGCTTGGTGGAGATCGGCCGCGGCAGCGGCTCCATCGAAGACATGATGAACTCGGCGGACTCGGCGTGTTACGTGGCGAAGAAGCAGGGCGGCTTGCACGTGCATGTGTATTCGGCGCGCGAAGAAGCCAGCGCGCGGCACAGCGGCGAAATACATTGGCTGCAGAAGTTGCAAGGGGCTTTGCGCGACAGTAAGTTCGAATTGTACTTCCAGCCCATCGTGCATGCGCGCGCCGACGGCGTGCGCGGTCCGGCGCTCGAGGTGTTCGTGCGCCTGATGGGTGAGCAGGGTCAACCGGGCGCGCCGCCCGCGGAATTCATTCGCGCGGCCGAGCGCTACAGACTGATGCCGCAAATCGATCGTTGGGTGGTGCAGACCGTGCTGTCCGCGCTGGGACGCGGCGGCATGAAAGTGCCTCCGGGCCGCAGCGTCGCCATCAACATCGCCGGGCAGACGCTGGGCGATTCGGATTTCCTGGAGTTCGTGGTCGATTGCTTCGACCATACGGGCGCCAATCCCGGCGATATTTGTTTCGAGGTCACCGAAAGTTCCGTGGTGGCGAACCTGGATCATGCCCACCGCTTCATCGCCGTGCTGCACGGCATGGGCTGTGAGTTCGCGCTGGACGATTTCGGCAGCGGTTTGAGTTCGTTCTCGACCTTGCGCACTCTGCCCATGGACTATCTGAAAATCGACGGCTCCTTCATTCACAATCTGGCGGGCGATTCGGTCAATAAGGCCATGGTGGGCGCCATGATCGAATTATCGCGCTCCTTGAATTTCCGCGTGGTGGCGGAACAGGTGGAGGACCAGCTGTCCCTGGACACGGTGACCGAGATGGGCATCGACTTCGTGCAGGGGTTCGTGGTCGGACGGCCGCAGCCTCTGTCGGTGATACCGGGCGGCTTATAACTCGCGCGCAGGGTCTCATAACAAAACATATGGCCTTTTGGGCACGCTTAGGAGGAAAATCCCGGGCTTAGCCAACGAGGTGCCCTATGCCTGTTTACGAGGACAACACGAAGTCCATCGGCCGCACGCCGCTGATCCGAATCAACCGTCTCGACGCCGGCAGCGGGGCGACGATTCTTGCCAAGATCGAGGGACGTAATCCCGCTTACTCGGTGAAATGCCGCATCGGCGCCGCCATGGTGTGGGATGCCGAAGAGCGCGGCACATTGCAGCCGGGCATGTCCATCGTCGAAGCCACCAGCGGCAACACGGGCATTGCGCTGGCCTATGCGGCGGCGGCGCGCGGCTATGGTTGCGTGCTCACCATGCCTGACACCATGAGCATGGAGCGGCGCAAGGTGCTGATCGCCTTCGGCGCCAAACTGGTGCTGACCCCCGGCGCCAAGGGCATGAAGGGTGCCATTGCCAAGGCGGAGGAATTGGCGGCCGCCGATCCCGGCAAATACTTGCTGATGAAGCAGTTCGAAAATCCGGCGAACCCGGGCATTCACGAGAAGACCACGGGCCCGGAAATATGGGACGACACCGGGGGCAAGGTCGATGTGTTCGTGAGCGGCGTCGGTACCGGCGGCACGCTGACCGGGGTGTCGCGCTATATCAAAAATACGCGCGGCAAGAAGATTCTCACGGTGGCGGTGGAACCGGTGAATTCTCCGGTCATCACCCAGACCTTGGCCGGGCAGCCGCTGACGCCCTCGCCGCACAAGATCCAGGGGATCGGCGCGGGGTTCATTCCAAAGAACTTGGATTTGTCGCTGGTCGATAGGGTGGAGCAAGTGACCAACGAGGAGTCCATCGAGACCGCGCGCCGTCTGGCGCGGGAAGAGGGCTTGCTGAGCGGAATCTCCTGCGGCGCCGCGATGGCCGTGGCGCTGCGTCTGGCGCGCGAGCCTGCGCAGAAGGGCAAGACCATTGTCGTGATATTGCCGGATGCAGGCGAACGATACCTATCGGGCGCGTTGTTCGAAGGGTTGTTCGAGGGGGTCGAGAAAATGCAGGCGGCTACCTGAAGGGCATGGGAATATGAAAGCCGTCGCCCAACCCGCGCCTGATGTCACGGCGCTCGAGGAACTCACGGGAGAGTTTCTCGACAGCTACCTGGGCGATGAACGTGCGCGCCGAATCTCGCATCGGTACCTGCCGTCGCGGGAAGCCATTGTCGACATCTTGGAGTCGGTGCTGGACTTGATGTATCCAGGCTACTTCGGCCGCCGCGATTTGAGCGCGGACAATCTGCGCGCGCACGTGGCGCAATCGCTGGCCGCGCTGGCGCCCAAGCTCGAGCGGGAGATGGAGCATTGCCTGTGCTACGGGCGCGAGCGCGAATCGGAGCGGCTGGCCGAGTTCGGCGAGTGCGCACCGCGCGCGCATGAATTGGCGGAGATTTTCCTGAGCCGGCTGCCTGAGATCCGCAGCCTGCTGATACGCGACGTGCAGGCGGCTTTCGACGGCGATCCGGCGGCGAGCAATCTCGACGAGGTGATCCTGGCCTATCCCGGCGTGCTGGCGGTGAGCGTGTATCGCATCGCGCATGCTTTGTACGATTTGGGCGTGCCCATGATGGCGCGCATCATGACCGAATGGGCGCATTCCAAGACCGGCGCCGACATTCATCCGGGCGCGAGCATCGGCGCGGCATTTTTCATCGATCACGCCACCGGAGTGGTGATCGGCGAGACCACGGACATTGGCGAGGGGGTCAAGCTGTATCAGGGCGTCACCTTGGGTGCACTGTCGTTTCCTCGGGATGCCAGCGGCCAGATCATTCGCGGCAAGAAGCGTCATCCCACGGTGGAGAGCGGCTCGACTCTGTATGCCAATGCGACGGTGCTGGGCGGACAGACCGTGGTGGGCGCGGGCAGTGTCATCGGCGGCTCGGTGTTTCTGACCCGCAGCGTGCCGCCGCGTTCGCGCGTGTCATTGAAGGAACCGGAGCTGCGCGTGGCGACGCGCGATGGGGCGGCGGAGCCGGACGCGATTTACTTCGATATTTAGGCGCTGCGCGCAACTGCTACGGGGTCGATGCGACCCCGTCCTTTAGTCGGCGGAGCAGAGCCGAGTCACATCATCTTGCCGAGCACCGGCACCAGCAGCAGGGCGACGATGTTGATGATCTTGATCAGCGGGTTGATGGCCGGACCGGCAGTGTCCTTGTACGGATCGCCGACAGTGTCACCGGTGACCGCGGCCTTGTGCGCGTCGGAGCCCTTGCCGCCGTAGTGGCCTTCTTCGATGTACTTCTTGGCGTTATCCCAGGCACCGCCGCCGGTGGTCATGGAGATGGCCACGAACAGGCCGGTCACGATGGTGCCGATCAAGAGCCCGCCCAGCGCCTGCACGCCGGAGCCGGGTCCCATGAGGAAATTCACCACGAATACCAGCACGATGGGCACGAGAATGGGCAGCAGCGACGGGATGATCATTTCCTTGATCGCCGCCTTGGTGAGCATGTCGACGGCACGCGAATAGTCAGGCTTCGCGGTGCCTTCCATGATGCCCTTGATCTCGCGGAACTGGCGACGCACTTCGTTGACCACCGCACCCGCGGCACGGCCGACGGCTTCCATGGCCATGGCGGCGAACAAATAGGGCACCAGTCCGCCTATAAACAAGCCGATGATGACCGCGGGGTTCGACAAGTCGAAACTCGTCTCGTGACCCAGGACCTCGCTCAGCTTGTGCGTGTAATCGGCGAACAAGACCAATGCCGCCAATCCCGCGGAGCCGATGGCGTAGCCCTTGGTGACGGCCTTGGTGGTGTTGCCCACGGCGTCCAGGGGATCGGTGACGTCGCGCACTTTCTTTTCCAGACCCGCCATTTCGGCTATGCCGCCCGCGTTGTCAGTGATGGGACCGTAGGCGTCGAGCGCCACGATCATGCCCGTCATGGACAGCATGGCCGTCGCCGCGATGGCAATGCCATACAGACCTTCGAGCCGGTACGAGGCCCAGATACTCAAGGTGACCGCCAGCACGGGAAGGGCGCAGGCCTTCATCGAGACACCCAAACCCGCGATGATGTTGGTGGCATGGCCGGTCTGCGAAGCGGCAGCCACGTGCTGCACGGGCTTGTACTCGGTGGCGGTGTAGTACTCGGTGATCACGATCATCGCCGCGGTGAGCGCCAGGCCGACCAGGGTGCATAGCCAGATGTTGATGGCGTGGTCGCCCATGATGGACTTCGAGACGAAATAGAAGGCGATCGCCGAAATCACCGCCGATACGATGACGCCCTTGTAAAGCGCGTTCATGATCTTGCCGCCTTCGCGAGTCGATACGAAGAAGGTGCCGACGATGGAGGAGATGATGGAAATGGCGCCTAGCACCAGAGGAAACAGCACGGCCCGTTCGCCCATGTCCACCATCACCAGACCGCCCAGCAGCATGGTCGCCACGAGGGTCACGGCATACGTTTCAAACAAGTCGGCCGCCATGCCGGCGCAGTCACCGACATTGTCGCCGACATTGTCGGCAATGACCGCCGGATTGCGCGGGTCGTCCTCGGGGATGCCAGCTTCCACTTTGCCGACCAGGTCGGCGCCCACGTCGGCGCCCTTGGTGAATATGCCGCCGCCCAAACGGGCAAATATGGAGATCAGGGAGCCGCCGAAGGCGAGACCCACCAGCGAGCGTAATGCCGCTTCCGGATCGCCGAGAAACCGCAGCATGGCGAGGTAGTAGCCGGAGACGCCGATCAGCCCTAAGCCGACGACCAGCATGCCGGTGATGGCGCCGCCGCGGAATGCCACTTTGAGCGCCGCATTGATGCCGCCGTACGCCGCCTGGGCCGTGCGCACGTTGGCGCGTACCGAGATGAACATGCCGATGTAGCCGGCGAGCCCGGAAAGAATCGCGCCCACGGCGAAGCCGCCGGCGGTGGCCCATCCCAGCGCCAACCCCAGGGCGAAGAACAGGATGACTCCGACGATGGCAATGGTCGAATATTGCCGATTCAGGTACGCCTTGGCGCCGGCCTGAATGGCCGCGGCGATTTCCTGCATGCGCGCATTGCCGGCGGGTTGCGCCAAGATCCAGCGCACGGAAACGATGCCGTAGAGGATCGCAACAACACCTGCTGCAATGGCTAGATATAGCGCAGAGTCCAGAGTCATGAGTCGGTCTCCAGTGAAGATCTTATGTTATTGAAAAATATAATTTTATAGTAAAAAAAAGCGACGCGACTATACCACAAAAGGGACGCGCAGGCGCTTTGCAACGCCGACGCCTTTGAGCGTGACATAGGTGGGCAGGCCGTTGCGGTAGGGCGGATAGTCTTCGCCGCCGATGAGCGGCGATAAGTAGGCACGGCAGGCGGCGGTAATGCCGAATCCGTCCGTCGTGATGTAGTTGCGCGGCACCTTTTTTTCCTTATTGGCGACCGCGGCCAGTGGCGCTTCGCCGATGCTCCAGCGATAGGGCTTGGCCGATTTGCGGACGATGATGGGCATGACTGCGTTCTTGCCGCGCACAGCGAATTCCACAGCCGCTTTGCCGACCGCGTAGGCCTGATCCACGTCCACCTTCGAGGCGATGTGGCGTGCCGAGCGCTGTAAATAGTCAGCGACCGCCCAATGAAATTTATAGCCGAAGGCCTGCTGAGTCATTTGCGCGACCACGGGTCCGACACCTCCCAGTTGCGAGTGGCCGAATGCGTCCTTGGTGCCGGCTTCGGCGAGAAATTTTCCGTCGGGGTCGCGCACTCCTTCGGAGACCACGACCACGCAGTAACCGTACTTTTCCACCGTGACTCGGACCTTCTTGAGGAAGCGCTCGCGATCGAAAACGATTTCGGGAAATAGAATGATATGCGGCGCGTCACCGGCTTTTTCCGCGCTCAAACCGGCCGCCGCGGCCATCCAACCGGCATGCCGTCCCATGACTTCGAGCACGAACACCTTGGTCGAGGTGCGCGCCATGGAGGCCACGTCGAGCGCAGCCTCGCGCGTGGACACGGCGATGTACTTGGCCGCCGATCCGAATCCAGGGCAGCAGTCAGTCAGAGGAAGATCATTGTCGACGGTCTTGGGGATGCCGATGCAGGTCAGGGGCACGGCCATTTGCATGGCGACTTCGGAGACCTTTTGCGCGGTATCCATCGAGTCGTTGCCGCCGTTGTAGAAAAAATAACCGATGTCGTGGGCGCGGAATATCTCGATCAGGCGCTGGTACTGGGCGCGATCCTTGTCGATTCCCGCCAGCTTGTAGCGCGCTGAGCCGAAGGCGCCCCCCGGGGTGTAGCGCAGAGCGGCGATGGCGGCGCGGCTCTCCTTGCTGGTGTCGATCATGTCCTCGGTCAGCGCACCGATAATGCCGTGCCGGCCGGCGTATACCTTGCGTATCTTGTCGCGGTGACGGCGCGCCGTTTCGATCAAACCGCAGGCGGAGGCGTTGATGACGGCGGTCACTCCGCCGGATTGTGCGTAGAATGCGTTCTTCATAAGACCCCCTTCGGCACGAGGCGCGCAGAATAGCGGATCGGCTGGGAGCCTGTCTGCGTATTCCGCGCGGCTCACGTGGAATACGCAGACAGGCTCCTTGGTTTGACGACCGCGCCGCTCAAAGGTACGGTAGCGCGCTTTCACCACTGAAAAAATCATGCGCATAGTCCTATTGGGAGCCCCTGGATCCGGCAAAGGCACGCAGTCGCAGCTGCTGGTCAAAGCCTATGGCGTCCCTCAAATATCCACCGGCGATCTGTTGCGCGAGGCGGTATCCAAGGGCACGGAACTGGGCCTGCGCGCCAAGGCCTCCATGGATGCCGGAAAGCTCGTCGACGATGCCACTGTGCTCGGCATGATTCGCGAGCGCACGGCTCAGCCGGATGCCGCCAAGGGTTTCATCCTGGACGGTTTTCCGCGCAACATCGCACAAGCCGAGGCCCTTCAGAAAATGCTCGGGGCCTTGGGCACGCCGCTGGAATCGGTGGTTCTCATGAATCTGGACTTAGGGCTACTGTTCAAGCGCCTGACGGGCCGCAGAATCTGCCAGGTGTGCGGCCGGGTGTTCAATGTCTATACCTCGCAGCCCGGAGCGGCCGCGCATACCGAGGAGTGCGGCAACGCGCATCAGCTGGTGCAGAGGCCTGATGACAAGGAGGAGGTCATCGGCAAGCGCCTGGAAGTATACGAAGCTCAAACCAAGCCATTGATCAAGTACTACGAAGCGGCCGGACTACTACGGACCGTGGACGCCGACGCCGATGTGGATGCGGTGTTCAAGAGCATCGAGAAGGCGGTGGGAAGCCCTGCTGGGGGCGCCGTCAACCGATAACCGCGGCAGCCGATGGCCGCGGCCGCGTCAACCGATGGCTTCGAGCAATCGGGTTCCTATTTCCTCTCGGCGCCACCCCCTCAGTGCGTTCGTCTCTCGCCGCGCGCCTGCGCGTGCTCCCATACCTAAGGCCTTGAGCTCGCCGCGCGGTGCCAGAATCTCCGGGCTCACGTTGAGTTCGGCGGCCCGCGCGTCGACTATTTCCCCCAGCCGTTCGATGACGGCCTTCTGCTCGGAGGTTGGGCGCGCCTCCTGGCTGGGTTGTTGATCCCCGACGTCATTGGCCGCTTCCTTGAGCACGTCCTGCAGGCTGGCCGCCAGACTGTCGTTCAGGGGCGGCGGCGCGCCCTCGGCAATGGAAAAAATAGCGGCGTCTGAGAGCAGCCATGAGCGCGGCAAATCCCTGGCGCGCGCTTCGCCCTCCCGCCAGATGGCGATGATTTTGGCCCGCGCGCGCGGCGCCGGCGCGAGCTGCGCGAGACCGCGCAGCCGCGCCCAGGCTTGGGCAGCGTCGGGCTCATAGAGCTGCTTGTCTTGGAGCGCCAGGCAGTCTTCCAGAACCCATCGGTCGCGGCCGAGTTCGGCCAGCCGCCGCGACAGAGACGCTGCGACATCCGCGAGGTACAGGACGTCGTCCGCGGCATATTCCAGCTGCGCCGGCGTGAGCGGGCGCTTCGACCAATCGGTGCGCGTCTGGCCCTTGGGAACCGTCGCGTCCAGCAGGGTCTTGACCAGCTCTGCGTAGCCGATTTGAGGTTTTAGGCCGATACAGCCGGCGGCGATCTGGGTATCGAATACCGGGCTGATGACGCGCTTGGTCGACAGATACACGGCCTCCAGGTCCTGGCGCGCGGCGTGAATGATTTTGCGAGCGGCCGCCGCGGTCAAGGCGTCCATCAAGGGGTCGAGGCTGGTGACGCGAAGCGTGTCGACACACCAGATTTGACCGCCCGCAGACAGTTGCAGCAGACATAGCTTGGGGAAGAAGGTGCGCTCGCGCAGGAATTCCGTATCGACGCCGATCCACGCCTGCGACTGCAGCGCACGCGCCAGCGCCGGCAGCTCATCGTCTCGATCGATCCAAAACGCGTCCGGCATAGCATTGATCCGCGTGTACAATTTAGAACGGGATTATGACTGAATCGGACGATGCTGTTACTCGCAAAAGCATTTTGGGACATCGCTTTCTGGAGACGAACGCCGGCGCAGTTGCCGGCGTCGATGCTTCTGTTAGGTTTGGTGGCCGCGGCGGCCGCCGTGCTCGAGGTGGTGGGCGCGCTGTTGCCGCCGGCATCGACTGACCGGATTGTGCTGCGGGTCGTGTTGAGTGTGGGTCTGCCGCTGTTTTTTGCCTGGGCCGTTCTGGCCGCGACGCACCGCCGGCAGCGCTTCCTGCAAACCAGTATCGCGCTGCTGGGCGTGGGAGTGCTCGCGGAACTCGTCCTGTATCCCGTCGTCTCGCTGAGACAGGTCATCGGCGCGGAGAATTGGGCATCGATTCCGCTGGAGATTCTGATGTTGATCGTGTGGATCGGGTATTTGCTCGCGTGTGCCAATGTCTGGCGCGCCGCCATGGATTCGGGGGCAATCCTCGGGATCGCGATCAGCGTGGGGTGTTTGCTGCTGACCATCGCGCTGGAGCAGCAGTTCCTGCCGGACGCATGACCATGCACATACATATTCTAGGTATCGGCGGAACGTTCATGGGCGGCGTGGCAGCGATCGCCAAGACCGCGGGTTTTCGAGTCACTGGCGCGGATCTGAATGTGTATCCGCCCATGAGCACGCAGCTCGAAGCTTTGGGCATCGAGTTCTTTCAGGGCTATGGCGCCGAGCAGCTGGATTTGCGGCCGGACATCGTGGTGGTGGGCAATGCGCTGAGCCGCGGCAGTCCCGTCGTCGAAGCGATGCTGGATCGAGGCATTCCCTACACCTCAGGTCCGCAATGGCTGGCGGAGCAGGTGCTGCGCGACAAGCACGTGATCGCGGTTGCCGGCACCCACGGCAAGACCACCACCACCGCCATGCTCACCTGGATACTCGAGCATGCGGGTCTCGAGCCGGGATTCCTGATCGGAGGGGTCCCGAGCAATTTCGACGCCACCGCGCGCCTGGGCAACGGCCCGTTCTTCGTCATCGAAGCGGACGAATACGACACCGCGTTCTTCGACAAGCGAGCGAAATTCGTTCACTACCATCCGCGCACCGCCATTCTGAACAACCTGGAATACGACCACGCGGATATCTATCCGGATGTGGCTTCGATCCGCCGCCAGTTCAATCAGCTGCTGCGTACGGTGCCGGCCGCCGGCCGCATCATCGTCAATGGCGGGGATGCCGAACTCGCTACGACTTTGAGCATGGGATGTTGGACACCGCGCGAGACATTTGCAGTGGCGAAAGTGGCTGCCGGCAGCGCCGATTGGAGCGCACGTATTGCGCCGGGATCGGCGGCGAGCCGATTCGAGGTGTGCTTTCAGGGCCGCGCGATGGCCGAGGTCGAATGGCCGTTGCTGGGCGAGCACAATGTGATGAACGCCTTGGCGGCGATCGCGGCGGCCAGACACGTGGGAGTGGATGCCGCGCGCGCCGCGCAGTCGCTCCGGCTGTTCAGCGGCGTCAAGCGCCGCATGGAAGTCCGCGGCGTCATCGATCAAGTGACGGTGTATGACGATTTCGCGCATCATCCGACGGCCATCGAGACCACCTTGGAGGGACTGCGGGCGCGGGTCGGGGACGCGCGCATCGTCGCCGTGGTGGAGCCGCGGTCGAATACCATGAAGCTGGGTGTGCATCGGCAGCAATTGGCGCCCGCGCTTGCGCTGGCGGACCGGACTTGGTTCTTGAATTCGCCTGACATGGGCTGGGATTTGCGGGCGGCCGTGGCGGCGCTGGGGACGCGCGCATCTTTTGCGGCGAACGTTGACGCCTTGGTCAAGGGTCTGGTCGATGACAGCCGGCCGGGCGATCATATTTTGGTGATGAGCAACGGGGGTTTCGGCGGTCTGCACGAGAAGCTCATCGCTGCGTTGCGGGCGCGCACCGCGAGCACGCGGACACCGAAGTGAACACGCGGGCGCCGGCATGACCTCGATCGCGCTTTTTCCGCTGAATATCGTGCTGTTTCCGGCGGGTCCGCTACCACTGCGCATTTTCGAAACGCGCTACGTGGACATGGTGAGGCGCTGCATGCGCGAATCCCAAGAGTTCGGCGTGGTGCTGATCCGCGAGGGCAATGAAGTGGGTCCCGCCGAGACCTTCGATGTGGGCACCGTGGCGAAAATCGTGGATTTTCACCAGTTGTCGGACGGTTTGTTAGGGTTGTCCTGCGTCGGCCGGCAGCGCTTTCGCATTCGAGAACGCAGCCGTCAGGCAGACGGACTCAATCTGGCGCAAGTCGAGTGGTTGGCGGCGGAACCCACGGTTGCGGTGCCGGCGCGCCATGCTCGGCTGCCGGAGCTTTTGAAGAACGTTCTGCCGCAGCTGGGCGAGGTGTACACGGATATCGAAATGCATCTGGACGATGCCGCGTGGGTGGGTCATCGTCTCGCGGAGATTCTGCCGATACCGCTGGCGGACAAACAGGCGTACTTGGAACTGGACGATCCGATTCAGAGGCTGGATGGGTTGGAGCCTCTTGCGTAGGGCACGGTTCTCACGCGCTCACGACACCGATTCTGTATCCGAAGGGCCGCAGTAGTTTCTCGAGCGTCTCAACTTGAACGTTGCGTTTGCCCGCTTCGATATCCGCCAAGACGCGCGGCGCCACCTTGCAAAGCCTTGCGTATTCGGCCTGCGAGCGGCGCGTGGCGAGGCGCATGGTCTTGATAAGCGCGCCGATATCGGCTTGGGCCGGCGGAATCAGCGCCGCGAGATTGCCTCTCTAATGGGGCTGCTCGCGCGCAGTCGCAATGGGACTTACGACGTAGGGTACCCAGATAGATCGGGCGAGCCATAAGGCGGCTGCCATGGCGATGCCCCAGGGCAGCAGCCAATATCCCAGTAAACCGTCGAAGCGACCGACCCAGGCGGAGTACGCGGGTGAATTGCCGCTGGTGGTGCTCTCTTGCAGCATGCGCAGCACGACGACCCAGCCGGCGTGCAGGCCAATGGCCACGGCAATATTGCCGGTAAGCACCCGGGTGAGGCTCAAGATCAACCCCACGACCAACCAGGACAGGAAGGAATCGAGCACCAGAGCGGGATGGCCCAGGGGGGCGAAGGATAGCGCCAGCAGGTGGAAGCCGCTGCCCCAGCCGACATCGGCTGCCGGTATTCTGACTTTGGCGAAGAAATGCAGCACGGCGAACAGCGGCGCGGTGAGCAGTGCCGCGGTCCATATGCCTGATTCACGTTCGATGGCGGTGTGCATGACCCCCCGAAACACGGTTTCTTCGAGCAGCGCCACGCTGATGCCGGATCCTGCGCCCACGAGGAAGATGCGGGCGAAGCCTGCGGCGGAGGGAACGAAACTTGGGTCCATGATGCGCAACTGCGTCGATAGCAAGAACGCGGCCCCTACGGCGGCCGTGGCCATTCCGACGACTCCCCACATCAGGCTTTGAGCGAGAAATCGGCGCCAGGGGAGGGCGTACCCGAAATCGCGCTTGGTCGTGAGTCGTAAGTGCCGGCACAGCCCTACCAACCCGACGACCAGCACTAACATGGCAATGCGGCTGGCTACACGGTGGAAGGCCCAGCCGGCGACAGTGGAGGTCAGTTCATAGGCGGGGTAGGCGACACAAGCGCCGATCAACCCGGCGAGCAGTATGACACCCATGAACCAGGCGAAGGCGCGCATCTAGCCGACGCCAGAACCGGAGTCGGACCCATCGCCGCCGCGCGTTGCCGCGGCAACGCGCCGGGCTCCATGAGGCGGGGGGATAGACGTTGCCGCGGCAACGTCGGGGGGCGATTTGCTCAGGGATGGGGTCAATTTGGGGATTACGGCTTCAGGCTCGCGAAGACACGGGTCGCCGCGGCGATGGTGGCGTCGAAATCGGCCTCGGTGTGCGCCACCGACAGAAAACCCGTCTCGAAGGCGGAGGGCGCGAAATAAATGCCCTCGTTCAGCATGCCGTG
>Ga0302320_10019354_pt1 | contig 13666 bp, 12 predicted proteins | sample Bog_T0_3_FD_202130 | JGI IMG/M metagenome (GOLD analysis project Ga0302320, IMG submission 202130) | Peat permafrost microbial communities from Stordalen Mire near Abisko, Sweden - Bog_T0_3 | ecosystem: Environmental > Terrestrial > Soil > Wetlands > Peat | place: Sweden: Abisko, Stordalen Mire... | reverse complement strand
AAGCCGGCGAGCGACCCCGTGTATCCGTGGGTGGGCACGATCTTCGGGACGATGATCCTCGGCATCTGGTACTGGTGCACGGACCAATCCATCGTGCAGAAAACCCTCAGCGCGAAGGATCTCGAAAACGCGCGCAAGGGTACCTTTTTCTGCGCGACACTCAAGATCCTGCCGGTGTTCATTTTGGTGCTGCCCGGCCTGATTGCGAAAGCGCTGTACCCGACGGTGGTCACCGGCGACAACGCTTATCCGACGCTGGTGCTTCGGCTGCTGCCGCGAGGGCTTGTGGGGCTGATGGTGGCGGCGCTGCTTGCGGCGCTGATGTCGGCGATGAGTTCGGTGCTCAATTCGTGCTCGACGCTGATCACGATGGACATCTTTCGCAAGACTCACCCGCACGCGAGCGAGAAGCGGCTGGTGAACGTGGGCCGGTTGGCGACCGGCGTGATTGTGGTGATCAGCATTATGTGGGTGCCGCTGATCAAGTACCTCAGCAATGAGATTTATCAGTATCTGCAAAGCGTGCAGGCGTATATTGGCGCGCCGATTACTGCGACGTTTTTGGTGGGCGTGTTGTGGAAACGCGCCACGGCGCGGGCTGCGTTCACGACGCTCATCACCGGCGGATTACTGGGCGCGGGGCGGTTTGTGCTCGACGTGATGCACGATGCCTTCCAGGTGGATCTCGGCGTGTGGAACGCGCTGGTGAAGTTCAGCTTTCTGAATTACAGCGTGATCGTGTTTCTGTTTTGCGTGCTGCTGATGTTCGTGATCAGCACGACGGAGCCGAAGCGCAGCGCGATGGCGGAGCAGGAGTTGACTGTGCAGTGGGGCGGGGCGGGGAAGCGTATTTTCGATCGGGCGGATGTTGCGTGGACGGGGATGGTGGGGACGTTTATTGTGGGGCTTTGGGTGCATTTCAGCTAGGAGGGGGCCCAACCGACTCAGTCGTCATAGTGACTGAGATACATCATCGAATCGTGATGAACGAGTCCGATGCGAAAGTGGTCTAACCAGCCAATCTGACCAAGGACATTTCTGGAGAACTCGGGAGAGCGCGCAAAGTACACCATGGTTTCAACGCTCCAATCCAGGCAGCGCATGACGACGGTGTGCCCGTAGACGGGGAACGAACCCGTAGCGGTGGAGATATGTTCCATCCGCCCCGCCTCTACTTCGATACCGAGGGCGTCTGCGTAATCGCGTTCGAAAATACAGTAGGTTGCACCCGTGTCTACTTTGGCCATGAGTCTTACAGGTGGGTTCCCGTGAACGCTAAGGTATACCTCGATCTGGATGCCAGATCGTGAACTTGCGTAATTGACTGTCCGGTCAAACGCGATAGTTTCCATGTCGTCTTACCAGCCGGCGAAGGGACGTTCGTCGTTTTTGACGCGAATGATGAGGGGTGGAGTTGGACGAGTTCCAAACTGTGAAAGCAACTCCCGGGCAGATCCGCCTACGGCCAACAGCGTGCTCCCTTCCAATGCGACCCACTGTCCCGAATAGCGACCGGAGTTTTCCGCCAGCCACGCCATCTCGCGCTCGAATTGCGTACTCTTTCGGGCCTCATACTTCTGCTTCGCGAGCAACCGGAGCGTCGCCAATACACTGCGTGTACTCTTACCCGGGCCATCTTCGTTTTGGATGTAATGCCGCGACGGAGTCCAATTACCCAGATACCCCTCAGTCCCCCGAGGGAACCCGGTGTTCAGAATCTGCTTCACTCGCGAATGTATCTGGTCCTGAAATTCGCCGCATGGCAGGGCGGGTGCCGCTATTGTAATCGGATCGAGGCATGCGGTCGCATGGCCGGACTGCGGGAATGGCGGCGTAACGGCAAAGGGATGTTGGTCTGAAACGAGAAGGGCGTGATTCATTTTGGCCAGCCTAGGGTATAGCGGGAATACCGAGTAGTCGCAGTGCTGTGAGTTCGTCCTCGTAGGTTGCAGCAGCGATTTCAGCGATAGCGGTGTCTCCTCCGAAAATGCGCTCAAGCCGTATAAAAGCCGCACCGTCATACTTGAGAGATTTGTCGATAATCAGCGCACTATCCGGTCTGTGCACGGAGATGCCGCAGAATATGCTCCCGCTGCCCAAATCCGACGCAATCAATTGCCGTGTTTTCACCTCAAAGTCCGCACTGCCCGGCGACACGTGCAGAGCCAGCGTGGACTTTTGGCTTGCGGGAATAGATCCTATGAGCCGGGATAATAGCTCAGATAACTTATCAAACAGAGTCACCAACTCCGTGGCCTTATCCCAGCTCGGATTTGCCGCAATGTAGGTTACCGTGTCTAAGCCGATTCGCACAGCGGCGTTCATCTTCCGGATCGTGACGTTCAGATGGAGATCGCCAACATTTGCGGCGTCCTTATTGAACGAGAAGTCGTTGATCTCGACACCCAGGGTTCGAAGTTCGCGGTGGAGAGGCAGAATGAATGGGCTTGGGATTTTCCAGTGTTCGACGCAAGGCTCGGCAAACGTCTGTCGCAATTCGAAAAACGACTCCGGGATGCCTGCCTGTCTCTCAGCGGTCACAGCTACAATTCTAGCCTGTTTCAGCGTCTCGTCGCCGGGCCAGTCATCGAAGCCATCCCTCACCCCCGCTAAGAACAACAGGCGCTCGCGCTGGCAACATTGTCTCGTGCTCGAAGTTGGGTATCAGCTCCGTCCGTCACGCCGCGGCATAACCGGAAAACTGCAGCGACGCACGCCTCGGCCTTGTCGGGCGCAGAATCGATCCGCGTGCCTTTATCCAGTTGTCCTGTCGCGGCGTAAATGTGAGCCAATCGGCACAATCGCCAGCGCGGCGATGGCCAGCCAACTCAGCCAACGACACAGCCGAAGTTCCCAGCCGCCATCGTAATCCATCACGATCTCGCACGCGCCGCGACAGTCCGGACGCAGCCACATTAGTCCGAGGCCGTCTTTGAGGACTTGCTGCGATCTCCCGGCAATCGCCGCGTGCCAGCCCGGGTGATAAGTCTCCTGCACGCTCAGCACCTGGCCGGACGCAACCGTCGCATGGATGCGGATCCGGTTGCGGCCCTCCCAGTCGAAGGTCGTCGTCGGAAGCGACGCATCGTCCAGACCCGCGACGTAGCTCTCCGTCTCCTTGATATCGCCCGGCGCTTTGGGGAGGTGCCGCACGATGGCGCTTTCAGGCACGATGTGCGCAAGACTGACCTCACGCACCGGGACCCGGTAGATCGTGACGCCATCCTCGCGCCAAAGTACGGGCAACACGCCCTCCAGCTTTTCGGGGCGAACGAAAGCCTTCCAGTACTCCTTGCTGTCTTTGCCGCTGATGGCGACCTCTCCCGTGCCGAAGGCCTTGAGCCAGGTCACGGTCGCCTGTGCCTCTTGTGCCGGAGTGCCGAAGCCGAACAGAATCGCCATGTCGGCGTTCTGCTCCGAAGGGTTCACCGCCATCGTGTAAGACTCGCCGCTGAACTGCGGGAGTTCGGTGAAGGCATTGGTCCACTGGCCGATGGAGCCGGGCATGAAGATTCGGACGTTGGGATAGTTCTGCCGCGCCCACTGCGAGGCGCGATATTCCACTGTGCCGGTGATGCCGACGGGGAAGGTGAACTCTTTCTCGGCCTTGCGGAAATCGCGCACCTGTGAGGCGGCTACGGTCAACAAGAGGAAGGTCGCGGCGCAGCGGATCGTCATCGGGATGCGATTCCACAAGGGCCGGATCGCGAAGACCGCGACCACGCAGAGCGCCAGTTCCATCTCGAACTTATAGCGTTCGGGCTGCGGCATGAAGTGGTCGTGCAGTAATTGCTGGCAGATCGGGATGCTGGACGAGACCCAGGCGAACATTGCGAAGAAACGTATGCGCCAGTCGGAGGTCCAGCGCGGCAGAAAGTGGTGCAGGATCGCCGCGCCGAGGAGCGTGAAGCCGATCGCGGTGAAGGATTCGAGCGACCAGCCATCCGCCGCGTTGGCCTGGCGAATAGCGGACATGAGCGATGGCGAGAGGAAGGGCGCTGCGATGGCCCAGCCCCACATGCCGAGCGCGATGGTGAGCAACAGATTTCCGAACCAGTGCCCGCGTTGCAGCGTGAACAGCAGACACAAGGCCGTCATCATGACCATCACCGGTCCGAAAGCGCTGGCCAGCGCGCAGCCGGCGATGCTGGCGGCGGTGGCGGCGTAGTAGATCGGTTTGCGCGTCTGGATTGAGCGCGCCAGGAAGAGAATCACCAGGGGCAGGAAGGTCAGGGCGGCGACGTGCGGCGTGTCGTCCCATACGACGGTGACGAAGAGGCGGCGTAGGCCGAGGAGGTTTTTGAAGGCGAAATCCTGGTCGGGAACAATGAGTTGGCTGACCGCCGTTACGGAATACGTTAGTGCGGCGGCAAAGCTGGCGCCGGGCGCGCGAGTGAGACGCCATGTCGCGATGAAAAGGGTCAGGGGTCCGAAGATGTAGACGAGGCCAGTGACGCTCTGGAAACCCATGGCGGCGGAAACGCCACGCAGGGCAGCGATTGCGGCGGCGAGGCCCGGGACCAGGGGCGCGTAGGTGTATTCGAAGGGGATACCCATCGACCAGTACGGCCACCATGTCGCGTGAAACCAGCTGCCGCCCGCGTGTGCCGCGAGGGCGGTCCAGAAGCCGTGCATGGAGCCCATCTGGTGCGAGGAGCCGGAGAACATGTCGCGCGCGACGTAGAGGTTGATCCAGAAGAGGATGATGGCGTAGAGGAGGGCCTGGAATGCTTCACCGCGCGAGGTCTTTTCGAGTCCGGTCGGCGGGTTCACAGTTTTTACAGGTTAACACTGGATACGGTCATGCCGGTGGGCACATTCCACCTGTCTCTCAGCGCCGAATAGTCACCGACGCGCTCTGGCCCGCTGACACGTCAATCGGCTCCACTCCCCGAAGCCTCTCCCCGAGAATCGCAGAATCGTGATCGCGCTTTCGATCTTCGCCCGTCAAAGTGATCGCTTTGTACCGTCCTGGCGCGAGCCCTCCAAAGGCGAACGAACCATCCGCACCGGAGTTCGCGACACGAATCGCTCTCAAATCGAAGTTGCTGGGCAGCGGTTCCGGCACCAGCACAATCCTGGCCTGGACTGGTTTCAGATCCCCATCCACGACCGAGCCGACGATGCCTCCCGGCCTGTCTGTCAAGACGATATCGAGGGAACCACCTTTCATCGGTATCAGAGAATTCAGGTAGTTCACGCCGCCATAGATAACTCCGGTAGCGGCGAAACCGGCGGGGACCGACGCCTGGATCGAGTAGTCTCCTGGGAAGTCGTTAAGCCAGAAAGCTCCCGTGTCAGCTACCGGAACGGCATCCGGCTGCCGATCCGGCAACGGGTAGGCGAACAATAAAGACAGGCCTGGCGGCAATCCGGACCTATCGCTCTCCACACGGAAATGGCCGTCGGTCACCGTAGTTTCCTGCAGGACGATCCTGAGACCTTCCACATCGTGGTCAGTGACGACAAACGAAGTCTTCCCTTCGAGTCCGCGCCGCTGGAACACTTTCGCGGAAATGCTGTATTGGCCCGGCGGCAACCCGGCGACCGCGAAGGCGCCGGAGTTTGCCGCGACTCCATACGTCAAGCCATCCGAAACGCTCCCGGCGGGTTCGATGATCACATAAGGAAACCCGTCGTCGGTCCCGAGTCCGCCGAGTTCGCCTGAAACGCGCCACAGCGGGCGCTTAACCAGGGAAAAGTCCACGGTCCGCTTTTCCCCCGTTGCCAGCGAAACTGGCAGTGCGTCGGCCGGGCTTATGGCATCCGGGTAATACGTATCGGTGTAGCCCTCCTCGTGTTCGCGCCCTGCCGCGGTATCTCCGTTGCGGAGCGCGTATGTCCGGGAGCCACCCACCCCGGAATTGATGAAGATCGTGTCATACCGCACGGCGCCTCCGGGCGTTCCCAGCTCTTGCGGCCCGGCAAGGATTACATAGTTGCCGGCTTCGAGTCCTGCAAAATAGAACGATCCGTAGCCGCTGGCCGTACTCACCTTAGTGAAGTGCTTTACGCCGCCGTTGTAATCCTCACGGAGCAGATTCGCGAAGGTACTTTGCATCGGCAGATGGGTTTCGCGATCCACAACCGTCACCATAATAGACGCGGCGGGCGTCAGTGCGAAATTGTGCGGGGCATGATCCGCCGCGATCTGAATCGTTACCTGATCCGGATTCGTCTTCTGAAAGGCGAGGAAGCCTTCTGCGCGGATATCGACACGGCCCGCACCCGGGGTTACATCTTCGATGGAGTAAGTGCCACCCGCGTCCGCGTAAGCGACCTGACGGAGCCCGCCATCGCCGCCGCCCTGAGTCAGTGCAACCGTGGCATTTTCGATGGGCAGGCCTGTGACGGCATCGGTAATCCTGCCGGAAACGGCAACCGTATTCTGTGCCCATGCGGTGCCAAGAGTGAGGAAAAGGAGAATCGACGGCAGCCGCATGAACTCATCTTAGCCGAAAATCAGATGAGCGCAACTTACGTAGTGCGCCGCACGGAAGCGTATATCGTCGGTCTCCGGATTCAACTGGACAGACTGAAGGGACATCCCGCCAAGAATTCGGGACATGATCCGGGATCTCAATGAAGCGGGTTGGCGTCACATCCGTACGAAAGGCGACCACAGAGCGTTTCAGCATTCGGACAGACGCACGACGGTTTGGTCGGGCACCTATAGGGCAATTCCCCGGCACCAGCATGAAATAGGAAGCCGAATGAGCAGAACCTATTCACTCGTGATCGAAGGCGACGAGACCGGCTTCAGTGCGCATGTTCCGGAACGGCCCTCAATTCCTGTCAAGGGGAAACAGGTGGAAGTCTTCGATGGCCGCGGATACGACGTCGCTCAGTGTGTTCATTTTGTGAGACTGCCCTGGCCTTGGGCGCGTCTTCACCCCACTAAAAACACAGCCGTCTGTGCCCGTAAATTCGGGAGCCAGCCCACCCGCGTCGACCCCGACAGAAAATCCCGCCGCTCGATCGGAAATCCGTTCTTCCGGCACAAATCTTCAAAATCGTTGATCGACAAAAAGTGAATATTCGGCGAGTCGTACCAGTCGTACGGAAACAGATCCGTCTTCGGCGCCTGCCCGCTGAACAGCATCGCCAGCCGCACCGTCCAGTGCCCGAAGTTCGGAAACGAGATGATTGCCTTCCGCCCCACCCGCAACATCTCCGTCAGCACCTGCAGCGGCGCGCGCGTCTCCTGGAGTGTCTGGCTGAGAATTACATAGTCGAACGCGCTGTCGGGGTAATCGGCCAGCCCCTCGTCGATATCGCCCTGGTATGCCGACACTCCACGCGAGATCGCCTTGCGCACGTTGGAGGCCTCGATCTCCACTCCGCGCGCCAGCACTTTCTTATGTGTTGCCAGCCAGGCCAGCAACAGTCCTTCGCCGCAGCCGAGGTCGAGTACCTTCGTGCCGGGCTGAATGATCTCTGCGATGATCTTGAAGTCCGGCCGCGTTTCGAGCGACGAAGTGCCATTCGAGTTCGCGGTCATTGGGCCTCCGCTGCCACACGCGCCGTGCTCTCCAGGAACCCGCGCACCAGTTCCGTCTGCTCCGCCACGTCCACCAGAAACGCGTCGTGGCCGTAGTTCGATTGCAGATCGCAGTACGCTACGTCGCCATTGATGCGCCGCAGCACGCGAACGATCTCCTGCGACTGGTAACTCGGGTAGAGCCAGTCCGAAGTGAAACTGATCACCAGAAACCGCGTGTCCACCGAGCGGAACGCATCCACCAGATGTCCCGTGCCGTTGGTGAGATCGAAGTAATCGAGCGCCTTCGTGATGTAGAGATACGTGTTGGCATCGAAGCGCGAGACGAACTGGTTGCCCCGATAGCGGAGGTAACTCTCCACTTCGAAATCCACGCCGAAATCGAAGCCGAATTTTTCCTTCTCGCGCAAGCGACGCCCGAATTTTTCGCGCATGGATTCGTCGCTCATGTAGGTGATGTGGCCCACCATGCGGGCAACGGAGAGCCCGCGCGCCGGCGGCTTCTTATCGTAGTAATCGCCCTCGGCCCAGTCGGGGTCGGCCATGATCGCCTGGCGGCCCACCTCGTTGAACGCAATCTGCTGGGCGCTGTGCCGCCATGTGGTCGCGATGGGAATGGCCGAACGCACCATCTCGGGATAACTCACCGCCCATTCGAGCGCCTGCATGCCGCCCATCGAACCGCCCGCCACGCTGAGCAGTTTCGTGATGCCGAGCGAATCCACCAGCATTTTCTGCAGCCGCACGATATCGCGAATCGTGATGACGGGAAAGCCCATGGCGTAGGGGACACCCGTCGCGGGATTGAGGCTGGCGGGGCCTGTGGTGCCGCGGCAGCCGCCGAGGACGTTGCTGCAGATGACGAAGTAGCGGTCGGTGTCGAAGCCTTTGCCGGGGCCGATCATGCTGTCCCACCAGCCGGGCTTGCCTTCATGGCTGATGCCGGCGGCGTGAGCGTCGCCGGTGAAGGCGTGCCCGATCAGGATGGCATTGGTGCCCGCGGCATTCAGCTTTCCGTAAGTCTCGTACGCCACTTCCACGGGAGCGAGGGTGGCGCCGCAATCAAGAGGAATGTTGTCGAATCGGGCTGTCTGAGTCTCAACTACCATCGTGGGCAACCTCATGTTAACAAGGGCGGACGCATAGACTGAAGTTTGAGGATTCGTCTTCCGCTCACGCTTGCCGTTGCTGCTGCCGCGCTCTTATGCGTCCACATCCGGGCCGGCGGAACGGACTGGCGCGAAGCTGTTCCCGGCTATCAGTACCAGTTTCCCCGGGATCACTTCGAACACCAAGACTTCCGCACTGAATGGTGGTATTACACCGGTAATGTGGTTGACGCGCGGGGTAAACGGTTTGGTTTCGAACTGGTGTTCTTCCGCCAGGGGCAGAATCGGGCCGTGGATAATCCTTCGGTCTGGGCCGTGAAAGACCTTTACCTGGCCCATGCGGCTCTCACTGATATCGATGGGAAGCGGTTCTCCTATGAGCAACGGCCCAATCGCCAGGGGCCGGGGATTGCGGGCGCGTCGTTTGCGGAACAGAGGGTGTGGAATGGCAACTGGCAGGCGCGATGGAACGGGGACACGCAGACTCTCGATGCACTCACCGGTGCCTTCCGCTTTCATTTGGAGCTCAAGCCCCTCAAGCCGTTTGTGATCAATGGCGAAAATGGGCTGAGCCAGAAGGCGGAGGGGCGGGGAAGGGCGTCGTATTATGTGTCGTTTCCCCGGCTCGCGGTGGCCGGAAGCATCGCGGCGAATGGGCGGGAGGCGGTCGCGGTGACCGGACAGGCGTGGATGGATCACGAATGGTTCACCGAGCAGCTGGCGTCCGGTCAGGTGGGCTGGGACTGGTTCAGCGTGCAGCTCGACAACAATACGGAGTTGATGTTGTTCGAATTGCGGCGGAAGGATGACTCGATCGATCCTTATTCGTCGGGAACTTTCATCGACGCGACCGGCCATGCCCGCCATCTCAAGCGCGCCGATTTCACCCTGGAGCCGCTTCGCAAACGCGGCAGGTATCCCGTCGAGTGGCGGATCCGCGTGCCGTCGCTGAATGTCGATCTCACCTGTACTTCGGCGGTCGATCAGGAATTTCACATGAGCAATGGCCCGAACTACTGGGAAGGCGCGGTAACGTATGCGGGCAGTCATAAAGGGGTGGGGTATCTGGAGATGACCGGCTACGACGGGGCGGTGAAATTCTGATCTGACCAGATGACCACAACTATAGGCGACTCACTCCGTGACGCTAATGATCGCGCCATCGTGGCCACAGCCCGGGTCCACGGCCTCCGCCTCGTAACTGCTGACCAGCGCATTATCGCCTCAAAACTCGTCCACACCATCGAATAGCCGCGCCGTGTCAGAATAGGTATCCAAGTCCATCCATGCACGTCGACTGGTTCCCGCTCTGGCTCAGCCTCGAAGTCGCCACCGCCGCCACGCTCATCTCGTTGGCGCTTGGTCTGTGGCTCGCGTGGCTCCTCGCCAATCGCGATTTCCCCGGCAAGAACTTCGTGGACGCCATCACCACACTGCCGCTCGCTTTACCCCCGACCGTGCTCGGCTACTATCTGTTGGTCGTCATCGGCCGCTCCAGCTGGATCGGTCGCGCCTGGGAAGCCGTCACGGGAACGTCGCTGGTGTTCACGTGGCGCGCGGCGGTTATCGCCTCCACACTGCATGCAATCCCTCTGCTGATCAAATCGTCCCGCGCCGCGCTCGAATCGGTGGACGTCGCCTGTGAGCGCGCTGGCCGCAGCCTCGGCGCTTCGGAATGGCGCTTGTTCTGGCGCGTCAGCCTGCCCCTTGCGCGACGGCCCATTGCCGCCGCCGCGGTCCTCGCTTTCGCCCGTTCGCTCGGCGACTTCGGCGCGACGCTGATGATAGCGGGCGACATTCCCGGCCGCACGCAAACTGCAGCCATCGCCATCTTCGACGCAGTGGAATCCGGCAACACGCTCGCGGCACGCGTCCTCGTCATTGTGATTTCGATCCTCACCGCAGCGGTGGTCCTGCTGGCGAACGGTCTGGAGAAAAGGCGCGTGAGTCGCTGAATATGCTTCGGGCCACGCTCACAAAACGCTTTCCCGCAGGTCCCGAATCGGCGGGCTTTACGCTGAGCGTCGAACTCGAAGCGGCGCCTGGCGTGACCGTGCTCTACGGTCCCAGCGGGTCCGGCAAGACCCTGACGCTCGATACGATCGCCGGTTTCATCTCCGCCGATTCCGGCCGCATCCTGCTCAATGACCGCATCCTCTATGATTCCGGCGCGCAGGTCCATCTTCCGCCGCGCGACCGCAACTGCGGTTACGTCTTCCAGAATTATTCGCTGTTCCCGCACATGACCGTGCGCGCCAATCTCGCCTTCGCCGCGCATCGCCTGGCGCGCCTCGAACGCCACCGGCGCATCGCCGAACTGCTCGACCGTTTTCGCATTGCCGATCTTGCCGGCCGTTATCCCCACGAGCTTTCCGGTGGTCAGAAACAGCGCGCTTCCATCGCTCGTGCATTGATCGCAGACCCCGGCGTACTTCTGCTCGATGAGCCGGCCAACGGACTCGATGCCACCTTGCGGGACGACCTCCATTCGCTGATCCTGGAAATCCGTCAATCGGTGACGATTCCGATCATGCTCGTTACGCACAATCCCGAAGAGTGCTTCGTGCTGGCCGATCAGGTGCTGATCTACGACGGCGGCACAATCCTGCATCGCGCTGCGCCGGCTGAGTTATTACGCAATCCCGCCAGTGCGGCGGTGGCTCGGCTGCTCGGCGGCTTCAATATCTACGAAGCTGAAGCCATCGCGCTCGATCCCGGGCGTCAGACGAGCCGTCTCCGTATGCTCGATACAGAGATCGATGGGCCCAATCTGCGCGGCTGTTTCCGCGGCGATCGCGTGACTCTTTGTGCGCGGCCAGAAGAACTTCGCATCGCCACCCGCCCCGGAGCCAACCGCGTCCGCGCCGACCTTGTGCGGGTCACCGAGCGCCCCCAATCGATTCGCGCCGATTTCGGTAAGGACCTGATCGTCGATACGCCACGCCCGGAATGGCCCGCTCTCAGGGAAGCGGGTGAGCGCGACGGCTGGTGGGTGGAACTGCCGGCATCGAGTCTGCGCCAGATCGCGCGGTCTTCCTCGACGTCAGAGTGACAAGTTGGGCGGCCTCAGTTGGCTATTTAATGGTCGACACAATACTCACTGATGGTCTTGACGACACCACGAGGAAGAGATCCATGCCGGACACCGTCAGGACCTGCGGATAGGTTCCCGTGCTGACCGTAATTCCGCCACTGGCCGCCGGCAAGGCTTGCAGCATGGCGGAAGGAATGGAATACTGCCCCAGCGAAGCGGGAACCATGCATTCCAGGTTTGCGCCATTGCCCGGACCGTTGCCGTACAGGCTGATATCGGCGAAAGCATTTGAGTCTCCCCCTGTCCAGGTAATGGTTAACGGCTGGCTCCGGTTAATCGTGGTGGCGGCCGAGGGATTGGTCCAGGTGATCGGTTGCGCCAGGTTGAAGCCTGCGCTGAATGCCGCTACGTCGGCACCCCCTGCGCCATTAGTCAGTGTGTAAGCCCCAGCGGGTTCCGCGGCCAGGTTTGCTCCGTAGAGGATCGGTTGGCCCGATTGGGTGGTAAGGCTCGCCGAGCCTGAAGGGTATTTAAGCGTCAACGAACTGCCCGCATTGAGGTATGAGGTGGCGCCCTGTGGTGTCAGGTTGAAGGACGCGTAAGTAATGTTGCACTGTCCGAAGTTCAACGACCCGGAAGTTGCCGCGAACTGGCTTTGCGAAAGGCCCAGAAAACCCGATTGTGCGGTAAGCACATCGTTCCCCGATACGCCGTTGATATTGTCGTTAAACTCCAGCGCGAGGAGTCCGAAACGAACACTGCTCTTGCCCAGGAGCGCCGTGTAAGCGGCAATGTATCCGGTGGAATCGGGACAGGCACCTCCGTTGATGGAGATGGGCATCGTCGTGTAATTACTCACTATAGAGCCGCTGGTGAAAGTTCCGACGCTCACATTGCAGCCCGTCACCCCGGCCGGCACCTGGAAGTTAATCTGATCCAAACCCGGGCTGGCCGACCTGCCTCGATACAAAATGTTCGCCTGGATTCCACCCACCAGAACCTGTATGGGGGTTCCGAGGTCCACTTGAACGGGCAGGGACGCATCACTGCCGGATGTTGCTCCCAATCCGGTCCCCCAGAGAACCACGTTGTCGCCGGGTTTGGCGGAATTGGTGGTCGTGATCAGTGCGTACCCGGGCGTGGTGATCACAGCCGGGCCGATGCCGGTCTGGTTAACGGTCGACATCCCAAAGTTGCTTGCCACCACCGTAATGGGGATGGTTCCTGCGGAGTTGTTGAAGGTGACGGCCAGATCGCCGGTTCCCAGCGGCGTGTTGGAAGGCAATATGGCGGCGACCTGGGTCGCATAAGAATAGACCATGGGTGCCGTAACGGTCGTTCCGTTCACGGTCACTTTGACCGTAGTGCCCGCCAGACCCGAAGTTGTCGGGAAAGGCAATGAGGTCGGCTGCACCAGGGTAGTGGGTCCCATGTTGGATCCGTAGATCACAATAATAGATCCCTGGGCCAACCCTGAGTTCGGATAGCCTGCGGGTATATTGCTCGCCGGGTTCTGAACGGATGTCAGAACCGGGGCCTGCGCCATCAAATTCCCTCCGGCGACGCACAGCCCCATCAACCAAACGAAGGGCAAACTCTTCAGTGTTTTCATCTTCCCGATCCTCCTGAGTTGTTGACTTCGTCTGACATCGTGCCACGTTCCGGCGTGACATTCGAGTGAAGAAGGGTGAAAAAAGGTGGTGCTGCCCGTTTTCCCGGTTTTTCGCGCGGATTGCGGTCGTGTTATCCTACCTGGCGACAGCCCACGCCGATGTCGGATCTGCAGCAGATTCCCCAGCCCGAGGCTCAGCAACCCGACCCTGCGACACGTCTGGAAGGCTGGGACAATATTGCCCACTACCTGGGTGTCCATAAGAGAACAGCCCGTGCGTGGCAGGATGGACGAGGTCTGCCTGTTCACCAATTCTTCGGTAAAGGCGGACGGGTTTACGCCCTGACCACGGAACTCGACGAGTGGCGTGCACACAGTGCTGCGCGCGCCGGCGATACATCGACAGCCGA
>Ga0302320_10019352_pt1 | contig 13667 bp, 12 predicted proteins | sample Bog_T0_3_FD_202130 | JGI IMG/M metagenome (GOLD analysis project Ga0302320, IMG submission 202130) | Peat permafrost microbial communities from Stordalen Mire near Abisko, Sweden - Bog_T0_3 | ecosystem: Environmental > Terrestrial > Soil > Wetlands > Peat | place: Sweden: Abisko, Stordalen Mire... | reverse complement strand
GAGACGGGGCCGCAGCACACGGTAGGTGTAGTTCTGCCCCGAATCCATATCAAGTGTCGGACTGATCTTGGTCTCTCCGGAGCTCAGCCTGCGTCTCACCTCGGCGTAGACCGCCGCCAGATCATTGGTCTTGATCTGATAGATCACGACGTACTTGGGCTTGGCCGGTGCAGGACGCAACTGCGTCGGGGCCAACACGTAGCGCTGAGCCCTTACAAAACCAGGCACCGACACGACATCCGGCGCATGGTGCTGGTCGTACCAGCGGTTGTATTCCTGTTCTTTGCCAGGCACCGGCTGATTGAAGACCAGCAGGTAGTAGGTCTCGGACGGTGCGGTGGCTGACTCGGCAGCGCACAGCGCACCTGCCGTGCCGGCGAACAACACTACGAGCAAGAGCACCCAAGCGCGCGCCAATTTGCAAGCATTCATCCCGAGTACCCCTCGCGAACCAATGAAATCAGTGCCGATGCTGCGCCTCGCTCAGGAGGTTCTTGTGGAGTGCGCCATCCTTCATGATCAGCAGCAAGCGGGCACGATCCTGCAGCAGGCGTATGTCCTTGAGCGGATCGCCATCGATGAGCAGCAAGTCTGCCAGAAAACCTGCTCGGATCAGGCCAAGCTCCTCGCCCATACCCATGATCTGGCCACCCAGCATGGTGCCGGCGCTGAGCGCCTGCGCAGCTGTGAACCCAAAGTGGGTAACAAACAGCTCCATGTCCCGCGCATTGCGCCCGATCGGATTCCACGGAAATCCATAATCGCCCCCGGGTAGCACCCGCACACCGCGGCGGCGCAACTCCGGCATCAGGCGCGAGACCCGGGCGAGTGTCTCGACCTGTTCCTGCTCCACAGCCATTTCCGGCGTGATGCCAAAGCCCGCCGCTTCGTGAATCGCCGCGTAATTCACCCCGGGACCGGGCGCGACAAAGATCCGATCCTTCTGGGCTACGATCAACTCGATGGCCTCTTCATCGGCCCACGTGCAGTGATACAGCACGCGAAAACCATGGCGAAGCGCCATTTTGATGGCTTCTGCTGAATGGCAATGAGCATTGAGCCACACCCCGGCCTGGTGCGCGACCTCTGCCCCCGCGGCCACTTCCTCATCGTAGAACTGCGTTATGCGCGAAGTGCCCGGCCGTACGGCGCTCTCACCGGAGAGCAGGAATTTCACTGAATCCACGCCGAGTGCGACCATCTCGCGCACAAACTCGCGCACGCCCGCCACATCCGGCTCGCGCACCGCCGCGCCCGCGTAGGCACGGCTGGTGCCTGCCACCGCCGAGGCGCCGCGCTCGAAGGAACAGGCCCGCAGTCGCGGTCCAGGCAACCACCCGCCGGCAAACTCCTCGCGCAGCGCCACTTCCCACTTGGCGTTGGCGGCTCCGCCCGAGTAGGCACTCGTAAATCCAAAATCGAGCATGGTGCGCCCCGCTTCAGCGGCGACCAGCCGTTGACGCTCGGGATCAAGCTCACGCCAGCGCAACGGCCGATCCACAGTGGCACCAAAACCCAGGTGTGCGTGCGACTCGATCAGGCCGGGGATGAGGGCCGCGCCAGCGCCATCGATCAGCTGCGCCTGCTCACGCGGCAGCGCCTGCCCGTCGTGCGCCACCGCCGTGATCCGCTGCCCTTCCACCAGCACTTCGCCGGCAAACGGATCGGCGCCCGAGCCATCAAAAATCGACACGTTGTGAATCAGTGTGCGGCTCATCGCTCAGGCCCTCACCGAGGATTGTAGATCTGCTCCAGAAAGCGCAGCGCCGCAAGATTCTGCGGTGGCGCGAAGCGCGGCTCACTATCAAGCACCATGGCCGCGCCTTTCGCATCATCGTAAGGTGCCCAGGCCTCCAGGCCCTCAACTCGCGGATCACCGCTACGCGCAAAGTGCGCCCAGGCTGAACACATGCGTTTTGCCAGCAGGCGGTCCGCAGCATTCCAGGCCCAGGGCTGGCGATCGAGAGTATCAAAGGCGTACCACAATTCAGCCCCGTGATAGGCACCGAAGCCGCCGGGCGGCGTCGGCTCATGAAAGTGCCGCGAGGGCGGCAGCGGCGGCGCGCGCGTAAACTCATACAGGAATGCTGGCGCTCCGGCGCTCTTGTTATGACGCGCCAGCTGCCAAGCCTGATAGGCAAAATTGCCGTCGCGGCGCAGGTCATAACTGCCCAGGCGCGCCGAAGCGTCGTCCGAGACGGCGTAGAGCTTGAGTAACGTGTCAGCCGCGGCTCCAAACTGCGCTTGCGTATGCGTTCTAAAGCCTTCGAGCGTATGCAGGTCGGGGGTCGGGTAAGGCGCCGCCTCATGGCTGTTGAAGCCACACAGCACCGGCACGGCCTGCTGCGCGCCGCGGGCAAACGTCTGGGTCACAGACTCATTCAACACGTGGCCATCGAGCATCAGGTTCCAGAACCCGCGTGGACCGTACATGACATCGGCTGGCAAATTGCGCATTGCGGCCAGGTCGCGGGCTCCCAGTTTATCGAGCAGTGCCGCCCCTTCCTGCTCGGCCGCTGCCCGCGGCTTGAGCACGCCCATGGCCCCGCCGTGAAAGCGGCCGCCACTGTGGGCGATGACCCGATGAAACAATCCGCTGCTCAGCGCAGAGGCCATCAGCACACAGGCATGGGCCGCGCCCGCTGATTGTCCAAAAAGCGTCACGCACTGCGGGTCGCCACCAAAGGCGCCAATGTTGCGCTGAACCCAGCCGAGGGCGGCGAGGATATCGAGCGAGGCGTAGTTGCCCGAAGAGCCGCCTTCGGCTGAAAGTGCCGGGTGCGCCAGGTAGCCGAGTGCACCGACCCGGTAATTGATCGTCACCACGATGGCGCCCTGACGCGCCAGGGCCTCGCCATCGCTCACCGGATGCGAGCCACTGCCAAAGCGATGCCCGCCGCCATAGATCCACACGATCACCGGCAGGCGCGCCGCCGGCTCTGAGGCCGGCGTCCAGACATTCAGATACAGGCAGTCTTCGCTCAGCCCGCACTCGGGTGGCTCGGCAAAGGAGAACTGCTGCATGAAGGCATCGCGCGCGATCAAGGGCTGGATGCACGCACTGCCAAAGCGATCCGCCGGACGCACCCCGCGCCACGGGGCCACCGGCTGAGGGGACCGCCACCGCAATTCACCCACGGGCGGGGCAGCGAACGGGATGCCGCGGAAAATACGGCAGTTCCCATCGCTGCTCGTAACGCCCAAGAGCGCGCCACTGTCGACCTGCACTGCCTCGCTGATCATCGGGTGGACTCTCGATAGGATTTCATGAACGCCTGCGGTATGGCGACTGTATCGCAGCTGGGGATTCCAGCGGCGCAGCTGGTGGGGTGCTGCGCCACCTGCGCCAGCGCCCGGTTGTCCGCGACGGTGGGCCGCACTATAACCATAATTCCGTTATAGGGGAATTACGCTGTCGGCCGCACTTATCCGCGTTTCGGCTCCTCGATATGGGCAACTCGCAGCATCAGATCAGCACAAAGCCGCAGCAGTGCCTGCTCGGTGGGTGTCAGTGCGCGCGCCATCGCGGCGCTAAGCCACAAACGGCGCGGGCGCATATCCTGCTCCAGGCATTCGCGGCCGCTGCGGGTGATCTCTATCAGGCGGCTGCGTCCGTCATCAGGATCGGCCCGTCGCGCGATCAGCCCCTTGCGCTCAAGGGTGGCGATGAGCCGCGTCAGCGACTGCGGTTGCAGACGCTGCTGCGCGGCCAGATGCGTGGCGCGCATGGTCCCCTGCTGGTGCAGAGTGGCCAGCAGCGCCAGCTGGGGCAGGCTGATGGCGGCGCCAGGGCGCTGCGCACGCAGGCGTCTACCCAACTGCAGTACCGCACGCACGATCTGCCGTGATTCCTGCTCAGCCATGCACGTACTTGAGTGGCATATAGTACGCAGAGCGTATCTATAATCGCCCTTCACAACAAGTTTTGTGGCGGTTACGGCTTAAATTAGCTGCTTTTTCGGACCTATATTAGACCTTTAATACTCATTTTTATACGCTATGCGTTACATCTTAACGATAAGGATGAGCGCACATGCCTGCAAAGTCTCGGCTAGCTTTTGTCGTCTGCCAACCATTCGACCGTGCGCTCTGGGCGCTGCTGCTGTGCAGTGCGCTGACAGCGGTAAGCGTTGCATCGCGTGCTGCCGAGGTGAGTGTGCGCATCGATTCGGGAGTGCTGAGCGGAATCGCAACCGATGGCGTACACAGCTTCAAGGGCATACCGTATGCCGCAGCGCCTGTCGGGGATCTGCGCTGGCGCGCACCGCGCCCGCCGCTCCCATGGAGCAGCCCACGCGCTGCCAGTGATTTCGGCCCCTCCTGTCCCCAGGCCCGGCCGCCCCAGCGTGTCCCGGCCGGCAGCGCCGCCGAGCGCACCAGCGAAGACTGCCTGACGCTCAACGTCTGGGCGCCGGCGATTCCCGCCAAGCCTGTCCCGGTGATGGTGTGGATCCACGGCGGGGGCAACATCCAGGGAAGTGGCTCGGGTACCTACACCGATGGCGCCGCGTTCGCACGCGATGGCATCGTGCTGGTGAGCTGCAATTATCGACTGGGTCTGCTCGGATTCTTTGCCCACCCTGCGCTCACGCAGGAGGCTGGCAAGGGGCCGGTATCCAACTATGGACTGCTTGATCAAGTCGCAGTCCTTCAGTGGGTGCAGCGGAATATCGCCGCATTCGGCGGCGATCCGAACAACGTCACTGTCTTTGGCGAGTCAGCAGGTGCCGAGGATGTGCTGGCGCTGATGGCCACTCCGCTCGCCAAGGGTCTGTTCCACCGCGCTGTCGCCGAATCGGCGGGGCTGTGGAGCCGCCCGCCAACCCTCGCTGTGGCCGAGGCCGCCGGTGCGGAGGTCGCCACGACACTCGGCCTCGGCGGAAAGCAGGCCACGGTGAGCCAGCTGCGGGCGCTGCCGCTCGCCGCACTCACACAGAACGCAACGCTGCCAGGTGGTGGCCCTATCATCGACGGCTCGCTGCTGCGCCAGGCGCCGCTGCTGGCGTTGGCCTCGGGCGAAGGCCTCGATGTGCCACTGATTATCGGCACCAACAATAACGAGGGCTCGCTCTTGAACACCGAGTCGGAGCTGATCGAGCCCGGGCTCCCCCGGCTTGATCTGTCGCCGTGGCGTGCGCGCTATGGTACGGCGGCCGATTCGGATACCACGCTTGCACGGCTCCTGTTTCGCGACGCCGTATTCGCCGAGCCGGCGCGCTGGCTGGCCACGCATCGCGTGGCGCATGCCCCGACCTACGTCTATCGCTTTGAGTACGTCCTGAGCCTGCTCAGGGCGCGGCGCAGCGGCGCCGATCATGGCTCCGAGATTCCCTACGTATTCTCGAGCTGGAACCCGAATTGGCTCTCGCCCGACGATCAGCGCGTAACGGCGACTGTGCACAGCTGCTGGGTCGCATTTGCCCGCAGCGGCTTGCCCACCTGTGAGGGTGCACCGCCATGGCCTGCCTACCGGGCCGAAGAGGAGTTGCTGATGGACTTCGCCAATCAGGCGACTGTGCACAAATCTGCCGACGATGCGATTCTGGATGCTGTGCACGCAGAACTGTGGTCGGAATCCGGGCAAGCATCAGCGGGTCCGCAATGAGCATACGCGATGCTCAGTGCACGCCGTACAGCAAAGCGAATACAACAACGCCACTGACCACCAACACGGCCAGCAGGCCAAAGAGCATCCGCCGCAGCATTAGGCGAGGCGCGGCCGCGGCGCCTGGCCGCCAGCCCGGAGCCAGAATGAAATAATAGAACACGGCCAGCAGCACCAGGCCATCGACGGCCACCAGCAGTTTCTTGCCGTTGATGCCTACGTGCCCCATCAGGGCGCCGACGACCACGAGGACGATGGCCGCTGCGACCGGGATTTCCTGCAGCGCACCGCGCGCGCGATGGCGAGTTGATCGCTGCTGCATGAGTGCTACTCCTCGCAAGGTTTGGCAATAATGCCGGCAGGAGCACCGGCCAGAGGATCGGGAATCCTCGCCGTGACGTACTCGCGAATCAGTTCAGCCAATCGTCGCACGCCGGGCCCGGCGTAATCGCGATCGGCCATCACCAGATACAACGCGCCCCAACGCTCCGCCCCTTCGCGCAGCGGCAAAGGCTTCAGCGACCCGGCTGCCAGCTCGGCGCGGATCCAGTCCTTGGAGAACCAGGCAAAGCCCATCCCCAGTGTGGCTGCGTGAATTGAGGTCGCCTTGTGGCTCATCGTCAGCCGCTGCTCGGCACCCAGCCAAGCAATATTTCGATCGCGGCGGCTACCCGAATCGCGCAACACCAGCTGGCGGTGTTTTCGCAGATCCTGCAGCGTCAGTTCACGACCCAGCTGGTGCAGCGGGTGATCCGGGTGCGCCGCGGCAATGAAATTCACCGTCAACAGCAGATCGCCAATGAATCCCGTGGGGATCTGCGCGCAGATGGCCAGCTCCACCTGCCGCGCCGCGAGCATCTCATCGGTCCCTGACAGCACGGTTTCGTACAGCTCAATGCGCGTCTGGCCACGTTCATTGGAAAATGCCTGCAGGATCTCGAGCATCAGCCAGGTGGGAAAGGCAATCTCGGCGGCCAAACGGATCTCGGGCTCCCACCCGGCGGCCAGGTGCTTGGCAGCGCGCTCCAGCGTGCCGGCTTCTTCGAGCAAGGCCCGCGCCCGCCGGTACAGCACTTCACCGGTCGCGGTCAGCGAAGCCTTGCGACCGTGGATCTCGAACACCTTGACCCCGAGCAGGCGCTCGAGCTTCTGCACGGCGTAGGTGACTGCCGACTGGCTCTTGTGCAGCACGCGCCACTGTTCGAGGGATATGCGCTGTTGCTCCATACCTATCTTATAAATAGATGTAATCGGCAAGATTATTGTACTTTTAAATCACTTTATCAAATAGTTTAATGCTCCCAACGACACAGGCGATCTGTGCACCGCTTCAGGAGAACAGCATGCCCACCCTGCTTCAAATCAATGCCAGCATCCGCTCAGGCGCCGGCGTTTCCAGCAACCTGGCTGAGCAATTCGTTCGCGCCTGGCAGGCCGCACATCCGGGCGCCATCGTGAAAACGCGCGATCTGGCGGCGACGCCGATCCCGCACCTCGATGCCCCGCGTTTTGATGCGTTCCTGGCGCCCCCGGCGCAGCGCAGCGCCGAACAGCAAGCGGTCGTGGATTTCTCCGACACCCTGATCGAGGAACTCAAAAGTGCCGACACCATCGTGATCGGCCTGCCGATGTACAACTTCGGCATCCCCTCGCAGCTCAAGGCCTACTTTGATCACATCGCGCGCGCCGGCGTGACCTTCCGCTACACCGCGCAGGGGCCCGAAGGTCTGCTGACCGGCAAGCAGGCGTATGTGTTCGCCACCCGTGGCGGCCGCTACGCTGGCACCCCGCTCGACTCGCAAAGCCCCTACGTCCGCGACTTCCTCGCATTTCTCGGGATCCGCGAGGTCGAGTTCGTCTATGCCGAAGGCTTGCACCTGAGCCCGGAAGCCAAGAGCGAGAGCCTGGAGCGGGCCGCAGGCGACATCGCTCGGCTTGCCGCCTGATCGCACTCACCAAGTGCCGCGCATTGATTTAGAATCGCCGCCCAACCCTCGATCTCTGCAAAGGAGCATCCTGTCCATGAAATCGCTCGTCGCCCTGGCTTTTGCCACCCTGCTGAGCAGCACGCTCAGTGCCGCGCCCATCACCTACCAAGTAGACACCAGCCACACCTACGAACGCTTCGCTTACACCCACATGGGATTCTCGGAGCAGGAGCAGCGCTTCGACAAGACCAGCGGCACCGTGGTGTACGATGCGGCCGCGAATACTGCCTCGATTGATATCACGATCGATGCGACCTCGGTCAGCACCGGCTCGGCCCTCAATGAGCATATCCAGGGCGCTGATTTCCTGGACACCGCCAATTTCCCGACCATCACCTTCAAGTCCACCGCAGTGAAGTTCAGCAAAGCGGGCGTGCCGCTCAGCATCACCGGCGATCTGACCATCAAGGGCATCACCAAGTCGGTGACGCTGAAGGTCACGCACTTCAAGCACGGGCAGAACCCGATGATGAAGAAGGATGAGATTGGCGCGAATGCCACGACGACCATCAAGCGCTCGGATTTCAATGCCGGCAAGTACGCGCCGCTGGTCGATGACAATCTGCAGCTGACGATCGCCCTCGAGGCGCAGGCCCAGTAATCCTGCCGCCCAGTTGGCAGAGCCAAAGGAAAGCCGCCGCGGGCAACCGCGGCGGCTTTTTATTTAGCCAGGAGCAAGCTGTTCAGGCGGCGCTGGCTGGCATTTTCAGCTGCGCGACCGCCGCACTTGCCAGCGGACTCAAGCCCTCGCCGCCGGCCGCCAGATGCCGGATGATCGCGGTGCGCATGCGCGGCTCCCAGAACATCTGCAGGTGATTCTGGATCTTGGCCACCGCCGCATCAGCGCCGCCGTCGGAAACGAAGAAGGTTGCGATGTCGTTGGCCATCGTGACCAGATGCTCGGTATCCATGCCTGTCAGCTCACGCCGCCGTTGCCGGCAATCTGCCGCTGGCCTTCGCGGACGGCGCGCGCCTCGTTATTGCGCCGCTGCCATTCTCCGGGCTGCGAGACCTTCACCACCTGCACGGCAGTGACTTTGTACTCGGGGCAGTTGGTGGCCCAGTCCGAGTTCTCGGTGGTCACCAGGTTCGCTCCCGATTCAGGGAAATGGAAGGTGGTGTAGACCACGCCCGGAATCACCCGGTCGGTCACAGTGGCACGCAACACGGTGTCACCCGCACGGCTGGTGATACCGACCCAGTCGTTATCGCTAATGCCCCGCTCCTCGGCATCGTGCGGATGGATTTCAATCAGTTCTTCCGGGTACCAGACCACGTTCTGGGTGCGCCGTGTCTGTGCACCCACGTTGTACTGGCTGAGGATGCGCCCGGTGGTCAGCAGCAGCGGGTAGCGGCCATTGACGCGCTCGCTGGTCGGCACGTATTCGGTAACAAAGAAGCGCCCCTTGCCGCGCACGAAGTGATCGACATGCATCGTCGGCGTGCCCTCCGGGGCCTCGGCGTTGCAGGGCCACTGGATGCTGCCCAGGCGGTCGAGCTTCTCGAAGGAAACCCCGGTGAAGGTTGGCGTCACGCGCGCGATCTCATCCATGATTTCGCTCGGGTGCGAGTAGTGCATTGGATAGCCCAGCGCGTTCGAGAGGCCGGCGGTCGCCTCCCAGTCGCCGAGGCCCGCCAGCGGCGGCAGCACCTGGCGCACGCGCGAGATGCGCCGTTCTGCATTGGTGAAGGTCCCGTCCTTCTCGAGGAAGGAAGCGCCGGGGAAGAAGATGTGCGCGAAGCGCGCGGTCTCGTTCAGGAACAGATCCTGCACGATCAGGCACTCGAGCGAACTTAAGGCCGCGGCGACATGCTGGGTGTTTGGATCCGACTGCACGATGTCCTCGCCCTGCACGTAGAGTCCGCGGAAGCTCCCATCGAGCATGGCATCGAACATGTTCGGGATGCGCAGGCCCGGCTCCTTATCGAGCGGCACGTTCCACACCGACTCAAACAGCTCGCGCACCGAATCGGTCGAGACGTGGCGGTAGCCACTGAATTCGTGCGGAAAGGAGCCCATGTCGCATGAGCCCTGCACGTTGTTCTGGCCGCGCAGCGGATTGACGCCGACGCCCTCGCGCCCGAGGTTCCCGGTCGCCATCGCCAGATTGGCGATGCCCATCACCATCGTCGAGCCCTGGCTGTGCTCGGTCACCCCCAGGCCATAGTAGATCGAGCCATTGGGCCCGCGCGCATAGAGCCGCGCCGAGGCGCGCACATCGGCGGCCGGCACGCCGGTGAACTGCTCGCTCGCCTCGGGTGAATTGCGCGGCTCGGCGACGAACGCCTTCCAGCGCGCATAGGAGTCTGCCTCGCAGCGCTCTGCAATGTAGTCATCGCGCGTCAGGCCTTCGGTCACGATGACGTGCGCGAGCGCGTTGATCAGCGCGACATTCGTGCCCGGTCGCAGCCGCAGGTGATAGTCGGCCTGCACGTGCGGGGAATGCACCAGGCCGATCACGCGCGGATCGGCCACGATCAGGCGCGCGCCCTGGCGCAGCCGGCGCTTCATCTGCGAGGCAAACACCGGATGACCCTCACTCGGGTTGGCGCCGATCAGCAGGATCACATCGGTCTGCATCACCGAATCAAAGTTCTGCGTACCGGCCGATTCGCCCATCGTGTTCTTGAGGCCATAGCCGGTCGGGGAGTGACACACCCGCGCGCAGGTGTCGACGTTATTGTTGCCGAAGGCGGCGCGCACCAGCTTCTGCACCAGGAAGGTTTCCTCATTCGTGCAACGCGAGGAAGTGATGCCACCGACCGAGACGCGGCCGTACTTGGCCTGGATGCGCTTGATTTCGGAGGCCGCGTAACTGAAAGCCTCCTCCCAGCTGACCTCGCGCCACGGATCGGTGAACTTGGCACGGATCATCGGGTGCTTGACCCGATCCGGATGGGTGGCGTAGCCGTAGGCGAAGCGGCCTTTGACGCAGGCATGCCCATGATTGGCATCGCCATCGCGATTCGGGACCATACGCACCACTTTGCCGCCACTGACCTCGGCGTTGAGCGAGCAGCCCACGCCGCAGTAGGCGCAGGTCGTTGTGGTCGAGCTGTCGGCGCGGCCGATCGTGGCCAGGTTCTTCTCGCTCAGGGCCGCCGTCGGACACGACTCGACGCAGGCGCCGCACGAGACACATTCGGATTCGAGGAAATTCTGGTTGTCGCTGGCCGAGACCCGTGAGGCGAAGCCACGACCGCTGATGGTGAGCGCGTAGGTGCCCTGCACTTCCTCGCAGGCGCGCACGCAGCGCGAGCAGGCAATGCACAGGTTAGGATCAAAGGTGAAATATGGATTGGAGCTATCGCACGGCGCGCCGGCGTGGCCCGCACCGCCCTCGCCGTAGCGGGTGTTGGTGGTCACCCCGGTGAGCGCCGCCGCATCCTGCAGCTCGCAATGCTTGTCGGCGGGGCAGCCCTCGCAATCGAGCGGATGATCAGAGACGTACAATTCCACAACGCCGCGCCGCAGCTTGGCCAGCGCCTCGGTCTGCGTGCGCACTTTCATGCCGGCGGCCACTTCCGTGGTGCACGAGGCCGGATAGCCCTTGCGCCCGTCAATCTCAACCAGGCACAGACGGCAGGAGCCGAAGGCCTTGAGGGTATCGGTCGCACACAGCTTCGGGACCTGGACCCCGGCCAGCGAGGCCGCGCGCATGATCGAGGTGCCGGCCGGGACACTTATGGGCTGACCGTCGATCTCGAGGCTGATCTGCTCGGTTCCGGCCGTTGGCGGCGTACCGCGATCGGTGTAGTTGAGCGAATACATAGTTAGTGTGTGTGTCCTTCCGGCCTGCGCCGGAAATCCTCGCCGAAGTGCTTCAATGCGCTGCGCACCGGGTAGGGTGTCATGCCACCCAGCCCGCACAGAGAGCCATTAAACATCGTGCTGCAAAGATCTTCCAGAAGCGCGATATTCCCTTCCCGATCAATCCCTTGTGAGATCCTGTCAATGACCTCCGCGCCCCGGGTCGAGCCAATCCGGCATGGTGTGCACTTGCCGCAGGATTCAAGGGCGCAAAATTCCATCGCGTAGCGGGCCATCTGCAGCATATCGACGGTGTCATCAAAGACCACGACCCCGCCGTGGCCGAGCAGGCCACCGGCCGCTGCCAGGGCTTCGTACTCGAGCGGTGTATCCAGCTGTGAAACCGGCAGGTAAGCCCCCAGGGGTCCACCGATCTGCACCGCACGCACCGGGCGGCCACTGGCCGTGCCGCCGCCGTACTCTTCGATCAGCTCGCGTACCGTCAGGTCAAAGGCACGTTCGATCAGGCCGCCGTGGCGCACGTTGCCTGCCAGCTGCAATGGCAGCGTGCCGCGCGAGCGGGCCTGCCCGAAGTCGCGATAGGCCGCCGCGCCATCGCTCAGGATCACCGGAATACTGCCCAATGTAATCACATTGTTCACGACGGTGGGCTGCGCGAACAGTCCTTTGATCGCCGGCAGCGGCGGCCGGACGCGCACTTCGCCGCGACGTCCCTCAAGGCTCTCGAGCATCGAAGTCTCTTCGCCACAGATGTAGGCGCCGGCACCGAGGCGCACCTCAAGTTCAAAGGCGCGCCCGCTGCCAAGCACGTCGGCACCCAGGTAACCGGCCTGGCGGGCGGCATCGATCGCCTGGTTCAGCGTGCGGTAAGCATGCGGGTATTCGGCGCGCAGATAGATGTAGCCCTGGGTAGCACCGACTGCGAGCCCGGCAATGATCATGCCTTCGATAAGCGTCAGCGGATCCCCTTCCATCAGCATGCGATCAGAAAAGGTGCCTGAATCGCCTTCATCAGCATTGCAGCAGATGTATTTCTGAGCCGCCTTCTGATCATGCACCGTCTGCCACTTGATGCCGGTGGGAAAGGCCGCACCGCCGCGGCCGCGAATGCCCGAGTCGGTCACTTCCTTGACGATCGCGAGCGGCGCAAGCTCAAGCGCCCGGCGCAGACCCTTGAAGCCGCCGTGCGCGAGGTAGTCCTCGATACTCACCGGATCGATGACGCCCACCCGGGCAAAGGTCAGCCGCTGCTGGCGGGCCAGGTAGGGAAGCTGCGTGATGTCACCCAGGCGCAGCCGGTGCGCCCCGCCCTGCAGAAAGCCGGCGTTGAACAGCTCGGGCACGTCCGTGGCCTGCACCGGGCCGTAGGCGATGCGCCCGGCGCTCGTGAGCACCTCGATGAGCGGCTCGAGCCAGAACAATCCGCGCGATCCGTTGCGCACGATGCGCACTGCCTGCCCGCGGGCGGCCGCGGTCTGGGCGAGCGCCTTCGCCACCGCCTCGGCTCCGAGCGACAGCGCCGCGGCGTCACGCGGAATATAGAGTGTGACTGGCGCACTCATGCCGGCTGCACCAGGGAGGCCAGCAGTTCATCCACGCGTGCCGTGCTCACGCGGCCGTGCAGCTCGCCATCGAGCATCAGTGCCGGAGCGCAGGCGCAGTTGCCGAGGCAAAAAACCGGCTCGAGCGACAGCAGGCCATCGCCGCTGGTCTGATGCCAGTCCAGTCCGGTGCTCTCCTGCACGTGCGCTGCCAGCGCACGGGCGCCCATCGACTGGCAGGCCTCGGCGCGACACAGCTGCAGTACGTGCTTGCCGGGCGGGGAATGGCGGAAATGATGATAGAAGCTGAGCACGCCATGCACTTCGGCGCGCGAGAGGTTGAGCATTTCGGCCAGCGGCGCAACCACCGTTGAGGGCACGTAACCAAACTCGTGCTGCACGGCGTGCAGCACCTCGAGCAGCGGTCCGGGCTTGTGGCGCAGTGGCGCCACCGCGCGCTCAAGCCGTGCGCGCAGCTGTTCTTCAGTCTCACTCATGTGTCTTGGCCGCCCCCGCGACTCAAACGCCAGCCATTGGTGTAAATGTTATAGCCTTCGGGCCGCAGGAAGCCAATCAGCGTGATCCCTGCCGCCTGCGCCAGATCGATCGCCAGGCTCGAGGGCGCGCCGACCGCAGCCACCACCGAGATACCGGCGGCCATCGCCTTTTGCAGCAGCTCGAAACTTGCCCGGCCACTGAGCATCGCGATGCAGTCGCTGAGCGGCGTGTGGCCGGCCAAGAACTGGGCACCGGTTACTTTG
>Ga0302320_10019350_pt1 | contig 13667 bp, 13 predicted proteins | sample Bog_T0_3_FD_202130 | JGI IMG/M metagenome (GOLD analysis project Ga0302320, IMG submission 202130) | Peat permafrost microbial communities from Stordalen Mire near Abisko, Sweden - Bog_T0_3 | ecosystem: Environmental > Terrestrial > Soil > Wetlands > Peat | place: Sweden: Abisko, Stordalen Mire... | reverse complement strand
AGTGGTGGTTGTCATGGTCATTGGAGAAATTCCTTCTCCGCCCTCTTAGTTGATTAATTTGTCAGTGCAGACTGTCTCACTAGAGGTTGGCACAGAGGGAACCCCTGTCCAAACTCAGTCAGTTTGCCCAAAATTCCATGAGTTCTCGAGCGCTGACCAATGTAGGTTTGGCACCAACTGTCACGTGAGGAGAATCAAGTGAAGATACGACAATTCGTGGGAATAGGTATCGTTGCGGCAATTTCTTTCGGTGGACTTGCGATTGTCTCCAATGCATCATTGGCATCTACCAGCGGAGGTCGCATCGTGGGTTCGTGGCCCGCCATCATTGGCGCCGCAGGCACTGGCGGATACATCGTTTACAGCACTGGGAAAGTTGTCGTTGTGGATGGCGCACCCAATTATGGGTCGTTTTCAGTTCCGACTGATAACGTCGTCGGCTTCGCTGAGAACGGTGAATACGAAGGTTATTGGGTGGTTACGAGTACGGGAAAAATCTACGGAACCAAAGGTGTCTGCGGTAGCGGGGAAGAACTTAAGGGCGCCACCGTGAAACTAAAGGCTGGGGAATCAATCGTCGGAGCGATTTCGGGTTCAAAGTATTCGAAAGACTTTGCTCTTGTGACAAATACTGGACAGACTTTTCAATATGCGTGCGCGGTCTCATAATTCGTCTGCGGCCCACTTTGCAGAGTTGAATCTTCACTTGAGACGTATCAATTACGTTCACGATACGACACCTCGCCAAACTCGGCACAGGGAATGAATTCAGATGAGTGATATCAGATCCCACAACTATCCCAAACCCAGACTTCACTCGCAGAAACGAAGTCCAAGAAATGGGGTCATCGCCAAGCTGTCCAACGTTTGGGGTTCAGCCCAAATGGTGCGGCTGGAGGGATTCGAACCCCCGACCCTCGGTTCCGTAGACCGATGCTCTAATCCGCTGAGCTACAGCCGCAGTGTTACAGACGTTCAATCGTAGCCGAACGCCCTTGAACGTCCTCCCATGAAGACTCCCCCTTATAACTACCATGCCTCTATGGCTCACACATTCTCAGACGACCTCTCCGAGCTTCTCGACGCAGTTGAGGATCCCATGGTGGAGATTCGACACGACCTCCACGCACATCCAGAACTGGCATTCCAAGAGCACCGGACCACGCAAGTACTTCGTGACCGACTCGTTTCGCTTGGTTGGGATCTCCAGACCTGTCCCACCGCAACCGGTGCGGTGGCGGTCCTTCGCGGCGCCAAGCCCGGAAAACGCGTCATGGTGCGAGCCGACATCGACGGGCTGCCCGTCGTCGAAGAGAACCAACTCTCGTACGCCTCGGTGAACGAGGGCATCATGCACGCGTGCGGACACGATGTCCACACCGCAGGGTTGCTTGGTGTCGCCGATCTTTTAACGCGCCGCCAAGACGAGCTCAGTGGTGAGTTCGTACTCCTCTTTCAACCGGCTGAAGAGGCCCTCGGCGGGGCGACCGCCATGATCGACGGCGGAGTCCTGCGCGACAATCCCGTCGACTTCGTCATTGGCGCGCACGTGTCATCACTCGCACCACTCGGATTCGTGGGCACCAAGCCCGGCGTCATGATGAGCGAAGCCGCCTCACTGTCGATTCACATCACGGGTAAGGGCGGTCATGGAGCTATGGCTTCGGTGGAGGGCAATGTCATTCTCGCCGTCAGTCATCTCGCGCCGCGGCTCGGCGAAGTCATCGACGGACTGGTCTTCGAAGGAACCAACTGCGCCTGCTCCGCCGGCGTGATCAGTGCCGGTACTGCTGTGAACGTCGTCCCTCGCCACGCGGTGCTGCGCGGCACGTTGCGGACCTTCACCACCGACCAGCGAGTCGAAGCGCTCGCACGACTCGAGAGTTTGCTGCGTGAACTCGAGACGATGTTCGTGGTCTCGTGTTCGCTTGAACTCACAGGTCTCGCTCCCGCGGTCGTCAACAATGCCGCGGTGTTCGAACAGGTAAAGCAATCAGCGAAGAAGGTGGTCGGTGAGAGCGGCTTCCTGACCATTCCCCCATTCACGCCCAGTGACGACGTCTCAGAGTTCATGAACCGGGTACCGGGTTGCTACATGTTTATTGGCGGTGCGATGGCCGACGGGACCAGCGGAATGCACCACAGCCCTGACTTCAACGTTGACGATGCATCGTGTCGAATTCTCGCCGGTGTCCTCGCACAGAGTGCGGTCGACCTCGCTCAGCTGTAGAAGAGCTTGGCCGCGCCCTTGATCGATGCTTGGTTGCCATTGATGACGACCCGATACGGCGTCTCGCTGAATAGCGTCGGCGTCACCCGGCGGGCGTTCCCACCGGCCAGATGCACGGTGTTGGCGCCAAACTCGCGCACGAAGCCGTCGACCGCCATGACGAGCAACTCACCCCAGTGCTCCTCGTCCATCGACCGTGAGTGCTCGCCAATCGTCTGGTCGTAGGTCTTACCTCGAACGAAGATCTCGGCACCGACGTCACGGATTGTCTTGAGGTGTCCGTCGATCGCCAGCGCAATACCGAGACCGGTGCCTAGGGTGAGGACCAATTCGACGCCCTCGCCGTCGATCGATCCGAGTGCCGCCAACGTGGCGTCGTTCACGATCCGCACGTCACGACCTGTGACCTCGCACAACTTGGCCTGAAGCTCGTAGCCGCGCCACTCTTCTTCGAGTTCGGGGTCGACGTCCGTTGTCACGCCCCCGGGACGAGAGAGGTTGCCCGGGCGCACCACGCGGCCGTTCGTGAACTCCCCCGGGAAGCCAACGCCCACGCGGGGACACTTGGTCCCTTCGATGCGTTCGTCCAGCGCCTCGATCAGACGATCGGGGGAACAGGGATACGGGGTCGGGCGCCGGCGAACTCCTTCAAGGAGCTCACCGTGAATATCGACGTGACAAAACTTGACGTTGGTCGCACCAATATCGACCGCCAGAATCTGATCTTCGATAGGAATTCGCGGTGGAGCCATCGGTAAAGCGTAGTTAGCCCACGCGCACCCCTCTGACGCGTAGCCGGCGACTCGACCACCACGGCGTCAGGCGAACACTGAAGACCGGTCGATGACCAGCGATCACGGCGCCCGTACCGGGCGGGCGCTGGCGCAGTGGGACGGTTGGCGGAGCATCCTTGCGCGTGTCGAAGAGTTCGGGAAGGTACTGGCTGACCGACGGGTCAGCGAGACCGCCCATGACGAGTCGCGTCGTGTGATTGTTGACGATTGTCGACGCGCGAGCGCCCCAGCGAGCTTTCAACTGCGCGAAATCCTGCAAGACCGTCACGAGGGTGACGTTCAGTCCGCTCACGGTTGCGGCCATTTGATCGAGCTCGTCGAGCGATGCGACGCTGGCCGCTTCGTCGAGCACGAGGAGGAGGCGCCGTGATGCGCCCTCGTCGACTCGACGCTGCTGCTCCTCGAGGATCATCCGCAGTGCGCCGCGAAACAGCGGTTCGTAGTGTCGTTGCTCGCCCCGGGGGCTACACAGGAAGAGGGTGTTCGAACCGTCGACCACTGAACGAACGGTGGCGAGCGGTTGGCGAAATCGCCACGGCATCAACATGGTCTCCGCGGTCGTAATCACCCCGTCGAGCGTCTTGGGGTCGTGGGCCAGAAACGCCTCGAGGACCGTCGCGGCGTCGCTCGCCGCGTGCACCCCGAGCCAGCCTTCGAAGTCTCTGGTTTCGATCACCTTGGCAACGTCGAAGATGTCACGCGAGCGTTGGTACGCGAGCATCAGGAGGGCGCCGACGAGTTTGATGGCCAACGAGTTCCAGAATTCGGTGTCGCCACGGTCCGAGGAACCACTCGTCAAGTCACGTGCGACGCGCAAGGCGTGGCGCAGTGTCGTCACGCCCTCGAGAGGATTCCAAGTGAGACCGTCGTCGCGCCCGGGCTCGAGCACCTGCACCGTGCCCAGGGTCCCTCGCCAATCCCTCGTGGTCGCGATGACATCCTTCTTCACGCTGGTTACGACGAGTGCGTCTCGCCAACGCAGTAACGAGGGAATCACGAGTGACGTCGTCTTGCCCACTTGGGTCGGACCGACGATGAGCAGCGAGCTTCGCGCGGCGAGCGTGACCTTGGGACCGACGCCGAGATCGTGGAACGTTCGTCGCCCGAGCGAGGGACGATCGTTCACGCGGGGGCGGCTCTCATCGCCTGGTCGGTGTCGATGAAGGTGACGTCACGGCGATCGGGACGGAAGCGAACGATGGATCGATGCGCTCCGTAACGAACGAGTGCCGCGCCCTTGGGCAGCGCCGCGAGGTACCGCTCTTCGCGCGCGTGCAGTCCGAGCGCAGAAGCCATCTCTCGCGCTTCGTCGGGGGGCTGTCGAAAGAGCCAGGCCGTCTCGCATTCGCGCAGCAGTCCCTGCGCACGCTCGCGATGCGCGGATCCGGCGTCGCCCACCGCCGCCACGTCGGTCCAACGGTGCAGCACCAGCACGTGGCTCAGTCCTTTCGCGCGGGCCAGCTTCCACGAACCCTGCAGCCAGCGCAGCGCCGACGGATCGGACATGAGAGCCCACGCCTCGTCCAGCACGAGGTAGCCCAACTCGTCTTCAACAGCGACCACCTGCTGGGCCGCCGCGACGGCGCTCAGTGCCGCCACCGCGAAAGAGTTAGACGACCACTGCGCAGAGAGATCGAGCACGACGAGGCGTCCTGTAAAGACCATTGGCTCGTCGTCGCCGTCGAAGAGCCCGGCGAGGTCGCCGTGGATGAATCGGTACAGCGTGAGCGCCAGTGAGCGTTCGGGCGTCAACGACGCGGCGCTCAAATGGGGACGGAGCAGTTCAAAGAGCGAGCGGAGCACGCGCGTCGGTCGCGGCGTCGCCATTCGACCCCACACTTCATCCAGCGCGTAGTGCTGATCACTCTTGAGCGAGCCGCCCTGCGCGCTGGCGAGTAGGGCACGCAGTAGGTCACGACTCTCGCGGTCGTTCGGTGCGAAAGGATTGCACCAGCCGTCACGACCGAGAGTCAGGGTTTGCACGCCGTGGGAGCGAGCGAGGAACACATACTCCCCCTTCGGGTCGATGACCACCACGCGGCGGCCACGTTCGAGGGCGCGATCCAGCACCATCTTCACCACGGTGCTCTTGCCGGCACCGATGGAACCGGCGACGATCATGTTGGGGTTGCTCACGAGACCCGCGGCGTAGGCGTCGAAGGGATCGAAGACGAACGACGAACCACGTTGCGCGTCGCCGATCGCGCGCCCCGCGAGCCCGGTACCGGCATCGTGCGCGGGAAGCTTCAGTCCGACGAGGTCCTTCGACGTCGCCCAGTGCGTCCACTGGCGACTCACCATCCCGGACCCCCCGGCAACTGGGCGCAGTACCACGATGCCTGACGTCCCTGACCAGGTTCGCAACGCAACCCCGCTTCGACGGCCAAGCGCGTCACCAACGCGACGTCGCGTTCGAGCGTCGTAAGCGATGACGCGCGGACCACGAGGAAAACCGCAATACGAAGTAGCGCCGTTCCCTCGACGACGAGCGCCTCTCGTTGTCGAAGTCGCTCAAGGGTTCGACTGGACCTGGCCGTCCGGCGAAACCCCGCGGCCTGGGTCGCCACGTCGTCGCTACCCATGCGGTGCACGGCCCGCGCCGCGACCCGCTGCGCCCTGGTTCCAGCGACCACCTCGACGTGCAGCGAGATGTCCAGCCACGATGACGCAAACTGAATTCGTTCGAGGAGCGCGTGACCGTCGGGCACTGAACTGAAGTCACGAATTCGCAGCACTCGGATGAGCTGGTCGGAGATTCGAACGTACGCCCATCGCTCCAGCACCCACTCGAGCGCGTGTGGTCCCACGCACGTCGTCGCCAGCGTCGTGCACAACGTCCAGCCCGCGGGAGGGCTGACGTCCTCGGGTAAGGCGAGAAGTGTCGAGACGTCGCCACGGCGAGAGAGCACGTGCATCGAGAAGTGCCGCGTGGCGTCAGAGGTCGCGAGCGCGTCGGCGAATGAAGCGAGACCAACAGCGTTGTCGCGGTCGCGACCCGAAAGGTCAAGTCGGCCACGATGGTCGAGTTCGAATCCACGAAGCGAAACCTCACCACGCGCGCCGACGGTCATGACGTCCGCGCTCAGGCGAACGCGTATCGATGTCCAGCGCGAGCGCCCGACGAAGTGCAGCCCAATGTACGTCCGCTCCCCGACCGTCAGTCCGTCGCTGGTCGGGGCGGCGCACGCGAGACAGGCCACGCCGACGAACGCTTCAACCAGTGGTGCACTGGAGGTCAACCAATGGCCCAGAAGACCGAGGCCCAAGATGATGAGGATCGCCTGATGTCGCCGCACTCCTATCCAACGGCTTTCCGCGTCGGCGACACCAAGTCCCAACAGCTCACTCATCGAAGTGCCAGCCAACGACCGGTCCCATCGCATCGGTGTGATACGCAACATGACCACCGCGCAGAGTCGGTGTACCGATCGGCGGCGGTGGTCGCTCTCCTTCGAGCGGCGGCATCGGTCCTTCTGGCGTTCCTTCCCACATTTCGAGTCCGAGGTCGTCCGGGCGCGGGGCCGGTTCGACGTCGGGTGGTTCGGGTCGCAACGCTCGCGCCGCCATTCCCACTGGGGATGATGACATCGATGTTGCCGATCGCGTGAAACGCGACCTCAGTCCTTCGACGTTGTGAATCGCCGACGCCTCGACGAAGGGGATCAACTTCAAGAGAATGAAGGGAGAGAAGGTCGCCAACATCAACGTGACCGCACCGGTAATGACCTGCGTTGCCGACGATCCGAGGAGTTCATCGAAACCGAGGGTGAGGGTAATCACGATGAGGAACTTGCTCACCGCAGCAGCGATGAACGTTTCGGCGAGGCGCCAGCCCAGTCGCCGTCCCGCGGGAAACGTAGAGAGTGGCACCACTACCGGAACGAGTACCAAGAGCAAGGTCAAGACCACCGCACGGACGATGAGTTCACACCACAAGAGGAACGTGCCGACGACGACAGCAATCGCCAAGACGAACAGCCCGAATCCCGGGATCGATGGCGTGAGCAGAGTAATCGCACCGCTCAACGACGCAAGGTGCAGCGCCGCGGCGCTCGACGCATTCGTTGACAGTTGATCCACTGCCTCGAGCACCAACTTCGCGATGGGCCTCGCAACGAAGATCGCGAACACGCAGGCAGGTGCGACACCAAAGTAGACGCGCCACAGTGACGCGCTGTCACCGTGACGTACGGCCTGCAGCGTTGCGACGAGGAGGCCGACCATCAACAGACCCGGTGCAATCGTGAGTAGGACGCCGTACTCGATCGAAGCCGATTGGATGATCATCGACGGCTCGCCCGTCGAAGCGAGCACGTGCCCTGCGGCATCGAGGAACCACTGCACACTCCCGAGAATCCAATTCGTCAATTGGGAAAACACTCCACCTATCACCACGTGGCCGAGCGTGCGTTCCACACATCCGACCGGGGAGAAGAAACAGGAGAAGTGAATCATCAGTGAACGCTGAGACCCGTCTTGAAGAAGAAGTTGATCAGTTCAGGCGCCGCACCAATGAGGACGGCCGCCACCAATGACGTCAGCACCGCGCGACGTCCCTGCGACGACTGATGCATGTTCTGGGTGTGACTCCCCACCGCCCAAAGGCCAGCGCCGAGCAGTAGCGCGACCAGCGCCCCGATGAGCGCCCACGACGCGATTCCGTTCGCGAGTGACTGCAACGCCGCGCTGCCGGGGAGAGAAGAAGTTGAGGGATTGAGGCTTACGTCGGCAAACATCGCAAATATTCCTTTCCAATGGGGAGCGCCCAACGGTCGCTGTCGCGTCCCCGGCGGCGGAGTCTGCGAGAATGGCTTTGTGCTCCTCGCAGTTACCGACAACGCGATCTCCAAATGGCCACCCGCCGCCCTCTATGGCGCCGGCGCGGGCGTTTTGCTCATCGGTCTCCTGGTGGGCGTTCTCATCAACCGCCTTCGGGGCCACCGCGCCATCGCTCAACGCCTCACCGCACTCGCCACGCGCCTCGGCGTCGCGCCCACAGACGACAACGGCAAGGTCGAGACCGCGCTCAGCTACCTCGAAGAGGCGACCGGCACTGCCAGTACCGCGGTGAGTGAGTCCAGCGCCGATTCGATTCGACTCCGACAGTCCATGGACTCGCTGCCGTTGGGGCTGGTCCTCTGCGACGAAGCCGGCGGCGTGATCTTTCGCAACAAACAGGCTGAGGCGCTCATGACCAGTCGTTACGGTGACGCCATTGCCGCCCAAGCGGTCACCGACGTCCTCGCCGAAGGCTGGTCCAACGGCGTCGCCGAACGAACGATCGATATCTACGGACCCCCTCGACGTACCTTGACGATCCGCGCCGCGGTCATCGACGACGGCCGACGGCCACTCGGGGTGCTCGCCGTGATCGAAGACGTTTCCGAGCGCCGACGACTCGAAGACATTCGACGCGACTTCATCGCGAACGTGTCGCACGAACTCAAGACACCAATGGGTGCCCTCGGACTCCTCGCCGAGACACTCCAGTTCGAGAGTGACCCGGCCGTCGCGCACCGCCTGGCCGAGCGAATCAACTCCGAAGCGTTCCGCGTGAATCGAATCATCGAGGATCTTCTCGACCTCTCTCGAATTGAAGGCGAAGGTAGTCCCACCCGCGAGCCGATTCCCGTGGTGTTAGTCGTGGCGGACGCGATCGAACGGATTCGCACCTCCGCCGAACAACACGACGTGAAGATTGACTTCGCCGAACCCGAATCGAACCTGGTCGTGTTCGGCGATCGCCGCCAATTGATTTCGGCGATACACGCGCTACTCGAGAACGCGGTCGTGTACTCACCGCGCGGCGGCCTCGTCAATATCTCCATCGACCGAGTTGACGCCAGTGTGAACGACGAAGGTGAGAACGTCGGCGCGGTGGCATTGATCGCGATCAAGGACCAAGGCGTTGGCATCCCGGCCAAGGATCTCGAAAGGATCTTCGAGCGTTTCTACCGTGTCGATCCCGGTCGGGCTCGCGAGACCGGTGGCACCGGACTCGGCCTCAGCATCGTTCGCCACGTGGCGCAAAACCACGGCGGCAATGTCCTCGTGGAGTCACGCGAAGGCGAAGGGTCAACGTTCACCCTTGAGCTTCCGATGCCCCACTGATGGCGAAGAAGCGATCGAGCGAGAAGCGCGTCAGCGTGCTGCTCGTCGAAGACGAGGAGTCCTTCGTTGACGCCCTGACGATCGGGCTTAACCGTGAGGGGTTCGACGTCGCCGTGGCGCGCGACGGACAGCAGGCGATCACGCTCTTCGCGAAGGACACCTACGACATCGTGTTATTGGACCTGATGTTGCCCAGGGTGTCCGGGCTCGACGTCTGTCGGGCGATCCGCTCGACCTCCGAGGTCCCCATCATCATCGTGAGCGCGAAGGGCGAGGAGGTCGACATGGTGTTGATGCTCGAGATCGGCGCCGACGACTACGTGACGAAGCCCTATCGACTGCGAGAGTTAGTGGCGCGAATTCGCGCCGTACTTCGTCGGCGAGAGTCCCACGAGAACGTCATGGCCTCAGACGATGAGATCACACTCGGTCCGATCCGCATGGATATCGACGCGCGACGCTGCTACGTCAATGGTGAGGAGATCAAACTGCGCAAGAAGGAGTTCGCGCTGCTTCGACTTCTTCTCGAGAACCCCGGCCGCGTGCTCACCCGCGAGGTCTTGATCGATCGCGTGTGGGGCAGCGACTACGTCGGTGACACCAAGACGCTCGACGTGCACATCAAGCGACTGCGCTCACTGATCGAGGACGACCCGAAGAACCCCGAGCACATCACGACCGTCCGGGGCGTTGGCTACCGCTACGAGGTTACGAAGCCCTAGCGACGATCGTGGCGTTGCCGCCCATGTACGCGGCCAGTGCGTCGGGTAGGACGATCGAACCATCTTCCTGTCGGTACGTCTCGAGTAACGCCGCCCAGACTCGGGCCCACCCGAGCGCCGAGCCGTTTACCGTGTGCACCAACGCGTTCGTTTCCTCAGCGGTGCGGTAGCGGACTTGGGCTCGACGGGCCTGGTAGTCACCGAACTTGCTGACCGACGAGACTTCGAGCCAGCGGTCGACGCCGGGGCTGAAGACCTCGAGGTCAATCGTGCGCATCGATGACGTGCCGAGGTCGCCGGCACAGAGATCGAGCAACCGGTACGTGAGACCGAGCGCCTGCAGGACACCCTCGGCCCGTTGGAGGATGTCGTTGAAGGCGTCCTCTTGCTGCTCGGGTGTGCAGTAGGCGAAGAGCTCCACCTTCTCGAACTCGTGCACGCGCAGCACACCGCGCGTGTCACGTCCGGCGGCGCCGGCCTCACGGCGAAAGCAGTTCGTCTGGGCGCAGAGTCGAATCGGGAGTCGCGACTCCTCGAGGATCTCACCGGCGTGCATCGAGGTCAGCGGCACTTCGGCGGTGGGGATCGCCCACAGTCCGTCGCGTTCGATGGCGTACATATCGTCAGAAGATTTGGGCAGGTGGCCGGTGGACATCATCGTCGCGGTCAGCGCGAACGTGGGCGGACGGATCTCTTCGTACACACCGAGGTGGCGATCGAGTGAGAACGCGCTGAGCGCGCGAAGGAGCCGAGCGCCGTCGCCGCGATACAGCGGGAACATCGAGCCCGCGAGGCGCGCACCGGCCTCTAAGTCCAAGATGCCGAGTTCGATGCCGATGTCCCAGTGCGGCACCTTCTGGTGCTCGGCGTAGGTGGGGAAGGGTAATCCCTCGTCCATGCCGACCCACCAGCGCCGCAGTTCCACGTTGTCGTTCTCGTCGGCGCCGTCGGGCGCCTCGGGAGCGGGCAGGTTCGGGATCATGAGCAGTTCGTCGTGTAAGAGAGCGCCCACCCGCTCCATCGCCTCGGTCGCCACGCGTTCCTCGTCGCCCAGTCGTCGGCTCTTCTCGGTCAGCTTCTCGGCCGTCTCGGCGTCCTTGTCGCGTCGCGCCTCGCCCACGAGCCGTGAGAGGAACTTCACCTCGGCACGTAGACGCTCCGCTTCCTGGAGAAGTTCACGGTGCTCCACGTCCATCAAGATGATCGCGTCCATGACCTCCGGCGAGACGCCGCGACGGGCCAGGGCGGCCTTCACGATGTCAGGTTCACGGCGTAGACGGGTGAGATCAATCATGCGCACAAGCCTACCGAGCACTTCGGTGCGCTCTTGAGGAGGCATTAGGTTCTGTGGTCGTGAGCAACGCCGTTCAAATCAGCAACATCGCCGTTCGCTTCGGTGCGCTGCAGGCCGTCGACGACGTGACGCTCCACGTTGACTACGGCGAGGTGGTGACGCTGCTCGGTCCCAACGGCGCGGGCAAGACCACCCTCGTCGAGACCCTGCTCGGTTTTCGTGCGCCCGACACCGGCACGGTTCGACTCCACGGTCTCAACCCGGTGCGCGACCATAAGGAGGTCGTCGTTCGCACCGGAGCGTTGCTCCAGCGAGGCGGCGTCTGGTCCCCCATGACACCGCGTCAGGTGCTCGAACTCACGTCCTCGTACTACGAGGCACCGCGCGACAGTGCCGAGTTACTGACGTTGCTCGACCTATCGGCGTGCGCTCGAACGCCGTGGCGCAGGCTGAGCGGCGGCGAACAACAGCGGACGTTGCTCGCCCTGGCACTCCTCGGTCGACCGCGCGCGCTCGTACTCGACGAACCGACGACCTCGGTCGACCCCGAAGGCCGACAGGTGATCCGCGATCTCATCCGTTCTGAGAGCGAACGCGGATGCGCACTGCTCATCACGACCCATGAACTGACCGAGGCCGAACGAATGGCCGATCGACTCGTCATCATGAATCGTGGCCACGTCGTGATCCAGGGCACCCTCGACGAACTCTCCGGCGCGCCCGAGATGATCATCGAGGTCTCGACCGCCGTCGACCCCGATGCGCTGGCCTCGATACTTGGTTGCGCGGTCGTCGCGGACGGCCCTCGGCGCCTTCGTTGCGAGACTGAGTCGTCGCCCGAGCGCATCGCCGCGCTCAACGTCCACCTCTCGAACGTGGGCGCGACACTCGTCTCGCTTCGCACGCGCGCGTCACTTGAAGAGCGCTACATGGACCTCCTCGAGGCCGAGCGGACCGAGGCACAGCCGTGAGGGCCTGGTGGGCACAGACGCTGGCCGAAGTCCGTATGACGATCCGCCGCGGCGAGACACTGCTCTTGACCATCGGCATCCCGGTGTTGTTGCTCGTCTTCTTCTCCTTGACCAAAGTCACGTCGACCCCCACCAAGAGTCGAATCGACTTCATCGCGCCGGGAATCTTCGCACTCTGCATCCTGTCGACGTCGCTGGTGGCGCTCTCGATCGCAACCGGCTTCGAGCGCAGCTTTGGTGTCTTGCGCCGACTTCACGTCACGCCGCTCGGCACGAGGCGTCTCATCGGTGCGAAGATCGCCGGCGTCCTGGTGACCGAACTCTTGCAGGTTGGCGTCTTGTCGCTCGTGGCGTTCGCGCTTTCGTGGCGTCCGCGCGGCGGCGTCGGCGGTGCCTTCGAGGTCGTCGCGCTGCTACTACTTGGATCGGCCGGTTCGGCGGGCATCGGCCTCGCTCTCGCGGGGCGCCTTCGCGCGGAGGTGAACCTGGCCGCGAGCAACGGCCTCTACCTGGTACTCCTCTTGCTCTCGGGCATCGTGATTCCGATCACGTCGTTCCCCACATTCGTTCAGAAGGTCGTCATCGCGCTGCCGCCGGGCGCCATGGCCGAAGGGCTCCATCGAGTGCTCGGTCAGGGTCTCTCGCCGACGGGGGCCGACTGGCTCGCCCTGGCCCTATGGGCCCTGGTCGCACCGCTTGTCGCGGCGCGCACGTTCCGCTTCGACTAGCTGGCGCGAAGGTTGGCAATACCCTTGGCGAGTTGCGACGCCGGGATTGCGCCGGAGTAGATCTGGGTGACGACGCCCTTGGCGTTGACGAACGCGGTGTCGGGAATCGCTGCGAGATTGAAGATGTTGGCCACCTTCAAGTTCGGATCGAAGACGACGCGAAAGGCGACGCCACTCTTCTCGTCAAAGGCCATCGCGGGCCCCCGCATGTCGTGCGAGTCAATCCCGATGACCTCAACCGATCCTTCGTTGTGGTGTCGCAGGTACGTCGCCACCTCGGGCATCTCCTTTTGACAGGGCCCACACCAACTCGCGAAGAAGATCAGCACCGCCGGATGTCCGCTCTTGTACGGGGCGGCGATGGTGCCTCCGTTGAGTCCCGCGAGCGAGAACGAAGCAACGTGTTTGCCCACCAGTTGGTTCGGAGGTTGCGAGGTGCCGTTCGTGACGTGACCACCGGTGAGGATCGACACCACGACGATCAACGTGACGGCGAGGACCGTGCCGATCCCCAAGGAGACCATCATCATCGGGGACGGACGTCGGCGGGGGGCCTTAGTGGTGTCGGACAAGAACGTCAACCGCCATGAAGACGAAGAGTGCGGTGAGGTAGGTGATCGAGAAGTGAAAGAGTCGCATCGCTTCGGCGACGTCGGCCCGGTCTTCTCGAGCGTGGCGGTAGAGGCGGAGTGCGTAGAACGTGAAGAGTCCCCCAAGGATCGTGGACGAGAGGGCGTAGATCCAACCGAGGTGCGCCGTCGGTCCGATCAACACCGTGAGCGCCCACATCACGACCGAGTACACGAGCATCTCGAGT
>Ga0302320_10019349_pt1 | contig 13667 bp, 12 predicted proteins | sample Bog_T0_3_FD_202130 | JGI IMG/M metagenome (GOLD analysis project Ga0302320, IMG submission 202130) | Peat permafrost microbial communities from Stordalen Mire near Abisko, Sweden - Bog_T0_3 | ecosystem: Environmental > Terrestrial > Soil > Wetlands > Peat | place: Sweden: Abisko, Stordalen Mire... | reverse complement strand
CCTCGGGGTGCAGCCGCGGATTCACGGTGTGGCAGATCGCGCCCATCCCCGGCGCCGCGTAATAGACCTCCAGGTGCCGGTGGCTGTTCCAGGCCAGCGTGCCAACCCGGTCGTGCGCCCCGACGCCGAGTCCTTGCAGCACGCGCGCCAGCCGCCGCGCCCGCCGCTCGATGGCGGCCCAGGTCGTGCGATGGGTCGCCCCGTCATTCTCCCGTGAGACAATCTCACCGGCGGCGTGGTGGCGGGCCGCGTGGGTCAGCAGCGAGGCGATCAGCAGCGGGTGAGACTGCATCAATCCCTGCATTGAACGTCGCTCCAATTGATTTATTTTGTTTGATTATATGGGGTGAAGGGCTGTCGGCGCGAGCGGGCGAAGCGGTCTGCTGGTTCGCGCCCCGCGGGAGAATGACGCCGCATCTTTCCGTTTCCGGGATGGAGTCGTGGGTCCGATCAACCCGGCTGCGCAAGGAAGGCGGTTGGCACGACATCCAAAGCGATGTTCTATCGGCGCCGCGCAACCGAACCGTCACGGAGGGCTGATCCATGGGGCCATCAATCCAGCCGCGTTCCGCACTGATCGTCGGCGCCGGGAGCGGTCTGTCCGCCTCGCTGGCACGCTTGTTTGCCAGGCAGGGACTGGTGGTGGCGCTCGCCTCACGCAACCCGGACAAGCTGGCGAGGCTGGCCGGCGAGACCGCCGCTATCACCTTTGCCGTCGAAGTCGCCGAACCGGAGGAGGTCGGCGGCTTGTTCGATGCCGTGATCGCAACCTTGGGTGTGCCCGACGTGGTTGTGTTCAACGCGAGTTCGCGGGTGCAGGGACCGATCACCGGGCTCGACCCGGTTCAGGTCGCGAACACGCTGGATGTCGGCGCATATGGCGGATTTCTGGTCGGCCAGCAGTCGGCGCGGCATATGCTGGCGCGCGAGGAAACGGACCAGCCGCGTGGCACCATCCTGTTCACCGGAGCCTCGGCCAGCGTGAAGGGCTATCCCGGGTCGGCCCCGTTCGCGATGGCGAAATTCGCGCTGCGCGGGCTGGCGCAGAGCATGGCCCGCGAGTTGGCCCCCCAAGGCATTCACGTCGCCCACGTCATTGTCGACGGCGCGATCCGCCCGCCGGGCGCCACGGAGCCGGCGGACGCGCCCGATTCCCAGCTCGACCCGGACGCCATCGCCGCGACCTATTGGCACCTGATCACCCAGGATCGCAGCGCCTGGAGCTGGGAAGTCGAGGTGCGCCCCTGGACCGAGCGGTTCTGAAACGGTGGCGGGAACGATGACAACGGGTGCGGCCGGCTCACCGGCACCAGGCTCTCGGCCAAAACACGTCCACATCGTCGGCGCCGGGCTCGCGGGGCTGGCAACCGCGGTCGCGCTGACCGAGGCGGGCCGCGAGGTCACGCTGTGGGAATCGGGGCCCGCCGCGGGCGGCCGCTGCCGGTCCTATTTCGATCGCGACCTCGGCATCCGGGTGGACAACGGCAACCACCTGCTGCTGTCCGGCAACCGCGCCGCCTTCGCCTATATCGACACGATCGGTTCCCGCGACACGCTGACCGGCCCCGCTGAGGCGCTGTTCCCGTTCATCGACCTGAAGACCGGCGCCCGATGGACGCTCCGCCCGAGCGCTGGCCGCATTCCCTGGTGGCTGGTGCGCGCCTCGCGGCGGGTCCCCGGCACGCGGATGACCGACTACCTGGCGCTGCGCCGGATTGCGCGGATGACCAGTGACGCAACCGTCGCGCGCTCCCTCCGCAAGGACACGCTGTACAGCCATCTGGCGGTGCCGCTTGCCGTCGCCGCACTCAACACGCAGCCGGAGGAGGCGCTCGCCCGCCTGTTCGGCACGGTCCTGCGCGAGACGGTCCTGGCCGGCGGGCGGGCCTGTATCCCCGCGTTCCCGCGCGACGGCCTGTCCGAGACCCTGATCGATCCGGCGGTCGCCTGGCTTGGCCGGCGGGGCGTCGGGTTGAATCTGTCCACCCGCGTGACCGCATTGACGATCGCGGACAACCGGGTGAGCGCCCTGCAGACCGCGGAGGGCGGCGTGCCGGTCGATGCCGTCGTGCTCGCCGTCCCGCCCTGGGTCGCAGCCACTCTGGTCCCCAGCCTGACCGTTCCGACGGCGTTCGAGGCGATCGTCAACGTGCATTTCGCCATCGCGGCCGAGCCCGGCCCCGCCGGTTTCATCGGCCTGATCGGCGGCACCGCGGAGTGGGTATTCGTCAAGCGGGACCACGTTTCGGTCACCATCAGCGCGGCCAGCCGGCTGGTGGACCTGCCCGCCGAGGACCTTGCCGCCCGCGTCTGGCCGGATGTCTGCGCCGCGCTCGACCTGCGCGCGCCGGTGCCCGAGGCGATGCAGCCCATGCAGCTTGTCGGCGCATCCAGCGGGGAACCAGAGGAACCCCGGCCGGAGCAGCCCGAACTGTGGACTGCACCGCCGATGCCCCCGTGGCGCGTGGTCAAGGAAAAGCGCGCGACCTTCGCCGCCACCGCGGAGCAGGAACGGCTGCGCCCCGAGCAGAACATCGGCCGGAAGCTCGGGCTGGCCAACCTGGCGCTCGCCGGCGATTGGACCGCAACCGGCTTGCCCGCAACGATCGAAGGTGCCATCAGGTCCGGCCGCCGCGCGGCCGAGGCGATCCTCGCCGCCTGATTCGATTCACGGACCCCGATGGACATTGCAACGCTGCCTGACGCCCTGCCGGACGAAACCCTGCTGGATTCGATCACCCGTGCCAGCGACGCGCTCGCCCACCGCCAGCATGCGGACGGGCACTGGGTGTTCGAGCTGGAGGCCGACGCGACGATCCCCGCCGAGTATGTGCTGCTGGAGCATTTTCTCGACCGCATCGACGACGCGCTGGAGGCCAAGATCGGCGTCTATCTGCGCGCGATCCAGGGTACGCATGGCGGCTGGCCGCTGTTCCATGACGGCGCCTTCGATCTCTCCTGCAGCGTCAAGGCCTATTACGCGCTGAAGGCGATCGGCGATTCGCCCGACGCGCCGCACATGCGCCGCGCGCGGGAGGCGATCCTGGCCGCCGGCGGGGCGGAACGCTGCAACGTGTTCACCCGCGCGCAGCTCGCGCTGTTCGGCCAGGTGCCGTGGCGCGCGGTGCCTGTGATGCCGATCGAGATCATGCTCCTGCCGCTGTGGGCGCCGTTCCACCTCAGCAAGGTATCGTATTGGTCCCGCACCGTGACCGTGCCGCTGCTCGTGCTGATGGGGCTGCGTCCGCGCGCGCGAAATCCGCGGAATGTCGATGTCCAGGAGCTGTTCCTCACCCCGCCCGAGCAGGTGCGCGACTGGATTCGCGGACCGTATCGTTCGTACTGGGGGCGCTTTTTTCGCGGCCTGGACGGGACGCTGCGGGCGCTGCAGCCGCTGCTGCCGAAGCGCAGCCACGAGGCCGCGGCGCGCAAGGCGGTGGCCTTCGTCACCGAGCGGCTGAACGGCGACGACGGGCTGGGCGGCATCTACCCGGCGATGGCGAACACCGTGATGATGTTCGACACGCTCGGCTATCCGCCGGAGCACCCGGACGCCGTGATCGCCTGGCAAGCGGTGCGCAAGCTACTGGTTGTAAACGAAACCTGTGCCTACTGCCAGCCCTGTCTGTCGCCGGTTTGGGACACCGCGCTCGCCGGCCACGCCATGGCGGAGGCGGGCGTCGCGAACGATGACGCCTGCGGCTGGCTGGCGGATCGTCAGATTCTGGACGTTGCCGGCGACTGGTCGGTGCGTCGTCCCGGCCTGCGGCCTGGCGGTTGGGCGTTCCAATACGAAAACCCGTACTACCCCGACGTGGACGACACCGCCGTGGTGGCGATGTTGTTGCACCGGAATGACGAGGCCGCCTATGCCGAGGCGATCGCGCGCGCCCGCGAATGGATCATCGGGATGCAGTCGAACGGCCGCGGCGTGTTCGACGGCGGCTGGGGCGCGTTCGAGCCGGAGAACACGCATCTCCACCTGAACCACATCCCGTTCGCCGACCACGGCGCGCTGCTCGACCCGCCGACCGCCGACGTCACCGCCCGCTGCGTCTCGTTCCTGGCGCAGGCCGGCATGGCGACGGACGATCCGGTGATGACCCGCGCCCTCGCCTTCCTGCGGCGCGAGCAGGAGCCGGACGGAAGCTGGTTCGGCCGCTGGGGCACCAATTACATCTACGGCACCTGGTCGGTTTTGTGCGCCTTCAACGCCGCCGGGATCGCGCCGGACGACCCGTCGGTGCGCGCTGCGGTCGAGTGGCTGCTGTCGGTGCAGCGCGAGGATGGCGGCTGGGGCGAGGACGAGGAAACCTATGCCGGCGCACCCGCGGGCCGCTATCCGGAGAGCACGCCGAGCCAGACCGCCTGGGCGGTGCTCGGACTGATGGCCGCCGGCGAAGCTGACCACGAGGCTGTCGCCCGCGGCGTGGCCTACCTGACGTCCACGCAGCGCGAGGACGGGGAATGGACGGAACTGCCCTACACCGCGGTTGGCTTCCCGCGCGTGTTCTACCTCCGCTACCATGGCTACCGGCTGTATTTCCCGCTGCTCGCGCTGGCCCGCTACCGCAGCCTGCGGCGAGGCAACACGCGGCGGGTGACATACGGGTTCTGATGGTGGCGGACATTCCGCCGGTGACCATCGTTCATAACCCGCTGGCATCAACCATCGGCGTCGTGGTCGGGCTGGCTGCTGAAGCCCGCGTTGCCCGCCCGCTTGGGCTGCGCGTCGCGATCGGCGGCGGAACTGCGACGGGGGCCGACGGCGCTGCCGCCCGCCTGGTCCGCGACGGCGCAACCGCACTGATCAGCTTCGGGCTCGCCGGCGGGCTTGATCCGGCGCTACGCCCAGGCGCAATCCTGGTTCCGCGCGCGATCGTCGTGGACGGCCGCACGATCCCCACCGATCCCGCGCTTTCGACCGCGCTCGGCGGTCCGACGCCGCACACGATCCTCGGGGGCGATGCGATCGCCGCCGACGCCGAGACCAAGCGCCGGCTGCACAACCAGACCGGTGCCGACGCGATCGACCTGGAATCCGGCGCGGTCGCCCGTCTGGCCGACGTCCACGGCCTGCCCTGCGCGGCAATCCGTGTCATTTGCGATCCGGCCGAGCGCTCGCTCCCGCCGGCTGCGCTGGTGGCGCTGAATGCCGCCGGGATGATCGGGCTGGGCCGCGTGCTTGCCTCGCTCGCGGCGCGGCCGGGCCAACTGCGTGCGCTGCTCGCGCTCGCCGCCGACGCAGCACGCGCCCGCCGCGCGCTGGCGGCCTACGTGACCACGCGCAGATTGGCCCGGGGCTTGATCGCCAGCCGCTGATACAGCGACAGGTAGTCCTCCGCCATGCGCCGCGCGGTGAACCGGCGCTCGAAGCACTGGCGAACCGCCGTGCGCGACAGCGAGGCCAGCCGCGGTACGGCAGCCACCGCTTCCGCCTCGTCCTCGACAATGAAGCCGGTCAGCCCGTGGTCGATCACCTCCGGCACCGAGCCCCGGTTGAACGCGATCACCGGTGTGCCGCAGGCCATCGCCTCGATCATGACCAGGCCGAACGGCTCCGGCCATTCGATCGGCAGCAGCAATCCTATCGCGTTGCTGAGGAACTCCGGCTTCTGCGCTTCGTTGATCTCGCCCAACATTTGAATGTGCTGGCCATCGATCATCGGCGCAATGACGCTGTGATAGTACTCCTGATCGACACGATCCACCTTCGCCGCGATCTTCAGCGGAATGCCGGTCTCCTGCGCAATGCGGATCGCGCGGTCAGGACCTTTGTCGGGGCAGATGCGGCCCAGGAACGCAAGGTAATGCGGCTGCGCCGGACGCGGCGTGAGCAGGTCGACCGGCAGGCCGTGATGCACAGTCTTGATGAAATTCGCCTGCAACGGTGCGCGCTGAGAGTCCGAAATCGATACCACCGACGCGTCGGTGAACATATCAAACACCGGCTGCAGTTCCGGCAGGTCGAGCCGCCCGTGCACCGTTGTCAGGAACGGCGTGCGCTGCCGGCTGAACAGTGAAAATGGCCAGTAGTCGATGTGAAAGTGCAGCACGTCGAATTCATCGGCCTGACGGCAAACCGTCTCCAACAGCAGAACGAGCGGTGCGGTGAAGTCTCGCAACGTCGGATCGAAGCGAAGCGCCACCGGCCAGATTGCCTCCAGCGCGGCGCTGGTGCGTGAATCGCCGCTCGCGAACAGAGTCACATCGTGCCCCATGCGCACAAGTTCCTCGGTGAGGTACGATACGACACGTTCCGTGCCGCCATAAAGCCGCGGCGGCACGGATTCAGTCAGCGGCGCGATTTGGGCGATACGCATGGCTCTTCCACTCCGTCTTGGTCAAGGACGGATCAAGCCGCAGACTTCAGGTTTTTTACGGCGGTACTTGCCCCGAATTCGGCGGAATCGATCCCTCTACCCCTTATTTGTGGACGCACACCCGGAACGACCGTGCAGAGCGCGAGAATGTGGTGGCTTGTTCCGCTTGCGATCAACGATTCCAGCGGGTTGCGGCGAGTGATCACGGGTTTGTTATAATTCGGCCTGCCTTCTTCCTGTATCCTCGCGGGAAAATGGTGCACAGGTTACGCGAAATAGAGGCGCCAGGCGCCATATCTCCGCGCAAGTCGAACGCAATTCGCGGAGCGGGAGAACGGAATCCATGCCGCGCCTGGTCGTCGTCTCCAATCGTGTGCCCCTGCCCTCCGAACGCGGTCCGCGCGCCGGCGGCCTTGCCGTGGCGCTCACCGATGCGCTGCGGCCGGGCACGCTTTGGTTCGGCTGGAGCGGCAGGCACGCGGGCGCAAGCGGCCCCCCCTGCGTCCAGCAGGCAGCCGGCATCACCTATGCGACGATCGACCTGACGGACGCCGAGTACCGGGCGTTCTACGTCCACTTCTCCAATGGCGCGCTTTGGCCGCTGCTGCATTTGCGGCTTGGACTGATCACGTTCCGTCGCGAAGACTACGAAGGCTATCGCGACGTCAACAAGCGGTTCGCTGACAGTCTTGCTCCCATGCTGCGGCCGGACGACCTGATCTGGGCGCACGACTACCACCTGATCCCGTTCGCCGAGGAACTGCGGCTGATCGGCGTGCGCAATCGTGTCGGCTTTTTTCTCCACACGCCGTTCGTGCCGCCCGCGATCCTGATCGCCCTGCCGCGCGCCGTGAACCTGCTGCGGGCGTTGTGCGCGTACGACGTGATCGGCTTCCACACCCGCAAGGACCGCTACGAGTTCGTCGAGTGCGTGCGCGAGATCCTGGGGATCATTCCGCAGACGGATGAAGCCTTTGAGTATCAGGGCCGCACCGTGCAGCTGATCGTCAATCCGATCGGGATCGATGCCGCCGGTTTCGCGCGCACGGCGGTGCAGGCGGCGGCCGGCGCCGATGCGAAGCGGCTGCGCGCGAGCCTTGGCGGCCGGGCGCTCGCGATCGGCGTGGACCGGCTGGACTATTCCAAGGGGTTGTCGCATCGCTTCGAAGCCTTCGCCGCCCTGCTGGAGCAGCATCCGGAGCACCGGCGCGAGGTAAACTTCCTGCAGATCGCCGCCCGCTCCCGCGAGGACAGCCAGGATTACCAGCGGTTGCGCCGCGAGCTGGACCGGCTGGTGGGCGAAATCAACGGGCGGTTTTCCGAGTTTGATTGGGCGCCGATCCGCTACATGACGCGTGCTGTCCGACGGCAGACACTGGCCGGGTTCATGCGCATGGCGCGGCTCGCGGTGGTCACACCGCTGCGCGACGGCATGAACCTTGTCGCCAAGGAGTTCATTGCCGCGCAGGACCCGGCCGACCCAGGCGTGCTGATCCTGTCGCGTTTCGCCGGCGCCGCCGAGGATTTGAACGAGGCGCTGATCGTGAACCCGCTGGATGCCGACGAGATCGCGGAGGCCATGCGTCACGGCCTGACCATGAGCCTGGGCGAGCGGCAGGAGCGGCATCAATCGCTGCGCGCAAAAGTGTGGGAGAACACGGCCGCGCGCTTTTGCGCCGCGTTCCTGTCGCATCTGTCTGATGAACCGGCGCAGCGGCCGCGCCAGCCGCCGCGGGTGAAGGCGGCGTCGTGACGCCCCAGCATCGGGCTGCCGGCGCGGGAGCGGGATAAGAATGCGCGATGCCTCACGCTTGCCACGATCCTCTCGTCTCATGAGACAATTGCCAGGGAGGCTCGCCATGACTGCGATACGAACGACATCGGCTTCACGCGGCGGTTGCTTTGTCGCTTTCGCTGCCGCCGTCGTGCTGCTGGCCATCGCCGCACCCGCGAGGGCGGATTGGCACGGCGGTTATAACGTATATCACGGTCCGTATCGCGGCGGATGGCATCCGGGTTGGGGCGGTCCGCGTTGGGGCGGCGGACCTCGCTGGGGCCTCGTCGTCGCACCACCGGCGTACTATCCGGCATGGCGGCGGCCCTATTACGCACCGCCCCCCGTTTACTACGCGCCGCCGCCCGTTTATTACGCACCGCCGCCGGTCTATTACGCGGCCCCGCCGCCGGTCGTGTACACCCCGGGTGTCGCACTCGGCCTGACCGTTCGCTGACGCCTCTGTCGACCGCCGCTTCAACGATGCAAGGGATGGACACCATGCGACGTTTCACCGCCCCCCGCGCTGTTGCCCTCGGCCTGGCCTTGGCGTTGGGTGCGTGCACCGATCCCTACAGTCCGGGCCAGCGCGCCGTAGGCGGCGGATTGCTTGGCGCCGGAGCGGGTGCCGCGATCGGCGGCCTCGCCGGCGGCGGCCGCGGCGCGGCGACGGGCGCCCTGATTGGTGGCGGGGTCGGCGCCGTGGGCGGCGCCGTTACGACCCCCAACCGGCCTCCGCCTGGTTACTAGCCCCGGCCTGGCTACGGCTGCCAACCAGACCGCTCACGGTTGCTGGTCCAACGCGGTCCGCGGATCAGGACATGATCCGCGGACCGTAACATGATACATAACGATAAAATGTATTGCACGTGTCGATAAATGGAACAATCACGCTCGCTTGAGCCCGCTTGCGGCTTATCGACAAACCGTTAACATCCTGACGATGTTGGTAACTCCGAACGATAGCGGGCGAATGACAGACGTGCGGGACGTACCGCGATGCGGGATTTTCCCGCGTCTGCCCTGGCTCGGAGTTGCAATGCTGTCTCGCCTCTCTCGGGTGTCAGCCGCGGCCTTGAATGATCGGCCAGCGAAACCGGAGGTGCTTCGACATGAGTGACCTGCACCTGGAAACCGAACCGGCCAACAGCGCCTATCAGCCCGCGCGAGAGCCGGCGGCTTTGGGCAAGGAGGGAATCATCCCCCAGGTCGCCCCCACGACGACGCATCCGGTCGTTCCGGCCTGGGACCTGCTCAGGGTCGGCGGTGGCGCGTTGTTCCTCTCGCCTGCACATCTGTCGGTGCTGGAATCGCTGATGGCAAGCCTGCTGGGCGGGGTGCCCCTGGTGGCGCTCACCGGACCGGCCGGGGTCGGGAAAACGGCCCTGGTCGAGGCGGCCATTCCGCTGTTGACCGATCGATCGCTGCGCGTGGTCAGGATCGAGCATCCCGACGGCGAAGAATTGTCGTTGGATCGGCTGCTGGGCGCGGTCCTGGGCATGCCGGCCGACGCCGTGCTGTCGGAAGACGACGCCGCGCGCGCCTGCGAGGCTTTGTTGATCCCGCCGAACGGCAAGCGCGCGACCGTGGCGGTGATCGACCATGCGCACATGCTGCAGCCGGACGCGGCCCGCATGCTCGCCATGCTCTCCAACCAGGCCGGCCTCACCGGGCACACGCTGCAGATGCTGTTTGTCGCACGGAACGAGCTGTTCGACGTGCTGCACGACGACACGCCGGGGGATCTGCTCGGGCGGATCACCACACGGCTCGCGATGGAGCCGTATTCGGAGCAGGACGCCCGTGGCTTCATCGAGCGCCGGCTGGGGTTGCCCTCGGCGGGCAACGGCGAAGGCAGCGAGGGAAGCACAGCCGGACTCAGACTCTCCGAAAGTGCACTGAGCGATATCCTGCAGCGCGGCGACCGTCTGCCTGGCCAGATCGTGGCCAGCCTCGACGCGGTGATGGAGGCTGCGCGTCGGCGGGGCCGGCGCCGCGTGACAGGGCGCATGGTGCGCCGTGCATTGGCGACACCGGCGGCGGCGGGTCCATCCCGCCGGCGGCTGGGGGTTGGCGTGGCGCGCGTGGCGGCAGTCCTGGCGTTGGCCGTGCTGGCGGTTGGCGGCTGGGCCGGCGTGTCGCGTTATGCGAGGCACAATCCGGTGGCTGAGCTGGGCAAACCGCCGGTGATTGCGTCTAGTGCTTCCGGTCCCGCCACGACGGTTATGGTGCCGATTGCCATGCCGTCGCGCGATATCGAAGCTTCGAAGCAGCCAGGCGTGGGCGGGCAGCCTGCAGCAGTGGCAAGTGCCGGTATCGCTGGCCCGGCCGAAGGCAAGATTGCGCCCCCCAAGGCGACGGGTGCCGGCGCTCCCGAACCCGGAGACCGGCCGCCGGCCGCCGCCCCGGTGGTTGTTCCCGCCGTCGCCCCCGTCATGGCCACCGCCGTCGCCCCTGGAATCGCGCGTGAAGCACCCGCCCCGGTTCAACCGGCCGCCGCCACCACCGCGGGTGCGCCTCTCCCCGATTCTGTCCGAACGGCGTTGCGGGAGCGAGGCGATGACATGTTGGCCGTCGGCGATGTGTCCGCGGCTCGACGGCTCTATGAGCGGGCAGCGGATGCGGGGAGCGGCGAGGCCGCCGCCGCAGCCGGCAAAACCTATGATCCAAGCATCCTCGCGCTGATCGGCGCGGTCGGCATCAGGCCCGACCCCGAGCAAGCCGCAAGCTGGTACCGTCGGGCCGTCGCGCTTGGCGATCAGCAGGCGGCACGATGGCTGAAGGAGCTCGGCGCGTCGGCGCGTTGATACCGGCCGACGATCCTGGTGGCCGTCTATCGGTCGGCGAACAGTCCCACCGGGGCGCCCACGGCCGGCGTGGCGACCCGGAACAGCCCACCCAAACCGGGGAACCGCTCCAGCACGTCCGCCGGCTTTCCCTCGCGCAGCGAGGTTACGTACAGATGCCCGTCGGCAAAGCAGGGCATGGTCGGGCCCGGCACTGGAAAATCAAGCGAGTCCAATAGCTTGCCGTCGGGAGCCAAGCGGTTGATGCGACCTGCGGAGGGACCGGCCACCCAGTAGCTGCCATCGGCGGCGGTCGCCGCGCCATCCGGTCGTCCCTGCTCATCGGTGAGCGTCGCCAGCACGCGGTGGCCAGAGATCCGGCCGGTGGCGGGGTCAAAATCCCAGGCCTCGACGAAGCCTGGCCGCGTGTCGGAGTGGTACATCGTGCCGCCATCCGGCGACCAGGCGAGCCCGTTGGACGTGCAATACCCCTGCGCCTGCTTCGAGATCCGGCCATCGGGCGTCACGCGGTACAGCGACCCGACCGGCTGGCGGTCCGGACGCTCGTCCATGCTGCCGACCCAGAAACAGCCGTCCGGCCCCACCTTGCCATCGTTCAGTCGGTTGGTCGGCGGTTCGTCCACCGGGTCGGTGAGGTCCTGCACGGTGCCGTCCCGCGGATCGTACAGCACCACGCGATGGCGCAGCGCCACCACCAGGCGGCCGGACCGGCACAGGCCGAAGCTGGGCACGATGTCCGGCAGCTCCCATGACGTCTGAGCACCGTCGTCCAAGGACAAGACATTGATGCGTTTGCCCATGATGTCGGCAAACAGCAGGCGGCGCGTTGCCGGGTCCCAAACCGGGGATTCGGCGACGACGCAGCGGGAATCCCAGACCAGTTCGAAGTCCGCCATCGACGTTTCCCTCCGGTCGCAATCGTTTCCTCTATCACGGCACTCCGACCCCTGGGTCAGGCCCTGGCGTCAAACCTGGTCATAGTCCAGCACGACCCGGTCGGTGAGCGGGCGCGCCTGGCAGGTCAGCACATAGCCAGCCGCCGTCTCCCACGGCTCCAGCGAGTAGTTCACCGCCATCGCCACGCTTCCGTCCAGCAGCTTCGCGCGGCAGGTGCAGCACATGCCGCCCTTGCACGAATACGGCAGCGCCCGCCCGGCGCGGATCGCCGCGTCGATGATCGCCTCGCCCGCCGCCACCGGGATCTCCGCGCGCCGCCCGTCGCAGATCACCGTGGCGATGGCGGCGGGCTCGGCTTGCGGCGGCGCCGCCACCGGACGGAGCTTCCCGCCCTCGCCGGGGGTGAAGCGCTCGACATGGATGCGCGCCCGCGGCAGATCGAGCGCGGCGAGCGCGCCGGGCAGCGCCGCGATCATCGGCTGCGGCCCGCAGACGAAGACGTGATCCACCGCGGACAGCGGCACCATGGCGCGCATCAGCCCCTGCACGGTCGCCCCGTCCAGCCGTCCGTTCAGCGCCGGCAGGTCCTGCTGCTCGCGCGACAGCAGGTGGAAGACGGAGAGCCGAGCCAGGTAGCGATCCTTCAGGTCGCCGAGCTGGTCGCGGAAGATAACGCTGTCGCTGTCGCGGTTGCCGTAGAACAGGATGAATCGGCTGTGCGGTTCGCGGTCCAGCACGGATTTGAGGATCGCCATCACCGGGGTGATGCCGGAGCCGGCGGCGATAGCGACCAGCAGGCGCGCCGATGCGGGTTCGACCGGCACGCCGAAGCGCCCGTCCGGCGTCATGACGGACAGCGTGTCGCCGGCGCGCAGCGTTTCGTGCGCCCAGCCGGAGAAAGCGCCGCCCGGGAGGCGCTTGATTGCGACGCGCAGCTCGCCGTCATCGAGGCCGGAGGAGATCGAATAGGACCGGCGGACTTCCTCACCTTCGATGACCGCGCTGAGCGTCAGGTATTGGCCCGGCACGAAGGCGTAGTCAGGGCGCAATGCCTCCGGCACGTCGAAGGCGAGCGACACGCAGTCCGCCGTTTCGCGCCGGATGTCGGCAATGCGCAGCGGGTGAAAGCGCGGCAGGACCATGCGGAGCGCCTTGCGGGACCGAACGCGGGGCGCAACTGTAACCCGGCATGAAGCAAGCGCTGCATCACCTGGCGGTGGCCACACGCGGCCAAGGTTTATACGAGGTGACCACCCCGATCTGCCGCTGGGTGGCGGAGCAGGCCGAGGCGACCGGACTGCTGACCGTCTGGTGCCGGCACACCTCCTGCTCGCTGGTCGTGCAGGAGAATGCGAGCCCGGATGTCCTGACCGACCTGCAGGACTTCTTCCGCCGCGTCGTTCCCGAGGGAGCCGGATACCGGCACGACGACGAGGGGCCGGACGACATGCCGGCACATATCAAGGCAGCACTGACCCAGACCCAGCTTTCGATCCCGGTTGCCGACGGCGCCCCGCTGCTCGGCACCTGGCAGGGCTTGTTCTTGTTCGAGCACCGCTCCGCCCCGCACCGGCGGAACCTCGTCCTGCACCTGATCGGCGCGTAAGGGTTTTGCAGCGGTCGAGGCGCAGCGTGGGACCAGCGAAGCGCCGTCCACCGCTCACGGTCATCGCCGCCAGAATGCCCGTCCTGACAACGGCTGTGATGACCGCCGAGGCGAACGCGGCAAAACAGGCGGCAGCGAGACCGCAAGAGTCCGCTTAGCTACGCTTTTGTTCGGATCGCACAGTTTCGAACGCGATTCCGCATGGGTCAGACCGTCCTGGCGTTGCGGCCCAGCCCGTCGAGCAGATCAAGCATCCGTTC